>Ga0181570_10000015_pt1 | contig 179436 bp, 116 predicted proteins | sample 101ome_18_FD_148667 | JGI IMG/M metagenome (GOLD analysis project Ga0181570, IMG submission 148667) | Coastal salt marsh microbial communities from the Groves Creek Marsh, Skidaway Island, Georgia - 101406AT metaG (spades assembly) | ecosystem: Environmental > Aquatic > Marine > Intertidal...
CCGCAGCCCGCACGCTCCTCCCGGCGATGCTCGCATCGTCTGTCAGTGAAACACAGACGTGCGTACCCGTTGAGTCTGCGCTTGCGCCGGCGCCCTGCAGCATCGCCAAGGCGGCGAGTGTGGCGCGGGATGTGCCATATTGCATTCTCCTTTGAATCGCAAAGCAGCGTTTATCACTGTATTTGTCTTCGAATGTGAGCGATGCATTCCCTGCAAGCATGGTTGTTACCTTTTGCTGTGAATACGCGGCGCGGGATTGACATGTATTTCTGCCATGATTACCAGCTAGCCCACCAGCCCGTTTGCAAAGCAGGTGATGTATGATGGAGCGCCTCACTGTGCCTCGATCAGTGGGTAGTGTGGTGTAGTTGCTTGTGTGATAGGCCTCACATCCATGTTCGAATCGAACATTTGTAGAAGCCTTTCGTTCAATACCGCTAAGCATCATAGATGTACTCGCTTCCATCGCTGCTGGTAAAAATAGCTGCGGATCGCAGCATAGATGTGGTACATCATATGGATATTTGACGATATATGAAGAGCACTGCAGCGACGAATCGAGCAAGAACGGATTTTGTATCCAGCTTGCAGCAAGCAGTGGACCTGTTGCCGAAACTGACGCAGATATAGTATCCTGCAAATTCACAGGACACTTGAAATACTGAGGAGTCATCACGAGTGGGAAAATGTATATCCTGCTAATTCGTGATGAGCTGTACACCGTGCGGCCTGTTCGATCTAAGATGTCTATTTTTATCTCACCATTGTAATTCAAATTTGTCCGAATTCTCGGCTGCGATCGAATTTTCAATGGTCGCATAAACAGAAAGTTATGGACAGAGCAACAAGTCTCATGTGGTGAGTGAGCTTTTTTCACCGTCTCTAAGGTCATCTCAAGGTGCCCAGTAGCCGGGAAAACTGGGTCATCGAAAATCTTGTGATCAGAAAAGTGAGAAGCTGCCGCATCATTCATGTTCCATACGTTGACCTGTACATTGCTATCGAAATCTCGTCCTTGAAAGAGATTTATGCCATTCAAAGGCTGTAAAATACATTCCAGCTGTAATTTAAATAGCAGCTGTTTACTTTCGTGACGTGAACGTTTAAGAATCTGTGAACGTTCCAACGCCACCATAGCATTTGTTCCTTGAAACGCAAATGAGCTTACTGTGACACTGTTCACGCTGAAAAAGCTACACGCAGCACGTTTGTGCGACCGGCTTAGTGTGCTCGAGTAAAAGAAATCATGTAAGTGGCTATTTAGTGTACGTACATGTGGCGACCCATAGTATGCCATCTCGGTAATCGAAGATATAGCGTGGAATAAGCTGCAAAGTCCTGAAGCGGGCTCTGAATGCCCCGATATCGATTTTTCCGATACAAATATTCTGCTTATTGACCGGTCGCTCAAGACAGATTGGATTGCAAATACTTCAATCGGATCACCGAGAGATGTACCTGTGCCGTGTGTGTGCACTGTCACAAATGATTGACGCTCGCGTTCGCGTTGATCAAGGATATCCTTGAACAGATTTCGTTGTGCAGCGCCATTTGGCGCCGTCAATCCGCTCGAGAGTCCATCTTGGTTTACTTTAGAAAACATTTCTACCAAACGACACAACAAAGGCTCGCCTTCTACTCCCCTGGGTCGCTCTATAACAATCACATTACATGCCTCACTTCTCACGTAACCATCAGCAGAAGAATCAAAAGTCTTGCATCGACAGTCTTGAGATAGCATACCCGCAGCATTGAACTTTTGAGTCATGCTCTGTGTCAATATCAAGTTGATTCCACACACCAATCCATAAGAAACATTTGTACTGGTAGTTGCATTGATTGAATGATCTAAAGCAACTAAGCAAGCTGAGCACGCCGTATCAATGGTAGTCGCACCTCCGCCAAGATCAAAGTGATACGATATTCGACCTGAGGCGACACTAAGCGATGTGCCTGTGGAAAAGTAGGTAGATGGTACGTTGGATGACGATATCGCCATGACCATGATCTCGTGGAAGTCTACCCATGAAATACCAGCATGGACCGTGAATGTTCTCAGAGTCTCGTGACTTGAAAAAATCGGTTTCTTTGCAAAGTACAGATCAGCGGTAGCCAAAAGCAACAAACGATGTTGAGGGTCCATTGTTTGTATCTCAGTTTGTGTCAGTCGAAATAGAGCTGGGTCAAAAGAGTAGACATTTTTCAGCATACACGCCGCAAAACTTTGTGGTAAACTTGAAAACGCGTCGCGATAGGATGTATCTATTATATCACTGTGGAGTGCAATGCGATCCCAAGAACACGAAGTCGCTTGAGCGGAAAATCCACACTTTCTTGATGTTTGTGAAACACCAACGAGGTATGCAGACTGCTGAGCAGACTTGCTATCGTTAGGTTCCAAACTATTTGTCGTAGGATGGTTACAACTATCCCAGATATTCATACCGTATGTAATAACACTGCGGGTTTCTGTGTCGTTCCAGGCCGACCTCAGTGAGTAGAGTATATAAGATAGGACGTGTTCATCGTGAGCTGATAGCTTGTAGTCTGCTACCAAGTTGAGCAACAGGAGTTGACCAGTTCGTGGAGAGCCAATGATCGAGTGGAGCAGTGTAGCTTTTGTACAGACTGACTGCGTGCATTTTGTTATCAATACTGACATACGTTCAACATGTTGCTTCAGAATATGACTGCGAAAACTGTGGAGTTCATCGAAACTTTTCAGCAAGTAGCACGTTGGCAAGTTCGCCAGAATATTGATTTCGTCCAGAGCCCGAAGTGCATACATCGCGCTAGCTCTAAGATGCCAATCGCGGACGTGACTATCGTCGGTAAAACATGGCACAAATATCGGTCGCTGCCTGGCGCCGACGTATTTAGTACTTACGCGTTTCGACGTTTCGACACGCGTGGGACGAAAAACGCTTTCTTTGTGCGTTACGCGGATTTTATCGATTGATTTTTCATTTCGCACTTTTCTAGGGTAACACCACATCTGGTGTAGAACTCTCAATATTAGAATATGCAAATATATTTGACATTTGAGTCCGATGATTGGACCATCTTAGGCTTATATTCTGAGCGGATAAAACCCGTTGGAGAACGACGTTTCGGTCGTTTTCGACCAGAACGTTTGGTACGCGGGAGGAACGATGTTCGATGGTCACTTGGCCTCAGCTATCACGAGCATCCGCTGCTGCGACGGGAAAATTCACGGACGCAGAGTCACGAGAATCTCAAATCGAGATGCTTCAATTTGAGCGTTTGTGCAGACCCCGGACGAATAAGGACACGAGTTCCCGGTTTCGCACTCGCTGTCGTGTTTCAGGGAAGCAGGAAAGCGGATATCGTGTAGTTCTTCGAAGGCCGTTGGGTTTAATGTTGGAGCCAACGCGAGATGATATTGGTGCGTCTGTAGCAGAAATCGTGCCGAATGGCCATGCTGCTTTGGAAGGTCAGATTTCCGAAGGAGATTTCGTTTCGTCAGTCACTATCAACGACAAGACACTCCTCGAGTGCTACTCACAACTATTTGACGACGTCATATCCTTCATTGCGGATGAACAAAGCGATACAGTCGAGATCTTCTTACAGAGGCCTGAAGTCACTGCGTTGCAACAGGATGAAATTGCTCTCTACTGGGAAGAGAAAAGAAAGAAAAAAGTACAGGCGCCAACCGTACTGCGGCGAACGGTTGGAGTTGTTCCCGAAGACATACGCATCTACACAAATGGGCGTATTGGTGAAGGCAACTTCGGGAGTGTTTTCCGGGGTATTTGGAAAGGAAATGAAGTTGTGCTAAAATGTGCTAAAGAAAATGTATATGCAGCCACAGAATTCCTTGATGCTGAACTTGAAATAAATGAAGCTACGCATAAGCTAGCCAAGGGCACATGCGCCAAGTTCCTTGGGTGCTGTGAGATAGATCCGAGGCATGAAGGACAGATTTACAACGGCACTTTACCGGCTGGTTTATGGCTCATGTGGGAATACATTGGAAATACTACTTTGGCCGACCTTTTCCGAGGTAGTGACGTTGAACTTCTGTCAGGGCTACGTGTGGCATGCGGTCTTCCTGTCACAGCCAAATCAGGTATCGTACTGAAGAAATTCATAGAATTGACGATGACAAATCTGGAAAGACTACATTCTGTTGGGATCGTACATCGTGACATCAAGCCTGACAACATTCTTTGTACAGAGAATAGTGTAAAACTCATAGACCTTGGAGCTGCCGCCCAATGCTTGAGGAGGCCAATAAGCTATTCTGCAGGAGATGGCCCGGCAGATCCACGTTATTGCTGCTGTAGTGATCTTTACTTACTTCCGAGCGATGCAGATAAGCCTGACGCGAACAACCTGGAGCTCCTGTGGACAACATATCAACCAGACAAGTTTGACTCTTTCAGTGTCGGTGTTGTATTTTTACAGCTTTGCCTGCCAACTTTGCGTCAAGAGACTAATTTGCTGACTTTCAAGGAAGCGTTGCGTGAATGTGAATATGATTTGGATGCGTGGCGCATCAAGTTTAATGAGCAGTTAACACACAGCGATGTTCTTGAACAAGACAATTTCGCAGGTTGGGAGTTGGCTGCGTTTCTCGTGAAGAAGCAAAGGTCTGAACGAGCTAACATGAAGCAAGCTTTAAAACATAGATTCTTTTCCCAGAAAAGTTAATATTTTACAGTTCCGTTTCTATCTGCCGACTTTTTGCCCCGCCTTGCTGCGCGGAGTCAGACCCTGGTGCGACTGTTGGTTTGTAACCGTATATATTCTACCTTCCGCCACGAATGTCACGCTGGGATGCCCGAGTGGTCTAAGGGGCCAGACTCAAGCACTAGTTGCCCCTTCGCACGTTGATGCTTCACCGAAACCTGGTGAGACTTCTGGTAGTCACTGACTGCGTGGGTTCGAACCCCACTCTCAGCATCATCCTCGACTTTTTGGCACGTAATCATGAAGTGCAGGACCGTCGTCGCATTTTATGCATATTAACAGTAGATCCATAACTTAGGGCTTGTCAAGTTATCGCGCAAGTTATGGCGACGTCCGGAAAAATTCATACTAACGTTAGATATCGCACCTTTAGAGAGTACCTATACACATGACGAGTCATGAAACGTCTAGAAATACATATTTTACATCGTTTAGTTCTAAAAGTTTGATTCTACAACATCTACGAGAGGTGCAAGGCATCGTGAAAGTAAGTCATGGAATTTCCGTAGCTTGCAATTCGAAAACGACGAGTGAATTTTTAGAGGGTAAGTTAGTGAAAACAACTGTTAGTCGCGAGTCGCGACCGCCGCGCAGCTGCCGAGCAGATTCAACTTGTGCCGCACAGTACGCGGCGATTACTCTTGGTGGCACGACTTCAAGGGTCATCAGAGGTTGTCAAACGTAGCGTGACGCCACCTGAAGAGCGTTTGCAGGTGTAGCTCATACTTGACACAACACGCACATTTTGAAGTTTGAAACTGAATCACCTCTCCTTACCAAGCGAGATGGAACTCCGTAAAAAGGTATGATCGATACTCGCATCATTCTAGCTTTCGTAACTATATCACTGTGTAGTGTGCTCGGGAAGCGATGTGCGATTTGACGAACACTCTAGCAGCCAGACGGACAACACCTCCCAGTACGAAGAAGCCCGAGTCACGGACTTCACCACACGCTGCTCTACTTCCGAGTCCTCATCACGATAACATGTCAAAAGCAAAACCGTCCTGTATGCAATCAGGTCCAGGTATCATGGAAATATATTGGAACTTGAGGCGCCGATTATACTTGAATTCTGATCCCATACACAAGCGACAGCAACAGACGAGCAACATCACAGTAGAAATGCGCAGTATCTTGGTAGACTGGATGATTGAGGTGGCCGAAGAATACAAACTTCACCTTGAAACACTATTTCTTAGTGTGAGCTATACCGATGCATGCATTCAAAAATTACGTATCGAGCGTTCAGAGCTTCAGCTGTTAGGTGTAACATGTGTCCTCATAGCCGCTAAGTACGAGGAAATATATGCCCCACAGCTCTCTGACTTATGTTACATTACCGATAACTCGTATACGCAGTCACAAATAGTTGCTATGGAGCGTAGAGTACTCGAGTGTCTTGAATTTACGCTGACGATTCCGACAACGAATACGTTCATGTCGATCTATCTCTCAGCGTACTGCTTCGATACAGAAATGCTTGAGTGTGCGACAATGCTATCGAAGGTTACTCTGGTACAAGGAATAGCGACGAAAGATCCGCCTCACATCATTGCTTTTAGTGTCATTATCCTTGTGTGCGTGTACGTGCGCCGTGCCTCCGCTGGTTTACAACAGATGGCGGAGGACTTTGATATTGAATATTCAGCACTCCATGGATGTGTGCAGTCGCTGCACGACAATTTCAAAGCGTATGATAGCGTAAAATTCCCAGCGGCATGCGAGCATTTCACATACGACGAGTACTTACGATCAGCTCGAATGACGGAACACGTAGAACTTGCGGAATTTATGGATCATAGCTCAACTGGACAACCACTTCACAACGAGTTTCACTCAGTATCACCTAGAAACGCAGACAAAGAATTAGTAGCTTAGTAGATCTGTTATTACTAGTACTATCGATAGTATAAAGGATTTGACTTTCGAAAAATATTCAGTAGACGATATTGTGGGGATTAACGAAGTCAGCCATCACTTCGGGATCTCCGAGTTAAAGTTCTCATTGTGACAAACTCTTCTGCACTTGATGGATGGATTCCTACAGTCTGATCGAACTGTTGCTTTGTCGCGCCACACTTAAGTGCAGTTGCAAAGCCTTGCATGATTTCTGCAGCATCTGGGCCAACCATATGAACGCCAATCACTTTCTGGCTAGATGTTTCAACTACGAGCTTCATGAGGGCTTTCTCAGAACGACCAGAAATAGAGTACTTCATAGGAGTGAAAGTCGAGAGGTAGATGTCACATTCGATGTCTCTATCTAATGCATCTCGTTCCGTCAAACCAACGGTTGCAACGGGAGGTTGACTAAACACTGCACATGGTATGTTCGAGTAGTCTGGCTGACGAGGCGTACCCCGAACAACTGTATCAACAAATGCCATCCCCTCCATCAGGGCGACTGGGGTGAGATTCACCCTGTCAGTGACATCGCCAACAGCCCATATATTTGGTACGTTTGTTCGGCTGAAGGCATCCACAATAATTGCCCCTTTTTCTGACAGATTGACACCAGCTGTCTTCAAACCAAGATCTGGTCGATCAGTATTGGGTACTCTGCCTGTTGCGAAAATGACGACATCACCATGGAGGTCGCCAGTTGTAGTGCTGAGAACGTGCCTACCGTCTTCGCCTTTTGTTAAAGAGATGGGTTCGCATTGTGCGTGCTGGGTGATTCCTCTTAATTTCAGGTTTGACTGCACGACTGCGCGAACATCATCGTCAAAACCTCTCAAGGGAAGTGGCTGACGGTAGACGAGGTCAATATCAACACCGAGTCCCTTGAAAATACCAGCAAACTCCACGGCGATATAGCCACTACCGATTATGATGGCCTTTTTTGGAAGCGACTTCATATCAAGGGCCTCATCCGAAGTGATTCCCAGCTCTGAACCCGGAATATCCGGAACATGTGGCCGTCCTCCAGTAGCAATTAGTATGTCCTTCGCTGTGATGAGCTTCTTTTCGCCCTGTGAAAGGTGAATAACGCTGTGGCTGTTCTAAACTCAGCATCATACCTTGGTATCCGTAATCTCAACGGTGTGTGTGTCGATAAGTTTACCGCTGCCCTCGAAAGACTCCACTCCAGAGCCGTCAAGCAGCTTCTTGTAAATACCGTTGAGTCTCGCCGTCTCCTTACGTTTCGCTTGCAGTAGCAGCTCCCAGTTGAGTTCTGGCTCGTGCATTTCCCAACCATACCCTCTCGCGTCCTCAAAATCGGAAGTAAAGCTACTTCCGAATACGAATAGCTTCTTTGGGACACAACCACGTATGACACACGTGCCTCCCAAGCCCCCAGTGCTCTCAGAACTGATGGGATCGTAAGGGAGCTCGCAAAGAGCGACCTTAGCACCGGCAGACGATGCCATCCGTGAAGCACGCACGCCACCCGAGCCTCCTCCTTAAGTGTTCAGCTGTTAAATAGAGTCATACGTTCTCGACGTTCACTTACCTATGACAAATATGTCGTAGTCGAAAGTCGGGGGCACCGTCTCATCCGCCATAGGCCGTTCTGCTTCACTTGCTCGTGCCACGGCTCTCGATTGTCTCACGTTGCCACAGGAAGCAAACGCTTGTCGGTTGCGGATAACGACGCGTTGGGTACAACAGCGAAATCTCGACGCTAACATCGGCGACCAAACTTTCGCCGAACTTTCACGCACCAGTAAACCGGGCGCTCGAGTGACCGAGCAAGAGGCAGTGTACATGTGGAACGCGCTGCTTAGTCCCCCATGCCGTAGTCGAGTGTGAATCCGCCCTACCGACAGTGTGGAGCGCGTTTTACTTTTTAAAAAACTTCAAAGTTGACACAAACAACGCCATAGCATTTTCACGGTATTTAGTACAAGCGATAGCCAAATACTTAGTATAACTTAGCTTCGTTTCTACACGCCAAATATCACATTCCACTGGCACGTCCAAGGGCTAGTGAAAAAAGACTCGTCACGTCGACCCGCCGCCACCCGCCACTTGAGACATAACTCTCGCGCCGCACGACGCGACGCGACACCTGTTTCACTCTCGAACAGGCTCATTTCGCGACGAAAGAACGTTTCGAAAGATGCAGAGTGATGAAGTTGTCTGGCAGGTATGACTTTCCGAGGCACCGCGAATTGCGCATAATTTTCTTCTCAGATAATAAACCGCGGCCATTGCAGTTACAAGATGACGACGGGCACATCTACCTTCTGCAGGAACGAGTATAACTTGACTGGAATGTGCAATAGGAGCTCATGCCCACTAGCTAACAGCCAATACGCTACCGTGAAAGAGGAAAACGGTGTGTTGATAAGTTGTAAGTTTCTATTTGGACTAAATGTGAAGCAGGCTCTCTTCAGCTGTACACGAAGTCTGTAGAGCGAGCACATACACCATCGAAGCTGTGGGAAAGAACTCAGCTGAGCTCAAAGTACGATGAAGCGTTGGATCAAATAAGTCATCAGCTACTACACTGGTACGTTAGAACGATATCTTGACAGACTGTTGTACTTACAAGGAGCCAAAGGCCCAAATTTCTTGTCCACAAGAACAAACAACGCCTCACCAAATTGACACAGCTCCTGATTAGAACCAAACGTTTAGAAAAGACAAACAGGTGATATTCGCTAGTTTCTATTAAGATTGCTACCATTCACACTGTTGATGAACCAAGACTCAAGATAGAGACCATCCCAGCGCGACTTGCGCAACGAGAGTCAAGAGCTGAACGGAAGGTGTGTGTAAAGTCAAAACGGTTTGTAGAGTTACTAACATCAGCATTTAGGCACAAACAGCAGCACGCGTCGAGAAAAATATAGAAAGCGAGCTCCTTGTACGTTTGCACGGTGTGGTAAAAGCTCTTTGACTTATCTTGTACCAGAATCGGCTGAGTTCAGGTGTGTACTCTTCAAATTATGCATTTGCAACAACAAAGTATGCTACTGCACTGAAAGAGGAGGTACGTACTGACAGAGACGTTAAGTGTAGTTGATACTCAACCAGATGCTGTAGGAATTATATCCGAAGGTTCGATCAAAACGTCATCGCCAAATCCAAGCCCGTGAGTTGGAGTACGAATTCGAAGAGGACAAGTTATGATACAAGTATGCGAAGTGCAGTAGACTAGAAAGTCAAGTCTTAATACTACTATAGTACTAGTACCGTTAGTACCAATGCCGGTGTGCATTTTACACACCATTCCGCGCAGGAAAAGGATAGCACGTGGTTATAAAAGGTGTGATTGGTCAAGCAGTGTGGATTGACAGCCCACCAACCTTCAGCAACAAACTCTGTTCTCTACAGCGCCATCTTCATACTGACGCAGTGCATAGTGCTCGATAGGCAGCAAGTCAGTGTCAGCGATACTATCATGACACTGCATCGAGTCAGCGAGATCCGCCGGCGTATCGAGATGTTGAGACGTTTGCATATCCTTTTCCGGTACTAGAGTATCATGTAACTTACTTTTTTGTTCGTCAAACGCATCAGCATCTTTGGCTACATTCGGAATCAAACTGACAGTATTAAAGTTGCCGAGTTGAATAGCCATGTTGTCTAGCTCACGCTTCTGCGTCGCCTTCTCGAGTATACTTTCCTCAATGGTTCTCTCACTTATCAGGCGGAAAATGTGAACTTGCCGGGTCTGCCCTATCCGATGACACCGATCCTGAGCTTGCTGATCCATCGCCGGATTCCAATCAGAGTCATAGAAAATGACAGTGTCAGCACCAGTGAGGTTGATTCCAAAACCTCCGGAACGAGTTGAGAGTATGAATGCGAAAATCTTTTTATCAGAGTTGAAGCGTTGCATGAGGAGTTGTCTTTGTTCTGCATTAGTACTACCGTCAAGGCGACAGTATGTATAACCATGCAAATTTAAAAACGTCTCAAGAATATCAAGCATTTTTGTCATTTGTGTGAAAATCAACACTTTATGGTCGCTCTTTTTCAGCTGACGGAGCAGCTGCGCCAGTACTTGAAGTTTGCCACAATCAAACTGGACTAATCTTTTGTCTGGAAAGAACATGCTTTGTCGTACGACACGTTTACGCATGGGTCGGAGCATTTTATGAACCATTCCGTTGTACTCAAGCGTATCAGCGTCGACATACTTAGTTAATCTTGGAGCTTGTGCTCTGACTTTCGGTATGATAAACACGAAACCTAACAGTTTGTCTTGTTCCACCGATACAGCAAGTGTGGCAGTTGAGAGGGCTTGGTCGTGTCTCAAACGACCTCGAAGTTTTCGGTACAGCTTATCACTTACTAGATCGTCATATATACCGAGAGAAAAATGCGAGCTGGTTACACTATGCGACGACCGAAGTTGCCGTATGTTTCTCAAAAATAGAAGAACTTTTGAGCACGTAGATGAATAACTCATGCCAGCCACTGAGGATATCATTTCACTGGTTTCACATGTTGCACGATACGCAATACGGTGGCAGGTTCTTGCACTCCCTGCGCCAGGATTTGTTCTCACGTTACATAGCATATTGAGTATGAACGAAGAGAGCCAACATGTGTGGGGCATATCAAAGGGGCTGCAAATTTGGCGTCCCGCGAACAGGTCAGGATGGTTGCAGACTTTCCTTAGTTGCATGAGACAGTTCATCATGCTCATGACGTTCCCACTGGCTAAAGTTTTCAGTGTTTCTCCTGAATGTATGTATTCATCGTAGAGCCTTCGTTGCCGGCGAGAAAGCGGACACTGAACAATGTGCTCGTGCTTGGTTGGCAGTGAAGTTTCGACTTCTGCTTTCAGTCTACGTAGTACGAATGGTCTTAGAATAGAATGTAACCGATTTATCACCGTTTTGTTTACGATTTGAGTACCTTCAACCATCGCGGTCATTGGACTTGCAAACCACTCTTTGAACTCTGAATGTGAGCTAAATAGTTCAGGCATGAGAAAATGCATCAATGCCCATAGTTCCATGAGCTCATTCTGCAGTGGAGTCCCTGTGATTAACAATCTGTGTTCTGTGCTAAAATTTAGAAGAACCTGCCATCTCTGTGAACGCCAATTCTTTATCATGTGTGCCTCATCCAGGATAAGGTACTGCCAATTTTTTCGACGGAAAATGTTTTGATCCTGAGTGACTATTTTGTAGGACGTTATGCATACATGGAAACTGTTTGGACGACTCCATCCATGGCGTTTCACACGTCTTTCTTTCACAGAGCCATAGTACGTGAAGACTTTCAATGCTGGACACCATTTTTTGAATTCGACTTCCCAGTTGAGCATGACAGATGTGGGTACAACTATCAAGTGTGGGCCCCAGTTTCCGAACTCTGTTGCCAGAAGCGCGAGCAGACTGATAGTTTGAATCGTCTTACCAAGCCCCATTTCGTCGGCAAGGAGTACATTTAAATTATTCATGAAGCAGCTTCTCAACCACGCGATACCTTCTACCTGATAATCCCGCAAGCTATGCTTCAGCAATGGCACATGTATTCTTCGCTCGTCATCATTTTCGCACATATTGTGTTGTGACCGAGCGACATCATCGGAACTAGGAATATTCACCATCGCACTGTTGCGATTCATTAATCGACTGCCTAACTTTTGTGCATGTGATTCTGTCACTTTGACGAGAGTATCTATCGGGGGGTAGCTAAGTTGAGATTCGACAGGCAAATAAATACTATACCAAGCTGAGCATCAAGCATCGTTTTTTGTTCCTTTTGCAGTGTAATGGCGCTTCGCAACGCGTGCACTTTGCGAACTTTACCCCAGAACTGTGTGACGCACGCCGCAATAGATTTGGCTGTTTTGTGACACTGCTCATTATTTTGGTTGTCTCGCTTGGTTTGATGCCTTCGTAATTTTTTGTTAACACGTGAAACACCGCTTGCAAACTTTGCGGAACTTCGTAACCTAAGAACATGTTATGCAGCATTTTCGTATAAAGTGAAATAGTACCTCCACTTCCGTTCACGGTTAAAATCACCTGATAGCCATCTCATCTCCTCCAAAAGATGAGACCAGTGTGATTTACTCAACATCGGTTCTGGAAAGTATGGCAAGGCTTTCATTCTCTCTTTCTTAGTGAAAGAGTGCTCATACTTGAAAGTAACATCATCTTCTTCTGCTATCACTCTGGCGGCAGTAAAACAGTGTTCATAAGATGTTGACGTAACGTGATCATGGCGTGAATCGGTTTCTTGGTTTTGCATGTTTGGCCCATGCTCACTCGCCGGGCCGCAAAGATGTTTGCCGTCTTCAATACCCACTCCATATAAACGGAGTAGAACGGAAAGCGGCAGTTCACCTTCGGCCTGCAACTTTGAAAGTTCATCGGCGTTCTGTTCTCGTGTCGTACGTCGAGCCTATGTAGATTTCTAGGATAGTTTCATTTGTACCGAAACAGATCATACCTCCTCGTTGAAAGCTTCCAAATCGTCTTCGCTCTCATCAGTCGGAATAAAGTCACGTTCGCTATCACTGAGTTGCCGACTCGGCCTGACAGAGTCGCGCGACATGCACGAGCTTGACGACGATCTAGCACACGCCCGACGTGGGAGGGAGTAGTAGGATAGCGTTTCAGCCGTCAAAGTTTTACCGCGAGTGGTCGGGGAATTGACGAGCGGCCCGCGCAAGTCCCCACGAGCAAATCTGCCCTCAAGCGGAGACAGCTGCAGTGAACTGCAAATTTACCATATCTACTACAAACTTGTACTCGTACTAGTACTCGTACTACAATATTGTACCGGTATATCGTTCGCATAATATGCGACATATTGAACAGTAATATTAAGTTCAGTACTCGTACTAGTAGGGTAGCCAGGAAAACTACACACGCCGCCACGCCTGCGCCGCTCGAGTCGCGCCGTCGACAACACAAGTCGAACCAGAACTACTCCGTGCGCGCGACAACATCGTACACGTACCCCGAAACGACCGAGACACAGTTTCATACAGAGAAGACAGCTAGAGGACACGTCGTAACTTGTCGTACCAGCATGGGAAACTCACAAGTTTGGAAAGACTCTTACGAGGAAGGCAGAACGAATACCACCAAACGTGACTTACATGAAACGAATGACATCTCAACACGCCGAAAAAAAAGGAGCGTTACGAAGGCATGGGCGAACGACACACCAGCGATATCGAGGACCCACGAAAACAGAACGCCCCCTGCGCAAACTTCAACGCCATTCACTGCTGACAGTAAGTTGAGATACAGTAGCATTATTCGCTTACAAGATTTTGAGGCGATTCCTTCGAAAGATAGCGCTATCATATCTGTTAAATTCCACGAGTCCATGGACCTCGCGCTAACGACTAGGCGCGACTCCGGCATACAACTTTTCAGGGCCAACGGTGAGTCTAACACACTAGTGCACCAGTTAGCTGTGCCTCGGACAACACGAGTCACTGCTGATTTCTCTCAGTCCGGCAATAATGTCATCATTTGTGGCGTTGGTCAAATCACCATAGCTAAGCTCCGGGATGAAGGCCTACATGTTGATTCGCATGTACAAACGTCAGCAGCGCACGGTACTTTTTTGCAGAGTCAGATGTTACCACTACTCGGATTACCTGACTCTTTTGACATCAACTTATTTTCAACGAACAGCAAAAGTTGCGTAGGTAGGCTAAAATGCAGTACCCGGTTTCGGACCGGAACTTTCCATCCATCAAATCCTACACTCTTCACAATAACAGAAGATGGCATGCTCAAGTGTTGGGATATCCGAATGCATCGCTGTTTCAAAGCAGCGAATGGTTTTGACGATGTCAAATGTATAAAGATTACACCAGACGCCCATGTGCTACTTACTGGATGCGGTAATGGCATTGTGAATGTTTACAAAACATCGGATATAGTTTGGAACAATGATTTAGCCCACAAGGGACAGATACCTGCCAAATCCATCAAAGCTCTGACAACAGAAATAGATTCTATAAGCGTGAGCCCGCAGTCTGAGCTCGCAGTGTTTTCGTCGTCGGGGAAACGGGATGCACTGCGTGCGTTTCATCTACCCACCATGAAAGTATTGAATACCTGGCCCAGAAGGTCGACACCTCTACATTATGTCGCAGCGACTGCTTTCAACCATGATGGGAGATTGTTAGCCGTCGCCAACGCTAGGGGGCGCATTATGACATACAGGTTAGGCAACAAAGATTAGAAAAAGCATAGATTTTAGTCATATTTTCAGCAAATCCCCATCATCCTTTCTTGAATTTCTTATTACAGACAGGCGACAAGGAGTACACTCAACGCTACACGAGATGTGTTACCTATATACCGTGGTGCGGTCATTACCATACGTACAAGATCAAATTTACAGCAGTCATTGATCATTATGGTACACGTGCCAAGATAGACACAGAGAGAGCTTGATTTGTCGAATCTACGAACATAGGTCATGATTGCTGAAGTTGCATAATAGCTCAGAGAACTTCTTGATCTCATCTCCTTGTATCTTGTAAGGACAGTAGTTCGTACTCGGAAAGACTTTATGCTCAACTTCATGTTTGAAGGAGCTGAGTGCAGAGTGGATTTGACTTCCTATATCGGCGTATTGCTTGCAAAATCGGGGTGCAACTCTGCGATGGTGTGGATGGTTGGACATGCCGAGAAGATCATGATACACAAGAATCTGTCCATTTGTGTGGGGTCCCGCTCCTATACCTATCGTCGGCACCTCAATGGATTCACTTATCGCTTGAGCAACTTCGTTTGGTACGCATTCGACGACTATGGCAATACATCCCGCCATCTGAAGCTCCCTTGCACTGCGTACTAGTCTGATTGCCTCCTCTGCTGTCCTACCCTGTGGTCTAAAACCACCAAACGCGTTGAATGATTGTGGAGTCAATCCTATGTGACCTATGACAGGTACTCCTGCGTCTGTGATTGATTTGATGGCTTCGAGACGACTCCCTGCTGTGCCTTCAAGTTTCACGCCGTCGACTTGTGCCTCCTTCACCAAACGTAGTGCAGATCGAGTTGCTTGCGTTGGATTCTCTTCGTAACTCCCGAAAGGCATATCACCTATAATCATCGCGCGCTTCGTTCCGCGTTTAACGGATTTCGCATGGATAATCATTTCTTCTAAAGTAATAGGTAGTGTCGTATCGTGTCCGTGTACAACCATCGACGCAGAGTCGCCAACAAGTACGATATCTATTCCAGCCATATCCACCTGTAGATGCTATCAGGTTAGAATAGAATATTCAGACAGAGTTGACAAGTTACCTGTTTTGCACTCCCGTAGTCATACGCGGTAACCGCTGTAATTGCAGTTCCGCTTCGATATTTCTCTGACAGAGTTCTGACAGTGAACCGCTGCAGTGTTTCTAACCTATCGGGTATCGTCGACGCTGTCCTTCCGCCAAAATTGACAAATGGTAGTACAACGTGATTGATTCTGTTCAAGCACATCCGCGACATTCTCATCATACTTGTCGAACGCTCTTCCGTGGCAACGTGGGACTTCGCACAGTCAAGCGTCGTCGTCTCTTGTGCTCGCGAACGCAGTCTCATATTGTACAACTGAAGTCTAGGCCGTGAAGCCGTGTACCGCGAACCGAGATTTTGTTATTACTATGGGTATGTGTTGACAAATAGTGAGTCGAGGCTGTTCGTTATTTCAATCGAGGACCTGTTAGTCGGAATTAGCATAAAATTGCAATACACCCGAAAAAAGGCGCTATTCTAATTTCGACCTGTTAGTCACCCTAAGAAAGGCGTAGGATGGAAAACAAGAGGAGCATCTCTTCAGACGATGGACTCTGCACAACTTGTACCCGAGTTCGAGCGTCGAGTTCGAGAGACGAAAGAACTGTTGCGAATATTTGGGGTTGGCAAGAACGCAATATCAGACGATAAAAAAATATGCGTCACGCGAATCTCTGCGAACACGTCGTGGACGCGATCTTGGCGCAGGTGCAGACTCGAGCCTTTTGTCTTTCAAGCTGACTCAACAACACGTTCGACAGCATTGTATCGGGTTCGACGCGGTGAACATTACAGCTTTTACGAGCATGCACGAAGTACTAGTGAGGTACGTCACTGATCATCTCAATCGAGCGAAACTAAGTAAGTTCAGATATCTTCGAGAGTTGAGCCGATGTGCGCGAGCTGAAGCAAATCTGTCGGTACGTTGCGTCTGATTGAGACCAAAAGAACAACAACCAACCTGCGTTTCAGGGTCGTAATAATGTCAATACAATGGATATACTTCGAGTGCTTGACGATGACGCCGGAGTTTTCAACGACCTCGCACGGTATGTGGCAACTCGTGGTTCAGGCGCAGTTCGTCTTCCGAACGGCGTTCGCCTTAAACGCGAATCTCAGAAGGTAAATAGACAGAACTTCTTCGATACCGTAACTTGAAATATGTGCAGTTATGGGGCAGGGTATTTAAAGGCATGAGACCGTCTTACATACCTAATCATCTCGAGAAACTTCCGGCACGCCACATGGTACGATGAGCATAAACGTGTGTTTCGCACTTACAAGACGGATGCTTAGTATTGCGAGCGAAAATTGGTTGATGACGATTCAAGTTATCTCCAAAACATAAAGGTGAGAAGCGCACACGTAGGATTGAAGGTCAACACTGATGGAAGATTAGACTCGTGAGCAAGATTTATGGCAACCGGCTCGGCCAAACTTTCTACCATTATGGTACAAGCCTCACAACTTTGAACCCCTAGACCTATTTCATCATTTTTTTGCAGGCGGGGAAATTTCCGAGGTGTTCATAATTTTGAGGTAGGAGATTATCTAATCGTTAACCTTTGCACTCAACCGACCACAACGATAGAGCGTTGAGCCGTCAGTGCTGCATTCAGAGTGCCATGAAAGAGGTAATGCCTGATACTTTCATACAATGAACGAAAGACTTACGGTCGATTAAACTCCCAATGCAGAAAAGAATGATCATACCATGCACAATTTTCGGCGACATGTGCCAAAACCAACTAAGGATGCCAAGCGTATCGAAAACACAGTTCAAGGCAACTTTTCAGTGTATGAAGTTGGACCAAGTGAAGCACTATGAAGCAATTTCTTGGTCTCATTGGTTTAGATCTAGCTACTGTAGTTTCTCTGGAGTAATGAAAGAGAGGATGATTCACTCGTTTGCTAACATGCTACTATGTATTGATGAGAGTCAAGTACTGACTTAAGTTCTACTACTGTAATCAGCATCATACTTACTTACTCCACTATATGGCAACCGAAGTATGTCTAAAGAAACATCGTCTACACGTACGTGTACAGATTTTCCTTCCTGATCAATACCTACCAACGTTCCTGTTGCACCTTTTTGTTCGCCTCTCACAATCTTGATACGACCACCAATCGCCTGGTCAAAGTATGTCAGGGGAAGGTGACAAACATTCGCAATACTTACTGGAATAATCAAAGAGATATTGTCTACCGATGTCTTTATCAGGTCTGCCTTTGAAAGGCCTCGTAGATAAACGAAATCATCCTTTACATCAACAATCACAAATTTGTGATTGCCTGACTCATGTTGACCATATTTGTATCGCACAATACAGCCGAGAAGAGGGCACTCTTCAGTTCTTGAACTACTTGCCTGTACACAACTCGTTGGTCGTGAGTTGTGCATTCCAATTGGCGTTTTCTGATGAGACGGCACGTGTGACGATGAAGCTACGAATGTTAACGCTGACCGTACCTTTTTCATGTCAAGATTTACAGTAAAAGTGGATCCTACCTCTTTTAAACCCGTTGGAGAACACCACTGACTTTGATCGAGTGCGATTTTCTTCACTTGCTGCTCTACGATCTGAAAGAAGGTTTTCAAGCTCTGCTAATCCCACTATGAATGGTATGGATACCTTCTGCTGTCGTTTATCGGACGAAAAATCATCACTTCGTCGCCGTTTGACCGCTGTTTCCAGATCTCTGCGTTGTATGAGTGAAACAAATAGCCCTTTATCTGTTTCCTCCACGGCGCACACACCCTGTGAAGCGAGATCTTTAACGAATTCTGTAAGACTCGTCCATCGAGTTGCTGCGATCGGCAGTGTGTGAACTCGATTCATAAATAATTATGTATATGTCTTACCGTTCATATGCACGTGCTCTTTGTGTGCGATAACTTCGTTGTAAACTTTGTTAGCCGCTACTCGTGAATTTTGATAACTGCAGCTGCTTCAGTTTGGCTCGCGTTATACAAGTGCTAGCTTACGTGAGTGTAAGAACTGACAAGAATGCTCTTCTGAACTGCTCTGAATAGTCTTGAACGACTTTCTTCTGATTTTGTGCGAAGACTGCTAGCTGTCTTAGGTGTGCTGCTGAAGAGCAGTGACACCTGAATCCGTTCTCATCGCGACACTGCTTTTCGCAAAGCTGGCAGTACCATCTGAGACGCTGTAGCCCTTTTGATTTAATTTGTTTCGCAACTTGTTTCGCACTCATGAAATTCTCGAGGAGGCGCTAGAGAATTCGTGTCGAGTGAGTGTAGTGTGGATGCGGGGTGCTGGCATCGTGTCCCCAAGTATGACTCCTACCGTTATACTTACTACGGTACTAGTAGGAGTCAGTTAGTACTTACTAAGGCCGACTAAGAGCTCATTTTCATAACTTCTACCATAACTTCGCAGAGTTGGCGAATCATGAACCGTTGCGCCGGCCGTTGCGCGATTGAAATTCGCGGGCATTTGGGAAAATTACGTTAGTTATCGTCAAGGGACTACCGGTAGGTAAGTGATTTCAATAACTTTCCCGTTTTCGCCAGTCCCCTTGTGTGTTATGTCCGCAGATTTTTACTACTTAAGTACTGTACTAAATTCGTTGGCATATTTTAACATACTGGTTACCATATTGGGTTCAGTAATAGGTTATGTTTTTCTATTTTTCAAGAATAATTTTTGAGAGTTTTTCCACTTGAGGGCGAAGGACGCTGTAGTCGCTGCGACTGTGGCCGTCCTCGTTTCCAAGACTTTTCCTTGCGGAAAGCAAGCAAGCCACACGTGTGGCGCACTATCTCGTGGCGCGCAGATACGCATAATAGGTGCAACTGATACTTGGAGTGTATCGTGTATGACGTGCTCGTCGCTAGAGCGTCACTCGTGCTAAAACCACATGACGGCCTCGCTTTATGGCAAGCGAAGCGCCCACACCGTGGCAAGTTCGTGCGGCGACAGTGGGGCTTACCCAGAACTATGTGAGAATAAAATTAGTGTAGGTTTGGGTGTACGCATTCGTGCGAATCAACCGATGAGTCAGCGTGTCGAAGGCGATACTGTGAATCCTGGTACAAAGAGTCTTGAAAGAAACAAGGTGCGTTTGTGTTGCCTTGGATTTGTTCTTGCTCACATTTCCTTCAGGTTCTCGATGCTGATGCCAAAGAACGTCAAAGCAAACGTACGCGTGAAGCAATCGAATCTAGAATTAAAGGATTCGGGGATAGCACATTAAGTTCGAGTGCTTCAGCCACCAATAAGGCAAAGTTTGTCAAATATGCTGCTGCTGGTATGAACAATCAGCGAGTTGTGAAAGTACAGAGTATTCAGGAGGACCCAATGAACCCTTCAACTCTGAAACTGAAGAAGGTAATCGTCGCTCTGCACTCCATGGATGTTCAAACTTATTAATGATTTAGATTCCAATGGATAAAAAAGGAGAAATGGCTGCGGTCACTCAAAGCCCGCCTCGTCATCTGTCTGACGAAGAAAAAGCTGCATGGATCATACCAGCGTCTGTATCGAATTGGAAGGTAAGAGCTGACAGAAGCATTAAAATACAAAGCTTAACGGTTGCAGAATCCCAAAGGTTACACCATACCTCTCGATAAACGGCTAGCAGCGGACGGTCGTGGGCTGGTCGACGTAAAAATCAATGACAATTTCGCCAAGTTCTCCGAGGTAATTGCGTCAGATTCGATATCAAGGCGTTCGGCTAACGCTTAGTTCAGGCGTTGTATGTTGCCGAGCAGGCAGCGCGCGTCTCGGTTGAGGCTCGTGCTAATGTGCAAAAGCAAATTTCTCTCAAAGAGCAGGAGAAACGCGAGAGAGACATTCGAAATATTGCACAGATGACTTTTCAAAGTAAACGAGAAATCCCGTCACCAATCAAGTCTAAGGAGGTGCGTTAACTTTGTTCAATATCTAATCACTAAAAACCACATAGATGGATGAATGAGAGTGCAGAATTCAAGTGAAGGCATTGTGCGCGACTCGCCGTTGCCTTGGCGGACAGCTCATTTACCTTGTTTATCACAACCTATCGATTGGCTCAATCCCTAAAACTGAGAAGGCAGCGCGCATTTTGGATGCAGTCATGTTGCATAGGAGGATTCTGCTCGATTCATTTTCGCCGCCCATCACTCGACAGGCTGCATAGAAGTTGTTGAAGACTGTACAAAGCACATACAGGTACTCACACATCTTCGACGGCGCCAATTCTTCGATTGTTTCGACTAGAGCATCATTGAATTTGCCAATGTGAAGGGCTAATTGTCTTTCAGTCTCATTTGAGATGGTGAGGCGATCTACTAGCTGACTTGATTCGGTACCATCAAGCTTGTGAAGTATGGTTGCGACACGCGCATGAGAGTACTGCAAGTACATGGCAGTATTCCCTTTCAGATCGAGCATTCTGTCGAACGAAAAAGTGTAGTTCGTTGTCCTGTTGTTATGTAAATCTGCATACTTGACGGAGCTCATGCCCAATATATGCGCAACATTTTTTAGTTCCGCAGTGGGAAGAGAGCTGTCCTTGGTTTGTAAAAACTCTAGGCATCTTTCTTCGGCTTCATCAAGTAGTGCCTTCAATTTAATAGTATCGCCAGACCTCGTACGTAGTCGTTTGCCATCCTCACCAAGAACCACTCCGAATCCAACATGTTTCAACGCTACATCACTGGACACCCAGCCAGCAGCCTCTGCCGTTTTGAAAATTGCCTTGAAATGCTTGTTTTGTCCCTGATCCGTGACGTACACGATCATCTTTGCCTTTTCATGTGAAATTCGGTAGTTTATGGCCGCCAAATCGGTGGACGCGTAGTTGAACCCTCCGTCACTTTTCCGGCAGATGACAGGAGCTTCTCCAGGTTCAGCAAAAATACACAAGGCTCCCTTATCTTCAACTATTACTTCCTTTTCAACAAGTTCATCAAGGACTGATGGGATCATATCATTGTAGAAGCTCTCGCCTTTTTCTTCAATATGTATATTTAATCGATCGTAGATCGAGCGGAACTCTTGGCGACTAGCGGCACAGATTTTCTTCCATGCTTCAATAGTAACCGGATCATATGACTGCAACTTTACAACCACATCTTTCGATCTTTGCTTAAAATTCTCATCGGAGTCGAATGCGCGTTTTGCATCCTTATAGTACCGCTGGAGATCGCTGACGCACGCATCCATCGATATGTCATTTTCATTCATAAAGTTGATTAGCATACCAAACTGCGTCCCCCAGTCGCCAACGTGGTTGACTCGCACAGTAGAACAACCCGCCAGCTCAAACGCATTGCAAAGGGAATCGCCAATTATCGTACTGCGAAGATGACCGACGTGCATTTCTTTGGCTATGTTTGGCGAAGAGAAGTCAACAACAACACGAACGTTGGCAATATTTTGCCCACCAGGGACGGCACACATTTTCTCACTAATAAAGCTATCAGTCAACTTGAAGTTGATGAATCCCGGACCGGCGATAGAAACTGAGTCAAACATTCGCACATCTTGCATACCTGAAATAATCTCTTCCGCAACGTCGCGTGGACTTCGGAATTCGGACTTTCCTTGCTTTTTCATGCTCGAAAAGATTTGCATAGCACTATTACTTTGATAGTCCCCCATGCCGGGGTTCGAGCATTCTGACACGTCGATAAAACTGACGTGATCAGGGAATTTCACATGTAGCGAAGACTCTAGAACTTTTCTGATGGATGCACGTACTGTACTCTCTACGAGTGCTGGATTCAGCGATGACGTCGTGGAACCCTGGCTTACTACTCTCTTTCTTACGGTTTCGGGTCGCGTGTACCTGCGCTTCGCCTCGAATGTCGAGTTGAGAACGTTCGAGTAGACTCCTACATGCCGCCTTAGAGTTTGTAGACGCGGACCGAAAGCCATCGGCTCAACAGCGACAAACGCGCAAACTGCGGCGCTGCTTGTTAGGCTCCTTGCCTCCTGGACACATAGGTGTAACAACCAGAAAAAAAAAAGATATCACATCAGATACCTGAATATGACTCAAAGTTAAATATTCCAACTTCATTTCGATAATCGAAGCACGAAGACGTACTCGGGTGCGGAACACAAAAACAAACGTCGCATCGTTGCGCCAGGAGGGGACGACCCCCCAGCATAGTGCGCACAACTCTTGCCAACCGAACGCCGCCGTCATCCAGCAAGTGCACGCACTATTCCCAGGAGGAGATATCGAAACTTGCTGTGAACTAGTCATCAGACTGGGCAACTCCTGCTGAAGTTCAACACGGCAGCTGATGGCGTTAAGGATAAGCAACACGCCCCGACGATACTGTGCACGTATAGCGCGCTCGCGCTTAGCCCGCAACTTGGAGCACAGCACCGATCGACGTAACGGATTCAGAGCCCTAAGCACGAATGAGGTAAAAGATGTACAAAACGCCAGTCAGTTCAATAACTGACGCAACAAACTCCCAGGCTACAACAGACAGCACACAACAAGCAAGTCAAGTTGAAAGTATCCGACTGACACAGGAAGGTGACAAATTGAAAGTTGAATATCTTGTTTCCTTGGCTCAAAATTCACGTGTTTGGTACGTTATGTATTTATTCTTTACATCAAAACCCTAAGTGCACCCCAGGTTACCGTCTACATGTGTTTCAGAAGACCTGAAACGGAACTACGCAAGTGGCTGGTGGACTGCTTGTCGAGATGTACTTCATTTTGTATTTGCTTACTGAATGAGTATACCTAACTCCTCGAATAGGGAGATGTACAAGCACTTCAGCAATACATGGATTGCTGCGCAGAAACTATGATTCACACGAGAGATTCAAAGGACCGAAGGTTTGTGACAAAAAACGTCACGATACAAGGGCTATTACTAATGATGCCAAAGCCCTTTGCACTTTCTCGCTGGCCGAGGCGATACCGAGGTTATTTGCTCCCTTCTGGATGTTGGAGCCGATGTAAACTCACAGGTGATGTCTGTGAATTTCTTGTGTACAAATTATTAAAATACCATCTTCAGGATGCCGACGGATACACTCCACTTCACTTGGCCGCAGGATACATGCAATTGGAATCGCTACAAAGTCTTCTCGACGCAGGGGCGGACGCGGATATTGAGGATGGTACAGGACGATCGGTATGTTATCATGTCTCTGCTGCTTGTCAGTTCGTAATGCGTTGCTTCTCCAGCCACAGAGTTTGGTGCGCACCCTGCTAAATAGTACACCGGTCACGACGACGATGTATTCTCGACGAATCGCTCTCGAGTCAATGCTCCGGGCAATCGAGGATCACATTTACGAAGAAGTTGTACCCGCAAGGATCGTCAACAAACGCAATAGCAATGGTTACGATGAGTACCTAGTTGAGTGGCTAGATGGTAAGACTTCACTTCTAAGCAAACGTACGTGGCACTAAATAGTATACTCAGACTTTGAAGAAACTTGGATCCCGGAAGTCGAGATTGCTGACGATATTATTTTTGATTATGAAAACGATATCGAAAGGGTAGTGGGAACTGTCGTTCACGACGACTCGAAAGATCCAAAGAGTAGACAGTTGATTGAGGTGAGTACACATACACGAGTTTGTTTGTTTGTCTCCTCACACTTAAAAGTGGAAAGATACGCCGCTTCTTTCATGGCGTTGAAGACATTTCGTGATGCGTTTGTGCGATGAATGAGCTCGCTTTCATCTTACCATACTTCTGAGGGGCACGGAAAATTGCACACTGTAATAGCTAAGAGGAAACTTCCTTTTGTTACACTCACCAGAAAATATTGACGTAGTGACACGTGTTTAGTTTAATGGGAATCGACGAGTGATAGATGCAAAGCATGGGTCGAATTTAATCGAAATCCCTGCAAACCCTGGAGTGCGATCGCCGCATTTCCCGCTGAATCAAAACGGACGTGTCCTGTTATAGGCCGCTCTCCAGACACTTGAGCTTCTTGAAAACCGTTGAACTGTTGAAATAATAGCTCAAGCATGTGACGAGTTGTTGCATCTATTGTGATGAAATATGAGAACAGCAGGTCAGTATTTACGTCGAAACGATCATGGTGCGACGTGCTGTCGACAATACGGAAAATTGAGAACATACCTGGCAGCCCTTGCACGCAGATCACCTTTTTGTGTTTCCTCCCAGACGAGACTGTTTCCGGTCCCGAGTTGGAACGATTGAATATCTGTTCTGCTTTGAATTTGCTAGCGCGCTCACGCTCCTGATTTTCAGCTTTCCTTGTTTGACGGATAGTCGGATCGCGTACAACGTCCTCACCACGGAGTCTAGCTATGATGTCTGAAGTTTTGTGTGCATACGCAAGGTTCTGAAGGAAAGGTCTATTATAGTCGAAAGAGAAAGATAGTTTCAACGCACCATGGGTTTTCCGAAAAAGGTGAAGCCTTGCACGCCACTCAGTGCACGAGAAGCACCCTCTGGCGAGTCAAAAATCACCCACGCTTGACCCCGTAACTGGTAGGTATTCGCTGTCACTATATCCAACACGCTTCCAAATGTCGAGAAAACTGCATGAAGTGCCGAACGCAAGTCTATTTCGATTGAGATAATGCGTCGATACTCTGAGCACAATACTCACCTAAGGAGGAGACTTTTTCACTCAAGTTACTGACGTAGAGCGTGTGCTGTCCTTCGTTTTTCATGTCGGCCCAACCTGGACTCGAGCAAGGTAGCCACGTTAGCTGCCTTATGATTGTTGTGGAAAGACGCGCAACTTCAAGTGAAGGTCTTCCAACGCGGCCTTTGTTCAATCCACTTTCACCTGCTGCCCTTTGTAGGCGACCAGACGCATACACCGCAAGGGATTTTCGACCCGTCTAGTCAAAAGTACTATCAGTAAATTTAGTTTGAAATGGAGGATAGTAACCGATGATACATACTAAGGCTGACTAAGAGGGCCGTAGATAACTACGTATCTACGTTATGAAAAAAGTTTTTTCATAACTTTAGTTATCTACGGTGCTCTTAGTCGGCCTTAGTGATACGATAGTATTAATACTATCTAATACTTAGTACTTCGTAGTACTCAGTAGTATCAAGATATTTTTTGGCCATCTCACATTTAACTCTGTTTTATCGGACATATGGCATATTCTAAAAACCAAAAACAACCAGTAAGGTATAATTTGACTAGTTTTGGCAGAAAAGTGGAACACAAAACCATGGCCAAAGGAAATTGACTGTTCTATGACTTTGACACGATGTGCAAAGTTGACAAATTAACCGTGCCCGAGTCGGAAAACGCTCGAAACGGTCGAACAGTAACGCTACACGGCGACGACTACGAAGAGAGCCGACGACAGGTACAGCAACCCCCACCGTGGCGATCGTGACGATGGATCCTTTATCACCTGCAATCACATTTTTCGACAAAGAAGGTAAAGGACGAACGAGCTACATAGGTAGCTTAGTCCCTGATAAGCTTTTTTATCCAACACCTGGCCTTTGGTTCACTCAGCAAGACGCCAAGGTAACGACTGACATTTCCACGAAAGCTTTAACTAACCAACGCGACATAAGACTGTGAGGCGCTTGCTGGACGAATATGAAAGATGTCCGTACCCTGACGCAGAAGCGATAGAACGAATCGCGCGAGAAGTCCGTGCCCCTGACCCACAGAAGGTGAACGATTTCCTCAGTACAAATAGTTTTATCCAATACGTGTATACAACAGGTTGAGAGTTTCTTCCGCAACATGCACATGCGCTCGCAATTATTTTCGCATTAAATATGATCGATTAGAAGAAGTATCGAACGCTATAAATGAAGTTATTCGTCACATGACAGAAAAAGTGTTCTATCGCGACTAGTCTTGTAACAAAGCGATCCTTGTTCGGCAAGCTATTTACACCATATCGGGAGTGCATTTTACCTCGATGAAAACCTCACAGCTTCGAAGAAAACATTCCTATGCATTATTAAGCATTACATCTTGTATATCTTTCAAGAGTTCTTTCACAACGCCTCTGTCTGGAAGCCCATGTGCAAGCCCATACACTGACGCTTTCCCACCGGGAACATTTTTTAGCTTCCGCGAGCTTACCACAGCAGACTTAATATCACTAATCAGAGTTTCTATCGAAGACTCGTTCGCAAGAGTTACACAAAAATGAAGTGCACTAGGATTCTGAAGCACAGCAAGTCTCCATCCTCGTGAAGAAAGTATATCATTCAGTACATAGATGTCTACGTCACTCTCTGAACTGCGCCAAGCAACGATCATCGAGACATCTTTTCCAACTAATTCAAGACCCTGTATTTCATCGATAGCGTGGCGAAGTTTCATTACTTTTTCTGATACACTCTGCGCAGCTGATCGGTAGCCATTTATGCCTGTATACAACATCGTAGCCCAGGTCTGCGCTATCAGGCCTCCTGAACGAGATCCCGCTGGTGTTGGAGAGATGTACAGTCCACCAGACCAGTCACTCACTGATGTATATTGGAACTGGCGTAGAACGGACGACGAATATAAGACGACAGAGGAACCTTTCTGCGCAAAACCATATTTATGTGTATCAACACTGATTGACGTCACGCCAGGTACCTGGAAATCAAACAAAGAGTGCTTGGAATCGCAAGCAAATTTGTTAAGAAACGGAAGGAAGAAACCGCCTAAGCAGGCATCGACGTGCAAACAACACTCATTGGCTAAAGCAAGCTTTGCAAGGTCGGCTACCGGATCGATCGCTCCATGAGGATAAGTGGGCGCAGAAGCATAAATGAGAATAGTTTTCCCATTTAACTCCTTCTTTACGGCACCAATAAGCATGCGACCATGCTCATCGACAGGTACCCTTTTGATCTTGATGTTGAAATAGTCTGCGGCTTTGTAAACGGCAGCATGAGCGGAAGTTGATACGATCCTGTTTTCGTAATTTAGACTGACAAAGCAATTCAGACTGAAAAACATACATTTCTGGTTCTGTGATGCCCTTCGAATATCGCAAAAAGTCCCTAGAAGCGCGTATCGCAGTCAAGATACTTTCAGTTCCACCGGAGGTAATGCTGCCACATAGTTCATCATTTACAGTCCCTCCGTTCAACAGAGCGCCCACCATGCTGACCACTTCTTGCTCCATCCGAGCAACGCTTGGAAAAGCATCACTATGCAGTGGATTCGTATGCGCGAAGTCACAATAAATAGAGTTGCACAGCTCACGCTGTTCAACGCCCGTCAAGTATACTGTACCTGTCATCTTTGACGCGTGAAAAGGACTGTCATAATCGTTCTTCTTACGCAGATTTGCCTGCATTTTCACGGCTACCGAAGATAACCCACTAGGCGGCAACGCCCGCAGCCTCTCTACGGAAAGAGAGCTCTGTTTCATTCCGGACGCAAGGTCAACTAGGACTTTTTGCTTTGACTGTTTCACCAGTTCCCTTACTAATGGCAAACTACGAAGCAATAGAAAGAAGTGTTCACTGCTACCGTTGTAAGAAGACGAACGCGTGGCTATATTGCTGAGCTGCCTGAAGCTTGTACATACTACAACTACGGAGAGTGAAGCCAGCAGTAAGGAGCCAAGCTCCCGATGCGTCCACAATTCTTCGAAATATTGCCATAATACATGGGCTGCAACATGGTAAGTGTATAGACTTGTTCGCATTCAGCCACTTACCGTTGATGAGCGCCGCCCGGACCACTATCAAAATCATTCTCAACTTACAAACGGCAGATGTATGCGTTCAGCGTGAAGATTTAACGTCCACAATCGCACGCACGTGCGACTTGGTGGTCCCACAGTGGTCTGCTACGTTGAAGAAAACACGCTGTGGAATACGACGTTGCCCAGGTCCGCACAGCCTGTGACTATCACAGTGGACCACAGCGACGTCCTGAATATTTCGACTAAAAGAGCACCGCAGATAACTGAACTTCAGTTACTGAAGTTAGGCCGAATAAGAGTAACATAGATAACGTTTACCATACATAAGACGTTAATGTCCAAGTTATTGATATCTATAACTTTACCTTTTTTCTGGTCGCAATTTTCGGAAAAATATACCGCGGGTTCAGAGAGTCCATACACACATCACGAGTCACGAACCGTCGATAAGTACATACTTTAACATCGTTTAGTGCCATCATATCACCGTGTCACATCTACTACCGGGTGTTCCTACGTTCTTTAAGCATGTCCAAGAATAGCAAAATGGACGGCGATGGTGTGATCGGTATGTCGAACCTGGTTGCGATTCCTATGAGAGGCGCGGCGGGTGATACGGCGTTGAGCAGGAAGAGGGGCTGGCACGAGAAGATGGTTGATGAGCACAAACGCAAGGCAAGGAAAAGCGAGCAAATTAGCAGTAGGAACTACCTCTCTTAGATGCAGTAGAAAGTATTCTAGCTACTCGGTGGCGAGAAACGCACTCGATTCACGCGTTCGCCGGGTGCACCAGTTGTGGGTCCATCGCGACAGAGCGCCGGTCAAAGCGGGACAATTGCCGCAACGGAATAGTACTTTTCTACGTAAAATACGCATTTATCGACGGTTCGTGACTCATCTGCCATGTAGGGACTCTCTGAACCCGTGATAAATTTTTCCTTGAAGCCTATGGTTTCCGCAAACACAGAGTTTCTTTGTGTCTCGTATCGAAATTAGAGAGCATATTTCATGATATCGTTCAGGCGGTGTAGCCATGAACGGCTAACATCGTTTTCACACGAAGTGTCTAAGATTGCCACGTGAAGACCAAAAAGTGAGATGTTCACGAAGCGGTGATCTAACTCCACCTTGGTCGAGCAGCGTCCAAAAGTGTTAAATAACGAGAAGATATTGTAACTAGATCTTCTCGTTGCTCAGCCAACTTGATCCTTTGAACTCTTCGGTAAATATTATCGCCTAAACGTGGCGAAGTCGGAAAACTATCAACTATTTTGATGAGCACATTCAACATGTTTGCGACTTGTAGATATTCATCAGCGGCCAGACTCTGGAGTACGGCTTTTGTCAGGCGATGTTCCCACTTGTACATTATTCTACACAAGTCATCACAACTTATATCAGCGTCTGACCGTTCTTGAAGCAAATTGTCTTTTACTGAGCTTGCAGTGCATTCATTTGCCTTCTCCTGTTTCGTTGACTTCCAACACATCAGCTGACGAAGACTATCTGCAAAATATGTGCTCATGAACTTACTCTCAAGCTCACTGCAGCGAGAAATGAAGGGTGTGATCTCGGCGTAAAGAGCATCGTAATAGTCCAGAATACTTATGTATAGATAATCTTCTCGAATAAGTAACGAGACGAATGTTGAGCTATACTTTGCATCCACATGCGACACTGTACTTCTTGGAAATATGCAATGACGCAAAAATGTTCGCGCCCATTTTCTCTGATCCACACCATGCATCCAGGTAGCTCGATGCGCAAGCAAATATTCCTCATACGCTGCTTTTCTTTTCTTAAGCGATTCAAACTCTGAACGTAATCGCACTCGAAATATATCTTCGCCTATCTTCGACGTTTTAGTACAAATAATTTGTTCAGTTGTTGCATTTCCTTGATCCTTGAGTAAAAGATGTTTGGAGTAAAGATGTTCGGGAATATAGATGTCGCTTATATCTAAGGTCCAGAATATCAAGTAAATTTCGGATAAAGCCTTTTCCCACGCAGTGTTTGATAGTACACTTTCCATGTATGATACCATCTCCTTCCATTTTGTGGTTATCATAGCATTCTGCCTCCGCGTGCGCATGTGTTCTTCCAAGTGTTGTTTAAGCGCCGGACGGTAAAGTTCAAATACGATAGCAGGCTCCAATTTGCAAACTGAGAGGAGTGTAGGTAGATTCGGCAAAAGCTTTGTATACTCATGCATGCTGAAAGCGCTTTGAAGAAAACGGACATATTGCAATAAAATCCCATATTGATCATCCAAAAGTTTACTAATAAACTTGAGTTGAGTGCTTCCAACACTCATGTGAACTTGATCAGGGGCTTTGGCTAACGCCAGCAGCAATTTCAGCGTTAGCGCTGCTGGGGCATCGCAACCTTCAAGCGCACAGCGCAAATGCATCAGACCTTTCGCACGTCTGTTGGTATTGAGCGCACTTGAGTATGCTTGTTGAAGAAGCTCGCCGCAGCAATATTTTTCAATTTCTGAAGCACTTATGTCTTGAAGTACCTCTATACCAGTCATCTGAGTAATTAAATCTTTTAAAATGTATATATCAATTGTCTTTGCTGAAGTCAGACTTGCCAGAATATATTTCAACAGCTCCCTCAAGTCTATCTTGCTGTATCGTCGATGCAGAGCTCCAGAAAATGAAGACAACGATGCAAACCACAATGACAAGTTCTGGCCGTCATCCTTGAGTTTCCGGCGCGACGAAGCAAACTGATCTAGCATCGTGTGTGTCAAAATATCATATACTACTGGGTGACAATACTTTAGCCCTTCGACGAGACATGTTACCATATTGGGGTATGCTTGTACTTGCTCAAGTACCGAATCACACACAAGTATCGGGAAACACAATGCTAGCTTTCCAAGCCTGCGCCCAAACTCTTTGGTATTCTGATGTGAAATGCGACGTAAAACTCTATTGATTGAACGCTTGGCAATGTTACGCATCCGAAGAATATTCATGTCATATGAGCGAATTGACGCAGACTTGTAAATTTTGCGCCTCACTGAAAATGGAAAGCGTTCTAGCAACCGCCACAATTGACCACAGAACAGAGGATTAGGTTTCATAAAAGCGAGACCAGGTAGTATACAAATCGCGAGCACAGTTTCACATGCGGACGTTTCAAGTCTACTGTCGGCAAAATGGTTCAACATAGTCCATGCAGTGCGTAAATTTTTGCAGAGATATGGACCTACCACAAAGACCGTGTTCACGTAGAAATTTGTCAACTGTCTGCCTCTCTCGTTCGAATCGAGTCCTAAGTTAGCAGCCACTTTCGCATTCAGTAGATATAAACCTTTCATACATGTTTTCTGCAAAAAGTAAGGATATAAACCTAATTTTTGTAGATGAATTGCTCCACTGGATTGAATAGAAGACGGTCTCATGGAACCCAACTCATCTATCAACTTCAATTTATGTAAGCTATCCGCACGTATTTCTCTCGTAGGATTCACCACTTGTATTTTGACATCCTCATGGATTACTGAATCACTCGGTTGGCAATGTGGATATATCGAGTTCAGAATATGAGTCCACTCTTGCTCTGACACGATGGGAATACGCTTACCTTCCACCTCCTTTATTCCTCGGCGTTTGAAGCGATATCCCGCAATCTGCGACAAATCCCAGCTTTGTTCGAGATTGGTAATGTGAGAATACGTAGTTTCGTCACGAGGTGCGTTTGTTATCCAAGAATAGAAGGCATCAACAGCCCTGTTTAACTCCAAACCAAAACTTCCACTGAATGTCTTCGTCAGCTGTGTAGGCCAGTCCTGTAGTTTCACACACACGGCATCAGCTGACAGTGTCCCGAGAAGTTCAGCGAATCCCTCAGTATCCTCAGATATCAGCTCAAATTTTCGCTGCTGGTAGTGCTCGTGGGTATTCACTCTACAAAATTTCTTCCGGCTTGTTTCTGAGTGTTGCGTAAGCTTTTTGCTGCCCTCGGGAACGTGTTCTCTTACTTGTTTCTGAGACTCTCCTGTTTCAATATGCTTATCTGTGGAATTTGCGTCTGTTTTGTGCTCATGGACCCAAGACAGATCGACGTCGCAACACGTCGGTAGTGAACTACGCGCTGTATTGTTTGCGTACTCCTCGAAGCTTGAGTTCATGCGACACAGTTGTGAGTGTGGTCCTCCCCGTGATGTAGGGTCGGTATGCGCTCGTCTGAGGTCAGTTCAGTCGACACCTGCCGTACACCTGCCGTAAAAAGCGCCGTTTTTACGACGGTGTAGCAGTTGTGGGGGTCCTACGAGACGGGCGAGAGAGGTAAAACGTGAATACTTCGGAAGTAAAGCACAAGTCAGCGAACTTTGTTTGACAGACAAACAGTTGAAACAGTTGAACGAATCAACTTTTTGAAAAAAGTTTTTTTCTCCAGTTGATTGCTATCGATAGTACGCATTTAGGCCGACGAAGAGCACAATTTATCGAAATCACGTCAAGACGATAAAGTTATCGCCAAATTTAAGGTTTGGTGATATCTTTTTACTCGTCAACCCACGAGTTAATTAGAAGGTAAAAGTTATGAAAATGAGCTCTTAGTCGTTTACGCATAACTCGAGGTATAACTTCAGTTATCTACGGTGCTCTTAGGTCCACTAACAGGTGGAATTAGAATAGCGCGCTGGCGATGCCCAAAAAATCGTCTAGTCATTGGCTAGTCATCGCTATTCCAAACTTTGCGACTGGAATAACTTCGGCGATTTTATTCATACTATGTATCTTTGGGCAATTGGAATATGAAAGAAATTACTACCGGTAGCTTATTTTCGACCTGTTAGTCGGTCTAACACAAAACCAATCCTAAGGCATTTTGAATACTTTGAGATTATTTTGATCAAAATAACTCAAGGTTTCTCCGCTGTTGGACTGACAATAAGAATCACATACTTAAATATTTCGTGTAGCATCGCTTGCGGAGATGTTGAGTCGAGGAGAAGAAAAGAAAGCGCATGAAAAAGGCGTTACAACCGAGCGTTTCTCGAAGACTCGAAGAGTGGCCATGGAAGGTACCTGGAAACTACTCAGCGTTTCTAAGTTCGTTTCGGACAATAGACGCTGGGAAACAGAATGTTGCAAATACGCGGGATATTTGAGATATGAGAGCCTCCAAAGCAGGGTGTCTGTCTTCTTCGCTGTGCACGGAAACACAAGCCAGCTCACCATGTTGGCCAAGCGTACTTTTCACAGTGTCTGTTTCGCTAGGGTAAGCTCATGTTCGCCATAACCAGTAGTAGTAATTTTCGTCACTCAGATACTTTTGTTCGTGTACATACTTCTAGTCAGCTGTTTTGCAGATGATACATTTGCTTATGTTGGTTCGTTTTCACAAGAAGCAGGTGGGTAGCTTGGACAGTCTATGAATGCGATATCATACGAAAAGTAGAAGCTCGTGTGATTCATCATGCGCAGGTTCTCTCTCCGTCTCTCAATGACGGTACTTTACAACGAGTAAGCTAAAGATATGAGCGGTTGTTGTCAAATGAACGAACTAATCATAGGGCACAACAAGATATAAACGAGTTGGCACTTGTTACAACAAGGTATAACTATGCAGAGCGCGTGCATGGTGCATATATTTATCAATCCTAGGGTGAAAGAACCGAATTGCTTACGCTGCGCACTTGCCCCAGAACGAGAGCTGCACTATATCTGATGTGGACAAAACTGTAGCCATGTTCATGTGCGAACAATAGAAAAGTGACAGAGCTTGACAGCACTCGGCAATGCGTGCCAATGGCGTAAAGTTTTCTCTACCAAGGCACCTTTGTATAACTGTGCATATCATGAATGCCACCTTCATGTTGAGCTGCTCCAGTACGAGCTTCCATCGTCATCTGCCCACTTGATAGCATATCATGGACCTGCACAATCGAGTTGGCACCAAGATCTTGAAAGCCTTGCTTGACTCCATGCATGAGATACGGAATGCTTTTTTTTACTGAACCCTTGTCTCGCACTGTGCCAGAAACACCTTGAGCAATCTTCAAATGTCCAGATTCGCTCAGATACCTCGTATCACTTCCCCTTTTCATGGCATCAAGACTTCCCATACCGCGGTATTTTTTCACACGAACCCCGTCTTGGAAAAAGTACTGACCAGGTGCCTCACAAGTTCCAGAAAACATTGAGCCGCACATCGCCACACTAGCGCCGAGCGCGAGAGCTTTAACGATGTGGCCGCTGTTTTGGATGCCACCATCTGCGATGATCGGCACATCAAAGTGCTTAGCGACTTGACCAACCTTGTAAACAGCAGTAGCCTGACCACGACCAACGGCGCAGACCTCTTGCGTAGTACATATACTACCCGAGCCCATGCCTACACGTAAACCATCCGCGCCTGCTTCAAGCAGTCTTTGAGCTTGGACTTGAGTTACGACATTACCAGCGATGACATCAACCTGAGGAAGCTGATTCTTCAGGAATTTAATCATCTCGAGCTGATACACGGAATCCCCTTGCGAAGAATCCAAAATGATAGCATTCACACCAGCTTCTACTAGAACTTGAGCGCGTAATCGGTCAGTATCCCGTGTACCAATCGCCGCACCACAGAGTAGTTTCCCGTGTTGGTCAACTGATGGCGCTCCAATCGGCGGCATGTTAAGTCGTTGTTTGATATTCTCACGGGTCAAAAGCGCGATTAATTTCCCGTCTCCATCGACAATCGGTAATTTACCGCGTTTAGCATCGATGAGTTTTTTCTCATTTTCCAATAAACTGCACGTGACGGATCCAAGTGTAAGGTCCGCTAGAGGGGTCATGACCTCGGCAAGTTTGGTACCGCGATCAAGAATCATATCAATATCACGAGTTGTGACTAAGCCAACAAGCTTGCTGCCGCACAAGCCATCTTCGGTTACACAAACAGATGAGAAACCCCGCTCTGCTCTGAGACTATCAAGGGTGGACAGAGTGGCATCTGGTGGAAGGCTTGCAGGGCGAGACACGTATCCAGCCATATGCGACTTAACCGTTTTGGCATGTGCGAGTTGGTTTTCAACCTTCCAAGTTGTGAGTAACTCATCTGAGAGCACAAGGTCAGGTTTCTAACTCACCGTCATGTTGTAGTGAAGAAATCCGATCCCACCTGCTTCAGCCATGGCGATGGCCATATCCGACTCCGTAACTTTGACATATCAGTATCGAAGATGACATCTTAGTGGCAGATAATACGCACCGGTGTCCATCGGTGAACTCACCAACGGCGTCCGAATCTTTACATTCTTGCTCACTCGAGTACAGAGGTCAACCTAGGCTAGAGTAAGTTCGGAGCTCCAAGGGCTTATCCACTACTAACCTTGTCGGCAGAGAAATCTATGAACCCTGGATGAAATATGACATCATCATACGTGTAGCAGAATCCTGGAAAGATGGGACATTCAGTCGTTAGGAACTAAAAGGAACTTCTTGTACTACGTACCTTGATTGAAGAGGGCTTCTCCACTGAAGCCGTCAGACGTCGCCATGCAGTCAACTTTGGAATGCGATGTTCTCCACGCGTATGTACACTACTGACGCACTTGGCCACAATTTCGGATCGATGTACAGCTCACCGGGTGCACTACTACTGAACGTGTCGGCTGCGGGTAGGACGCTTGAAGACGCCTCAGAGTGACTTTTTTTAGTCACTTTGAGCCACGTCCGCACATGAGCATATCTATCCCATATTCATATCAATAACCAAAATCGAAATATCGTACAATTCGGCGTGATATGAAAATCCTTAGTAGGGGACTATAAGCCCCATATTGGTAAACACTCTTACCTAAACACTTCATATGAATATGAATAGTAGTATCGACGATGTTCATTGTTAGAATAATATCTAATGTACATACAATACACAGTATGCACATTAGTGTTAGAATTCATATGAGGCGATCGATTCGCAATGCACTGTTCGGAGGACCTTTTCAAACGGTCCGTTTGAAGAGCCAGAGTCCTTTGACTTATTCTCCCCAGGCGCCACAAACTCAAGAACGTGAAAGTTCGAATAGCAGCTGAGTTATCTAGATATGCCGAGGTGAACAATTCATCCCACTTCACGCTTCATTTCAAACGTGTCTTTTCCAGGGAAATCGTCACGATACAGATAGGACAGTGTGGTAACCAAGTCGGGACAGAGTTCTGGAGTCAGGTGAGAAGTCTTCGTACGATTTGTATCACGTTATCATGCTATCATCAGCTTTGTCGGGAACATGATATTGCCCTCGATGGCTCGTGGAGTGGTAATGATCGTGAACAAAGTGCTGTTGTAGACAGAAAAGAGGTCTTCTTTTATCAAGCAGATGACAACCAATATGTGCCCCGGGCACTGGTACGTTCAGTCTCCAGTCAGACAAACTGATCTCACGAGTTAATCAGCTTCTTGATCTCGAGCCGCGAGTGATAAACTCGATCCAAGCATCTTCTCAACGTGCGCTATACAATCAAGAAAATTTCTATATGTCTGCGGCAGGTGGGGGTGCCGGCAATAATTGGGCTAGTGGATATGTACAGTCTGAAGCAGTTCAGGTGAGCGAACTTCGATCATTTCATGAAACATAGCGCATTATGTTATTTTCTCACAGGAAGAATTGCTGGAAATGATAGATCGAGAAGTAGATGCCAGCGATAGCCTAGAAGGCTTTGGCGTTGTGCATTCGATAGCCGGAGGTACTGGATCTGGAATGGGATCTTTTCTAATGGAGGTTCGTCAGACGAAAGTTTACCGTCATTGACTTTTCAATTTCGTGTAGATATTAAGTGATCGCTACGAAAAGAAGCTTCTACAAACTTTCAGTATTTTTCCCAACCAGAGTGAATCAAGCGGTACGCAGCAAGGTTGCTGAAAATTCTTCTTTTTACTCACAACTTTCTAAACAGATGTGGTTGTTCAACCTTACAACTCACTCCTCACTATCAAAAGATTGACGCAATACGCTGATTGTGTCGTGATGCTAGATAATGCGTCCTTGAATCGCATGGCCATGGAACATCTCAGCACTACTTCACCAACTTTCTCCGACACAAACTCAATCGTTTCCAAGGTTATGGCAGCGAGTACGAGCACGCTGCGTTACCCAGGATATATGAATAATGAACTGGCTGGATTAATTGCGGTGAGCATATTCACCACGAGCTTATTGCTGCTTGACTAACTGATACAGTCTCTGATACCTCTACCCCGTTGTCATTTTTTGACAGCTGGTCTGACTCAGTCAACTGAAACGTCGACATCGAGGCAAGTATATGTGCCGTGATGACTTTCTTTTCTGATTTGATTTTGCCAACATAGTGTCCGCAATGCATCAGCGCTTGACATCATGCGGCGACTTTTGCAATCGAAGAATGTAGCTTGTTCTAGTTATGCTGGTGCTACTAAAGTACGTTTCTGGAGACATCTTTTCAAATTTTCAAGCGGTCTAAATGAATACTTTCATAGGGAAAATTCATCTCTATTCTGAACATAATTCAGGGTAGTGTCGAACCGTCCCAGGTAATGTTTGACGGCCTTGTTTTAGTCCACTCAGCTAACACTAGTTCGGTGTGCAGATTCATAAGAGTTTGCAACGCATAAGAGAGCGACAGTTGGCAAACTTTATAGGATGGGCACCAGCAAATTATCAAGTCGTATTGTCTAGGCACTCACAACATTCTTCAAAAACAGGCTTGCAAGGACTGATGCTCGCCAATCACACAAGGTAAAGATGAGAGTCACCACGCCATAATGAGGTCTGACAGTTAAAAGCGTTCGACACTGGTTTGCACGGTGCCTTGAGCAATATGACAAGCTTTCGAGGCGTAAGGCGTTCCTCGAACAGTATGAACGTTTCGATATGTTTGGGGTAAGTTCCTGTAGAAATCAAGGATACACAGCTGACTTTAACCAGGACGAGTTTGCTGAGGCACGCGACGTCGTCCAGAGTCTTGTAGAAGAGTACGTCAGGACTGAAGCGGACTAACAGCGATAAGAGTTCACGAGATCTAAAGTTTACATTGATCTGAGTTCGTATGGGGAACGGTGCGTACTAAATCGTTTACCCCCTGTAAAACTTAAGCATACAACCTAGCTGACTGCGACTTGCGTGTTGACGATAGCGACTACCGGAGTCCCGCCCGAATTCCCTCTAGAGGTCAGGGGTTGCTTTGCTTGCTCACTGAGTGATTTCAGTTCATCGAACTCCATCGAATTGCTACTCGTACTACAAGTACTTGTAGTACTGACTGAAAACACATACACGCACGTGTTGCGACGCATGCATTTTGCATTGGTGGCGGAAATACTTTTTTACTATCATACTTTGTACTTTTTTTTGCCTACAAAAAATTAGTATTTTGGGGTGAATGTAAAATGGATATGGAACGAAAACGAGGCCTATTCGAACATGACATGCGTTAAAACAACCTTCATCTAGAAACAAACAAAAACGAAGCGCGAATTCATATGCACGAATAAATACTAAAGTACATTTTGTACTAAGTATCGATGGTAATTAATTATACAGAGAATTTACACGAGAATATAATATGTAAAGCTCGCACGTGCACAACGCACCATTAGTCCAACGGTTAGGATATGAGCCTTCCAAGCTCGAGACCCGGGTTCGACTCCCGGATGGTGCAGTTTTACACTCGTGGAGAACTTCGTCGACCCGTTTGCCCGAGCGCCTTTCCGCCTCGTGCAGCGAAGCCGTCGACCACGTATCACGACATGCTACGACGTGGTACACCAGTTTTGCGTTCGTCAAACGTCGAGCATATCGGCACCAGGACACGTTTCCTTGACCCAAAGCACTCTTACTTACCACGACAGTGGACGGAAGACCTCAAAAAAGGCTTTGGTCAAAGTTGCTTTGCCAGAAAGGTGAACGACACGCAAGAGCTGCACGTTCAGCGAACCCTAAAGTTTTGCTCGACAAGAGCAGCTCATTCAAAGCGATGCGGTTCAAAGCGAAGAAGGAGCGCTTTGAAAACGAGGACTAATGCCTTCCCTGTGTTGGTAAGAGCCTTTGGTTTGCCTAGCGTGTAGCGACTGACTGTCACCAACTGTAGTTGTCTCTTGCAGCTGAATTTCAAATCCGTACAGACTACGACCCAAGGATAATATTCTTTTGCGTGAACGCTTTATTCATATGTGAGTCCATCTTCACCACTGTTCTTTCTTTCTCATTTGCCTCGAAGCGTTTTTAATCAGTGCACTATCGAAGGAGCTCCGATAAGGGTGATTTAATGATGCGAGTTTGAATGTTTCGCTGCTTTACGTGCTATCCATCTGTCTACGGATGATTACTATCGATGTTATTCTCATGAGAGTACTACTTGCTGGAGTATAGAGTTACGCACTCATACCAGGAGGTCACGTGTAACAGTACTTCCACTTTGAACAAGTGTTAGTAACTTGACGCGATCATCTTCGTTGAAGCAAGCCAGGACACTTGCAAAAGCAGAATGTCCTTGCTGATACGCCTCGAGAAGATCAGAAACTGAAAAAACTTCAGCAGATGCCAATGAAGCCATGTATTGCCTGTTACATGGAAGATCGTTCTTCCCAAGCCATGCACTCAAGTACTTTAGCTCACTAACTACGTCGCACTTCGCTCGGCTCTTCTCCTCTGAAGTGAAATTGTACTTGATTTTAGACTCAGCTATCGTCTCTTCGGCGTACTCTAACCATAACTCTGCTGCGTGAATGTCTGCACCAACTGTAGTGAAGATACCACGGAAGATAGCTATCACACGGATTATCATGAAGACATCAGTCGGGATGCGATTTATTCTGACTGTGCGAAGCTCGGATGGAAAATCTGCATCTAAAATAGATATTGTTGCTTCAGGTAAATCCATACGAGTATCAAACAGAATCGTAGCGATGACCGCAACCAGATGCGGATCATCAGTAGTTAAGTCAACCCCAAGAAGCTTGAGTATCTTACTCAAAGCGCCAGCACGCTTGCGATGAAGAGCGATAATAAGATGAGCATACAGTATTCTCGTTTTTTCTGGAAGGATCTTTACTTGACCGAAATCAATCAGTGTGAGGCCTTTCAAGGTACCACGTAGTATATTTCCAGGATGAGGATCACTGTGAAAAGTTCCTAGTCGTATTATCATGAAACCGAAACTCTTCAACAAATCGATGAGTTCTTCAGATGATACATCCGAGAAACCTTCAGACCATGTCGATAACAGAGAAGAAAGAGGTTTTCCTTCCATATATACCATGGTCAACACTTTCGATGAGCACAATCCATCAATTGATTTGGGGACTTGAACGAGAAACTTTGTTGCCAAACAATGTCCTAAGACATCCAACATGCGTCTCTCGCGCTCAAAATCAAACTCGTGAGGGATCTAGTTGGTTACTCTTAGTATCATGAAGCGCTTCTAATCGCAAAAATATACCTGAGCAATGTATTCAAGAAGTATACTTGTGTGATCAAACGGAAGTAGAATATGTAGCCGATCAAGGAATTTTGACACGGTAAGCATGTTCGCCAGATCCGCGCGCATCAGTTTCTGATTGCTTACATTTTGGACCTTGACAGCGACGCGTATGCCATTCATCGTCATCGCTCTGTGGACTTGAGCTATCGTAGCAGAGCCAATGGGCACCATATCGAACTCAGCAAATACCGCCTGATGTGGAGCACCTAGCTCTGTTCGCAATACTTGCTCAACCTGATGGGCTTCCATTGGCTCACAAGCATCAAGAACACAAGCCAGTGATTCAATGTAAGCTTTTGGCAACAGGTCTGCTTTTGAAGCAAAAACCTGAGCCACCTGGTTAAAAGCTAAATGTGAGGATAAAGAAGTTGTTCCAGACACACCTTAAGATAAAATCCAGACAAATCCAGCATCGCAGCTTTCGATAGCTTTGCCCCCCATTCGTGTCGGCGTCCCCAGTATAGCTATCAGGAGTTAACATCACAAGTTTGATGGCAAAGACGACTCACCTTGCGAGTTTTAGCACACTTTACTCCACACACGCCCCTAAAGCAGTTGACAAAAGTCGTGAAACACAACGATGAGACGTACCAGATCATAGTTTGGAAGTATCCGAAACTCAATCGTGCAATGAATCGGTAAAATTTCAGAGTTCGATAAACACCAGGTGATAGCCACCGCAGCAGAAAACTTATTGACTGGAAGTATTTTGAGACCAACATAAAGTTAAGCTTCAGTGTGTATGAACAGTACATACCTCTGTGCGTATGTAAAGTCGACACGTCCCATTTCCTAACGCTTTGCAGATGTGACCATAACCAGGGCCCAACCCGTGCAGCCGTTGTTCCACATTGCGCGTTTTCTTAACCACCGTAGCACGGGCACACATAGTACCTATGACATCACTCAAAACGAGTGTGCGGAAAATTTCTCGTGGGGCATCAGATCTTTTTCCCAGCACCACGTTTGAGCGACCATACCGGGATAACATATTTTGACAACATATAAACACAGCGGCCGATGCCGCTGCACTAGCCCGACTAGAAGCCCAGTCGCCTTTGAAAGGAATTTTGGCAGCATGTCAGCAACTCGTTTGTCACTGTTGTCACAGGTACTCACAGGCAGCCAAAGTCACATATAAGTGCTCGCGACTGGTGCTATAGGTACTTCGCATTGACATCGATCCTCCATTGTAACAGCCTGACGGCCAGCGACTACTAAGCTTGGCTGTGAGAGGCGACGCGCAACGTGTCATATAAGGAACCCAGCGCGCTGGTCGAAGTTCAGTGGCAACTTGAACAGACTGTTCAGAACAGTTCCCAATTGATACAACTATCGGCCTTAATATTAGTCCTATATTGACGAATTTAAGAATGTCTGTTAGAGAAACTGCCGTTTTATCACATTTGGTCAGGTGTGACAACTTGAGTTGAGGCCTTGAACTTCAAGTTTGAACTGACGTTTTGAACCAACGGCCAACCGTCCGCGCCGGCCGACATAGCATGCTGTACTGACAGGGCAATACTCTGAATATTGACACTAGATGGAAGCGATTCAAGACACAACATGATACAAATACTTTCAGACCTTCTTTTCTGGTGTCTCGGCCTTCAACGCATCGTAGCCATGTACGAAAACTGGGCCTTCCGAACAACGCGCATGTGCCGCGCTGCGTTATGGTTTGTAGAAACTACGTACTCTATATGTTTCGATCTGCTTTTCCGGGAGAAGACTTGGCGTGACCGGGTAAGTTATTTTATCGACGAGTAGTTCTTATGTTCGTTTCCTTCCTAACAAGCACTCAGGATGCAGTAAAACCAAAAGACTGGGAAAATCCAGCAGTTGTGGCCAGAAATCGGAGGTAAATCGTTTGTCAGCGTTTTTTTCTGTTAACTGAGATGCCCTAGACCCTCTCACACACCGTTATATTCATTCGAAGGTTTTAGTGAGTGCGTAAAATTTTGGAAGGCAGGCGGTGCTTGGGCAAAGCGCCTGAACTTGCGGAGGACAAAAAATCTGAATGGCACTTGGGAGTTCGTTTTGTATCCTTCTCCAGAAGAAGCCTGTGGCAACCGAGTTTCCCAACCTGATAGACAAGGATCCGTTCTTCGTGGGCACATAGAGGTTCCATCCACGTGGCAGTGTAAAGGCTGGGATCAGCCAGTTTACACAAACTTCAAGTATCCATTTCCTCTGGATCCACCTGTAGCAAGAACAAAATCATGCTCAATAGATGGCAATTCAGCGACGCGTCAGTCACACGCTTTTGTTAGATTTCCCGATGGGAGCAATCCAACTGCTGTTTACAAGCGTACGTTTGAACTGAGCCGCAACTGGGTCAAGCCAAATGTTCGCACATTTCTTGTGTTTGAAGGAGTTGACGCCGCGTTTAATCTTTCCATCAACGAAAGATACATCGGATACTCTCAAGACAGCAAATTGACTGCCGAATTTGACGTGACACATGCACTTCATTCAGGTACTAATTCGCTTTGTGTTGAGGTGTATCGATGGTGTGATGGAAGCTATCTTGAGGACCAAGACCAGTGGTGGTTGAGTGGCATTTTCAGAGATGTATATTTATACAGAAAGAATGAATGTCATATTTCGGATTACACCGTAAATATGCACAAATTTCGCGATTCATGGAACTTAGAAGTGCAAGTGGATGTATGCACATTCGGAAAGGCTCACTCAACCGAGCATAAAAAAATTACCGTAACCATACTGGATCCGTCCTTTCGCGAGGTTGTATCTCAAGATTTTGCTGACTTCAAAATCGCCTCAAATCCGTCCGATTTTGGAAACGTAAGAGAATCTCATCATGAAGAGTTACACGAAAGCGTGTGCACTCAGTTTAGCTTGAAAAATATCCTTGAGTGGTCAGCAGAGAAACCAACACTTTACCTGATCGTCATCACTTTGAGAGATGCGAACAACCTTGCTATGGATTGCGAAGGGAGTCGATTTGGTTTTCGCACTGTCGACATCATCAATAGACAGCTTCTCCTGAATGGCAAGCGTTTAGTCATCAGTGGTGTAAACCGGCATGAGCACTGTCCGGAGGAGGGTAAGGCCGTATCTGAGCACCTCATGGTGAATGATATCTTACTGATGAAGCGCAATAACTTTAACGCGGTACGAACGTCGCATTATCCGAATCACACTAGATTCTACGAGTTGTGTGATGAATACGGTATGTACGTCGTTGATGAAGCAAATATAGAAACACATGGTTTCCAAATCGGACTTCATGCTACTTCATACCTTGCAGATGATCCAGAATGGCATGATGCGTTCATGTCAAGAATGGTTCGCATGGTTCAACGTGACAGAAATCGACCATCTATCATATTATGGTCCCTTGGCAATGAATCGGGCTGCGGTGGAGCCCATTTTGCCATGTATAACTGGGTACGGACTAATGAACCATCTCGGCCAGTACAATATGAGGGCGGTGGCTATAAGAGTGCATGTACAGATATTATCTGCCCTATGTACGCTCCTCCGGAACTTTGCTTGAGATTGAGCGAGGAAAAAGACCATCGACCTGTCATTTTGTGCGAGTATTCTCATGCTATGGGTAACAGCAACGGCGGGCTCGCGATGTACTGGGAAGTTTTCCGAAGTACCGCTTGCGCACAGGGAGGGTTTATTTGGGATCTTATCGATCAAGGTCTGAATAAATCCATGGGAGAAGTCAAATATTGGGCATACGGTGGAGACTTTGGAGATGAACCAAATGATGCACAGTTCTGCATCAATGGACTTGTCTTTCCTGATCGTACACCTCACCCAGCAATGTTTGAGGCAAAGTTCCTGCAACAACCAGTTCACGTATCTGTTTATGGGCAACGAGTTATGATCGAGAACCGGTATCAATTCAGTACACTTGACCATTTGACATTCAAATGGAGGGTCACATGCGAAAGCGATGCCGAAGTCATGAGTGGACGATTCAACGTGCGTAGCATCTCACCCGGTTCAACAGAAGTATATGACTGGGAGGATCTGTTTCCGCCACTTGCTACACTGTCCGAGTTGGCTGTAGCGAAGGATTTATGTTTTCGTGAATGGTGGATAGATATTGATATAGTACTGGACAAAGATGAATCATGGGCCATGAAAGGATTTGTCGTAGCGAGGGCTCAGCATCTTCTACCCGACCGTCCCCAGAAGTTTACAGCGAGTGTTGGACGAGTGCATGCAGTCAAGGTAAAATATTTATGCAATAGCGTAACAGTTCATGTACATGATTCAGTGTTTTCATTTGACACTGTTCAAGGGCAATTAAATGAGTTTGTATTCCGCGGTCAAACTTTCATTTCAAACGGTTTCACGCCCACTTTGTGGAGAGCACCAACGGATAACGACAGAGGTGGTTTTGCACTTTCGTTTGCTGAGAGATGGAAGCGCTTTGGATTGGAATCGATGCGCCCACGAAAGCACAAAATTTTCTTAAATATCGACGGTCAAGGTAGATTTCACTTGACTGCAGAGTATGAGATGGCCCATGCTGATACCAAAGTAATGAAGGTGCAAGCTCGTTACAGAGTTGATGAAATGGGTACACTAAAAGTATCTCATTCGCTACAGTTGTCAAGACGTCTGCCGCCATTACCACGCATTGGAATACTCCTGAAATGCCCAAGAGAATTAAGACAGGTCCAGTGGTTTGGACTTGGTCCGCACGAAAACTACGTAGATAGGAAAAGTTCGGCTTTCTTAGGGAGATATGAGTCGACTGTTGAAGGGTTACACGTCCCTTATATTGTTCCTGGGGAAAATGGCGCACGGCAAGACGTTCGTTGGTTAACGCTGAACGCAGGACATGAAAGTAAATGCGTCCTTGCGCGTATTGATGATGATATCAACAGATTCAGCTTCAGCATATCAGACTTTTCTGACTTCGAACTTTCGCGGTGTGCTCATCAACACGAACTCCAACGAGACAATGAGGTCAACGTACACTTGGACATTGCGCACATGGGTGTAGGTGGGGATAATAGCTGGTTCCCCTGCGTGCATGCAGACTTTCTGATACCCTCAAGGAAGGAATACACGTTCTCTTTCATTGTTGCTGGCTGCGACAGAGACACGGAACCCAGTGAGGTCATACGTTCAGCAGCTATCAGCTAGGAATATATTGTACCGCTAGCGGCCTATCACAACCGAAAAGCGCCTCGCGAACGCGAGGAAAGCGGGAGACCTCTACTCGGACATACACGAGAACGGTGTCATAGCTCAGTTGGGAGAGCGTTAGACTGAAGATCTAAAGGTCCCGCGTTCGATCCGCGGTGACGCCATCGGCGTTATTTTTTTCACGTCTGGAACGCCTCGATTTTTCATATTAGTCGCCGAAACGGACTAAGTGTTGAATCGGGCAAATCCATCATATCGACGCGTAGCCCTTGACGTCGCCTCGTATCCCGAACGCTCCTCTTTTCCCGAACGCATCTGCGGACAGCCCGATCTAAAGGCCCTTGAGTTCAATTCTATGACTGGTCATCGCCAGTTAGTGCTTCTTCAGTTGAGGGGTTTGTAACACATTTTCGGGCACTACACGAAGCCACTTAAGCATAAATAGCTAGCTAGCTGCGGGAACCCCAGGTTGTGCGAGGACTTTAACGCTAGTGGCGTCGTCTGAGAGATCTTCGATAATTGCACAAAATATTGGAACGTATAATCGGAAGTTGGGCGACACTGCCTGATCCTGGGGCCGATACATTACATCTGGAAAAGAGGTCGCATCAGTGAAAAAGACGGGAGTACAGCTACTATTCGCCGTCATATGAGAGCCTCAAAAGGAACTTTCTTCGCTTTTGCCGATAAAAGCGTGTTGTTACTGTCTCCTGCAGCCGGTCAGGGCTGCGTTTGTTGCTTGAAACGATTTGACACTGAGGAGTGCTACCTATCTAATACTGCTGGAGTTCAGCCGCACAGTCGTCGAGTGTGTACAAAACAATTTTTTCATTGCGAAGTTGGCCCAGCTTGCACGCAGAAGTTTTGTTCACATGGTTGTTTGAGTGAAGCCCTTGGAAACAACTCACCACTTGACCCCGGTTGGCACAACTTGGTGTGCAATGCAAGGAGTAATACCATGTTGGACTTCTTCACGTACTGCACTAGAACAAATGAGACATTCTGGCTAGCATCAATTGCGTTAGCAAAACTCATTTGTAAAGTATTAGCTGGAACGATCGCTTCACAATCATTGCTTCGTAAGTTCTTTTCTCGCTTTGATGTCTCTGTGACCTGGAGTGAACTAGCTGCGCGAAGCCAGATGGGAAATGTTGTAGACTATCAGGTGTTCGTTCGACGGCAGAGAATATTATATGAACAACTCACTGATGCATGGAGATTGCTACATGCTCACTTTTCAAATCTGTTGACTCAAGAACAACAAAGTAAGGTCGCCACTCTGTTAACATATGATCAATATGCAACACTTGTTGCGGCACTTCATTTGTATGCACATGCTATAGATTCTGACCATGGTAGCTCTCCAGGCAAAGTCGTTGGAATAGTACTTTCATCGTTCGAAAATTTTCAGCATAGTTGTGTGCCAAATACGCAGCTAGATTTTAGTGTCCTAGCGCCAGTAGAGTTTGGATATGTTTTGCTTCGTGATGTGCAACGTGAAAAGTTTACAGTGACTACTATCCCACTAGATGAGTGTGCACGCGAACGTGAAGAGACAATGATGAGAAAATATGGGAAGGTATGCAACTGCCCTCGCTGCCGATGGGAGCTTGGGAAGAGTTGGATGGTCAACAGTAAGGAACTAGTTTCTCTCTGTCTTCAAGCTCATGAAGAGGGACGATTTGCAGAGTCTGAAATTATCTTGTACAGCTTGATTCGGAGAAATAAATCGGATGCAGATGGGTTTCATTTATATGGTGTAACCTTACTGAGTCAAGGACAGTGGGAGCTCGCGCATAGGATCTGGCGGTATGCACACGAACTTGATCGTAGACACGCTTCGCTTTCGAAGCAAGCAAGCAAAGATTCAGCATTTGTCGTAAGTCGGAGCGATACGAGATTGTACTCATCGCTGCCATACAGAGCTCTTTTACACGGTGAAGTATTCGTCACAACAGCACAGCCGTTGCCGAAAGCCATGTGTTTGAATTGGATTGCAAAAGCTGAAAGTGCAGCGCAAACACAAGGAGGCTGGAGTACTGATCGACATCAGTCTGTCTCGACTACAGACATGCCAATCCATGAAATCCCAGAAATACTCGAGGAATGGAACGATTTTTTCACCGATGTGCTGGGGCCGTTTTTACGTGACGCCTTCAGAATCGTTCGTGACATAAAGGTACATGACGCCTTTTTAGTCAAGTATGAAGCAGCAAGTGGACAAACACATTTGCCTGATCATACCGATGAAAGTCAGTTCTCGCTGACTTTGTCTCTAAATGATACCACAGATTTTGTTGGTGGAGGTACTACGTTTCCAGAATATGATCTCACCGTTAGACCAGAAGGAGGAGATTTTGTCGCTTTTCGAAGCACAGCGCTACACCGTGGAGCACGCATCACCGCTGGAATCAGATACATCGTTGTCGCATTTCTTTACACAGCATGATGCATTTCATTTTAAGTAAGATGATGAACAAACGGATGCTGCGTAGCGTGTTTCAGAGAACTTAGTTTTGTCTGACCAATACCTGGACAGTGCCACAGCCCAGAAGCACGAGAGCTACAAACGCCAGCAAACGTCGAATAGCCTGAACAAAGATTCAAGGCATCTGATTTCGAAATACCTCGTATAGAAGATAGAATTGACGTGAAACTTTTATCCACTTTGCTCCGAAGCCGACTTCCATGATCGCCGACACAAAGAAGATGAAGATAGACTGCAAGCTCCTTCAGTGAAGTAATGCACAGTAGGTTACAATTGTGCCGACGGCAGAGTTCGTTAACCGTCAACAAATGAGCTGTGGAGCCTTCTTGATCGACTAAACAGATGACGAGGATATTCGCGTAGCGTGAACGCGCTGATTCCAGACGATCCTTGACTGCATCGCCACCCACCGAAAAATTGAAAAAGAAGCAAGCAGTACTCCCGTAAGCAAAGTCAGCACCCAAATTCGGTTGGAAACGTAAGCTTAGATTAAGACAATTGATGAAAGGATCGTGCAGATAATTATCATTCACATCGAGCGTTAAGCTAGACGCTCCCACGCCACCCATCTCTCACGGTTAGCGTACCGCGCGGACCCGGTTCACCCTACCCCCGACTACTACTAGCAGTACTAGTCTTTAACGGTCCTTAATTATTTGCACTCACTATATATAATATACCAATCTTCCCCATTCATATTATCGTTAAGCTATTATTTCAGGTCGACTAAGGGAGACTAAGTCACCCTAATAAGAGATAGAAATTCTGAAATAGAAATCGCGGTAAGAGCCGTTTTTCCCACAAGAGTAACAATATTCATTTACAATTTAGGACCATGTATGATATCGTACCCGGGGCTGACACATAAAGAGCAAGTGAATGCCTTAATATGACATAATAGCGAAACGTCGAGAGGCAGAGACCCTCGTTGTCGGCGCTCTTCACTGCGCGATTGCGAAACGAGGACAGAACGTGACACGTACACACGCGTTTAGACCTAGTGTCAGCGCCTGTTGCAGTGACTGTGGAATTCAACCGTTGTTTAGCAGCAACGTACACAGACAGTCCCATTAGCTCTCGGCTACAACAATGGTAAGAGCTCGAACCACTCGTGGTGTACCTGCGGTCGAAACCTCAACCGCGCGCTTGGCTCCCTGTTCAGCACTGACCAGTCGCGCTTCGTTTACCATTTTGCAAATAATTTTAGGACGCCATCAAGCTGTAAGTAATATGGATTCCAGCGACGGAGCTTGCTCGTTCCACGCACACGAAAGCATTTCTCGAAAAGCCCTAGCCTAACCTCTTTCTTAGGGCAATCGTGATGAAGGTGATCGGCCGAACCGGTTCTCGTGGCCAGGTACGATATATGCTTTCGATGAAGAAAACGGTCAACGCTTACAACGCTACCCGTAGGTGACGCAGGTTCGGGTCAAGTTTCTGGATGACCAGAATAGGCAGATCATGAGAAATGTCAAGGGCCCTGTCAGAGAAGGTATGTCCAAATTTTGTCTACCATAGCACCGACACTTAAAGACCGTAGGTGATATTTTGACACTTATGGAGTCTGAGCGCGAAGCTCGCCGGCTCCGATAAGCGTCGCACGTTTTAGCTACGACGCATGGACAGTGGAGGCCAAAACTGACTGCTGTGCTGCTCCATGTAGCGTGTGCAGTCAAGTATTTTAGTCTATCGGGATGTCAGTAACATTCAAATGAAAATCTATAATTAAATGCCCACCTACTACAGCTAGTTAAGTCTATCGCTTGCACTTCTAGTCATCGCTACTGGAGTCGACATCAAGATGGAGCTCTGGCAAACGGCGTCGTGACACCCTGGTGAACTTCAGGACTTCACTTCTAGAGGTGCAAAGGAGAACGCTTATTCCCGCGCGACCAGCGCGTGCTGTCCTCCCAACTCGATGCAAGTACGTTGAAAATCGTGTTGGGCAATCGTACGAGAGTACCAATGCGACTAAATCTATATCAAGCCCACGCGCCGCAGCGTCTGTGGCGACTAGAACACCCATCTCTGAGACTTGGAAAGCGCTAAGTGTACTCGCACGTTGCAGTTGAGATTTGCTCCCGCTATATTCGTAGCATTCGCGGCCACAGCAGGCACGTAGCCGATGACATAGCTGATGTGCTTTACTTGCTGACGATGCAAACAATATTACCTTCTTCTGTGAATACTCGTTTAAAACACGCCGCAGGAACTTGAATTTACTCCTAATATTGCACATGATGACAAATTCTTTAAGTCCAACCGGTAAAGTAGGAGTAGCCACGTCGTCGTAACCGCTTACACGCTCTATAGCAAAAGTCTTCAGCAACCGTGTCTGTGAGTTAGTGAGAGTTGCAGAACACAATAGCTTTCTAATATGCCGCCTTATACGTTCCCCTGACGTCAGCCGTCGCTCTAAACACGAGAGCTCCATCGAATAATCGTCGTTTACTACTGCTAACCAGTTCTGGTACGACTGTTGAAACATTCTGTCTGCCTCATCAATCACACACAAGCGCAAACTCCCCGAAGAGCCCTGTGCTGAGAAGATAGAAGAAAATCGACCGGGAGATGTAACGGTTATTTGTGCTCTCAATTTCTTATCATGAAATCTTGTTATATCTTCGCTTTCCTTCCTGTACAGAGATTCCTTCAGTGCAGTAGTTCTACTCGTTCTTCTGCGCGCCTTGCACAGTTGTTGTGTTCCAGACATACAGCCCAGCGTCCCGATTCGTAAATCAACAGCTGTGCATAGCACATGCGCAACCTCACAAATTTGAATTGCTAGATCTTGACTTGGCACCATGATAAGTGCCTGAGGATAGACTCTTGGTGTACACTTTGATAAAATTTGGAACACAGGAAGTAGATATGAAAGCGTCTTGCCGCTGCCTGTCGGTGCTACGATGCACATATCTCGTTCAAAACCGTTAGCCGAACGAATTCGCGACAGTGTGAGACGTTGAATGGTGAAAATGGAACGTATACCCACAGCATCCAGACTCTGTACGAGACGGCTGTCGAGTTCGGAAACTCGAGGTTGGTTTGACGAAAGTGACTCGCTGTCCGCGACTTGGGTGCACGAGCCGTTGACAAGACTTGTCATCACTGCGACAGAGTGAGGGACAAGTGATGGACGTGGCGCATGCACTCAGAATATCTTCCAGAGCGTCGAAATCCTTTCGCCCTCTCAACGTTCAAACCGTTTGAATCAAACGCCGCTAAGAACACTCGCGCGCCCTTCGGACTCACGACGTTTCAGTCTGCGTCGCCCTTGGCGATTTGTACACTACTGTGATGCTCCACGTGAGTATAAACTCATCTAATTCATAAGGCCGACTAAGAGCACCGTAGTTAACTAAAGTTATCAGAAAGTTATTGAAAAAATGCGACTACCGGGTAGCATAAAGTTATTGAAATCACGTACCGGTAAATTTGACAATAACTTTGCCCAAAGTTATGGTCAAATTTAAGGTTTGATGATAACTTTTTACTCGTCAATCCTTGAGTTAATTAGAAGGGGGTCAAAGTTATCGATGTTGTAGAATCAAACTTTTAGAACTAAACGATGTAAAATATGTATTTCTAGACGGTTCATGACTCGTCATGTGTATAGGTACTCTCTAAAGGTGCGAGATAAATTTTTCCCCCACGGAACCGCTGACGCAACCGCTGCTGTTCCCAGTAGAACTCTATGCGAACGCCAGAGCCACGCGGTGGCGATGCCTCGCCAGTAGCTTGATAGGATATTGTACCGTTGTTGATTTGGAATACAGTGTGCGCATAAAGTACCAAATGAACTCCACCTTCGTCGTCGGTTGTAGCAAGGTCAAGTTGGGTGTGCACACCCACCCTATGACTGGTGTCACTAAGACTTGTACCTACAGTGTTGTTCGTTGCAGAAAATCGAAGAGGACTCCCAAGGGTGTACGAGCTGAATTCATGAAGACCCATAACTCAGTAGACGACGATATACCGCGTAGTTTGAACACACTCATACAGTCTTTTCAAGCGGTTCGTCACGAGGCATGTGCCAGAAACACTTCGCCTTACAAGTGTCTACAGGTACCAGACCCGATGCAAAGATATCGCCAACTTCTATTCATGGCAAAGACCCTAGAACCACTCGATAAGGTAACGATTCCATGAGACACGAGAATCGTGCAATAACTGCATGGCTGTAGGAACTACTGAGGGCTGAACATAAGGTATGAACTACAAGGAAACCAGTCACTTTTCTCATCTAGACAATTCAGGTACCGGGATGTGTCTCACAAGTGAGTCTAATAGAATTTTGAATGAGAGTCACCTTGAACGTATGTGCTACAGGTATGGATCGTCCCTACACTCAAAGACGGACACATATACTACATGGCAGACTCAGACTCCCAGCTTACAAAGGGTCTAGCAGCTATGTTGATCAAAGGATTGGCCGGAAACCCTCCTGAAGATATATCGAGACTTGAGCCCGACTTTATAGCAGATCTCGGATTAAACTCAGCTTTGACGCCGTCTAGGACGAATGGACTACTAAACATGTTCCAACTAATGCAGTTGCAGGCAAGACAGCTTGATGGACGCCACTCTACCTAAGTTCCATGACTTCCGCGACTAAATATTGAATTATACGAAATTCATCTTTACATCTCTAATGATCGAGGTATCAATCCTCCGTTTGACCTTCGAAATCCCTGACCTCGCCACGAAGAGTTCACCGCATCGCAGCAGGACCAGCAAGCTCAAGGGCATAACAACCAGTCACATATTTATCTGTTAGTAGGTTCAATGAATTATCGAGCGTAGAAGTAGCTTTGCGTACCTAATCTAAGCCATTTTCCGACCCAAGAGGATTGACCTTGTAGAAGCGACACCAGGCTGGGCTTGCATCACGAGTTGTGAAAGAGCGACTCAACTCAACTTACCCTGTGTAATTCGGCGTCGTGAGATCCACGACCCTCTCTCGATCATCCTTCATGAGCAAGTGGACACAGTTTTCGCAGCCGTGAGCCACAAACTAAATGAGAGAGAAAGTGAGCATGTGTCACGTGAAAGTGCGAAGAAACTTCACCTGTTCAAAAGTCTTGACTAGTCTACAGCCAGTACAAGCTCGAGAGTGTCTGTCAAAATTCAACGGCGCATCTGCCACGTTTCCAGCATGTGCGTCTTGGCTCATCTCGCGCTTGAATGAGCCCCTGCGCAGTTGTGCAACGGGAAGTCCTTGGAGCGGCGGCGACGACCAGGTGACTTAGTGGCATTTTGACTCTAGCCTCGCGCGGTCTACGCGGACCTGAATGAATTACGTACGATATCCAATTACTTACGATAGTATTTTAGATAGATCCACATAAAAAGCTACTATCGATACTAATAAAAAACTCTTATTAGGGCGACTAAGAGTACGCCCGTTCATAATTTTTAGGCCCGAGTTGTGAAGAGTTTTCACGTTTTTTTATAACTCGGGCGAGTTAATCGTTGAGTTAATTTTGATGGGGTCGAGTTATGCCCAAGTTATGAAAATTAACTCTTACACGTATGACGCATAATTCGGACGTGAACGGAATCGAGTGTAATTGAGATCACGGTTCATGGCTCGTCAACGCACCCGAGTTGCGAAGTTCTGCTGTCATTCTGCTGTTATTCTGCTGTTATTCCCTTAGTTTAACTACTTAGTATCAAGTAGTTAGTATCAACCTATTTTTTAAAGTCCCCTGGAAGAGTGACTCTTCAAGAGTCTCTCTTCTAGTTCAAGTTTGCTGCAACTCAGCGCATACCGCTATTCAGTAGAACCTGCACGAGTCGAGTTAACGGGAGACAGCGCAAACAGACGTAAGCACGTTTGAATAATCGGGCATTGAAGTGTTGCTAATTTTCAGCGACTCACTTTGAAGTTAATCTAGGCGAACAGACGGAGCAGAGATGAGCTCACTTCGACAAGTGGCTTTGTTGACTAGTAGTGGTCTCGTCTTATCCAATCAAGTGTTTCAAGGTGGTAGTGTAGACCTCCGGGGCCTAGTGTTACGAATGGGCACGCTTACCCAAGTAGAGGAGAGAGTGCGTTGCGTTGGCGAGACCGAAAAGGAACATGAGACAGTTTGGCTCCATCACAGTGGCAGCGGTAACATATTTGTCATAGTATGTTTGCCGTGCCATGTGCGTACTGCTCAAAATGTCTTGAATCTGATGTACGAGAGATTTTCGGACTTAGTTATGGTTTCTGAAGGACATCTGCACCAGTTCCAGTCTCAAGTGCTGACAGTTTTTAAGCCCATGTTTGATACGCTGTACAGTGAAAGTGAAGGCAGGGGATTGCACGGCAATCAAAATACATCCACGAGTGGTACAGACGTCTGCGTTGAACACTGCACGCTACCAATAACAACTAGTAACGGCGATCTGGAAGTGACTCTCAACAATACTGAAACAAAAACACTTGCCATGTCTGGCAGCTGGTGCAGCACCCAGAAGAGCACAGATACAACACACGAATGGGGGTCGTTCGTGAGGGAGAATAAGTTCCTCAAAAAGTTCCTAGGCTTTGGCAAGTCAAATATTGATAGAGAAGCGATGCAACCAATCATAGGATCTGTGCGTGAAAAATTACTTGAACGCAATGTTACCAGCGAGGTGGCTGATGTGATTCTCAGAAAAGTTGTTGAAAGTATTGTCGGGACAGAAGTGACAAGTTGGGAATCACTCTCGACAGTACTTGAACGAGCTTTAGAAGCCGCTATCATCAGACTTCTGAGTTCTGTGGCGAAAGTAGACGTACTGGCTGACATTCAAGAAGCAAAAATAAGCCGGCGACCATATGTCATCGCCTTTATTGGTGTCAATGGAGTTGGTAAGAGCACAAGTCTATCTAAGCTCGTTTACTGGTTGAAGCAACAGAACTTGAGCGTCATGGTAGCTGCGTGTGATACTTTTCGAGCAGGTGCTGTTGAGCAACTGCGGACTCACTGCCAACGGCTTGGATGTGCTCTTTTTGAGCGTGGATATGAGAGAGACCCGGCAACCATAGCCCAACAAGCCATTCAGCAAGCGATACGACAAGGCACTGATGTGGTTATGATAGATACTGCAGGTCGCATGCAAGATAACGATCCCTTGATGCGCTCACTTGCAAAATTACTGACAATGAACAAACCAGACCTCACTTTGTTTGTAGGTGAAGCCCTTGTTGGAGGTGATGGTGTGAGTCAAATAGTGGAATTCGAGCGTAGACTGCTAGCTTTCGCTAGCAGTAAAAAGAATCGGATTATCGATGGCATCTTCTTGTCAAAATTTGATACAATTGATGACAAAGTAGGGACTGCTTTATCCTTAGTTTACATGTCCTCTGTCCCCATATTGTTTGTTGGTGTTGGACAAACTTACGAGGATATTCGCCGATTTGAGGCGCAAACTGTCGCGCGGGCTTTGCTTAAATGTTAACACTAACTCCTAATTGATCACAAGGAAGACCTTCTAAAATGTCGCGTAAATGTAATTAGAAGCTACCAAAATGTAGACTGCACTGTTGATTCTCAACATGCATCCCAAATAGTGCAAGTCAGTTGGTTAAAACCTTGCAATACCATAAGATGTAGCATTGAAAGGTAGTAAACGTTTTACCTTATCTATCAAACCGTAGTCGACTGCGTCCACTGGAGCCAAGTACAAGGGTCTGTTAATATCTTGTTCTATCACTTTCCTATCCTTTCCAGTACTCTTTGCCAAAATTTCCAACTTTTGAAATATTAAGTTCACATGCATGGCGCTAAATCTAGCGGCTTACCATTTGTTCCTTAGTATTTCGCGTTTCTTGACGTTGTATCTCCAGTTCTGAGGCCTGTACTTCGTTAGAAACATGTTTCATGTTCATTTTGACTTACTTACCTGTCCTCGAAAGGCATTGAGAGGTTGCTTCAGCATTATACTTGCCGATGGTAAGGCTGCTCGATTACCCTTGAATGATCAGATATGAAAATGAAAGTGGGCTCTTAAGAAGTATAGAGATACCTTGTTACCTGCAGCAAGCAACATTGCGGCTTCACCCCAGGCTGTGCCGACGGCTATCGTATGCACTGGTGTAGATACGTACTGAATCGTGTCATAAATCGCGAAAGCTTCTGTATCGTAGCCATATTTTTGTCCGTCCTAGTGAATAGTTTAAGAAGCGCGATCGTGTGCTGTATACACGCCCACCTTGGAAGAGCCTGTGGAATTGATGTACAACTGAACAGGTTTGTTCTTGTCTTCATACTGTAGGTATAGTAGCTCTGCAAGAATCAGCTCCGTGACGGATGGAACCAGAGTCATACCCTGAAACTCGATCAGTGTGTTACAAATTCCTTCTTTTCTTTCGCTTACCAAGTATACTATCCTCTCTTTGAAGATGAAAGAAGGCAAGTCGGGCGGTGACTGTGTAGAGGCGTCTCCCTGTAGACTTGGGATCACCTAAAAACAAGAAAGGTCATTCTTGCATTCAATTCGCTGCATGTATCATCACCTCTCGAATCGTTCGTGTCCGCTGACCGTGGCGAGCGCAGCGTGCCTTCCTCGGGAGCGTGTTGACGTTCCGTCGTAACTGGTTGTTCTCCGTCGACGGGAACGTTACCCTTACATCGCCTTGAGCGTTCATTGTGGAATTGCACTCCAAGTCCAACGTGTATATTTATCCCTGCGTCCTTTTCGTCACTTGCGTGCGGCGACGCGTCGAAGAGTTCGAGAAGCGTCTCTTGCTAGGTCGGCTGATGCGGCTTCCGAAGTTAGGGCAGAAACTTCTAGATTTTACTTTGTGTACGTTTTACATTCCTGATACAATATTTATAATATTTATACCTAGATAGGTATCTAATTTGTTATATATGATACAAGTGATGCTTATTTACAGGGGGGAGTCACGTCAGTCAAGATGAGTGGATATGGCAAGAAAACGCCGGCGATCACGTGCACGGCAGCTTTTCTCGCGTGTGTCGCTGATATTGAACGTCGAGTAGTCGCTGCCTTCAGCGTCATTGCCATATAACGACAGAGCTTCGATATTTTACCGCACAGCTCAGACTCGAGAATCGGAAGCTGATGAACACCTTATCCCTCGGTTCCTTGAGGTATGGTATCCGCGCAAGAAAGACTTGTCCACAGCGTGTATCCAGCAGAGGAGGATGTGGCCATCACTTGAGAGCAGTGGTTTCCGCACGTACTTGTGTCCAACTCAGACGCGCGACCACCATACGTGCCTCGCTCGAGAAAGAAACGGAGACCGAACTTGAAATGGAGGAAGGACAGATAAAAGGGATAGCAGGCTACGGAGCCATATCTACCAAACCAGCAACTCCGCTTCTTGACACTATCAACTTCCCATCAAGTCTCAAGTCTCTCACATTAGATCAGCTGAAGCAAGTTGCAAAAGAGCTACGTGCTGATCTCATCTACAACGTTTCCCAGACAGGAGGGCACCTGGGCTCAAGCTTGGGTGTGATAGAGCTCACAGTAGCGTTGAATTACGTTTTCGATCAGCCTTCTGACAAGATTATTTGGGACGTCGGTCATCAAGCGTATCCACACAAAATGCTCACAGGCAGAAGAAGTCAAATGGACACGATGAGGCAAACGGGAGGTCTTTCACCGTTCACGAAGAGAAGCGAAAGCCCGTATGACTGCTTTGGTGCAGGACACAGCAGCACATCTATTTCTGCTGGTTTGGGCATGGCAGTCGCTCGCGACATGCAAAGTGCTAACAATCACGTAATCAGTATCATCGGAGACGGTGCGATCACGGGCGGTATGGCGTATGAAGCAATGAATAACGCTGGTTATCTTGATACAAACATGATAATCATCTTGAATGACAACAAGCAAGTATCACTGCCAACGCAGTACAATAGCTTGAATCAGGATCCAGTGGGTGCGTTGTCATCAACTTTTGCTCGACTGCAGTCTTCACGTCCGCTCCGGGAGCTTCGAGAGTCAGCAAAGGCACTCACAAAGCAAATGCCGACACCAGTGCAAGAAGTGACAGCCAAAGTTGATGAGTACGCTAGAGGTATGATTAGCGGTTCTGGCTCAACGCTGTTCGAAGAGCTTGGCATATACTACATAGGTACTGTCGATGGTCATAATCTAGAAGACTTGATCGCTATACTGAAAGAAGTGAAAGAAACCAAGAGCGTTGGACCAGTGCTTATCCACATCGTCACTGAAAAGGGCCGTGGCTATTCTTATGCAGAAGAAGCTCAGGATAAATACCATGGTGTTTCTCGATTTGACCTTGCATCTGGAGAACAGAGCAAGGCGCTCGGTACTGTCCCGTCGTATACCAAAGTGTTCGCTGATGCTCTTATCGGTGAAGCTATGGCAGACGATAAAGTTGTCGCAGTGCATGCCGCAATGGGTGGTGGCACTGGTCTCAACCATTTCGAGAAATACTTTGCGGATCGTACCTTCGACGTAGGTATTGCTGAACAGCATGCGGTCACGTTTGCCGCAGGTCTTGCGTGTGAAGGTTTGAAGCCGATGTGCACGATTTACTCTACCTTCCTGCAGCGAGGTTGGGATCAGGTAGTGCACGATGTAGCGCTCCAGAAACTACCAGTTAGATTCGCCATGGATCGTGCTGGTCTAGTCGGTGCAGATGGTCCTACACACGCTGGCGCTTACGATGTCACGTTCATGGCGTGCCTGCCAGATATGGTTGTCATGGCCCCAATGAATGAAGCAGAGCTTTGCCATATGGTTGCAACTTCACTGGCAATCGATGATCGCCCCTCTTGCTTCAGATATCCGCGAGGATCTGGTGTTGGTATCAACATGGAAAGTGAAAGCGTGAAGGTAATGAATCCAGGTTACAAAGGGATGATTTTAGATATTGGCAAGGGAAGAGTACTGCGTGAAGGCTCAGATGTCGTTTTGCTTGGCTACGGCACTCCTACCAACAATTGCCTCCTTGCTGCACAGATGCTTGAAGAATATGGCGTCAGCACCACTGTCGCTGATGCACGATTTTGCAAACCGCTCGATGTTGAGCTCATTCGAAGATTAGCAAAGTCCCATCCAGTATTCATCACTGTTGAAGAAGGTGCCATCGGAGGTTTTTCAACACATGTGATGCACTTCCTTGCAACTGATGGCCTTCTCGATTCCGGACTCAAAATGAGACCGATGATATTACCCGATCGCCCAATAGATCATGGTTCTTACTCATTTCAACTCAAAGAAGCCGGTTTGAGTGCTTCACACATTGCTTCCACAGCACTATCACTTGTTGGTAAGCAACACGAGTCGCTCGAGGTTCTTTCTAGAGTGTAACACTTTAATGCGCTGAAACTTCGCGAGACTTCCCATTTCCTCCCCCCCCCCAGCGATGTGTTACTCAGTGGGACCGTTTGTTCGATGTTTCCCGACGAAATCAAACTGTTGACTGATGTACTTACTGCCGAACCCGAGACCAACACCCCAGCCCAAGCCTACGCCAAGACCACAACCACCACCCACACCTATCGAGTGTGAGTTTCTCAAACATTCCAGGACGCACGCTTTACCTCCGAAACCAAGACCTACGCCGAATCCGCAACCAAATCCAATACCTTAAGCATCGTTAGACGCACGTCGAACAAACTGACCGGAACTCACCAACCCCGACACCTCTGCCGAATACTCGCCTGTCTGCTTGGCCCATCGTGGGTTTTCCAAAGATCGACCGAATACTACTACGTGTACAAACTTCTTCTCGTGAAGGTCGAAGTTTTGTACGGGCGCACAATAGCTGCGCGTGCGGCGCACCGGGTCGACCGTCTCAAAACGACTAAAAGTTTTAGACACTAAAATTAGTTAGCCTGGCTAGTAGTTCGTTGCAGGATTAGTGATATCGAGCCAGTGTGGCAGGAAAATGAAGTTTTCAAGTCTTTTTACACTCGAGTACTTTACTTTACTTACTCGTTACTCGAACACCGATGAAATAACTACTAATAATCCGTGCATGTACAATATGCGGTGTATAATACACCGTGTATCAAGTACCTAGATAGCAAACTCGAGCACGTAGTACACACAGCTCAACCTGCCGCACACGATGGTTGCCAGATGCGGCCTCTCTTCCATACAAGGCCTTGGAACGAGTTCTATGGTATCTTTCAGATGTAACTTTGCATCAAAAGTGATACATTGAGCTAGTAAAAATCTGCATTTATAATTTCGACAACGTCCGAATGCAGACTGATGGAGCGCCGTGCTGCATTGATCCAAGCAGACACACAGTACGCATATATATCAGCACCAGTTGTAGTTGAAGTAGCAAGGCGGGGGACAACCTGTCCAGGTGGAATCAGCCAATGTGACTAAGACAGTGTTATTGCTGTAATTTCTCACCGATTTTATTTCGAAGTCATGCGAAAACGAAAATTTTCTCGTTAGTGCCTACAGAGAAGTTATTTTTTTTAGTCTCAAACGTATACCTGAGCAAACCTTGAATATGTCTATTTTTGTATCCTCCGTCTCACATGGATGAACATACAACACTAAACCGAGCCTGCATTATAACGATAAACACTAGTATGTTTCAATAAATGCATAAACTCACCTTCCCGGTCGAAGTATGGATGCATCTACAAGTTCAATTCTATTACTTGCTGCAAGTACAAATACATTTTCTCCTTTCACGGAATCAAGCTCAGTAATAATCTGACTGAGGATGCGATTCGTCAGCGAAGACTCTGCTGCTGTCTTTAAGGTTTATGAATCACTATAAGTCTCCGGGCTTCTACAAATCATGTCTTCTCAAGCTCACCTTCGCAAATGCATCAATTTCGTCAAAAAAAATCAACGTTGGTGAAAGAGCTTTTGCGCGCTCGAATAGTTCCCTGATGCACCTCTGACACGCTTATCAATTGAACAGAAGGTACTCGATCGGCTACATCCTTTACCTCACTTTCACCAACATACATATTCAACAACTCTGGACCCTTGATGCTCAGAAAGTGCAAATTGAAAGTAGTGCTTGCGGCCTTGGCAATCAAAGTCTTCCCCGTCCCCTGCAAGAAGGAAAGTGATGTCAAGCCGAGGTGCAATCGTAGACATCTTACCGGTGGTCCAGATAAAAGCGCTCCTTTCCTGCTCATAGAACTATTGAATAACTTTGGGTATTTCAATGGCCAGGCTATCATCTCTTCCAGTGCAACTTTCACATGCCCTAGACCTCCGACATCCTCCCAACATGAGACTCGCTTCAAATATCGAGTGAGACTCTATTCTGCATGATATATCAGAAGCTCACCTCTGTAACCAAAGACGCATCGACGCATTCGCATCGACGACCGTAGTTGATACTTAATTGACTCCGTATATGGGTCTTGACAGATTCCAGCAAGGCAGTACGCTGCTCAACTGATTTACTTGTCCCTCCAAGTCCTGACAATTCTGCTGTAGTTGAAGCCTGACAGGCACACGAATAAGACTTCAGTCTGAAGAATACTACTTACAGCGTCAAGCTCACAAACCTGTCGTTGGAAAAGTTGCATGATTCTAGGATGAATAGTGACACTTCGTTCGGCGTAGCCAAGTATGAGAAGTTTTGTGCCTAGAAATTATATCAGGGTAGAAAAAGTATATTTACATGCACCGAACCTGATACAGAATCACCTTGAGAATTTATTCTATCCATTTCTTTCAAAAAGTTGCACACAACTTCCAATTTCTCAACCTTAACACTGGTCACGGAATCAATATCCTTAATTAGCAAGACAACTTTGCCACTTGAACTTCTTGTGAGGACATCGCCTACGATGTCTTGTAACTGATTTGGTGTCAGAGTATCTATAGCCAGTGAACACGTCATCATGATCACCTCTCTTCTTAAGGCCCGAATGGAGCTGAGTAGGAGCATGTATCGCAATGAAATAACTTTGACTGTCACCGATAAATCATGCAATACATATCTTATCAACCGATTTTCGCATCTCTTGACATCGGTCAGCAGTAATTTTGACTGAAGATCGATCTATCATATGGCTTAGCAACGGAAATTACACTTAGTTTTTCAGCCAACCTGTCTCGGTGCACTCTGTGCGAGCCATGTTGTCAAAATCTTCTTTAACATACTGTAACGTTGCAAGCACCGCAAAGAAACTGAAACTTGCTTTCGTGTGAGGTTACTAGTAGAGCAGCGCAACATCACTTCAGCACATCCTAAGATGAAATCTGTCAACAAGTTTGATGATATATCTAGCAGTCATACCACTGCAGGTGTTCCTTAGTTGAGTACCACTACTATAATTGAGAGCCAAAGACGACAGGCTCAAGTTTTTGAATGATGCATACTTCAGACCAACCTATATCAAGCTATTAATCGAGCACGACACAGACATTATGCGGATCATACTTTTTCGCTGCGGGAGTCGTCAAGCATATCACGAACACTGCCCAACAACTGCCTCCTCGTAGTGGGCAAAGGTCCAGCAAATACCACCTCGAACTCGACTGTTCCCGGAGACACGCGATTAAATTGAGATGGAGCCTGAGTGGTTCGTTTAGTCAAAGTCGATCGAATTTGAAGGAATCCCACAGAACGCAACCCCCGCTGAGCAAAAGCGCACTGTAGCTGTGCGGGGAAGCCGCTCTCTGGTACACTTGGAGCAACAAGTGAGAGCCGTTCGTTCGCCTTTTTGGACTCCGAATCTAGTACGAATGGAGCGGCTGATGTTCGCATTGCCAATAAATTATCTCCCGATCATTGTGAGAAATCGTTGGAACTGTAACGCGCGCTCAGAGCGGCAACGGTCTTGTCTCGGGTCTTTCGCCAACCGTCAGTGGCCAACAATTTCAGCAGCATAGCCACCCCCGTTTACAGTCACTGATTTATAAACGTACTGAAATTTGTAAATGAATATGGAATTCAAACGAAAATGAACATCTCTAAAATTACGACAGAAAATGAGGCCAACGGGGAGATAGAGAATGAGCTATTTTTTCAGGAAAAATTTATGTCGCCGCTTCAGAGAGTCTCTACATGACTGACGAGTCATGACTGACGAGTCATGTAGGGACTCTCTGAAGCGGCGACATAAATTTTTCCAGGTGTTAGGCCAAGCACCTCTGAGTAAACTCTAACTCGAGTTACCAGTGCTGGTACTAAAATTTTTGGGCAGCGCTTGCGAGCGCACTATTCCACGAGCGAGGCACCACCTTAACATTATTGCGATAGCGTTCAATGGAGTCCATAGAGAGCAGAAGCGCTGTGTGCATCTTTGTTGGGATGGCTGGATCGGGTAAAACCACGCTAGTGGAAAGAGTTTCTTCGCACTTGCGTAGTGGCGGGCAAGCTCCGTACGTCTTGAACCTTGATCCGGCCGCCCAGAACACCCCGTACGAAGCCAATATCGATATACGGGACACGGTGAATTACAAAGCCGTCATGAAAGAGTACGGTTTAGGACCGAACGGGGCAATCTTAACGTCTTCAAATCTGTTCACCACCCGTTTCGACAAAGTGATAGATATTCTCAAGGAACGCACCATCGACCACAGATATGTCTTGATCGACACCCCGGGTCAAATTGAGATGTTCACTTGGTCAGCTAGCGGCATGATGATGACTGAGATGCTATCGAATACGTTTGCTACTTACATTTTCTACGTTTTAGACACATCACACTGCCAAAGACCCCAGGCCTTGGTAAGCAACCTGCTTCAGGCAGTTAGTGTGCTCTACCGAATACAGTTGCCACTGGTCCTTATATTCAACAAAATCGATATCGTTCCATACGAACCTTTAGTGAAGCAGCTGTTTGACGCATCTCTATTGCACAACGAGCTGGATCGAGTTGGCGACTACTCTTCTGCACTGACGTCGTCATTGAATACGATTTTGCAGGAGTTTTATCAACAGCTCAATATTGTAGGTGTATCCGCCGCTCTGGGCACTGGTTTGGATGACTTGATGTACTCAATTGAAAATCAATAGCGAAGATCATCTGTGCCGTTGGCGTTCCACCTGCAGCAGAAATACTGGCCTGGTGTTTTGCCATGTTGTGCAACATGCAGTCATCTCCACAAAAGTTTACAACGTCAGATTGAGGTATAAAGTGAGCGAATGGCTTCAAAATATCCCGGTTGTAGCAACAGGTCATTGTGAGTGCCGTACGGAAACGTGACGAATGTTTTAGCGCACGAAACTCTTTCATAAAGCTTTCGACCAGACCAAACTGGTACCACTTGGTCTTTTGCACCATGAAGACCAAGATACTGTGTTTCCTTTCCGAGACTCTCTGCACCTTTGAGTGTTTTTGTCCATTTATCTTTCAACAGTAATCGAACTGGCAAAAATGGAAACATTTTGGTAGCTAGATCAAGACAAGAACTTAGTCCCCCCTCGGAAACAACGCCGTGTATGCAGTGCGATGCGGAATCACAGGCGATGGCTGACAGGCCCACAGCACTACCAATGCTTTCTAGATGCAGTACTACTTTGTGTTTCGTTTTCTTGGCTTGCGAACATGTCCAAGTTATAGCCGCCTTCGCGTCATGTATGAGCCCAGTTTCAGATATTGAACCCGAATTGCCGCCGTACCCACGGTAGTCAAATAGAACAACAGCACACCCGAACCTACTCTGGATTTCACGAGCCCAGAAGAGCCGGTGGAGTCGATTACCGGCATTACCGTGTAAATGTAATACAGTTATAGAGCTCGTCGTAGAAAACGTGTGCGAACTTGAGGCGGGTAAATACCAACCTTGAAGTGTGTGACCATCCTCTGTGACAACACTAATATTTTGCATGGCCTGGAAGTCGTGCGGTAGGTTCGAAATCGCCGGCGGAACACTCTTGTCTGGAAAGTACTGCAATTTCCTCTGTAAAATATACACGAGTCCAACTAGTGTGGAGTACAAGTATAGCGTCGTAGCTAAACTTTTTTTCAGTACAGAGAGCATCCCGTCTTAGAGCTTGAGAGCAGAGTTTTACGGCTAGCGCTGTGGCTGTGTTGCATAATAGCGAGCCTGAAGTCCAAAGGTTAACTGCTGGGAGTACACAGTTGATCCAATCCTACAGAGAACGACGAGAAACACGGGACGCAGCTTCCGACAACGCCAAGAGCTTCCCTTGCGTCGATGAGACTTCACGTGTCTTATTTACTTGTTCTTGAACAGTTGAAGAAGAAGAACTGTCTACAGATGTAGACTGTCTGAAGACCAACAAAAAGCGGAACGTGCCGAAATGATAGAGGATACAGCTATTCTCCGTTCCGGTTTTCGGGTTTTTTGACACTTTTGACAATCTATAAAAAAATGAAGATGGTTCTAAATCGTCCAATATGGTTTGTCGTGAGCGACCGTCTCACTCGAGTCGTCTCACTGTTAGTGAGACTCGCACAGAGCGACCGCGATACGAGAGACGAACGGACTGGACGAAGTCGCTAGAACGTGCCGCTAGAAAAGAAAATGCTAAAATTAGCACAGAGCTCGTATTGCGTATCACGCCGTGGCAAGCTACGCCAGGTTCTCGCACACCTGGCGAGCACTGGCGACGCTCTCGGCGAACAAACCTCTTGCAGCACCGGATCAAGCTGGCAGCGGCTCTACAGCAGTACAATCCTTGCTTCTCGTCCGATAGGAGTGAAATGTGTGAACCGAACACGAATGATGAGTACAGATGCAAGCAAATCGTTCTTGAGCGAGTACGACGTACAAGTTCGCGAGAGAGCCAAACTTGGCATACCTCCTAAGCCTCTGGATGCCCAGCAAGTTCTGAGACTTACTGAGCAGTTGGAGCAGCCAGCCAAAGGCGAAGAGGAACGTTTGTTAGACATCTTTAAGAACAGAATCCCACCTGGAGTGGATGAAGCGGCGTATGTCAAGGCTTCGTGGCTCGCCGCGGTATGCAAGGGCGAAGTGAGAAGTTCGCTCGTGTCTCGCGAAGAAGCCATTCAAATCCTAGGTACGATGCAGGGTGGTTACAACATTCAACCACTGATCGACGCACTCGAAGATGAAATATTGGGCCACCTCGCCGCACAGGCCCTCTGCGATACACTTTTGGTGTTCGATGCCTTTCACGATGTCGAAGAAAAGTCAAGAATGGGAAATAAGCACGCCGCACGAGTATTGCAAAGTTGGGCAGACGCTGAATGGTTTACAAAAAGAAGTCCGTTACAGGAGAAGATTACTGTTGTCGTATTCAAGGTTCCTGGAGAAACGAATACTGATGATCTCTCTCCCGCACAAGACGCGTGGAGTCGTCCGGACATCCCACTTCACGCAAAGGCTATGCTGAAGAACCCACGAGAGGGAGTAGACTCAGCCATGTCGCAGATTGAAGAACTCAAGCAAACTGGTTACCAACTTGCCTACGTAGGAGACGTCGTCGGCACTGGGTCGTCGCGCAAATCGGCAACGAACTCTGTCTTATGGCACATGGGCTCTGACATTCCGCATGTTCCAAACAAACGAACTGGGGGAATTTGTATTGGTGGAAAGATTGCACCTATATTTTTCAACACGATGGAAGATAGTGGAGCGTTTCCTATCGAGATGGACGTGAGTAATATGAAAATGGGCGATGTCATCGATATTTTCCCGTATCAAGGCGTCGTTCGGAAGCACGACTCCCATGAAGAGATCGGTACTTTCGCTTTGAAGAGTGACGTACTTTTTGATGAAGTTCAAGCGGGTGGCAGAATTCCACTCATCATTGGCCGTGGATTGACAGACAAAGCAAGACAGTCTCTTGGACTGGGTTCATCGAAAACGTTTCGATCCCCAAGTTCATCGGAACAACTTCCAAAGGGATTTTCACTTGCCCAGAAGATGGTCGGCAAAGCTTGTGGAGTCGAAGGTATCGCGCCAGGAACATACTGCGAGCCGAGGGTCACCACGGTGGGCAGTCAAGACACAACGGGACCGATGACCCGTGACGAGCTCAAAGATCTAGCGTGCCTTGGCTTTAGTGCAGATCTCGTCATGCAATCATTCTGTCATACTGCCGCGTACCCTAAACCGGTTGATGTGACCACTCACCATACCTTACCAGACTTTATTCGTACGCGTGGAGGCGTCTCGCTCAAGCCAGGAGATGGTGTGATACATAGCTGGCTCAATCGTATGCTTCTTCCTGATACAGTTGGCACGGGCGGAGATTCTCATACTCGATTCCCTATTGGCATCTCGTTTCCAGCAGGTTCTGGACTCGTGGCCTTTGGCGCGGCAACAGGAGTTATTCCCCTCGACATGCCAGAATCTGTCCTTGTCCGGTTCAGTGGTACCATGCAACCTGGTATCACATTGCGAGATCTCGTGCACTCTATACCATACTTTGCCATCCAAGCAGGATTGCTGACGGTGTCAAAGGAGAACAAGAAGAACATTTTTAGTGGCAAAATCCTCGAAATCGAAGGTCTTGAACATTTGAAATGCGAACAAGCATTCGAGCTATCAGACGCAAGTGCAGAAAGAAGCGCAGCAGGCTGTACTATCAAACTGGATAAGGAACCCATTGAAGAATATCTCAAGAGTAACATCGTGCTCCTGAAGTGGATGATAGCTAATGGTTACGGCGACAAACGCGCACTGGAGCGGCGGATAGAAGCGATGGAGGCATGGCTTGCCTCACCAACGCTCTTGAGTGCTGACGCTAACGCACACTACGCAGCCACGATAGATATCAATTTGGATACAATCACTGAACCGATTCTATGCGCGCCGAATGACCCAGATGATGCTCGATTATTATCGAGCGTAGCTGGTGATAAGATTGACGAGGTTTTCATCGGCTCATGCATGACAAATATCGGACACTTCCGCGCCGCGGGCAAAATATTGGAAGCTTACGACGATGCTTTACCAACACGACTTTGGATTGCGCCGCCGACGAAGATGGACGAGGCTCAATTGAAAGCCGAAGGCTATTATGGAACCTTTGGTGCAGTCGGCGCGCGCACGGAAATGCCAGGCTGTTCGCTATGCATGGGAAACCAAGCCCGTGTTGCTGAGAGAAGCACAGTCGTTTCGACAAGCACACGTAACTTCCCAAATAGACTCGGTAAAGGCGCGAACGTGTATTTGGCATCGGCCGAGCTCGCTGCAGTTAGTGCGATACTTGGGCGCATTCCTTCTAACGATGAATATCTCGGGTACGTCTCTGAACTGACCCAAGATACATACCGCTACTTGAGTTTCGATAAAATGGCTGAATATATTCAGCAAGGGAACGAGTAGGGGTAGCGTCTCATGTAAGTGATGATCAGCACCTCAGCGATGGTTTCTGCAAAATAGATCAAAAGTCACACACATTGTCACAGTATGAGTCAAGTGGAATAATCCAAGAGTAAAACACATCTAGTCATACAGCAACTGAGTACGCAGTGAAGTGTCTACAGCACACGCCTTACCTGCACGATCATGGTGCACTGAGTTGACTCACTGGTTGCGTCAACTCTATCGCGAGACTTTTAAACGCGTCACTTGTGATAAGTGGTACGAATCCTTTTTTCTGGTCGCAATTTTTCTAGTTATGGGGTCGAATCGACCCCATAGACCATAGAGCGTATTTGAGGGGTTAAATCGACTCGAAATAAGCTGAAACTCGATGAAATGGAGGCACATTAAATTAAACACCAACTGATTGAGTTTCGCTTCGTGCTTCGTCGTGAGCGACGCGTGCTCGCTCTCCACATGGCGAAAAATGCGAAATGTGGTGCATTTCAGCGTATTTTCGAGGCGCCGCAAGGGTGGATGAAGACTAACGGGGACCAGACTTCACCGACAACTTGAAGTTATTTGTTTTTCCCGTTCCGCACTCTCATAGTCGTGCTTTTGAGCGATGTTGCGCGGCAGATGGAACGATGGTCCATGAAATGAGCTCAAAATGTGGCAAAACTCAAAAAACATGGTCATTTGGCTCGCGCAGAACGCCTTCTGCGCGACGACGCATATCCTCCATGAACAAAGGCATGACTAAAGGAAAGAACATATAATGTTACACAACCGTGATGAGCGTGGTGCCTCCGATCGAACGAAGCGCCGCGCCAGGCTTGCAAACGCGCGCCATGAAGTGCGCCGCACGCCGCAACAGAATAGCCCTTCTGAAAGCCTCGCGCAATCTAGATCGACTTTCTACCGTAGTTAAGTACACTAGCCTGAAGTCAAAGAGGTCTTGCATCATTCCGCAATCGACTTGGCCGATCTGGTGAGCCAGCGCCACCTAGGCGGGCGTACATCGTGCGCCCGATGCAGTCAACTCCAACCGCTTTCCGTCCAACTTCGCTGCCGCGACGCGCAACCGAACCGCTCGAAAAGAGCGCGAAACGCGCGTTCGAACGGTGAAGAAACGAGGTTAAACGGACACCTAGCGCGTCGTCCAGCGCCGTCGACAGCGCGCCGTCACCTTATCCATGAATTTCACTCACGCGCGCGCCGATGTGCGACGACGCACGTCAAAGGCGTTAAGACGACGTGGACGACAGGAGGGGACCACAAGTTTTAAATCGCTGGGTGTTTATTTTCGCGGAATTGATCCATTTTCTCGGACAAATGATGCATTCAAAGTTGCAAAAACCTGTTAGAAACCTTACGCGCATTTAGTCTGACCGCTCAACGGGAGTGGGCCCTAAGGTGATTTTAAGATGTTCGTATTTTAAATTGCATATGCAGTATCAAAATAGAGCATGACGGTTCTCTACAGTTAATTTGGCGAAGAAGAAAAGGGCAGCGGACTGCGATGCGGCGGCGTACAGCCGCCGGTGTGAAGTATTGTGAAGGCAGTCAGCGCGCTCGAGTCGATATCCGGAAAGACTGTACATTTCCGCAGAGTACTTGATATATCATTAGCTTAGCTTGTGATCTCTTCGGATGCTTTCGCCGACAGTTTCGAGCGTTGTAGGAACGTGTGGGCCAGTAGACGCAGCAGTCAGTGCTGGAAAGGTCTATGTTGCCGCAGGAAGGTTCGTCAAGATCATCGATTATGCTCGTGGACATGTTGAGATCTTTTCACACGGTCTTAACGAGAATGTGACTCAAATCTCACTCTCTCGCTCCCAGAAAGTATTGGCTGCAGTTGGTACTTTCGGTGTAGTGCTTTATCACACACAAAAGAAATGTACAATAGGCTGGCTTAAGTGTAAGAGTCGCATCGATGCCTTTCGGTTCTGTAACAGAACTGAAGCGTTTGGCTTAGCTCTGGGCCACATTCTTGAAATATGGAGTTTTCAAGCTTCACACGTCAACAATTGGTCTACTTTTTTGCTTGTGAACCACTACAGTGTTGGGACACCTATTTTAGACATGTCGTGGCACATGGATGACAAAGCACTGTTTTTGGGCTGTACAGATCACAGCTGCAAGGTGCTATATACTGATGGGCAACGTCAACCAGTGCACATTGCGGCAAAGAAAGACGCAGTGATAGCTGTACACATGCTCACAGAGTTACCATTTCAGATTCTGTACCTTACTCGTGACCGTGTGCTCACACACATGGAGATTTCAAATGGCACTGTAAAAGTCATGAACATATCGAAGATATCTGGCTCTGGAACGATCTCTTCCGCATGTTTTGATGCGTCTGGGCGTTTCATTTGTGTGCGTAGTTCGTTCGACCTAACAATCATTGACGTTAGTACAAGAGAGCAGCTGATGTACAAGGACCTATCAGAAACACTTTTGAGTAAGACTAGGTGTCGTTTCGACGAACATGTTTCTACTATAGCTGTCATCTATGACGACGAAGGTGGACTGATAGTATGGGACTGGTCATTAGATACTATAATGTACCAGCAAAAAGCTCGGCTTTCGCACGTAACAGCGGCCGCACTCAGTCAAGACGGTACTTGTTTGTTGTTAGGGACAGCATCATCTGAAATCGAATATTGGAAAATGCCATTTGATGCCAGTGTAGCGACATTCACACAACACGCAAAAGAGGTAACTGATGTTACCTTCTTCGCTAGTAATGATGCCTTTGTTTCATCAAGTCTTGATGGAACGGCCAGGGCGTATGATCTCCAACGTCTGAAAAATTTTAGAACCTTCACCTCTCCAGCTGGGAGTGCGATTACCCACGTTTCGGTTGATCGTAGTGGGGAAATCCTCTGCGGCGCGACCACAGAGCACTATAATATTCTTTTATGGTCTATAAAGTCTGGGCAACTTCTTGATGTTTTGATTGGGCATGAGTCTCCTCTCGTAGCGTTGCACATCTGCCAAGAAACATCTCACGTCATCTCTAGTTCATGGGATAAAACGACACGGGTTTGGAATATCTACAGTACGGACCATCAAGTCTTGACGCTGGCCCATAGCACAGAAGTAGAAACTGCTTGCCTATCGAGCTGTGGAAAGATGATTGCAACTGCTTCGAGTGATGGAAGGGTGCATCTTTGGAAGTATGATGGCTCACTTGTTGGCTCTTTTGAAGCGTCGGACTCACAACGTAAGACTCCCGGTGCTCTTAGCTCCCGGATTCACTTGGGTTTCGTACGAAGTGCTTCAATACTAGCTGTTGCTCGGTCAAATCAACAGGTGCATTTCTATGACACAGCTACATGTGCTCTCATTAAGCGTCATGACGTGGTTTCATATGCCTCAGTCGAAACCGCATCAAAAGTTGTTCGCATGCTGCCTGCTAATGATGGTGCAACACTTGCGTTATGCCTAACGGATGAGATCATTATCATGAGCGATCAATCGGTGCAGGCTTCGTCAATGAACGAGACGGTCACCGAGCAGAGTATATATGATGCCCTACAGCATGAAAAATATGCATCAGCAATGGCTATGTCAATCATCTTGGCGGATGTACGTCTTTTTAACTCGGTGATTTACACTGTTCCTGAAACGGAACTTAGCAGTATCGTCGATGAATTACCCCTCTCACTGATAAATGGCGCTCTACGTAATATGCTTGACACCGTGGAGGCAAGTCCACATCTTGAAAGATCGTTGCTGCTACTCAAACAAATATTACAGAAGCGCTTCATCGATGTGCATAGCTCATCATCAAGCTTAAGCCTCGCATCGAAACTCAACACTTTGCATGGTAAAGTGTGTAGTAGAGGTGGTAGTCGTAGTATACTTGATTTCATCTGTTCCCAGAGCATTGTTGCGAGCTAGTTGTGCTTCAAAAGCGGTTCAAGCCATTAGACAAGATGTTGCAGTGTTGCTGCAGGTATTACTAAGCCACGTTCGCGTGCATCAGTTATTAAGGACCTCCACAATTCACTTTTCACAGCGTTCTGCGTATTACACAGAAGCCACAGTGCAGATCTTGCTCGAGTCAGTGCAACGTTCATTCTTCGTGCGTCTGAGAGAAAGCCAATGGTCGTACTCGCATCGCGGACACAAGTGAATATCACGATATCAGCTTCCCTACCCTGAAACGCATCTACTGTACTGATAAGTAGCGTGATAGTCCCAGGAATCTCGAGCGGGTCCACTAAATTTTGAATCAACTCACACTGATGTATATATGGTGAAAGAATCGCTACGGATAGTTTCCTCGCGTCTCTAGCCTGCGAAGCCATCAAAAGCTCAAGTAAGGTAACGCATGTTCGCGCTTCGTAAGAGTTACAGAGTGACCCCCGAGCGTTGCGTTCTTCAACACCAAGGATGGTATCAAATAAGAGGTAGGGGCCAAACTCCACCCTTTGCACGTGGCTCGAAAGAAGAGTAAAATCAAGTCTAGCGCACTCAAACTTGATATTTTCGGCGTCTTTCAAAGAACCACCATAGAAGAATTCGGAAGGAAATCGACGTATGTCAGGGTGCATTCTATACTGAACGCCTAAACTATGCACTGTGATATGATTCTCCACAAATCTCTGAAACAATGATTTGCCGTACTGGAGCTGGCGTGCTATAGGAGATAAAACTGTTGACGGTAGCTGTTTTGGGTCGCCAATTAGTACGCTGTGCTCAACACCTGTGAATAGTGGAAATAATGTCGTTAACTCCGTGCATTGAGCTGCTTCGTCGATGATGACGGTAGTGAAGGTACGTTTCGTCCTGTTCAGCGTACTTCGACCGCTGGATGCAAGAGTTGAGAAAACTATTTCTGCCTCATCTGCAAATGAAGCCTCTAGTCCCATCTTGAGTGTTTCAAGTTCATCCTGATTACGAAGGCTTCCATCAAAGTAACTGCGCAAGTATTCTAATCTAGACAAGTCAGCTATCGCCCGATCTCTATTTTCATACATACGAAGTAAATTGGCCGTCACTGTGTCTGGGTTCTCATGCCTTTCATGGAGAAGTGCTAATTTAGAAAGCTGGCTTTTCATCTCTATTTCGATGCTTCTGACAGTGTGAAGCTGGCGCGAAAACCAAGACAGCCATTCCGAGTGTTGCATGGACATCAGCGCCTTTGTTTTCGCTTCCACGCAGAATTCATCTGAATGATCAGTTTGAGCTAAATTACTGGCACCAATGCGAACGACTGCGGGGGTGTATTTCGTCCCACACGTCTGGAAAAATCCAAGCTGGACCACACGCTTCAGCGCATTATTTGTAGCTGCATTGCTTGGCGCACACACAAGAAGATGTGGGCGTCTTGCGCATGTTCTTGTCGGCTGGTTCAATGATTCAACAATTGAGGCATAGTATTTCTCAAATTCCATTAGATGTAATATATTTAATAATCCCCACTGCATATCAAAGTTACACGGTGAAATGGGTTGAGCGTCATACTTACGATGGTATGTGTCTTACCAGTCCCCGGTGGACCTTGGATTAATGTGAATGGAAACGGAGGTTTGCATATTTCATTGCACATGCAAGCTTCAATCGCTTCCAATTGGTCTTGATTGAATCGGTGATTCACAGCACTCATGTGAAGGTTTAAACTTTTTAGCCGCGGCTCGTGTTGCCTAAGCAATGTGGAAGTAGCCGTCGACGGTATAGGTCGAAGTAATGAGCTTAGAATGCGCTTCAATACAAGTGAGTTTTGTACCAGGATTTCAACAACTAACTCACCTTGTCGAGTCCGTTCAATGAGTATAGTGCACCAAGCTCTTGTGAAAGACTTGATAGTTTTGTCCCAGGCACGAAAACGATGTTCTTCTTGCTCCCCGGCTTCTCATCAGGCAAATCTGTCATTGAGTCAAGTCTTGAAAGTGATCTCATTGTTGCCAACAAGTCACTGGTGCAGTCAACTATTTTGAGTACAGTTGCGTCGTTGTTGCTTTTTATGATGGTGCCTACAGCGAAAGGCCTGGTCGGTTTTTGTTGTATGTAAGTCGTATCCAACTTGGCGGATGTGATGTCGAAGAGCATGTAGACCGCATTATCGACGATGTTCACGCGTTTAGAGCGCGATTCTTGTTGAAACTGAACACTGAATATCGTGCCGCTTACTGTAGCGGGGAGCTCAGTCGATGCTTCGACGTGTAGCACAGCGCTAGTCGCTGTTTTGAATTGTTCGCAAGAAGTTAGTGATGTGCGCTAACGTATAATATCTAACCTACCGATTGCGCTCGTGATCGAAGACAGTATGTTTTCACAAGTCTCTTCCACTAGTGTTGGTGCGAAGCACTCAACGTATTCTTCTGCACTATTGAAAGTTGAAGGAATGTCACGATAGTGTCTGTTCCGCTCTCCCCACAGTGAGTCTATCGACAAAACACGTTCCTCTAATGTCGCTACTGAACGTCGCATTGTACACACGTAGAGCGTACGCGAGGTTTGACGCTCTGCACGGCCGTTGGGCGCGACGCCCAACCGCCGGTAGGTGTTGCCTAGTAGGCAATCAGTTGGTTAAACCGAGTTTTGCGGGTTGACCAACTACTCGTACTTGAGTTATGACTCGTGCTAATACGGGTACTGCACTTAATCGCTTCATGGATCTCCGCATCCATGACAACTCAAATACCGTTATCAGGCGTTTAACTCGATCTCGCTCGAAAAAAACTCTTGATGTAATTTCGAGCAATGGCAGTATGAGCGAGAGTCCCGCCGAGAGACGACTGGTAGTCAAATAGACACGTGACCTGAACCTCCAGGTGACAGTTAGCGCCGTTAGGAAAGTGTGTTTACTCTGATTTGACATTATCTTGTGCTTATCTCTTATTGAACGCATTTCATGGGGTCACGCTGCCCGAACGCGCCCGCGGCGTCGCCCGTCGAAGAATCCTCCATGACGGGCAGGGGGAGTGTGGTGAAGGTACAGTCTTTCAAAATACTTGCGTGCTGTCTCTAATGTTTACTGAGGCGCTCTTCGAAGACTTGGTACGAAGTTACCAGGAAGATTTCGATATGGAGTTGGCGGAAGCGACCGAAGAGGCGAAAAGGGAGCTCAACATGCGTGGCCTGGCCTATGTTGGTGACTCACACAAAAGTCAAAAGTTACCTGATCCACCTTGCTTATCTTTGCTTGAAGAAATGGTCGAGTATTCGAAGAAGAGAAACGTTCAACGCATGCTCGTACTGAGTGAAAGCCTCCTCGTCTTCGATAAAATAGAATTTATCCCTCAAAGTGCACTACCTTCGCCAGTGTTTCTTGGTCTACTTACTTCTGCAACGCTTCTTGGGGAGGAGCCAACAGGACTTGGTGCAAGTAGCGCCATTCTGAAAATTCTGCTAGGTCAGTCCGCTAATACCCTCATTTCAAGGATTCTAACTTCGAGTGAACGTAGTCTACATGCGTAGTTACCCTGAATCTTTCGACAGTTCTTTGCTTGTACTACTACTTGATAGGTTGGATGTCAATTTGCCACGAAGTCGACAGTTGGCATCAATCGAGTTAAGCTTCATAATGCGCTGCATGGAAATTCGCCCGGAACTAAGTGTTATGATTTTTGAGGTACATCTTTGCTTCAGCTGAGTACTTTCGCTAACTTATATACAGAGTGGAGGTTTTCAGGTTCTGTTGCAGAAACTACTTGGCGAGTGGGATGATTTATCCCTGACTGTGTGCAAGATCATATCGGCTGTGGTACACGGATGCCGACAAAGACTCTCAGTGTCGAATCAAAGCTTGATGAGAGTATGCTCCGATCACTTGGTTGAAAAGTTGGTGGCAGGTATGTCTGTGTTCACTCTGGCAAAGAGTAAAAATAAAATCTCGTCAAGCTTGCATAGATGACCTATCAAAACCCATCCCTTCACGTCGCCGAGCGATATTGAATCTGGTAATGTGCATGGACCTCCAACTCTTCATCTCAGCTAACTTGATTCTTTAGATCAACCGTATGCTAATAAACGAAGCCTTGTGCAAACGTTTTATTGATGCGCGGTTGCTATTTGCAATCACGGTAATCATGAACACCCACACATGCATTCCACCTCATTTAAGATGCCACCAGGAGACTATAAAAACTTCATCAGATACAGCGCAACTAAAGCTGTGTCTCAGTTGTCTACGGACGCTGTCGAATACGCAACAAGGAAAAGAGGAAATATGTCAGTCGGGTGTTCTGGAGCCAGCTTTTAAACTGCTTTCAGGTAACTCCGAGGTAGTTCGTCAGGCAGTTATGTTCCTTGCGGCACTATGTATTCGACATTCAGAATCGACGAGAAGGATGCGTATTGGGGGCTGTTTTGAGAAAGTCATTGATGTCATGAGTGGTAACTTGAAGAACGGAGACTTGCAACGAAGCTGTTGCATCCTCGTGAGAAACGGGGCTGCACAAGATGAAAAGATAAAGGTAAATGTATATATTACCGTCTTTGAATCCATTAACACAACTAAAGGGTATACTTCTGGCAGAAGGGGCGGAAGATCTGCTGCGTTTAGCGAAACGCTCGCACCCAGAAAAATGTTTGGATGTCGGTAGTGCTGCTCTTCGAGATCTCGGTTGTACAAATTATAATGAAGGCTGGAAACCGCGCACTGTAGTGTTGGGAATTGACGGCGATGTCATTCATACAGATGAACTATGATTTCACTTGTAACGTATTAAGAAGATATTACACTCATCACTCATTAGTGGACGTTCACAAACTTATAGACTAGGTGAGACTGAAAATTGTTACCGAAGCAAAAGCTTTGTAAGTTGAAGTGTTTTTGTTGACGCCGCGATTCCCAGAAACGCGAGCGGCAGATTGCGCCGCGCTCAACATGAAAAGTTTTTCAGCCATAGAACAGCTTTTCCAACCAAGCCTATTCTCGGACGTGGATGATAAATCTGCATGTACCTACTCTTTTGATTACGGTGCAACTCTACGATTGCTTCTTGTCCTAGAAGTCGAACTAGTGATAATTTCCGTGAGCTCACTGAGTAGCCTGTTTCAACGCAACGACTGTAGTGAGCTCATTACTCTCTTTGGTCACTTGGCCGGCTGCACGATTCTCGCCGTGCAAAATGAAACACTTGAAGGCGTTACAAAGATGGGATATGGAATACCAGAACAAGTACTGGGACATTGTGCATGCCTCTTAATATCATCGTCTTGTACCCATTCTTCGACACGACTTGCGAACTTTGTTTGTTTGAAACCAGGAAATCATCATCTGGAAATGCGGTCGGTCCATCGTAAAATTCAATACTGTACGTATCTTGACAACCTTTCTCTTGTCACAGGCAGGAACCTCGGCAAGACTCAATGGCTCGATGAAGCTTCCGTGAACGCACAATTTGATTTGTTGTATCACTTTCAATCGTTTGGAATCAAAAACGGCGATAGACGGATTTCAACCAGGACTTCCATATTCAATAAGAATGGTTATGCGATGTCGTTAATGGCGTCGATGAAGAATATGATGCATTTGAATTCTCTTCTACGACATGCACTGAATGGACTGATCCAGCTTTCAAATATAATTAACCATGCGCATTTTGCATCAGCTGTAGATATGAAGGTCTTCCTGTCGCGAAAAGAGAAGTTTCAAGTTCTCCTTGATTGGCTATCGAAAGTGTTCTACCTGAAGCACTCCTTTAACGCAAAGGAGGGGGATATTGCAACAATGTTTTTCTGGCGCTTCGGACAGGACTCTATATTTGATAATAAACGTATCATGGCCTGTCAGCTACTGAAGACTGCTTTGCGTCTCATACGCACGATACAGAGACAGTATTATTCACATCGCACTACTATCTACTTCGAAGACGAAGTTGGTTTCATGCTCCATCCAATGCATGATAGAGATAGTTCAGAATTTGATGACCACATTGCAGATACAACGGGTCAAGCGAAGCACGGTAAAGTAGCATCTACGTCTTGCTCCTCGCTCCATACTTTAAATTTAAGCCTGCTGGCCCACATCAAAGACGTGAAAACAATAATAGCTTCACGTGCACACAAGTTACAGCTGACTTTGACGAACATACGTAAAGAAATTGTTGAGACTACAGATATTTTACAACGATGTTTGAACGTGCCATCAGTAAATGACAGAGTCAACTCATGCAAGTCAGCAGTTAATTCGGCTGAGGTGTTGATTGTATGCTCGGTACCCCCTTCCAAGATCAGCTGGTCATTTGCTTCTCCATTCTCAACTAGTATTACGCCATTCGTGTTCTTATCACGGATTATTCCAATCGCTATTTTCTCCGAGTTTCGAACGACGCGAAAACCACTGTTAAGTAAATTACTGGATGCGATCGCTGACGTGGTTTACTCGGGGACTTGCAACGGATACATATCTGATTGTGCACTCTTTGACATCATCAGACGTGTCGACAACCTACACCATAACATGTTTAATTCGCACTTGGAGACGGAGTTATATCGCATGAGCAATACGGTGATATGCTTGGGATCAAATGGGTTATTGATTCTGGATGAACCCTGCCAATCAACTGGCCTGAAAGAGTCAGACTTGCTTGTATGGTCATTTCTCGAATACTTCCTTCAGAATAGCGTCAAGGTGGTGCTCAAAAGCAACACGCCAGCTGTTCGTGCATTTACACGCATATACTCCACTTGTTGTTCAAGTCTGAATCGCGTCAAGAAGCTCTCTGCAACTCCCACGGATCCAGTTTCTGATATGGATAATTTGACAAGCAGTCTTACCTCAACATTTTCGCTGACCATAAGAGAACGAGCACAGCGTCTTCACTCGATATTTGATAACCCATGCCTGTGTGAGTCTGCAGTGCCTCTGACACAACGACTTGATCACTGCATTGTGAAATGGGCGCAATCCATAGTTTATCATATGACCCTGGCAGGCTACCAACGAAGCCGCGAATACGTATCATCTATATTCGATTCACTGTGACACTGGATGCTTGCACCCGTCCTTTAATCGCATCTTTGACGTTTTCCCAATACCTTCTGAACATATTTGTCATCCTCTAAATTCGCTACAGTTGACTTCCATGTGTTTGTCGGGACACATGAGCGAATGCACTCAAGCACATCTGTCTGCATTTCTTTAGCAGTTATATGCGCACTATTGGTGCAACAGTTCACAATCAGAACGCGCAGCAAACTCTGACGTGCACCGAGCTCGGCTTGAAAATCCACCACCAGGCCGGCGATCCAACGGAAATATAGTTTGACTGTTTGACGGGAACTTCGTAACCTGGCAACAGTCGAAAATAACTCCGACGCTCTCTGCGACAACGTTTCCACAGAACTAGAATCTTCCATGATGATGATTGTAGAAATTTTTAGTAAGATACGCAAGAGCATGGAAATCACCATTTCTTCAGTATCGCAACTATCAGCACTGCTGCGCTGGATAAAGTCGATGATCTGCCTGATGGTTGCAATCAGAGTTGTGCCAGGTAGCATTCTCACCACTGAGACGCTTGAGTACAAAGATTTGCACATGTCGTGAACAACAAACTGATGCAAAACGCGAAGTGTTGCCTTCTGTACCCAATAGTGGTCATGTGTTAGTAACGCAAGTAGGCATTCTATCAACGCACACGCGAACTCTTCTTTCAGTAGACAGACATGTCCAAGTTGGGCAGCCTTTTCGACCAAACATAGGGAACTATGAATAGTAAGCCAGTCGTCCTGATAACGAATGGAACAGCTGTCCAATAGTTGCTCAAGTATTTTGACTTCAAAACTCGCATATACATCAGTTGCCTTTCCAACTTGACCCATCGCTGCTGTGAGGATCTGCAAACCAGCGCATCTCAGTCCATTATTGTTGCCTGTGACTGAGGCTTGTAGAACCGTTAACCCGTCGTCACGATCAAGCACAGAAGCGCGACGAAGTATGATGACGGCCCCGTGTAGACAAACATTCCTACACTGCCTGTCTGTTTCCGATGAAAGCTTCGCTAGCCAGAAAACAAGGAACAACTTACACCGGTCTGACAAAAAATGCATAGGAAGTTTTGTTGCCAAATCAAGCAAAGTTGTCATGCCTGATAATCGACCGGTAACTGATCGGTAACTTGCTGCGGCCATAACTGAATCAATTATACTCTCCATTTTTCTTTCGCCCATCGGGTACAACAACACAAATCGAACGATAAACTTGGAACTCGCTGCACGAATTCGTTCTTCTTGACTTTTAGCGATGAGCTCGACCATCCGCTCAGCTAGAGCATACATTTCTTGCGTGATTATCCTTCTATCAAGGAATAAATGAAGCAAGCCAAAATGGGCTTTGCTGACGCGATTTGCATCTAAATCTCGCCGAATAATTCCAAGCAAAAAGTCGTACTTCCCACCACCTAGCATGAAGTTTGAATCATTCTTCAATAGTGCAACTAGGAGATCGAAGCAAGCACGAACCACATTTGCATCCTTATCAGATCTGAGTATGGCAAGTGTACGCTCAGAAATAGCTTTATTATACTGCTTGAGTGTATGGGCATGTTTATCACTGATACGCTGAAGAATAAGCAATGTTGGAACCCTCCAACTCTGGTATCGGGCTAGACATTCAATCAGCAATGGAACCCCCTCACGCACGTCATCCAGATATCCATCTGTAGATGACGAGTTTGAACTGATGATATCACTCAGAACAGACAAACAGAAACGGGCGACCAAGTCGATGATATCGGGATTGAGTATAAATTTCCCATGCATTCTATGCTTGAAAGAGCTGCTCTCCATACAATCGCACAAGATGGAAAGGAAGACTCGCATCACATGCATGCGCTTCAGCTTTTTATTTGATTGGAGCCCATTTCGCATATCTAAAGTTACCTTGTGCAAGGTCGGATGAAATCTCTCAGCAAAATGATTCGATATGTGACGTAATGTTGTAGCCATGGCACAAGATAGCCCAGAGAAGTCATGGATGCGTGAGAACACCAAAAGTATGCACCGCGACGCATATGATTTGCCTATTTCATTGTATCGGATTCTGGGCCTAATGCTGTCAGATCGAGAGAATACTCCGTCAATAACTGACTTTAAGACCATTGGTAACGCGGCGGAAAAGTCGTTATCTGACATCTCAGATTCCTGAAGAACAGAACAGATCACGGCCATACGCACGCTCAAAACTGAACCTTGATTAAGTCGAGAAATAAACGAGTTCAGCATGTCAAGCACATGAGAGGAAGGGACTGTTCGTATGAAACTGTTCAGAGCAGCTCGTGCACTGTCACGGGTTTCTTGATATTTGCTTGCAAATGCATCTCCAAATTTCGACGACAAAGCTCGGACTTTGGTAGATTGCTCATCTTCAGTCAGGTAATGCAGTATAGCACCATACGCATGAATATACGCAGTGTGAAATGTGCTTGGACTTGCGTTAATACTTTCGTCTATTCGACTTTCAAGAATCCGGGCAGTGTCTGAACAAAATTGGTGTCTGACATCATGCGTTACTTCTTCGAAATTGAGTGTACCAACACGTCCCACATTCACACACAGAAACGCTACATATCGTTCGTATGACTTGATTCCATCGCTACGTCGCCGCCACGCGTTACGGACCTCGCTTGAATAGGCCGCAAACATTAGTCCTGGAACAACCTCAGCCAGTGCTGCAAGAGCGGTTTCGACGACATCCGGTGACGTCGATATTACGAAACCCTTAATGATTGGTAAAATGTACCTTTGCAGAACATCGTTCGATGGCATTCTCGACCTTAGCGATGCCTTAAGACTTCGTAACGCTGAAGCATGTGCTCGAGGCTGTAGATGTGTCGCGTTTTCGAAAAAGTGCGAGTTCAATGTATTTTTCAACTCTTTCAACTCGCCATTTTCAACGTGAATAAGATGCTGCAATAATTGCATCGCTGAGGTTCGCACGTCCAGGTTTGCATGCATTAACAACGAGTTCAATCTCTGACTGATCACGTCTCGGAAGGCAAGGGACAGTGGACTGAGACCAAGTAGTTCCATGCCAGATATATATGTTGCCATACGACTTAAGGCATTACGAGATAAGTCTCTCAGACAGGTATCAGTGCTACGCAGGTCGTGCAGACAGTGATACATGATAGGTAGTAATGGCTCAACCGAATCAGAGAATTGCTGAAAGAAGTTCTCATCAAGACTCAAGTATGCCATTCTTCTTGATTCATAGTCGATCCCATCTATTTGTTGCGGTAGCATTGCATGGAGTTCTTGAACAAGATGAAGAGTGATGATATCGATCTTTGCGACCTTGAACAATGTGATGAGTTCTATACGCATACAATACCGACTCAGTTTCTCGAACAGTGGCGCAAGCTGACGTATAAGTACAGGAGACTCGTCTATATGTTGGTTGAGCTTCAACAAATGACTGAGAACATGCATGAGTGTCCGCATTTCGATATCAGACTTCCGCTTTCTTTGAAGGAGTCTATCTATTATCATTTTTGACACCTTTGCAATATTGTCGGTGCGGACCTCTATTAGCTTGGAAAGCTTTTCAAAGTTACTCCATACACTTGATGAAGTAGGCTGTCGATTATCAACGTTACCAACGTTCATGATCTGTCTCGCAAGACTTAAAAATATATCGTCTCGATGGCGCAACATGTTATGGGCAGCAGAAACAACATGCGCTTTGTCATGATCCAAATATGCTAGAACATTGTGAAGTATCTCCAATATACAGCTTTTCGAAGCCAAGGACACATCAGCTGTAGATAAAAAACCAAGACAGTGTAATACGAGTGACTTTGGATGTTTTGCCATTTCAGGTGCGAACAGTAACTCTGGCACATTTGAAATAGCGACGACTATACGCAAGTACGGCGACACACATGGTTGCTTCAACTTATTATGTAAGTTACTTTGCTGCTTCATCATACTTTCATGCACGAAATGCCAATACGGCAGTAGCGCCGCACCTAGCGATTCTAGCATGATAGCAAGAACTCGGGCACTTATCTTGTGCGCTTCTCGTGCCCTTTGAGTACGATGATCTGCACTAAGCTCGGCTATCTCGTACGTCATGGCATGTATTTTAAAGATTGCGATCACAAAAGGTGCCTGCAAGCGCTTAAAATGCTGAAACATTCCCGCCAGTATTCGCTCAACGGATAGGCAGAACGGCACAATACGATTCAAAAGCATACTCTCTGTATGAATCATATCTACCCACTCATGTGCAGCAGACTCATCTGTAAGAGTTCTGTATAACTGTTGGCGCAAACGACATTCGTCGACATCCAGCACAGCAAGTAAGCACTGCGAAAATATCGGCAGAACGTCGGCTATGTCAAACTGAGCTAACACAGAAAGAGCGGAACGGTATGAGCTAGACTTTGCAGGGCCATTCATATGTCGCAGCAGTACTTTGACCAGCAAGGGCACAGAACCGCTGTGAATCTGTACGCTGCTGTCCTGGTTATCGTCAATAACGCACGGCCGGGAGACAAGTGTCTTCCTGAAAGTGGACGGATCCGCCAGAAGCTTGAGGTAGTCGCATAGAGCCGTATCGATGTCCGTTCTGAACTTGCCAGTACAACTTATGGCTGCCAGCGCTATTTCAGTATCCTTGTGACTAACGAGCTTCTCGAGTTCAATTTGGAATGAGCTTTGAGCAGATGCTGCCTGACGTGAAGTTTGAAACAACTCGAGCCAGGCTATGAGACATTTCCGGAATGATTTTCGTTCTTCCCGCGCCAAGCCCCCTGAGGCACGTACGAATTCCACAAATGACTGCTGCAGCCTAATATTTTCACCAGAGCAGTTTTTTAGAATGGTGAGAAGCTGTTCCAAGTAGTCCAAATTATTTTGCCTACTAATTGTGCAATCAGCCACCAATAAAGTGCTTTCACCACACATGATGTGTTTTGTATGATCTTTGGTTCCGTTTAAGCTGTGTCGAACTGTTGACTCAACCTGATCGATCACATCATGCAAACGCTGACAATCAAATTTACCAAGACAGGCAATATAGTTCGTGATGGGAGACCATAGAGGTGCAATCCGAATTCTAAGACAGGCTAGCGAGGCCTTGATGAGCACGCGCCGTTGGAAGTCTGAGAGCTTACCTACTCTTGTATCGAGACTCATCCGCGCAAACTGCGAGGTGATATGTCTGATATGTGATAGAACATTGCCCCGAGACAACTCATAGGCGGCAACTTTCTCAAGTAAGATGATATCATCTCGTATCTGCGAAATCTCACTGCTTGCTTCATTCAAGGTAGAAAGTATACGCACACACGCAAGCCCGACAGACAGTGATGGTGTAGTCACAAACGACAAACACACATCCAAGATGTGGCTACTGTCTGACCGACTGGACAACAAAGTATTTGCATGTTTTGCGACGAATAGAGCCAAGACACGCCACAGCGTACACGTCATGTATTGGAGAGAAAACGATTGCAATACCAGACACACTATCCGATCCCATAATACTCGCTCGAGAAAATCCTGCTCGACATCAAATGCAACTAGAGCTTGAATACACGCCGCAAAGACCGCTAAGCAGTCCTGTAAAACGTGTGTCTCGCCACAAAGCCGCAATAATGAACGAGACATTAGTTCAACAATTACCGATAGCGATTCGGATCTTGCACGAACTAATGGTAGAAGGTGAATTGCTGCTAACGTACGGTACGTTGACTCTTCGCCAAATGATCGAATACACCCAAAGATTTTATCAACAGTCGTTTTGTCAATGATCGCGGTACTGTTCGAAAATTCGCGTCCGTCCATCATGTTCTGGAAGAAGCTTGCATGGCTTTGATCCATAGTTTCAAACTGGCTAAATACGGCCAAAAGCATAATGTGTAGGATTGACTCTTTCATTTCAGACGCTCTCAGTATTTTGTCCATCTGCTGTATAAGGTAAAATATGTCATTCGCATTTCGACTGGACAAGACACGTAGCCAAGGTATCTGCCGCAAGTCGACATTGAACCGGTCGCTATTAGCTAAATGCGAAAGATGAATGATGATATCCTCAGTTGTCTGAAATGTTGCTGCAGCATCAGTACCGTGGTTCTCCGATTGAAGCAATGGGACCAGTAGTTCGAATACTTCATTGGCTTGGGACGCGTTGGATATATACTTTGTAAGCACTAGCAGAGCCGATAGTCGATTGTGCAGGATCATGGGCTTGCAAGTCGCCTTACTCAGTCCTTCCTTAAGAAGTGCCCACACAACTACATGGTCTTCACTATCATGTACATGCTGGAAGATCAGTCTAAAAGTCGATGTGAGTACGTTTCGAGCTGCACCCGCTGCATTTCCATCGCCTAGCTCAATCAAGGACGATAAAACCACGCGGATGTTGTCACGTCCACGCGAGTGAAGACATTTATTTACTCCCCGAAGAGAGTGAAAGATTGTCAAGGCGATAGTTTCACATCCAGAAACGTTGCTCCATTGAGACGAGTTGCTGATCTCTCCGAAAAAATGATACACGAACGCCCTGTATGTACCATCATCACAACGACGAAGGAGAAAACCCAGAAGCTTCGAAGTGAGTCGGCGAACAGTGAGCTTGCTGTGAAAGCACAACGCATGCATGTGTTGGACTGTCCAAAGTATGTCCGCCACAAAAGAACGCGAAAACAACTTCATTAACTTTGCCAAAAGTTCAAATACTTCCCCCAACAACGCTGGATCAGTTTGAGAGCTTTCATCAACAGCGCCAACAAGTGCTTTCATCACCCGTGGAAAAAACTTGAGGAAGTCAGCTCCTACGTCCTGCGCCATACATCCAAGTATCGCCAAAAGAGGGGGTAAAGTTAATGACGGCATGTCCTCGATAGCAGTTAACAGCTCAGTGACGATCTCATCGACATGTAGTAGAATTTGAGGCAAACTGTGCACTTTATCTCTCAAGCGTGCTGAGAGTTGAACAAAAGTGTGTGTGCAGCAAAGTTCCTGCCACTGTTCAAGAGCGACTGCCGTAAAACTATGTGCTCCCACGGGCAATGTATCATCAATACAGACATTAACGTCGATGTCGAGACGTTCGAATTGGCTTCTCGTAGATTCGAAGCGAAACCTATTAACGTGGCGTAATTTTGAGGCCATCGTGAGACTACCCACGCTGCAGGTTGACGGGAAATACGCTACACTCTCGACGTTACAACCCACACATAGAACATCTGCATTGTAAGAAATCAATGCATGATCTCATTTTATCCATCCTGTCCCGTGCAGTATCAGACAACGCAACGAGACCGATCAGAAGGACTTCGTTTTAGCGCGCTCGTGTCCAGCGCCGCCAGCGCGCATTGGCTGTTCGCCGAGCCGCCGAGCACGAGGGATGCCGTAAAAAGAAATAAAAATGGCTACATTATGGATTACCAAGTGGTGGAAATCTGCGTCAAAGGTTTTGCACCGCCTGTATCAATTTCTTACATACCGTATTAACACACTCATTGTACGTATGTAATGACGGCGCGCATCAACCCCATCTCACTGAGAATCGATGGGGCGCTCCTCGATCCTGGTACTGCGGTAATGAGTAATCGAGTCGATTTAATCGACACAGATCTTTTGGGTGTTCTCAATCGCATAGTATTGGTTGCGCAAAGGAAAATAATATCACTCCACGGGTAAAAACGAGCGAATTGACCCGACGGGTCAGAGCGGCGACGCTGAAGGGCACGCAAAAACACATTCGAACCCGTCGACGGAGGCACGCGGGGCGCGTCAGCAGGGCCCACTGCTTCAGCTGTAAGTGCAAGGTGCTGCAAAGCGAGACTTGTCGCCAAGACCATTTGAAATATTCTGCCTGTATGATAAGTTTAACGAATGCCTACCGGGCGGTGGCGATGCCCTTCGTTCGGGTCGATCGGCGACGTGGGCAGCGTATTTCAGCGAGCGGGCCGATTAGTTCATCTTCGCAACATCACGGAATCATGGGCCGTCGCCCAGTTCACGCAGCTAGACGTGGGCGCTTCCAAGGAGTGACACCGCGCACGCAACACGGCCGCTACCACTCAGCTGAGCAGGATATCTTATCTGAACTTGAGGACGTCCAACCTGAGTCTGGTATCGCAGGATATGGTGTTATTTCCTCGAAGCCAACAACACCTTTGCTAGATACGATTAAGTTTCCGTCTCATCTTAAAGAGCTCGGTATTGAGCAGCTGAAACAAGTAGCAAAAGAACTTCGAGCCGATCTCATCTACAGTGTATCTCAAACTGGCGGGCATCTTGGTTCAAGCCTTGGCGTTGTGGAACTTACTGTCGCACTCAACTACGTGTTCGATCAGCCAAATGACAAAATAATTTGGGATGTCGGACACCAGGCTTATCCGCATAAAATTCTAACAGGTAGACGGGATAAAATGCATACGATGCGGCAGACGGGTGGTCTTTCACCTTTCACGAAGAGAAGCGAAAGCCCATATGATTGTTTTGGTGCAGGTCATAGTAGCACCTCCATCTCCGCCGGACTTGGGATGGCTGTTGCCCGTGATATGCAAGGAGGTAGTAATCACGTCATCAGCATTATTGGTGACGGCGCGATAACGGGAGGAATGGCGTATGAGGCGATGAACAATGCAGGATATCTTGACACAAACATGATCATGATCTTGAACGACAACCAGCAAGTGTCTCTTCCTACGCAGTACAATAGCCTTAATCAAGATCCTGTCGGTGCACTCTCATCAACTTTTGCGCGGTTACAGTCTTCCAGACCGCTTAGAGAGCTCCGTGAATCCGCGAAGGCTCTCACAAAGCAAATGCCAGCCCCGGTACAAGAAGTTACTGCGAAAGTAGATGAATATGCACGCGGTATGATCAGTGGGTCTGGTTCAACGCTATTCGAAGAACTTGGTATATACTACATAGGGACGGTCGACGGGCACAACTTGGAAGATCTGATCGCCATACTGCAGGAGGTGAAAGAGACAAAGAGTGTTGGACCAGTCCTAATCCACATCGTTACTGAGAAAGGACGGGGCTATTCATTTGCTGAGGAAGCACAAGACAAATACCACGGTGTCTCAAAGTTTGATCTCGCCTCTGGTGAGCAGAATAAAAGTTCTGATAAGGTTCCATCTTATACGCGCGTGTTCGCGGATGCTCTAATTGGCGAAGCGATGGCTGATGACAAAGTTGTTGCTGTCCATGCGGCGATGGGTGGTGGCACAGGTCTCAACCATTTCGAGAAGTACTTTGCAGATCGCACATTTGACGTTGGAATTGCGGAGCAACACGCAGTGACTTTTGCTGCTGGACTTGCGTGTGAGGGACTGAAACCTATGTGCACAATCTATTCAACTTTCCTTCAGCGAGGCTGGGATCAGGTAGTGCACGATGTAGCGTTGCAGAAGCTTCCGGTGCGCTTTGCAATGGACCGCGCGGGACTGGTAGGAGCGGATGGTCCAACCCATGCTGGTGCATATGATGTTACCTTTATGGCATGCCTACCAGATATGGTAGTGATGGCACCGATGGACGAAGCCGAGCTTTGCCACATGGTCGCAACTTCTTTAGCGATTGACGATAGGCCTTCTTGTTTCAGATACCCACGGGGGTCAGGTGTCGGGGTGAACATGGAAAGCGAAAGCGTAAAAGTCTTGAATCCAGGTTACAAAGGCATGGTATTGGACATCGGAAAGGGCCGAGTGTTACGCGAGGGATCCGAAGTTGTGCTTCTTGGGTATGGTACAGCAACGAATAATTGCCTCGAAGCAGCAAAACTCCTTGAAAATTTCGGAGTATCGACAACTGTCGCCGACGCTAGATTCTGCAAGCCTCTTGACACTGAAATGATTCGTCGTCTTGCGAAGTCACATCAAGTGTTAATCACCGTGGAGGAAGGGGCGATCGGTGGTTTTGCATCACACGTTATGCACTTCCTCCTCACGGATGGACTTCTTGATTCTGGGCTGAAAATGCGACCTATGACTCTCCCAGATCACCCGATCGAACATGGCTCGTACAGTTTCCAGTTGAACGAAGCAGGGCTTACCGCTTCACACATTGCGTCACAGGCTCTTGCTCTTGTGGGCAAGCAACAACAGTCTCTTGAAGTTCTCTCAAATCCATAGAACTGCGCTGTTTTAATAAGTAAAACCATTCAAAGCCCGACTTGAAGTATGACACGCTTACACCGTTCAATGCTTTGCGTTGAATTGGAAGTCTTGATTGATATATTTGCTACCAAGCCCGATACCAAATCCCCAACCAACTCCGACTCCCAAGCCGCAACCTCCGCCAACGCCGAGACCAAGGATCCCCACAGGCACACCTACAAGAGGCCTGTTGAAGATATGAAATAAAATCAGTGCAAAACAAGCATACCACCAAATCCCCAACCAACCCCGAAACCACAACCAAATCCTAGCCCTTTACACGCGGGTAATCCGTTAGGTACTAGGAATGATAAAAACTATGAACGTGTTACCTAAACCGACTCCTCTGCCGACGATTCCCCTCTCTTTCTTCATCTGTGAAACAACTAGCTTTGAAAACAAGAACAGGCGCAAGTTAGCGGATACGGGTGCCCTCCTCGCTACTATAACGCTGCGCTCTCCGGTTTTGACCAAATTGCCGAGCGTGACTGCGCGTCTTGCACGGTGCGACGCGTAGCGAGGAAAGTTCGAAACTCGCAGTGTTTTCTCTGCCGAAAGAGTCTCTCTCTCCCCGAAAGTACATAATACTTCCGTACTCGTACTCGTAGTATCGCTTTTTCTGGTCAGTTTTTAGGGGCTTAGGCCAACGGGGAGATAGATGACGTTTTTTAGTACTATCGACAGTATTTTTGCATTTTTTCGGGTAAATGGGCTAATTTGGCGATGGGGAGATACTAACTTGTTAGTGGAATTTTATGAAAAAATTAAGTACTATCTTCTGAAAGATAGTATCTTCTGAAAATAGTGCATTTTTGGCCGGAAAGTGTTGTGTTCTACTATCAGTATCTCTTCTTCGGCCTGAGCCTATACAAGTAGTCTGACAAACTCCCGGTGCAATTCAGGAGGTAGGAGCGGTTCGTTTGGCCCAAGCGTACTCAAAAGACGCATTTATCTCTACGAACGCAAAGCGAGAAACGTTGCGTCGCCAAAATCGATGCGAGGGTGACCCCGTACAAGCGTGCTCCCCACAAACGTAAACGCTCTGCTGAGATACGGCTCCTGGAGGCGCTTGTTGTGAGTGCAAATGGTACCTAAAGACACGATACAAAGACTTAGACATAGCAGTGCTGCCATCAACGATTCACCCGTTGACTGTGACGTCAAAAGTGATGCCAATCTCGGGCTAAAAGATATACAAGGAGATACTTGGATGCTAAAGGTGAGAAATGAAGTGTGTGATGCAACTACCGCAGTTGCCCAACACACACTGAGTACTAGTGATGACGGCAGCAAGCTTCCGGCCAGTGAAGCAACCGAGAGACATAAAGATCATATTAACCTGAGTGACACGGCGTTGAAGGCATGGAAACTGAAGATTGATGATCTTTACAAAACAACGCTTTTCAATACTGCCTTGGAAGATCTTGAAGGTCACGCATCGCTAGACTGTGCTGCATTAGACTTTCAGCCGAACGATGCCACGCCAACAGTAACTACTGATTACTATGTAGCGGGTACTTTCAGTACCGATCCCAAGAAATTGACATACTCGTACATGGGAACTGAGCGTGCTGCAAAGAAACTAAGTTCAGAGTTCATGCCGTGTGCCACGTCCAGCTGTCATTTGACGCAACTAATTGGGTTACGTCTACGACGTCTTTTACGACTCGCATCAGTTCGCTCCTCGTTAGAAGCTGCTCGTTTCTTCCAGTACGTCTTGACTGACCTGAGCGTACCGTTTGGTCACATATATAAACACTTGATTGTCAACGATGTGCCTCACAAAAATCAGGGCGCTAGTCGAAGTGATATACGTTGCATCGATGCACTAATCAAGTTGGTGTACACTGCTGAATGCCAAGTCTTCGCACGCTCTTCGCTCGCTTTGAGAAGGTTGGCTCGTTTAAATCATGTGTCCATACTTGAAGAAGTGCATAATGTTCCCATACATTTTGGCACTCTTGAGCTGGTCGTAGATCCGTTGACTTTCATGAACTCTATGCACGTATACGGATCCCTCTTGGCATCAAATGTCTGGCGTTTTCACAAGCTTATTAACAAGATAGAGTCTTTAATTGTAGGCAATCTAGAAGACACGAGCCTGAACACTACCATCGGAACTTGTGTTTTCCCTGGGCTGGGCCTCATCAAGATGAATCCTACGGTCATCGCAAAGACGACAGAACTGATGCAAAGATTATCCTTTTCACAGAAGATTCTAGCATTTCGTCAAGCGGCGTCGATCTCAAAGCATAGGTTTGGCGCTGAAAAGGCTTTAGCTGAACGTGCCCGGACAGCAACTCACAGAATACTACGCAGATTGTCGCATGAAAATGCGAAAGACTTAGGCAGAAAAGTAGGGAAACTTATGAACTCATTTCCGTTCCTATGCTCCAGTATTATTCTGGATCAAGTCGAAGCTTACCCCAATATGATTCAATGTATTGTTCAGTCACTGAGATACTGTGGTTCGCTTTCACTAAATGCGATGGTGTTCCAAATACTCGAACGATTGTCTAGCAAGAGAGAGAAAATTAAGGCTGACGGCCAGCACATGGCGCTATGGTATACTTCGCTGTGTCAGTTCACTGGTTTGCTGAGCAGATGTCACGAGCATGTGGATTTGCGCAGTATAGTTTGTCACATAATAATTGCTTTGAGACATGGCAATAACTTTGAAATTCTTTTATTGAAGGAAGTAGTGAAACAGAACGCGGAAATAGACTTACAATATGAATTGAGCGACAGTAGATTGATGTCAATTTGCGGTGGTGATCGTCTTAAATCTTTCTACGATCAATCGAGATCGGCAGCCGATGTGAGAAAACGAAAAAAGAGGCTCAAACACGTGTTGGATACACGGGTTGGAGACCACCAACTTTGTGTGACACTTCTTCTTTCACTACTTGCGTGCCGACAAAATGTGGCATTTGACCTGTCTAGTGACCAAATCAAGTTTATTAGCCAATGTCATGATGATGCTCACTGTGTGTTCATTCAGTACGTCCAACTACTTCAATCTGTGTATAGTAGAATGGCATACGTGAATATTGTACGATGCGCACTTGAGAGCCCATGCTGCTTGTCTGTGGATCGAACACTTATAGCATATCTTCTCGGCTCACTGATGAGAAAGGGTTCTGAAGACGATACATCTGCTTATTTTGATGAGCGCTTTAGATATTTTGCGCCGAGTGTCCCTGTGAGTCTTCCGGTCTCCTTACACAAACAGTTTTGGAAGAGGGGTTTGGAAGAGATTTTGGTGCCTTCGTTAAGCTATGATGAGGCAAATAAGCGATTAGAGTCCGATGCTGGTCGCTTTGAAAGCATTCTCTCCGATTCTACAGCGGGGAATGACATCAAAAACCAGTTAGCTGACACAAGAAGGAAACTCAAAGAGTTGAGCGACGAGTACAGCACGCTGAGAGACGTGACGCAAAGAAATAGACAAAGTCTAATACAATCTTTGCAAATTGTGGCACGAGAATATGAAAACGAAAGCATAAGCTCTGCAGTACTCTATGAGTTAATTCTACCTCGAGTTCGCTTATCAAAACTGGATGCAGTCTTCTCCTTTCAGTTTGTGCAAGTACTCCACGAAGCCGGCATGGAGTCCTTCAACAGTTTCATTTTCCATGACAAGCTCTTTCAGAATATGGCACCCATCATGAACTCGCTGAGTCACGCCGAAAGTACATGTTTTGGTGTGTTTTTATCTCATACTTTAGTACAGCTATCACTGTGGCGAAAGAGGAGTGTATTCGAGGAATTTTGTGAGAGGAATGTCGTGTTCAAAGTGCCTGCTGGGCAGGACTCAAAATGCGCGACGCATGTTGAATTCTTAAACATTTCTTACAACTGGCACATTAGACTGACGAAGGCAGCTCTACGCTATCTTAGCGGAAGGGATTATGCTACTATTCGGAACACTCTAGAAGTCCTTGTACACATCGTAGACGAGTTTCCGCGCACCATGAGCCATGGAGCGTATTTGCTGAAGTGTGTACACAAGCTTGCCATCCGTGACAGCCGTGCTGACGTTCGGACTTTATCCACAAGATACATGCACATGCTCAAATCCTCACGGAAAAACTGGATCCGCGAAGATGAATTTTGCTGCCGGCGATTCTAGCCGCGTCATGTCACTTAACTTGCCATCTCACATGCTGCATATTCGTCAACCAGCTGAGTCACAAGCTCATGTGAGTTTTGGAACTCCATTAGGCCATCCTGCCAAACAAACAAAAAGTAAATTTAATATCAAGTGAATTCCCGAGGTAGAAAGACATACACTGAGCACGCCGTATTGTTCATACTGGTCTACAAACGCTTTCCTGCGCATGAGTTTCTCGTACTGTGAAGCGCATCTTATAAAGATTTCTCGAACACTACTTCATTTAAGTTTTCTTCACCACGAGAAAAAAATAAGGGTATACCTCGTGTGATTAGCTAACATCAATCCTCGTATTCCTCTACTTTTCTGATGTAGCGGTGAACCCTTTGAGACGGCAACCTTACAGAACACTATAAGTACATCGTTCGATTTTCTAACCAAAAGAACGCACTTGCATGTTAACTGGAGCCCAGTCAATGAAGTTCGTTAGAGCGCGACTTTTCAATCTCTGAAGGGCTGTGTGGACTTGCTGCGGCTGGACGTCACCCTGGATGACGTTCAATACTGAGATGAATTTCCCCTGTCGCTGTCGCGTCATGCATGTACTAAATATGAAGTTCAGACATACCTGCAAGCCATCATTTGACTGAGATGTGATCAGCATGTTCTTTGTCTGCAGAAGCCTTCTCATGACGTCAAGGGCCGTCGCGTTTCGAAAACTAAAATATGTCAGACGGAGATTGTTCAATGAACAGAGATGTACGCACGTGTATTTCTCAGTGACATCGAAAGGCGTGTAACCGGTCACGAGGAAATGCCGCTTCGGCGATGGTATCAATGACTGAAATGAATTTAGAAAAGAAGTTTTGTGTAGCTGATGGGGATCTTACCGCCACCAAACCAACCAAGTCGTTGTTCATATAGCCTGGATAGCGTAATGTCGTGGTGCTTGCTGCCATGACTGTCGAAACCAGTGAATTTGTCAGCGTGAACGTTGATACGTCAGCTGTTAGTTTTCCGACTGCCATTCGGTCCAGTGCTGCATTGTCAAGCGTCACTACGCAGTCACAATGCAATATAAGCCGTTTAAGAGCTAATATTAGATTGTATGGTTGCACTACGACATCTGAAGGGCCTTATGAAAGCTGTGAAAGTTGCATGATGGTTTAACTCACCGCTGGACTCATTTTGGTTTGGAAACACACTGAAAGTTTGTACTATTTGCTTGCTGAAGCGGTCACTGAGTGACTAGACACAACGTCAGCACATGCTTGCTCAGGAGTGAAAGACTTGGTACCTCTAAGATGAAAGATCCCATTCCAGAACCGGTGCCACCTGCTACAGAGTGACACAACACAAACCCTTCAAGACTATCACTGCTCTCCGCTTCCCTATCTATCATTTCGAGGATCTCTTCCTGTTTAGTCTCGTTAAAACGAACTTGATAGTAAGCGGTTGTTGCGACGATACCTGCGACTGCTCCGCTTGATTGTAGCCACTCGCCCAATTATTCCCAGCGCCGCCACCTTGTGATGACACAAAGATGTTGTCTTGACTAAATAACTGGCGCTGCTCTGAGTTTTGGATTGTGTTGATTACTCTGGGCTCGAGATCGAGCATCTAGACGCGTGAAAAATATTATGGCGATGTAACTGATCGCTTGGTAGCTTACCAGTGCGCGTGGAACGTATCTATGTTCGTCTACCTGATAAAAAAAGACGTCTTTCCTATCTCTGAAACCAAGTCCACTCCCCTCGTAGCTCCCATCAGCACCGATGCCGTGCTCGGCACAAAGCTGGGATGAAATGTTCAAGAGCGCAAATGCTTCGAGTTGCGTACGATACGTACCTGTTTCCAGAACTCTGCACCTATTTGGTTCCCGCACTGCCCGGTCTGCAGCGTGATGATCTCTCTGATACTTGGTTTCAAACGACGAGACAAGAACGCGTCAAGTTAACGCACCTGGGCATGCTTTGGGGAACGCGCACTAGAACAGACGCCTGGAACCGCAAAGGTTGCGTGATACGCTGACAGCGCAGATAGTGATTCTTTCGTCACTCGCGCGTTTCGCTTCAAAACGGAACGTACTCTCAACGGTCGTTGAACTTGAAAAAAAAGCTCAGCTGTTCAAACACACGCCATAATCTGTACCCATAACGACACTGTAGAGCTTTTCGAAATTTCATTTCTATCATATTGTGTGCCAAACAAGTCCAATGGAATCATGAGCGGTCACGTTTTGGAGTAAATCGATACTACTTAGTACTTAGTACGAGTACCTATCGATAGTACTAGTACTTATTACCTGTACTGTACTAGTACTTTACTTGTACAACTCCTAAAGTACTCATCTGGAAAATTGTGACTCTTTATTACCCACTACGCCCGTCACTGGCGAGTCAGTTGGCTGAACTCTTTAGTGGGGCAGTTCGTCGAGGCAGCACTGTTGCCGACACGGGCGGACGAGTGATACGCGCACCATCAACAGTCTATCTTAAAGCCTTGGTATTTCGCGTTCGTTAAAGATGGTTTACGAACCTAAGGCAGGTCTTAAGGATGTTGAGCAGTACCAGAGAATGTATGAAACCTCCATAAAGGACCCTGAGAAGTTTTGGTCTTCAATTGCGGGGCAGTTCGTTTGGGAAAAAGAATGGGACGCGGTGCTTGAAAGTAATTTCGACACTTCTTGTGGTCCGGTCAGTAACTCCTGGTTTATCGGGGGTCGCACGAATTTGGCGTGGAACTGCGTAGACGCAAATATTGACAAAGGGCTCGGTGATAGTGCTGCCCTCATCTGGGAAGGAAATGAACCTGGTGAACAGTCTGAACTCACTTACAAAGAACTCCGAGATGAGGTTAACAAGCTGGCTAATTGGCTAATCCTGGCCGGAGTAAAACCTGGTGACAGAGTTGTTGTGTACCTCCCGATGCTACTTGAACTGCCCACTGCAATGCTGGCTTGTGCGCGCATCGGTGCTGTGCACTCGGTGGTTTTCGGTGGCTTTTCAGCTGAATCCTTAAGTCAAAGGATTCTTGATAGCGAAGCCCGTGTCATTTTGACTTGCGACGTAGTCAAAAGAGGACCGAAAAGCATCAACTTGAAACAAATCGTTGACGAAGCACTGCTTCACTGCGAGTCAGCAGGCTTCAAAGTTGAACATTGCCTTTGCCTGTTGAACAATAGAATCTCGGGCAATTCAACGGCACTCAGTCCTACGAGAGATAAATCATGGAATGAAGAAGTAAACAAAATGTGCACGGAGTGCGCGACGTACTGGGCTGATTCCGAATGGCCACTCTTCATGTTATACACATCAGGCTCAACAGGCAAACCCAAAGGTGTAGTCCATTCGACAGGTGGATACATGGTCTATGCAGCGACCACAACAAAATATGTGTTTGATGTCTCCGAAAGAGATATTTTCTGGTGTACTGCTGACTGTGGTTGGATAACAGGTCATTCTTATTTGACATACGGGCCATTGTTGAACGGGGCAACATCTGTCGTTTTTGAAGGGGTACCGAGTTACCCAGACTGCGGCCGTTGTTGGGATATTGTTGACAAGTACAAAGTTCAGGTTTTCTACACCGCGCCTACCCTGTTGCGCTCTTTACAGCGCGAAGGCGATGATTTCGTTAACAAGTATTCTCGAGTTTCATTGCGTGTCTTGGGTTCTGTTGGAGAACCTATCAATCCAGAGGCTTGGCGGTGGTACCACGATGTTGTCGGCTCGGGTCGTTGCCCTGTGGTCGACACTTGGTGGCAAACCGAAACTGGTGGCCACATGCTCACTCCGCTTCCCGGCATTTTCAAGGAAAAACCTGGCAGTGCAGCTCTGCCATTTTTTGGGATCGAGCCCGTTCTTCTGGATGGTGCAGGTCAGGAGTTATCTGGCGAAGCAGAAGGTTTTCTATGCTTCAAGCGGTCGTGGCCGTCGATCATGAGAACTATACACAGAGATCATCAAAGGTATGAAACGGCCTATTTTTCAACGTTCAGTGGATACTACGCGAGCGGGGATGGCGCACGCAGAGATAGCGATGGGTATTACTGGATAACAGGGCGCGTCGATGACGTCATCAATGTCTCTGGCCACCGTATCGGTTCTGCAGAAGTTGAAAGTGCCCTCGTGTCGCATCAATACTGCACGGAAGCGGCAGTCGTTGGTGTTGATCACGAAATCAAGGGTCAGGCTATTTATGCATTCGTCACTGTCAAGAGTGATGTAAATGCTAACGATGAACTTCGTAAAGAATTGGTTCAATGTGTGCGGACTGTCATAGGACCGTTTGCATCCCCTGATTTCATACATTGGGCTCCTGCTTTGCCAAAGACGCGCAGTGGAAAAATCATGCGGCGTATTCTACGAAAAATCGCTACGAACGATCTTGACACACTCGGGGACACAAGTACACTGGCAGATCCAAGTGTCGTTGACATGCTGATCAAGACGAGACGAGGTTAAATTGCAGCCGCCACATAAAGTCTCCTTCCTCTACGTAGCCGTTATTTCAGAGACGGGATCGTGATCGGCTTCTCGACTTTGGCACGTGATGGGGCTAGGTCGTTACGCCTTTTCCACCGTGGTCTATGAAATGGTACTACTGACGTAGAATATCATTTATGGTTGGCATTGTCTACATGAAGATTGCTACTGCATTCGCTATGGATCTAAGTGACTTGTCAAAAAACGAAGAAAAATGATAAATCGCGTTATCGAACCTTGAAACCGAATATCCTCGGTGTATACGCGCTAGTTCCCCTTCTTGTGTGCAAGTGGCCGAATGTCATGAGAAACAAGTGAGCGAAAGTTGTACCAAAATACGCTCCGTCAACGTTTCCCTGATACTTGCTTCTCGGAAAGTAAATGTCCTAATCATTTTAACATCAACTATGCACAATCGAAAAATAGAAACTTGCTAGCTCACCTGACATTGTGGACAGAAGATTTTGACCGTCGCCGTTCGATAAACGTCGGACGTACCAGCGGGTAAACAAGACTGGTTGTTACATAAAAATCTGGGACATCGTCCAAAATGCGCCTGCTTATATTTTTCTAACATCTGTGACATTCCCCGGTTCGTTAGTATGTATCTAGCGTGGATAAGGCCATATAGCATCTCTGCTGCGGACTCAACAAGCTCGTGCTGTTCCTCGTTCAGAGGCTCACGTGACTCCACATCCAGTATCAAATCGAGCGCGTAGTCATAGTATGGGACTAATGATGATAGGCCGCTTAGGTTGAAGTCATCCTGAATGTAATCTTCTTCCACTTCGCAGTAAAACTCATTACCCTTCAAACGACAAAACCAAGATATCCAAGTTTGCTCAGGTTCTTCGGAACTTTCACTTGAAGCAGTAGTGTCACCTTCGGCGTTGCAGAACGCTGTGTCGACCGTCGTAGCTCCGATCTTATGAGCCCACCTCTTGTCGTGCATCGCTGAACGTGTTCAGATGTCGCGTAGTGACCGACGCTACGTGTGCATAGGCCAGTGGTCCACTGGCGGTGGAACCCAGCGCGCCGAGATGTGTGGAAGTCCACGGTGGGCGCACGTGTCTTTCGAATTGTGTGTGACAGAAGAAGGCCCATCTTACATTTCCACACACATAAGAAGAGTACGGCCTATATCCATTCCTGTGCACAGATTTAAGTGGCGGCACACTAGCTTCTCGGGGAAAAAATTTATCGCCGCTTTAGAGAGTCGATAAATACGTATTTTATACTTTTTGATACTAGTATCGTAAATCTACTAGTACTTGTACTATCATAATTTTTTCCCGTTTGGGGAAGCTTCGAATTTCGCTAAATTTTGGTGTAAAACATGATAGGTTATGGAATTGTCTTTATACGAGGAAGTTAAAGATTCCTAGTGCAATGTAGTAATCGTAGTTACGGCTTAACTGTTACGCCGACTAAGAGCACCATAAAATTCACCATTTCCGTAAAATTCACCATAACGTGCATGCAAGTCTTCATTTTCGCAGCTGTACAGCGATAACTACTGCGGTAGTGAATTCAAATTTTTTGAAAAGACGTCACGTCTGCAGCTGCGTCGGCTTCGGCAGTGATCACTCAAGTCTTGACGATAACTCTGCGACTGGAGATACACGACTGTATGCGTCATGTTGGACAGATTCGACGAATCGCACTTGCTCAGCCTCGCGTCGAACGTAGGTCGACCAGGTAACTCTGGGGCATATGTATGTGATGAATACTGCGCGCAAGCTTTACAAGATATACAGCGTTTTTTGCGCACAGACACTTCGTCTCAACGCCATGCGGCAAATCAACTGATCACATGGAATTTTGTTTCAAAGGACATCATACCGCTCATCAAGAGTGAGCCAGATAACAGCGAGTTGGTATTCCATGCGCTGAAAGTCCTCGTGTTCCTAACGTTTCCTGTTGAGGAGGGCCCTGAATTTAAGCTCAACCACAAGAAAGTCCTGGCTGCTGTAGATACCATCCTAGATCATTTTGACGTTGTCCAAGTAATTTTGTCACTCGTTTGTGGCGCATTTCAGAGGCTGGAAGCGAACTCTGGCAACGAATTAAGGCAAATAAATGAGCTCGAACTTGTTTTCACACTTTTTCGCAATGTCACGGTAGCTTGCATCAACACGGAAGTCGATCAAGATGGATATTCGTCTGCTAGAGCAGAACTGTACCTTGAATGGATGTTTAAGTGCCACTTCGATGAATTGATAATCCTCGTTTCACAAGATCTCAAGCTCCCACAGCTGAGTACCATCGGATTCCTAATTCTGGAAGTCATGGGATGTTTGTGCCACAGAATCAAAGGACAAGAATCAGAAGACGGTAATAGCTGTCGTCTTACGATAAACAATCGAACTGGGAATGTCATGCATCTTTGGACGAATCAACCGCCCAGTGTGCAGCGCTTTTATGGCAAGTATCAACATGATGTCATGTCTGGACAGTGTGCCAAGAGTTTCATCACTGGAAAATACCAAGTGCACAACGCTTCGAAAAGGGACACTAAGAGAGTTAATAATTTTTCATTTCTTTCGTTTGTCCAACGTTTTGAACAACATGCTTTGCAGTCAGTTTTAAGTTTTGCCTTGAAGAAAGTTGATGGCAACGTTGACTATCAGACACAGGAATATGTTATTCAAATTCGCAATATTTTGGTGATTCTAGCATTCTTTATGCGTATGAGTACATGCAAAGAGCACGGTCCTTGCTTCTGCAAGAGCTATGCCAACGTGCATTGTGCCTGCATGTTCACTAAATCATTCGTCCGGTGGTTGAACACGTTATGGAAGAAATTTGATGATAAAAATCACACGGCACTGTGCACCGTTCTATATGATTTTTCTGCACTTTTTATGAACTTCATGTATGCAAATTTACAAAGCAGTAGCCAAGGGTTGATGATAGCCGCTCAAGCATGTGTGAAGCAGATGTTCTACGACAAACATCAAACACCCATCACAGCACATCTACTACGCAGGCTGAGGAACTCTGATACGAAAAATATGAGCCAGACAACTTTACTTTTTGAGAACATATTCTACGCAACACGTTTGTGTAAGTGTCTGAGAGATGGAAACGAGTCGCAGGTCGCATTACACGTTGATTCTGAGATAATGAAACGGTTTATCCACTGTATAACACAGGACCGCCATGGAATGAACCGGGAGGTGCTCATGTTTTACCTGAGTATACTAGAGAGAGAGAACAAACATTTCCAGAATTTCGATATGCTCGTTGCCTATGCTTTGTTCATGCGGGACAGTTACGCAGATGATTACAAGGCACGTTTAACAACGCAACTTTCGGTGCTCGTGAACGACATGCTCAATAATTCTATCAAAGTGAACAGTCTTGGCAGTACGTACTTGAGGGTGCTCGTATCGCAAAATACTAGAATTCTAGTCTAAAAGGGTGTAAAGCACAGTATCATAGAGCAAATTTACGAATTTCTTGGAGCGCGGCTTCAAAAGAGACATCAGACAGGTTTAATGTAACCGGTCGAAGTTTATCACCCGAGAACTTTTCATGAAGTGCGTTCGATTCATTCTCCTCTGCAAATCGAATAATTCCTAGTGCACATTTGACAAGATCGATCAAGTCGGTGCGCACATTATCTGGAATCCATATTCTACCTCTTAACGTCACATAACTTATCATAATCGCCGCTTTAGCCTTGATTGATGCCCGATAGACACACAGCTCTGTACTGAGCAGTGTTGTTTCACACAGGAAGTTGCTAAGATACTCGACATCGTAATCCAGAGACATTGCAGCGCAATATATATTGCAAAAAGTCTTTGAGGTTGGGAGACACACTCGATAATACAAACTCTTCAAAACAGTACGCTCCATAGCGATCAATTGCTTCACAGAATACGTGTTGTCGGTGATGTAGCAGAGCTCAGCGACACTAGGAGCATAGATCTCTTCGAGTTTTGAAGCAATCAATACACAAGTAATGCCAAGTAGTTGTAGAGATTTTCGCGGAGTGTCTTCGATATTTAGAAACCTATCCATGAGAGTCACAGCAAGATGCAGCGTTTCTGACACCAAACTATATTCCTCTGCAACCTCTATGAGCCAGTCAACAAGCGTGGTTCGCATCGCTGAAGTTACTTCACTCTGCACGTCAGTGAATCCCTGTCCATGAAGAAGAAGATCGTCTTCAGCTTCTAAAAGACTGTCGAGGATTGTCCGTTGAAGAGTATCCTCATGAAATTTCTCATCCTTCGTGCGCACACAGAACTTCTGTTTCAAACCTGCCTGAGAAGCACAAGTTTTGTGCGAGTCACGCTGAGCAGGAGACTTGAAAACTTCATATTGAGTAGATGCGTTGGGCGTACGTACACCGTGTGATATGGAATCATGGACACGTACGTTCTCAACAACTGGATGAGGCGCGCGCGTGTCACAGGAGACATTCCCACTGCTCGAGCACACTACGTGGTTGGTGATGTCACGCAAGCAGGGCTCACTTTCACAACTCATCTGCACGCTCTAAAATATTCGCGTGTAACACTCCGATAGTGAATTTTTTCTGACTTCTATCGCAGCGCTACGCAACGGACGTGTCGCGAACCGCAGGCACAGAGCGACGTGTAGTGGCCACAATTCAAGTTGTGCCGAGTTCGACTTGAAAATGTTTTGATTCGATAGCTGTCTCTTCATCGGCCTTACGATGTATTCTACCGTTATTTTTCGGAACTACCGGTACTATCGGTACCGGTATCCTTTTTTCTGGTCGCAATTTTCTTAGTTAAGGGGTCGATTCGACCCCTTAACCAGAAAAAAGGATACTTGTGATTTCGAAAAAAGTCGAAAAAACTACCGGTACCGGTATTTTTGACAGGAAAACTTCCAGAACGTTTATCTCCGATTTCTTTTCAACTTACAAGTAAAAAACACGATTCAACGCCAAAAAACGAACAATAGGAGCGATGCGAAGCGTGTTGGATTTGTAAACAAATCCGACAACGAGCATTCGACGGGTCACCATCCCTTGAGCCGTCGGGTCGCTCCATCGTAAACGCGTGTCATGCCTCCGTCGTCCACCACGAGGATGTCGACAACGACTATGATGCGAAGACGACACGGCGCGATATCTTCTTGGAGGACTCTGCGGTCGATCGCATCGATGGGGTCATCGGCGCCGCCGTCGTCGTCGCAGCCGCTTGAGTCAGCGGCACCGTTTCCCGCGCATTTCAGCGTTGAAAAGAGTAGTCAACGCACGCGACCGCGCCAACGGGCTCGGACGACGAGCGCGAGGACGAAATCGACTATGAACAACGAAGGTGAGTGCGCGGATCAATCGCGGACGGGCGGATGGACGGAAAAGGGAGGCGAGCGTCGAGGAAGAGGAGCGGTGCACCTGATCACTGGACCGATGTTTTCGGGCAAGACGAGCGCGTTGATGAGAGAAGTGGAGCGAGAGCGACGAAACGGACGCGTAGTGTTCGTGATCAAGTCGGCGTTGGATGTGGAACGGTTTGGAGACGGGGCAAGGGGGACGTTGATGACGCACGACGGTCGAACGCTGGAGCGCGAGGCGGAAGAGGAGGAGTTGATGGGCGGAGCCGTTCACGTTTGCGCGCTTGGAGGGTTCGACGAGCTTCAAGACGATGATTTGCTGTTACATCGAGATGCGGAGGTCGTCGCGATCGATGAGGCGCAGTTTATGGCAAATTTAGTGCCGTTTGTGGAGCATTGCGCTGAGATGTTGGGGCAGGTGGTGTACGTGGCTGGTCTGGACGGCGACTTTCGTAGGAGAAAGTTTGGTCAAGTATTGGATCTCGTACCTCTCTGCGATTCGGTGACGAGATTGAAGGGGCAGTGCGCGACTTGCGGTCAGCCTTCATTATTTAGTAGACGCATTGTCGCCGATGAAACCAGCGTAGTCAGTGTCGGCGGCGCTGACAAGTACGCGCCGGCGTGTCGAGTGTGCTATGCCAAACTGCGCAGTGCAACCAACCCGCGCTAACGAGAGATAATTTGAAGAATCAAGTTCGAAGTACGGATAGGTAGACTTTTTGATCATCATTCAATAGCGCGTATTGGTTTTTCTCATTCGTATTCAATCTATTGACAATTTTTTCTCCTGCTATGTACCGGTACACATATTTCCTGGAAAGATTTTCCACTATGAAAACTAATTGGAATCATCGAATCGAAGGCGTTTGGACACAGATCGCTCTCGCTGTCGCAGCATAGGCCGTTTTTTACCCGTAGTCAATCCAGCGGAGCGGATTTTCGGGAGGTATTCACCATCCTTTTGTCCATCATCATCATCATCATCATCATCATCGTCGTCGTCATCATCTATCACACGCGAGGCTCGGCAGCCCTCTGTCCTCGTGCCGGGTGTCAATTCGGTCTTCTTAGATCCAGTTGCCTTCTTCTCCTTTTGTTGAGTTGAATCGTCGGCGTAATCGCTCGCGTCGTGTAACATCAAGTCTTGAAATTGCTGAATTGCACGCCGAGCAGCGCCCATATTTTGTCCTGAAACTGCATCGACGGATGCGCAATCGAATTTAATCGAGTCATTAAATCGAACGAGCTCTGCGTTTCGCATCGCCTCCGTTGGCATGTATGACGCAACCCGTGCATCAGACAAATCGTAGGCTCTCTTCACATGGGATTTTAGAAGTAAAGCGACACTTAAAGCACAAGCGAGCTCAACTTCCGCCTTCATCGTTGCGTCGGGGACGGCTTTATCGGATTTATCGGAAACTTGCTTGACGCACGCCTCGAGGCGTTCTAGAAGCAAGCCACCCTTGAGCGAAATGACTCGATTCAACTGATAAACGACGTAAAGGGCCTCGTCGACTGACGTGAACGGCAGTTCGCTGATGAGTGAAGCCAAGAACCTCAAAAACAAGACGTCAGAGGTCCCGCTGGACGTTTCAAACCGTCGTAACAACGTATTCAAAAAGGCATTACGTGAAGTTCTGCCTGTGTTAACCAAAGAGTAAACAAACACAAACCCATCGGCGGCGGTAATCGTGACCGATGGTTTCTCGTCGCCACGTCTTCGCATCGTAGTTTCTAGTCGTTTTTTGAACAGATATGCAGTCTCAACGCCTTGCGTGAGCTGTTGCTCGAAAAAGTCGGAGTGCCTAGTTAGTTGCACTTTCAAGAGTTTCTTGCCGAGGCGCTTGACGCTCGGAACCGGATCTATCTGAAGAGCCACGAGCATAGGAAAGGCGCTCGCTGGGTGAACCAAACCTTGACGCAACACTAACTCAACGAGGTGCAAACTGCGTAGGCGAACACTGTGCGCCGTGTCAATGCACAGATTGAGTACATCATCCCAATACCGTTGTGCAATCCCACCTGCGATAGATCTATCAGCCTGACCGTTAACTATTTGGAGCTTCTCTGACTGTTTCGCACGCTTCTGAGCAGACTTGAGCATAGACTCGCCACCTAAATCAGTCTGAGACACGGAGGACATACGATACTCTTCTTCACGAATGAGTTCACTCAGATTAGATAAAGCTTGCTCCTTAAGTGATCGCTCAGCGCTCGGCGCGAGCGCGGCTCGCATGATGGGATCAAAACTTCCCTTGCCAAATCCTCCTTCACTGTTGAACATGAGTTCCGGACGTGCCACGAATAGATCTCCGCATGCACCAAGGGCGCTGCGCGTTAACTCATATTCCTCTGCTGTTTGCTTCTCGAGAACCTTACGGAAGATTCGAAGAAGATCCTTGGTGGAAAAGTCGCAGTCATTTTTCTCGTACGCTCCGTCGATGACATCGGCGCCGAAGCGCGAAATATTCCCAAGAACGTAGAGAGCTCGCGCACAGTGTGATTTATGATGCGCATCTAACGGGTCATTCGAAGAAATTGATTCGACTGCGATGGAAACGAACCGCTTCACCATAGAGATGGTTCCACATTCCTTAATATCTCTGACGCGTGAAGTCTCCGCAATTGCGCAGAGTGTCTTGCACGCGTGGAAAATGACAGCCTTATCGTGATGCCGCAAAAGTAATATGCGTAAATCTCGCTCCATTTCGACTGCTATTTTCAGTGGCAATCCTCCAGCGTGTTTGGCTACAGTGTACATTATCGACATGCAACACTGAAGTTTCTCAGAAACATGTGGAGTGTGATCATCCACACGTTTGAGATAAGGTTGCACTGCCGCCGCAAAATACGTAGGGTCGTGCGAGGGTAGACATAAGCATGGGTCCACTAAAGATAATATATGCAAACCAAGAGCATACTTGACGCTCATGGGCGTTACAGATCTTTCATTGAGGGCAACAACGCGCGTCAGAGCTCCATCTTCCGAAGTTCCATCTCCAAGAGCATGTCGTGCACGCTCGTTTTCCTCGGCTTCGCTCTCTATGAGAGCGTGTAGCATGCACATTGAGACACGACGCGAAATACGTTGCATGTCTTGGACATTTACCCATATATCTAGCTTTTCGTCTTCGCTTGGATTCAATACGCCGTCGAGGATGATAACAAGCGGAAACGTCGGTAGAAGAGGAATTTTTTGCTTGCCGCTCCTTGACACAAGGCAGTGTATATCCCAAGCTACGGATACGATCTGTCTCGTCCGCGCGGCAAAAGGATCTTCGTAGACCCCGATGTCACCGTTAATTGAATTCGTTTCTGTCAAATCTGTGACATGATGTTCCCTCACTTCTACACTTCTGTCGTCCTCATCATACGGCGCGTGCACTTCATCATCACTCACGTCGCCTTCGAATTCTAGCGACGTAAACCAGAGCTCACGGAAAATCTTCACAACTTGCAGTCGCACACTTTCTTCTTCGTCCATAATTCGAAATGCCAGCACTTTCATAGCCATCTCCGCATATGGGAAGTCAGGGTTTCGGAGACATTCATGGAACGTCGAGATGACTCGCTTGCGTACTGAAATCCCTACATCTGAAATGCGATCTTCGATAAGTTTGTAATAGTGCCTCGCCAACGTTACGTCTCTGACGATTTGCCGGCCGACAACATCAACAGTGACTGCACGGACAGAGGAGCCAGAGTCTTTCAGTCTCATCTTCAGGGCCTGCATGATTTGCGGCGACTCCAAAAGTGCTGGATCTTCATTGATAATGCCACCTATGGCTCGCATCGCCGCAGTGCGCACTAAAGAGCTCGCATCGTCGAGCATGGCAGTGATCCTTTGAATGACTACATCGAGTTGCCTGGAAAGAGGCCTGTGCGCATTTAGGTGGACGCACAGTGACCTGGCGAGCTCTCGCGGCAACTGCGCTTGGGACGCAGAAGGTGTGCTATCAGAAGACTGCGCAACTCGCATCATTGCCGTGTGCAGAGCGCAGTACATCGTCCTAGATCCCCCGCGTATCATTTCTTGCCTGAATCCAGTCCCCGCTCGCTCTGCATCGCGAGCGTATTGTGCGATGTGATACGTAAACGCAGCGGTGTGAAGGGTGGCTACAGGCAAATCTGTCACTGTCTCCGCATCAGTACCGCTGTTTCCAGCGTGCTTCTGGGATGGTGGCGCTGCTGACGTTATGGACGTCGACTTGCGATTGTTTTCGGCCAAGTAGCGTACTAATATGGACTCCATCGCAAATAAGCTGTCGTTCGCTTTACCGCGAAGGACCATTTCGGTTCCACTGGTTGTGGCATCGACTTGCGTCCCGACCCGAGCGGCGTCCTGGTAGGCAAACATGGCCGCGCGATCGAGCCAGTTTTCAGACGACGAAAAATCCATATCGTCTTGATTCGGTAGCTCATCCCAGTAATTATTATTTGCCACGTAGATTGCGTCTGCTTTGAGTCGAAGAGCCACTTGGCCAAGGAAATCAAGTGCGACTTCGCGCATCTTTGCATCCTTAGATTGCAAACCTGCATTGCCCAGTAGCTGTCCCGCCAAGTTTAATACTAATAGATTCGATACAGGCCATTCGGGTAAATTTCGACATTCCAGAGCGTCCGATAGCGCATTGCTGATCGTTGATCGAATCTGCCGTTCGGTTTCTGCGGCTTTTACCTTCGGCCAGCGTGTCAATAAATCCTTCCAAAAATAGTTTGTCCAATAAAATGCAGTTCCGAAAGAGCGAGACTCCACATCTATAAGCTGGCCTTTGCCTTCAACCCCTTCATCAGTAGCTTTCTGATGAGTCTTGAGAGGCTGTTCGATGAACTCAACGCTAGTCTGCAAGCATTTCATGAGTAGCGCCATGAGCGCTTGAATCTGCATGGTGTCCTCACCAGGAACATTAAAACTACGTACACCACGGCCCTCCGCGGGTAACTTCAACAAAGATGTAATGATGTTATCAATAATGAATGAGCGATGCTCGCCGTATTGGTTGAACACGCTCACAACGAGCTCAACAGCTTTGATTTGTACAAAGTTGATGTTTTCAATCGAAAACGCTGAAAATGCCAGCGTGGTTAGCAGTAAGACCGTCGCATCCGGAAGCGTAAGAATGCCGATCAAGCTTGAAAGCCTTGAAAGACAGACACCAAGTTTTGCCCCTAATGCATTTGCAATTTTGATGCCCGAGTCGTGAGATCTACTTGTCGTCGCCGGCGCTTTGGGCTTCATAGAGGATGACGTTTTGGTGCTCGTCGTCGTGCCGCCTTCGCCAGCTGTGCCGTCGCCATCGATTCCAATTCGATGTACGTTCCACAAACTTGCATCGTAAAACACAAAGTAATTTTGAATGAGGTGTGTTCGCAGAACTTCAACCATGGTGTCAATCGCTTCCTCTCGATATATCTGCTTTGGCATGTCGGCACTCGACAGTATCACAAAGTACGCTCCGAGCGCTTCTACAGCCTTGAGTACCATCTGGGCGTTTGCGCCTCGAAACTTGTCGTCCACTTCAATCATCGTCTTCCTAGAATGACACGCGATACGTTCGAGCATGGTTAAGAAAACGACGAGATGACTCTTATCGACTCGGTTCAAGAGACCTCGTTCTCGGAGAATTTCACATCTCGAGGCGAAATCTCTCAGCTCGCCGACCGATACTTGCTCCATCAGGTCATCATCACCCCCAGTTTCCATCAGCGACTCTGCTTTCTCAAGAATATCTTCGCCTGAACGAATGAAATCCGTCACCAAGGCCTCGCAGTCTATCGAACCAACAAACTCTGTCGTAGTCATGAGCGTCTGCGGTACGGCTAATCCGTCGCAATCCGCGATGTCGCGTCTCTCCTTCGCATCCCCAGCATCCATCTCGTCTCTCGCATCGCGCGCCCCCATTCCTATCTGACCCACCGCTTCGTTCGCCCTCATCAACAACACAGGTTTCGGCAGCGTCGCGCACGCTGAAACATCCAAACATCTCTCGTCGTACGCCCGCACCGCCGCCGCCACTGGATCTTCGCTCGCCTCGTCGTCTCGTCCGCTCGACCGATCCACTCCTCGCTCAAACAAAAGCGTGCTCGACCTACGTTCGCGTCGTGTAAAATCAAATTATTCGCCACCCTTCCCAGTCAGTCGCGTGCGTCTTTTTTGTTTTCTCCGTGCCCGCAACCACGGCGTTATCCAACCACCCGTGCAACGAAATCGAAATCAAAAGCGCGCCCGTCGAAGAAGAAGAAGAAGAAGAAGAAGCAAATCAAAGCGCAGCAAAAAGAAAACTCGAGTCGGTCGTTCTTTTCACACCGACGTCACGCACAGATAGGACACATCGCACTCCATCAACAGCTCACCCAGCGCCCGACCGAGACTCGCCGTCGTTTCCTTCTGCGCATCGAAAACGACTCCGTGCGGGCGTTGCTGGTGCTGCGCGCGCTCTTCTTCAGCCACCGTCGTCGTCGTCGTCGCCGTCGCCGTCGCCGGATCATCATCACTCGACGAATGTAATAGCGTAACCCGCGACGCATCGATCGCCGGGAACCCGAGCCCGAACCCGAGGACGTGTTCACCCGGTCCGAGAGACGTGAAACGCGCGCGCGTCGTCGTCGTCGTCGTCGTCGTCGTCGTCATCGTCATCGGATCCGTCCGTAGCGATCGGATCGGATCGGATCGGGTCGGGTCGGGTCGGGTCGGGTCGTCCGTCTCTGCCGCGGTCGCTCGATCCAACCATCGCTCCAACCACTCATCTTTTTTTTTGAAAATTGAAAATTGGTTTTGGCGGGAAAAAAATGTGGGTGCGATGGGCATACTGTTTGAACATATATTGGAATAGAAAGGTGCGTTTTTGTTTACACGTTTACACGCGCCGGCGCCGCCGGCGCGCGCGAGAAAGAGAGCGCCGTCTACCTCGACGACTTTTTTCGCTTGACTTTAGACGCTTTCGATCTCGACTTCTCCGCGGGCCATTGGACGACGAAACCGGTGGATGGATCGCGACGGAGATCGACGAAGACTCCCGGTTTGCGATGCGCCGACTTTTTGCTCTTGGGATCGTACCCGTGGGTGGGCACGTAGCATTTGCGAGCGAAACGCATCCGGTCGACGGAATCAGAGTTGTTCTTCGCAGCGGCTGCGGCGGTGGAAGCGCTGGAGACAAAGTCGGCGTAGGTGAGAACGTTGACGTGACCCTCGAGGGCGGCGATGGGATTGACGTCGACCGAGGTACCGAGGAATATCTCTTCCGGCGGGGTGTCGGGCGAGAGGACGCCGCCCCAAGCGCGGACTTCGTCTTGCGTCATGAACCAGCAACACTCCATCATCATGGAGCCTCCCTCGTCTTGAAAGCATCGTTGAATCTGCGCGAGATACATGTCCTCAGAAGTGTGCTCAGGGAGGCAGTAGATACAATCTCCGCGCTTGTACGTCACTCCGTCGCGCTTAAAGCCGTCGTAAAACGTCCGATCGTTCCGCACGCCATCCTTCTTCCCATCTCCAATCCATTTCACCAGCGCCAGGTGATCGCCAGCCTTTTCATTCGCCAAATCTTTCTTTTTCCTAGCCTTTGGTGGTTTTTTCGCGCCCGACTTTTTCCCACCTGCGGCGGCGAGCGCCGCCTTTTCCTCACGTTTCTTCCTGTCCTTCTCCTCCAAATCGAGAAGCACATTGACCGGTTTGGACTGCTTCCGCTTCTCCGGCGAAGCCGCCGCCTCCGGGTGAGCCACCCCGGACGAATCACCATCCACATCCGTCGCCGTCACGTTGCACATTCTCAACACGTCTCGCACGCTCGAATGTGGTGCCCTCTTGCGCTTCGCCGACGACGACTTGCCTCCACCGCGCGCCGAACCCAACCAAGACCTCGGCGGCCTGTACTCCCGCCCAGCGAAATCAAAAACCGTGCTTCGAATCGCATCCTTCTTCCCTTTTACCTCTCCGCCTCGCCCCGCCGTTCCGACTATTCTTCCCGTTTCGCCTCCGCGACTCGCCGGAGACGTCGCCTCCTCCTCGCTCGCCGCGCGTTTAATCCAATCGTTCCGTTCCACCGCTGTCGACAGTATCTCAAACACCCGCTCTTCCGTCATCCAGCCCGCACCATCGCTCTTTCCACCGCGCGCCGCCTTTCCCTTTGTTCTCACGCACGTCGCGTCGTCAAGCATCCGACGGACCTCTCGCGCCGTCACCCCATCCGCGCCCGAAAGAATCGCACGCGCCGCGAGAGATAACACGACGTCCCTCGCATCGTCGTCGTCGCCATCGGTTCCTGCCCCCGTCGGTTTCCCCCGGGCCGCGCGGCGCTCACCCGTCGTCGTCGTCGTCGTCGTTTTCGCCATTTTTTGATTTTCAATTTTAGGACGTTTCCCCTCGCTCGCTCCCACGTCGCTCGCAGCGTCGTCGTCTCGCCGTCGTCGAAGAAAGTATTCTCTTCTCAACCCCCCGTCAGCCTCGTCCGCGTGTCGACCGTCGGGTGTCGGGCGCGGACCCGCGCGTAGCGCACTGATGCGGTCGTTACTTCAAAGCGCGCTTTTTACCGCATGCGCGTCGACGCCGTCGCGACGCGACCGCGACTCGCATCTTCGTCGTCGTCGTCGTTGTCGGCGGCGGCGGCGACGCGAAGGAAATTTTCCGCGTCGAACCCTCGGTGGTGCGGACGCGACGCGCGGTTGGCGACGACGCGCGGGGCGGTGAGCGGCGCCGGGGCGGATGCGGATTCAAAAGGGAAATCGTCGTCGTCGTCGTCGTCGACGACAACGGGAAGGCGGGACGGCGGCGGACGAAACAGGGGTGTGATGGATGTATCGTCACCTCTCGTCGATGTCGCGCGGCGAACGCTTCGGTACGACGCGAGCGGGGGGGCGCACTTTGATCGCGACTCAGAGCGTAGAAAAAGCATGAGCACCGAGGACGCGCGACGGATCGCGAACGAGAAGGATGCCGTGGTGTTTCTGTGCGACGCGAAAGGTGCGCGGGTGATGTGCGGTGTCGATGAGGCGTCGTCGTCGTCGTCGTTGGCGTACGCGCGGTGTCAGGCGGTGACGGCGGCGTTGGGGCGTCGCAGCGGCGAGCGTTTCGACGGCGGCGACGCGTGTTACGTTGGAAGAGACGTCGGTAGAGATTCGCGGGCGGTGTTTGCCGTGACGCTGCCGAGAGAGGGTGAAAAACGATTTGGTGTCGATGGTGAGACGCTGCGAGCGGCGTTCGAGGAGGCGTTGGGGAACACGGATGATGCGAGTCGTAGCTCGTACGAAATGGTAAACGTGAAATCAGCGAGCGCGCGTGCATTTGATGAGTCGGACGCCGCGATCGCCGCGAACGGTGCGTCGCTCGCCGGATGGGCGGCGAAACAGAGGTACTGTCGATCGTGTGGGTCAAAGATGCGAATAGTAAAAGGTGGTCAAAAGGCGGTATGCGTCGAGTGTCGCGGAGCGGTGTATCCAGAGCTCATGGCGTGTTGTCTATCGCTCATCACGTGTGGCAACTACGTCTTGCTCGGACGCAACGCAAAGTGGCCGAAGAACTTTTATTCTCTTCCCGCTGGGTTCGTCGAGTCTTCGGAGAGTCTCGAGGCGTCGGTGGTGCGAGAGGCGAAAGAGGAGACGTCGGTTGAGCTATTGCCCGCGAGCGTGGAATACGTGATGAGTCAGCCGTGGCCGTTTCCAAACCAACTCATGATTGGCTTTCGCGCCGCGGTGGAACCCGTGAGACTGGGACCTCTGAAAATGCCTCCGGTACCAAAGACGATAGACTCCGAGCTCGCCGATGCGAGGTGGTTTCACGTCGACTATCTCGCCCCGCGTCTGACGCCGGAGCGCTCATTTGCCGATCCGAGGGAAATTGATGTGAGCATTCCGTTTGGCGAAATTGCTCTCCCGGGCGAGCACGCGCTGGCGAGGCAGATGATTCAGATGTGGGTGAATGAGAAAATGTCGTACAGGCGACGGCGCTGCGACGACAGATTAGTGACCACCGTGGTGGAGGGATCGTTCTTCACCGAGTGCGAGCTCTCAAGCGGAGATGAGAGTGTGGATTCATCTTTTGTTGAGGACGACAGCGGGAATTTCCAACCGCTGCACTTTGTCATGTGTGAGGTTCTCTTGGCGCAAGAAGGCCAGGCACCAGTTGTCATCAGAGCCGCTCCGGGAGATGTCGGGAAAATCCGCGCCGATGTCGTCGCCGAGGTGGAACAAGTCGGGCAAGGCGCGAGAGCGGTGGCGTACGTTCGCGCGACGGGCCGAATCAAGTGTAAGAAGGATCCATCGGGATCTCAGAGCATTCAAGTGAAAATGCTGAGCGAGGCGAGCGATGACGGTTTCGACGCGCGCGCCATCACCATAGCCATGCTAGAAAAGGCGTGTCCGTTCCACAAGTTTACGTTTGATTAAATAAAGATATTCAAGTGTGAATGACGTTTGTAACAATGTCTTGTCGTCGGGGATTATGGTTTTTCCTCAGAAACGCACGCATCGAGCATGCGAACCGACTTTGCGCGCGTCTGTGAAGTCTTCTCTACCGGGACGCACAGTGAATTGGAGGCTATCATCGATGAATCTTGCAAGAACCGCGGTCAACTCTCCTTTCATGAATTGCCGCTTCTCGCCATCGAAACTGGAAATCTGGATGCTCTGAAAATGTGCGTTCGTCGAGGGTGTATTTTATCTCCCGCATGTGTGCGAGCGGCGACGCGAGCGCAAAATTTTAGCATTCTCTTCTATCTTCAGAACCGGGGGATCGCTGGTTTTAACGACAGTTTGTCCGCGGCTCAGGCTGCGGTGGACGGTCGCGTGGAATGTTTACAGCACTTTTTTAAAACGAGCATCGACGAGTACACCACAATGTTCGCGTGCAGAGGCGGACATTTGCGTTGTTTAAAGTACGCACACGAGCAAGGCGCTGATGTGCGCGCAAACGCAGCCATACTCGCCGCCGGGGGCGGATATTTGAACTGTTTGAAGTACGTCACAGAGAACGCCGGTTTAGGCGAAGCGCTCAGCGCAAGCGAAGTGACCCGCGTCGCGCTGGCGGCGGTGCACCACGGCGACCTGGACATGCTCCAGTACGTTTGTAAAATGTTTGTCAATTTCAGATTCGATGCTGAGTTTTGCGTTGCCGCCGCTGCGAACGGCGACGTCCTGACGCTGAAACTCCTCGTCGATTTGGGCTGTCCAATCGACGAGCGCGCCGAAACGGTGGCTCGATCAGGATCCACCGCTGGTCACGGCTCGTGCCTCGATTTCATCCAGACGATAGATTTAGATGTTTTACCGTCATCGCGGACCATTTCGTCCCGATCCAACGTGATAATCGCGAGATCGATCGCGGGAGTCGCCGTGTTTGGCGTTGTTTGCTTCGCCGTCGGATTGAATAGAGGACGCGACGCATGACCGATCATATCTTCTAATAGTATATAGAACTACACTGGCAACACGCTCGATCGTTCCTTGGCCCCGATACCAAGCGCGCGGAAGCACCCACCACACACCGGTTGCGCAATCTGATACGCCACCGACGCCACGGTTCTCGCCCCTTGCGCTCCGTACGGAAAGTACGTCACCTGGTAATAACCGACGGCAACGGTTTGTAAAACGCTCCAAAACACCGTCATAACATAAGAATGATTCCACAGCGCTGCCCTTAACGTCATAAACGTGGTCAAAACCACCGCAACCGACGCTGGTAGCCTCTCCTCAGTCGTCATGTGCGTCAACTGTCCACTCACGCCTCGCAACGCGCCCACCGCCGAAATCGAACATGCGCTCCCGAGCGAAAAACACAACCCAAACTTTGCCGGCGCAAATGGCAACGTTGGCACCCCGACAACAAACGCCAACGTGTAAAAGAACGCGCTCGTACCACCGAGGGCTAAAAACCAAACCACCCGCTCTCTACTCAGCGCACGAACCGCGGCGTTGGCGTCCGCGGCGGCGTTGGACGCCGTCCGAGCCATGCTCGCCGTGGACGTTTGAGCTCGAGCAGACGCACTTCGCACGAGATCCGACGCGTTTGCCGTCAGCGACTCAAACGCCGACGACGCCTCGCGAGCAAACTGTTGCCAATCATCTCCGAACGTCGGTGCGTTGTTGCCGTTCGTCGGCATTCGCGTCGTCGACGTCGTCGTCGTCTTATCGTTGTCCATGTTCACCCTGAATTGTGATTATCAATCTGGTCGTCCTTTTATTCGCGCACGATCAATCCGTTCAAGCGATCAATCGGTCGGCCGATCAGTCGCACGTCTGCCCCTGCGATGTCGTCTTCGTCTTTCTCGTTCTCGTCGCTCGAATGCGCGATGCGAACGCGCGCGTCGTGGACTGAAGTCAATTAATAGTTCAAACGGCATACGTCGCCGCCGCCGCCGCCGCCGCGAACCCATGTCTCGACCGACACCACCGAGCGGCCGCCGTGCGAGCGCGTTGTTATCGTCGTATTACGACGTCGGTGACGAACGCGACGGTGACGCGGCGACGACAACGACACGAAGACAACGACAAGGACGTCAACACGTTTCTGAAAGCATCAATGGCTCGACCAACCCGACGACGTCGACGTCCACCGATCTCGACGCAGCGACGTTCAAAGTCGACGACTACGTAACCTCGATGCTCCAGGACCTCGACGCTGGGGGTTTACACGACGTCTACGCGTCGCTCGCGGCGGAACTTAAACGGATCGAGTCGCAGTCGCAGATGCTCGTCTACGACAACTATGGCAAATTCATCCAAGCAGCGACGGCGGCGAGCGCGCTGAAACGATGCGCGGGGGAGATGTCGACAATGTTGGATGAGTTAAAAGTTCGCGCGGGTAAAGCGTCGGCGTTGAGCGAGGAGACGCACGCGAGATTGGGGGCGAGGAGGGAAGTCGTGGAACAGTTGCGAGGCGCGCGGGGGTTGATTGGACGGTTGAGTTCGTCGTTGGCGAGCGTTCGAGCGCTCGAAGAGTTGGTGGATGATGGCGAAAGTGTAAATCGCAGTGTCAAGGGCGTCGATGCGAAGCGGGTCATCATGGATTACGTCGAGGCGAGGGAGGTTTTAGAGGCGGTGGGAGGCCGAGCGGAGACGTCGTCAAAGGCATTTGCGATGGCGCGGGAACGCGGCGAACGCAGCGTGGGTGAGGTTGTGGAGAAGCTCAAGGTGCACGCGAGATCGAGCACGATGCGTGTAAAGGATGATGTCGGAGCTGCTGTAGGTAGTGGTACAGACTCACAAGAGGCGCCGTTCGGGTTGTCGGGGCAGGATTGTTTGGAGTTGTTATCGGCGCTCGACGTGTCGCAAGACGAGCTCGTTGAAGATTTTATGCTCGCGAGAAAGCGTATATTGACGCGCGTAATCGAGACGTCGAGAGAGGCGTATTTTGTAGAGGATGAATCGTCGAGGATGAACCTGAAGGACTTTATCAGCTCGTTGAACCAGGCGTTTCTCGCAGAGTTTGACGAAGCGTCAGCGTCTTTTTCGACGCTGTTTCCAAACGCCGAAAAATCCCGTGATTTCTTCGTTCGATTCACAAAAGAGTCGTTCGCGGAGTACTTTGCGTTCGTTCGCGAAGTGTGTTCGCCTCACGTAGAGAAGACGGACATCATCGACGCTTCGAAATCGATGTTGAACGTCAAGCAGCTCATGTGCGCGATGGGTTCCATGGCGGCTGATCTCGCCGCCATCCACCGCTCCATACCCGAGGCGCGACTGGGCGACCGGGCGATGGAGACTATTGAAAAATCAGTTAGGAGTCGTGTGAACGCCGCGTTCGTTTGTCTCGAACGCGATCTGCTCACCGCTCTGAACGCTGCGAGCGATGCAGCCAAGACGGTTTCAACGGTAAAGAGCTCTCAATCGGATGACAAATTGCTCCTGCAACGCTTCATCGCGCTTTCGGATGCGCTGCTCACCGGAGTGCACGCGCTACTAGGCGACGTGGAATCCTTGATGGACGAGCGTCCAATCTTGATTTCGAGCTGGAGAGAGGAGTTCGCGTCGATGGTTCACGGTCACTTTGTCGGGTTGGTGCACTCGACGGTCGCTCGTCTCGTGGTGGGTTCACCAATCTCGCCGAAACCCGTACCGAATCCGCCGCCACTGCGGACACCGCTCACGGTCGCGACCGCAGAGGCTCTCGCGTCTGACGTCCCGCCGCCACCGAGCTTCATCCTCGTGTGCATGCGGTTGTGTTCGTTTTTACATTCGTCTGCCACTGTGCACATAGCGGAATCTCTCGCAAAAATGTTTCCCGCTTCCGCTGCAACGGGTGCCGGTTTCGATCTCGAAGAGACGAAAAAGATGTGCAAATCAGCGTCTGACGTGTTGCTGATGTGTTACGTGGAGCAGAGCGCGCAGCGAATCGGCTTTATGATTCGTAAATCGCTCACCGCCGTGGATTGGAACAAGGCGCGCGAGCCGCGCGAGCCGCGCCCACTCGCCGACTACATCTCTGGGGACTTGGCCGTCATCGAATGCGAGTGCTCACAAATTTTAGACATTGGCGAGCTCGAAGCCCCGGCCACAAGCGGTGTCGGCGCACTGTCGTCCATCTTGTCGACGCAATCTTCAGTCATGTGCGCGGTCATCAAGAGGGTACTAAAGACGTACGCCGAGTGCGTTCGATGCCAAACGTTTCCCAACAAGTTTGCGTTTCAGCAGGTTTCCTTAGACGTTCGATACCTCGAAGAGCACGTCCTCGCTAAATACATGCCGAGTGGACAATTTGCAGCGGATACGAACGAACGAAACGTCATCTCAACGCTCGCTGAAGAGTTGCGAAGCGCGATTCGCGCCAGGGCACGCGACCCGTCGCCGATGGAAAAAGCCGTCGCGGACCGCATTCTGACCAAGGCGTGAAGAAACGCGCGACGACGGCGTCTTCGTCTCTCTCTTTCTCTGTATAATCATTGCAAACAATTTAGCCTTTTAGCCGCCGATGCTGATTTCTCGAGCGATCGATCGACGTGCATTTCTTTCTATAGCCAAAAAATGATAACGTACCAATATGACGTTTCATCAAAGTGTTTTGTCTCGCGTTGCGCCGCCGACGTACACCGATCGCGTCCGCCTCCCCCCGCTCTCTCCGAACACGTACAACCTCGGTGCCTTCTCTCTCCCCATCATCTTTTCCTCGCCCTCGCCCTCGCGTCGCTCCATCTTCTGTCTTCCAGCCGCCGCTCTTCGCGCTGCTCGGGCGACGCCTTCGGCGCCTTTGGCGAAAAATCCGCACGACGCGCCGAACGCAACCACCCTTCGCCTCTCCTCCGCATCCTCCATCCGTCCCACCGACGCCAGCCCGCACGCCCACAACGCTCTCGGATCGACGAACTCGACGCCGCCTTTCGCCCGCCACGCGCGGTCGTAAGGCGCGACGAGCATCGCGTGGGCGCACGCATCGCAGCGGTCACCGATACCGTTCGTCATCATCGTCCCTCCGCACGAGCGCGCGACGCGCCGCGACGTTTCGCGCGTCGTCTCATCGCAATCATACGGACACCACGTCTTGTGAGTCGGGTTGCGTCGCATCGTCGTCGCCGTCACCGGGACGACGACGAAGAGAAGCAGCAGAAGCGCGACGAGTAGCGAAACGCGACACTCACTCAATTGGCGACTTTTCGTGCGTCGACACCGATGCGCAACGTCGCGACGCGCACCAGACGGCGAAGACCAATTCGGAAGATTTCGCCTCATTCAACTCGGGCGATACACGCTCGTTGGACGACGGTCGTTCGTCGGTGATTGGCGTTCGCCGTTTCGTGTCTCGGAAACGCTGAAAGCAACGAGTTCGTCACTTTGCGACGCGACGTCACGCGCGCGTCGGTCTGAACGTCACGAACGTACGAAAAAGAAACAACGGAAAAGAATTTAACACCCTGTGGAACGCATGCCGACGGAACACCGCGATGATGCCGCCGCGAACGCGTCGACGATGACCAAGACGTTTGCTGAGGATTTAGACGCGAGCCGTTGCGCACTCTCGACTACGACGCGGACCAAGTGTGAGACGACGCGAGACGCGGAGACGGGCGAACCGCGTCGGACGTGCGTTCGGGAATTCGTCAAGACGCGGACGTGTCCGGGAAGGTGCGATGGGCGTAGGGGGGTGGGAACGGGAAGACTGACGAGAGAGCTTGCGTTACGCACAGGGCACCCGAGGAACTCGAACGCGTGTCCGAAACAATCGAGGACGACGGAGGCGGGCGGTTCGCGCCGGGTGGGTTTTCATCCTCATACTCGTCGTCGTGGAGTAGCTCGTCCGGGGAGGTGATCGGGGCGCCGTTTGGGTTTTCAGATGCGCTGAGAGCGTTTCCTCGGTTCGGTGACGCGAGGACTTCATCGGCTTCGGACGCATCCGCCGTGGAAGAATCCGCCGTTCGGTTTCTCGAACGCGCGTTTTGGCACGCGATGGACTCGGCGTTATCGTCGTCTCGCGACGTCGGCAAAGAGTCTCGGTTCGTAAGAGGGGAAGATGGGTTGCTCGGCGCGTTTGGAGGTCTCGCACGAGCGTTTGCCAGCGAGCTCAACGCGGCGGCGGACGCCATCGATAGAGGTGACGATCGACGCGGCGGTGACGCCGACGCGCCGAAACGAATAGAAAAGTAAAATCACAGCATCATCACGCGCTTAGCGGGCGTGACCTAGCCAGCCGATTTATGTGAATGCATTCATCAAAGCGTGGCGCGTACGACTTCACTCGTAGACATGCGAAGCGCGACGACGCAGAGGCTCTCGCGAGCCACCAACGTGGCGCCGCGCGCCACCGGTGGGCCCGCGGCGAAGACGGCCAAGCCCATACAAAAGGGTTCAAACTATCCCGCGAAAGAACACTGCTCCGAGTGCGGTCTGTGCGACACGAAGCACATAGCGCACGTCAAGGATGCGTGCGCCTTTTTAGGAGAAGGCATGTCGAGGATAGAAAAACTCGAGCCGCTCGTGCACGGCCGAGGACGGCGCGCGAACGACGACGAGCTCAGACTGGGCGTGGTTGATGAAGTCTTCTACGCGGCGAAGCGCGCGCCGGTGGAAGGGTCGCAGTGGACGGGTATCGTCACGTCCATCGCGTTGGCGTTGCTTGAAAGCGGACGGGTGGAAGGCGTCGTGTGTGTCGCTGGTAGAGACGACGACCCGCGAGCGCCGAAACCGATACTCGCGACGACGGCGGAGGAGATTTTATCGTCTAGAGGGGTGAAACCGAGCCTGTCGCCGAATCTGAGCGTTCTGGCAGAGGTGGAGGCGAGAGGTTTGAAGAGGTTGTTGTTCGTCGGCGTGGGTTGCAGTGTTAGCGCGTTGCGCGCCGTAGAACCGTACTTGGGATTGGAGAAACTGTACGTCCTAGGAACCAACTGCACGGATAACGGTACGACAGCTGGATTTAATAAGTTTGTCAACGCCGCGAGCGAGGATCCGGCGACGGTGAAGCATTACGAATTTATGCAAGACTATCGAGTGCATCTCAAGCATGAAGACGGTTCGTACGAAAAGGTGCCGTACTTTTGTTTGCCAGCCAAAGACCTCACGGACGTCATCGCGCCTTCGTGCTACTCATGTTTCGATTACGTCAACGGATTGGCGGACCTCGTCGTCGGGTACATGGGCGTTCCTTATCTGAATAAGCCGATGGACAGACATCCGCAATACGTGACGTCTAGAAACGAACGCGGGAGGGAAATGCTCGACCTCGTCAGGGCTGATTTGGACTGTTCACCCTCCGTCTCGAGCGGCGACAGACGTCCGTTCGTCATGCAAACCGTTGTCGCGGATGACGAGGCGAAATTAGGAAAGGGCCCGGAGAAGCCTGCGCCTCGGTTTGTTGGAAACCTCATCGCATGGCTTCTGACGAAAATCGGTCCCAAGGGCAAAGAGTTTGGCATGTACTCTCTCGATTACCACACCATTCGCAACTACATTTACGTCTCTCGCGTTTGGGGAGCGAAACGCGCCGAGGAACACGTTCCCGAGTATGCTAAAAAAGTGGTCGAGGAGTACGACGCCAATGGCGCCGTCTCTGCGCGTCTCAAACTCGAACTCCCATCCTCGCGTTGACGTCAACCAGCCGCAGTGTAAAGCTATGAATATTCGCACCGCAAACATAAAGCATCTCTTCATCCCTCTCATCGCTGCACGACCCACCGCGCGCGTTAATCGATGAGTGCGCTAGTGCGCCAACTACAAACCTCAAAACTACAATCAAAGCAACGAAACTACTATGTTCCTTTCCGGATCCCACCCTTGTACGCGTACGGATCCACCTCCTCCACCCGTTTCCCGAGCACCCCGCCCTCGTAATATTCCACCCCAGCCGCCGCGACGAGCGCCGCGAGCGTCGCCGCCTGCGCGTAAAGCCTCGAGTGAATCACTCGCACCGACGCGCTGCTCCTCGCCGCTCGTCCCGCGCTCATCGTCTGCGCCGCGAACGCCCCGGTGATCCCGACGAGCCAAAACGCACCAATCGTGCGCAGTTTATTCTCCCGTATCGTCGTCGCGATCGATTCCATCGTCGGCGTCGGTCGCGGTGTGAAGACTTCAAAAACACACAGCGCGCGCGTTACTAAACGACGCCGAGTACGACAAACGTTCACGATGCCCGCGACGAAGAAGGAAGAAGACGAGCAACCGGCGCTCGACGTTGATGCGATTTTGCAACAGCTCTGCGATGAGTTCAAGACGAGAAACGGTCGCGAAGCGACGGCGGATGAGATGAAGCAATGGAAGGAACAACTCACGGCTGCGATCGAAGAGGGCGGATTGGAGATTTAATATCGCGACGGTGACGATGACGACGTTCGACCACGACAGTGGTTCTTCGCTTTGTCTTTTCGTCTTGATGTCATCCGCGTTTCGAAACCCGACGCGCGAGTTCACCGTGGATGGAGGCGGTGTTGTTTTTAATGTAAAATCTCTCATCTTTTTTAAACGACGCGTAACCGACAGCCGAGTTTAAGAAGTACAACTACGTTTTCGGGGTGAAATACATCTCGGACGACCCAGGTTGCGCATCCGGCGAGTCGTAATAGTGATCAAACGTATCCTCTGGTTGAGGTTTGACGTACCTCTGCGTTTCGTCGTACGCTGACGCGTTTCTACCGCTGAGTTGTTTCGCAGATACGAAGCTGAAATCTCTAAAATCAAAACCCGGTGCGACGGCTTCGCCAATCATCCCAAACTCTGCCCCAGGATCCAAAACCGCCGCCTTGTACGTCCCGCCTTTGACGACGAGTTGCGGCGTTTCACCGTTCGCTACGTCTCGTCCGAGCGTTTTACGCTCGTAGGTCCCGTCCGCGTGCACCAAGTGATACGTCACGCGTCCGCCGGCGTGATGATAGTGCACGTGGTCGCTCTCATTCAACGCCCACCACTGATGCCCGCTCTCCCGCGTGAGCATGTAATAAATACTCGTCATGCAATTCCTTCGTCCGTCGTCCGCGTCATCCGTGCGTCGTCGCGTCGCCGTCGCGCAGTCTCGGCTTTCCTCTGTTTTCGCCGACGGTAACGACGTCTTCCCTCTCGAAGACATCGGCGTCGCCCCGGTTCGGTACGTCTCGACGAAAAACCCACCCTCGGGGTGTGGGATGAGTCCGAGTTCGGTGATCATCGCCTCCTTCTCCTCCTTGGCGGCGCGCGCGGCGCTGGACGACGAAGACGAAGACGACGAAGACGTCGCTATTCGGTCCCAGGCTTTGCGTGCGATTCTTTCGAGCGCGCTCGACCGCGTCGCAACCATCGTCGCGCACGCGCCGATAGTGAACCCGATCGCGAGCGCGCGTCGTTGTTCGGATGCCGTCATCTTTCGCCGGTGTTCACCGACGTGTTTGTGGCTTTCGAGACGACGTGTGGCGGTTCGTGGGATAACACTTTTCAAAAAAACAAAAATTTCACCAGTGACCAACCCGTCACACGAAGACGCACGTTAAGACGACGACGGCGACGCGTTGGTCGTCGTTACGAAAGCAACGCAAAAGCAGTGTGTTGCGAAAGACGTACGAAGAAGAGCGCGCGACGAACGAGGGCGACGGTGTTATTTGTTTTGGATTTGCTTTCAAATCAAACAAACAAAAGGACATCGTTAACGACGGACGGACGGACGGACGGACGGACGGACGGACGGACGGACGGTCGACGATCTGCGCGACCGATCGCGGCGACGAACGAAAGAGACTGGGAATAACACGGCGCAATGTCGGCGTGGCCGGACCCGCGAGCGGGATTGATTCGAGGGACATCGGGCGCGGCGACCGAGGACGTCTTGGCGACGAGTCTTCTCGGCGGACGGGGTGGAAGCGGTGATGAGAACGCGGCGGGGAAAGATAACGGCGCGCGTGCGGCGGCGTTGACGTTGGATGATCTGATTCTTCGACGCGCTTCGGGCGGTGGTGACGCCGGTGGTGGTGTGGCAAAGGCGGAGGGAGGGGCGAAGAAGCTGACAGGGACGCTCTTCTCGCGAGCGCCACTCGTCGTGACGGGATGGGATAATCCGCACGACTCGAGACGAGGAGACGGGCGAAGAGGCGACGATCGCGTCGTGCAGCGCGCGCTGGGTGGTGATGTGGGGCACCGCCGTGGTGCGGCCGACATGCGAGGCGCGGGGCATCCGCCGAAGCGAGAGACGCATGGACGAGACAAAGTCGGACGAGTCAGACAACCGACCGAACTCGCCGGGCAGCGCAACGCGGTTGGCGTCGTCAGAGATTACGTCGACTATAACGCTGGGTATCTGTCGCCGGATGAGGTGAACGCAGATATGGAGGGTCCGCCGTCGCCAGTGCGCGGTTTTGCTCAGCGCTTGATGTCGCTGGACGACGGACAGCAAACGCCGTCCCCGCGCGGGAAGCACTCGAGGAAGAGAGTCAAGACGAACAGAAGTGCGGATCCTGAGGGTTCGTACGCGTACGAACAAAACAAGAAGCGCTCAAGAAGACAGGGCGCGTCGGAGGCTGAAGCGCTCCTTCGTGCTGCGAGACGAATGCCGACGAGCCCGATGAGTCCTGTAGCCCCTGGATCGGCGTCTCGGTCGGGGCGAGCGCTTCGAGCACCTCAGGAATATTGGAGTAGAGACGCTCGAACCGATGACGCCGCTGCGAATCCGAAGAGGCGCGGACCCGGCCGTCCTCGTAAGGATGTGAAATCGTACTCGCCACCGTCGTCAGAGGACGAGTATGAAGAGTACGACGTGGAGGAGGACGATTCGAGAGACGAGGCTCCGCGATACAACAGGCACCGATCGAACGGTACCTTGGGTCGGACCAGTAGGACCGCATCGCATAGCAATAGAAGAGAGGCCGCGCAACACCACAGAACAGCAAGTGGGACACGCAAGGGTAAGCCAGGTCCTAAGCCTGGTCTCGCGGCGGCTAAAAAGGCGGCGATGATCGCGGCCGGGATACCCGTTCCAGTCTTACCACCAGGCGTAAAACGCGGTCGCGGACGACCGCCGAGGAGTATGCTGGTTATTCCGGATGGACCGACCAACGCCAATCTGCCCGAGTCCGTGTTGCGCTCCTTGGAGACAGCAGATCCGAGACTCATCGGCAAGTTATCCAAAGAAACCAGTGAAAGCCGAAGACAATCGCACGAACGTCGTCCGAGGCATGCGCCAGTGGATGACGCTCCAACAGCTTGCGTGGCGTGCGGACGCGTCGACGGAGAAGACCGGATGCTGTTGTGCGACGGTTGCGATCGCGGGTACCACACCCACTGCCTCGTGCCGCGCCTTGACGTCATTCCAGAGAACGAATGGTTTTGCTACGAGTGCATGACGCAGAACAGGCCGAAGACAGCAGCTGCGGAGGCTTTCGAGCGGCGTCAAGCGGACAAGGCTCGGCTCGGTCGAAACAGCAACAAGCACCTCTCCGCTTCCCACGACGGTAGCCCGCCGCCGAATCAACGATTCAGCAATAAGATCAAGCTCAACGGCGAACGTAAACTGAAACCTGGTCCAAAGCCAAAAATCAAACGGGGCGAAGATGAATACGCTTACGAGTCGGCGCGAGTTGAACGCAAGACTACGTCTCACGGCGAATATTCACATGAAAAGCGCTCCGTGGGTCGACCGCGAAAGGATCCCAACGCTTGGTCTGACGAACAGCTGGAAGCCTTACAAAAGGCACAAGTTGAAGTCCATCTCGGCCGCAAGAATTTCTGGACAGAGGTGGCAAGCTACGTTCCCGGCAAGAGCGCCAAGCAGTGCAAGGAGAAAGTCTACGCCGGGCTCGACATTGGAGGAGACGGCGAAATGGACGCCGAAGAAGAAGAGGACCTCGTGCGAGAGACCGCGATCACACCCGCGGATCAACGCACGCTCGCCACTCCCACCAAGCCAAACACCGCTAACGAAAACGCCGAACGTTGGCGAAACCGACGCGTCGCCGAGGTGGATTAGTCAGTCGTCCTCGAGTAAGTAGAGCCCCTCGACGCCACTTCAACGCGCGGCGCCGCTTGTAAAACACCGAATCGTGGGATTAAACCAACGGTAGAACCCATCATCTTCGCCTATCGAACGCTCCCGTCGGTGCGTATCGCATGAAGGATAGAACCTTTGGCGCCGTGTGTTTGACCGCGTTGTCCGCAGGTTTCTTGTACTACACCGTCTGGGCGCTCGTGGTACCCCTGATTGACGACGGGCACCCCGTGCTCAAGTTCTTCCCGCATCACGATCTCGCCGTCGCTGTTCCGGCGTACCTCGGCGTCGGTGTAGTCTCCGTATCCTTCTTTCTCGTCGGGTTGACGATGATTCTTCACCGACCACGAAAGGAGGATTGAATTGATTTAATTAAAAATGTGGGAAGAGAAGCTCGAGCGAAGCCTGACGGCGCAGACGCGCGCGCCGTATCGAGAGAACGACGTCCCGGTAACGCCAGAGTCGGATCGCGAGGCGAACCGAAGCGTGCAGATGGATGAGTTGGACGCGTTGGCGAGCATATTTGGAGAACGGGCGCTGGGAGAAGACGCGGAGGACGCCAAACGACGGATGGAAGAGTGCGATTTCGACGGAAGAGAGGCTGTGGGGAAGAGCGATCGGTTGTTTAGGTTTACGCTCGCACTGAAGTGCGAAACGGGGGATGACGGGGGATTTTCTGTGAAGACGAGGGAGGAGACGGCGGCGGCGGCGCTAAGCGCGAAGCTCGTTGCAGCACCGGAAATATTTTTAGAGGTGATTTTCCCTGCAGACTATCCCGCACGCGGACCGCCTGCGTACGCCATTCGTGCGAATTGGCTGTCCAACAGTCATCTGAGTGCGCTGTGCGCGAGATTGGATGACATGTTCTCAGACGAAGCGTTACGCGGACAACCCATAGTGTACGAGTGGGCTTCTTTCTTGCAAGAGCGAGCGCTCACTGATGTTTTGCTCACGGACGATGGCGTGTTGGATGTTTCTGAGGTTGCGCTTGGTTGGTGTGGCGAGGATTTCGAACTCGATCCCCGTGGCGTGACGACGTGCCAGAGCGCGTTGGACGCTGAGTTTGCGTTGTTGCGCGCAGACGCACTCGCGAGACGCGAGGCATTCCTCGCGAGCGCAGATAATCTTTGTAAACTGTGTTTTTGCGATCAAGTCAAAGGTGTCAACATGAGACAAATATCGGCAACTTGTCGGCACCATTTTTGCGTCGATTGCGTCGAGAGAATGGTGGAAGTCCACGTGCGCGATGGTTCGGTCACTCAACTGGTTTGCCCAGAGCCGCGTTGCTCGTGCGCGATGGATCCGAGCGTCGTGAGAGCCGTTCTGGACGGCGAACAGTTTGAAAAGTACGAAAGTATGCTTCTCGCAAAGACGTTGGATTCTATGCCTGATGTCGTGTACTGCCCAAGGTGCGAGACGCCCGTTTTGGAGGATGAAGGGGACGATCACTGCGGTCGATGTATAAATTGTATGTACGCCTTTTGTACGCTCTGCCGCGACGCGTGGCACGCCGGTGCGGAGTGTCTCAATGCGGCGCAACGTCTCGCCGTGCTCGAGGGCCGTAGAGCCGGAAACTCGCAAATGTCTGAGGAGGCTTTGCGCAAATATCGCGAAGAGTTAGCCGACGCCACCGCCGCGGCGTACGTGGCGAAACGCGGCAAGCGCTGCCCCGAGTGCAAGGCTGGGGTTGAAAAGAACGAAGGGTGCAACAAAATGACGTGCGCGTGCGGGGCATATTTTTGTTGGACGTGCGGGCAAAAATTATCCGGTGACGGATATTCGCACTACCGAAACGTCAACGGCGAGGACGGATCCAGCGCCTGTCAACTCTTCGATCTCGCCGCCGTCGAGGCTTGGGAAGATCAAATGGCTCGTCTTAATCTCGCCGGCGCTGCGAACGACGCCGCCCGTCGCGGCGCCGCGAACGTCGGCGGCGCCGATATCGCTCGCTGCGTTCGCTGTAAAGCCGCCAACGCCCGATTCGACCGAAACAACCACATCCGTTGTTGGGCGTGCGACACGCACTTTTGTCGCGCGTGTCACAAAGTCGTCATCGGTAAATCCACCGATCACTACGGTCCGGGAAAACCGTGTAAACAACACGGGTGACCATCATATTTGTTGTAACCATCACTTGTTAGAGCTGAAACGCCAAAAAGAGCACCACCTACTTCATTCACCTCGAGCTGACGTCACACCACCGATCGCGGACGCGCCCGGCCGCCCGTTCGCCCGGCCATCATGGAGTTTCCTACCGCCTGGGCGCTCTTCCAGCTCGTCGACCCGCTCCTACCCACCGGAGGGTTCGCCCACTCGGTCGGGCTCGAACCGGCGACGCTCGCCGGGGTCACCCTTCACGACGACGCCGACGGCATCGACGACGTCGAACGATTCGCCGCGCGCGCGGGACAACACGCCATCGACTCCGCGGTCCCGTTCGTGCTCGCCTCGCGGGAGTGCGTCGAGACGGCGATGACGACGGCGTCGACATCGACACCAACCGCCGGCTCCACGCCCGTCCCTCCGTGGCTCGACGCCTGGGTCGCCCTCAACCGAGAGTTCACAGCCCTCAGCGCGGGAAACCACGTCGCGAGCCGCGCGAGCGCATCCACCGGAAGCGCTCTCCTTCGCGCGGCGCACACCTCGTTCGCTGTCGACGACACCATCGGCGCGTTGCGAGCGATTCGCGACGCTCGTCGGTTCGCCGCCGACGCCGCTCCGCCCCACGTCGCCCCAGTCTTCGGCGCCATCGCCGCCGTTCTCCGCCTCGATCGGCTCACCACCGTTCGAACCTTTGTTTATCTCGTTTTACGAGACGCGTGCAGCGCGGCGACGCGGCTCAACGCGAGCGGGCCGCTGGAAACATCCGCCGCGCTTCGTCGGCTCGCCCGCTTCGCCGAACCCGCGTGCGCGTCGGCGCTTCGTCGCCACGACCTCCACTCCAGACCGCGGGCCACCGCCGCCGCCACCGTCGGCGAGGTGCACGCGCACGCGATGACGACGCGTCACGCGGCGTCGCGCGCCGTCGCGTACGCCGCATCCAGCGCCCTCGTCATCGACGCCGTCCAGGGCGCCCACGACGACGCCCCGGCGAGGCTCTTTTCCAGTTAGCCCCTCGATAGCTACCACTCATCACGCACTATGTATGGATCACAAGCGCGCACTACCCGTGATCACAAACCCATCTGAGATGTATTAATATGAGATACGAACCGTCACGCACCACGGATAGAGGCGTGTTTTTTTTTCGTTTACTGGTACATACGTATGGGTATGTAGTATCACATCCAACGCGTCTCACCCAGCCTGGCTACTAGTCCTGATCGAGTTACCGGTACCTACGTATGGGTATGTAGTATCACATCACATAAAAAGGTCGCGTGTCGACCGGCGTCGCCCGAAGGGCCTCCGGCCCGACCGTCCTCCTTCGCGCGACCTTTTGGTTTATAGGGTCGACGTGGCGACCGGGAAGACACGTACTTTAAACTTTAATCACCAGTGTGTTTGTTTCGTCGTACACGCGGGATCGATCCCCGACATCGCTAAACCCTCTCCCGGCGACGTTTCCGAAGGGGCGAAAGGGTCCGTCGCGCGTGAACGATTACGACCACGGACGACCGGGTCGACGGCAGAACAGGACGCGCGAGCGAGCGAATCCGGTAATCATGTCTCAAGCTGAGTGCGAAGCGACAGCGTACTACTCGTGGGACGCCACGGCGTCCGAATGCGTCCGTCAAGCGAGGTGCGAGCGCGCGCGATGCCTCTTCGATGCGCGAAGGGACGATTCGTGTCGACACTTTGGTGGTCGCGACCTTTTGGGGGGCTCGACGGCGGCGCCTGATGGGCGCCTGATGGGCGCCTGATGGGCCCCGGATGGATGGAGACTGACGACGACGGGTTGGTTTAATCGCTTGTTTTAATCGCGTCGCAGCTTTTTCGGCGGTCAAGCCGTGCTCCCGACGGGTGCGGGTTACGGCATCGTGATCGGTTTCGGTCTCTTCTTCTCCGTCGCCACGGCGATCATCATGGGCTTGGATAAGCGTTACGGTGGTACGAACGTGTCTTCTGAGTACTTTAACACGGCTGGTCGTAACGTTAAGACTGGTTTGACTGCGTCTGTCATCGTCTCCCAGTGGACCTGGGCGGCGACTCTTTTGCAGTCTTCCAACGTCGCGTACCAATACGGCGTCTCTGGTCCGTTTTGGTACGCGTCCGGCGCGACGATTCAAGTGTTGCTCTTCGGTATGCTCGCCATCCAAGTGAAGCGATATGCTCCGAACGCGCACACTATTTGCGAAATCATTGATGCTCGTTGGGGTGCCAACGTGCAAAAGGTGTTCATCTTCTTCTGCTTCCTCACCAACGTCATCGTGTCTTCGATGCTCGTGCTCGGTGGTGCCGCCACCGTCAACGCGCTCACCGGCATGAACACGACCGTCGCTGGTTTCTTGATCCCGCTCGGTGTCATCGCGTACACCATGTCTGGTGGTCTCAAGGCGACCTTCTTGGCGTCTTACATCCACACCGCGATCATTTTCGCCATTCTCATTTCCTTCATCTACATCGTGTACGCCGGCGACGCCGAACTCGGCTCCCCGGGCAAGGTGTACGACCTCTTGACTGCGGTCGTGGCTCAAACTGATTGCACCGAAAAGCTTGGTCTCGGCCAAAACTGCGGTCCGGTTGCCAAGAACCAAAAGGGCTCCTACTTGACGATGCTTTCGGAAGGTGGCGTCATCTTCGGTATCATTAACATTGTCGGTAACTTCGGTACCGTCTTCGTTGACCAATCTTACTGGCAATCCGCCATCGCGGCCAAGCCGTCCTCCTCCACCAAGGGCTACCTCCTCGGCGGTCTCGTCTGGTTCACCATTCCGTTCGCCCTCGCCACCGCCATGGGTCTCGCTACCGTCGCTCTCGACTTGCCGGTGACTGCCACTGAAGCCGGCTCTGGTCTCGTGCCGCCAGCCGTTGCTACCCACTTGTTGGGTAAGGGTGGTGCTGCCGCGATCACGATCATGCTTTTCATGGCCATCGTGTCCACTGGCTCTGCCGAGCAAATTGCTGTCTCCTCCTTGTTCGCGTACGATGTCTACCGGAAGTACATCAACCCGAACGCCACTGGCGAAGACATCTTGCGTGTCTCCCGCTATGGCGTCGTCGCCTTCGGCGTCTTCATGGGTCTCCTTTCGTTGATCCTCGATGAACTCGCGCTTTCCCTCGGCTTTGTCTACCTCATGATGGGTATCTTCATCGGTTCCGCCGTCATGCCGATCTCCTTCGTCCTCACCTGGGACAAGGCGAACGGCACTGGCGCCGTCGTCGGCGCCGTCACTGGTCTCGTCCTCGGTCTTATCACCTGGATCTCGGTTGCCGCTGGTCTCGAAGGCTCCGTCACCATTGATACTCTCGGCATGAACTACCCAATGCTTGCCGGTAACGTTGTTGCCATCTGCTCGTCTGGTATCGTCCACGCTGCGCTCTCCTTCAAGAACCCGCAAAACTTTGACTTCAGCACGTTGAACGACCGCATCCAACTCATCGATGACAAGCTTCCGGAATTCGAGGAAGACACTGAATCCAACCCGAAGCAACTCACTGACGCCCTCGCCTGGATCAAGAAGTGGGGTGTTGGCTTCTCCTTCATCATGATTATCGTCTGGCCGTGCTTGTCCCTCCCGGCTGGCTGCGGTACCAGCGCCGGTTGCGGTGTCTTCAACAAGGGCTACTTCAACCTCTGGGTTGGCATCGCCCTCGCCTGGGGTACCGTCGCCACCGCTGTGATTATTCTCTTGCCGGTCTACGAGTCCTGGGATTCCATCTCCATCGTTCTCAAGGGTATGTTCACCAACGATGACGTGCACATGCGCATGGATCTCATTGAATCCAAGATCGACGCCTTGCTCACTCCGGACCAAAAGGAAAACGTCAAGCTTTCCGCTCAGCCGGGCTACCGTGCTCGTTTGATCAACGGTCACTTGTAGGCGTTGCCTCGTGACTTCTCGCGTCGCGGCGGAAGAGCATTCATCATGTCACCGCATGAAAACGACGTGGGTTTCTTTTATTCTTTATATTTATTCGAGATGTAGGTTTCGTTTATTTCTAGACCGCAGCATTATCGCGATAGAGGTTATCCATCCTTCTTTCAAGAATCTTTAGTGTTCATTAAGTCTCCACCTGCAGAACACGCTTAGACTTTTGTAATATGAAGTTTCTTGCATCAAGATGAATACAACTATTCGGGGTTACGCTTTACGCCATGAAGTAGAGCTGCGCAAGTGGCAACTCTTTCGCGGGCGCGGATTTCAACACGACTCCATCCGCGCGAACCTCGTACGTTTCCGCGTCTACTTCAATCTTAGGACACGCGCTATTGTGTACCATGTCATCTTTGCTCAGTCCTCGGCACTTGACGACGGCTTCCACGCGTTTGCTGAGGTTGTATTTTGCGCCGACGTCCGCCTTTGCCGCGGCGGCGCTTACAAAGGCGATGCAGGACTTGCCCGGTTTGAGAGCGCCGAACATACCACGCATGAAGACGGGCTCTGGGGTGGGAATGCTCGCGTTCGGATCACCCATTTGCGCCCATGCGATTTGACCACCCTTGACGACAATCTCTGGCTTGGCTCCAAAAAATGCGGGCTTCCAAATGACGACGTCCGCAAACTTGCCAACCTCGACGCTGCCAATCTTGTGAGAAAGTCCATGGGCAATGGCTGGGTTGATTGTGTACTTAGACACGTATCGCTTGACGCGCGCGTTATCCGCACCCGTACCTTGATCCTCCGGCAGAGACCCACGTTGTTCCTTGTTCGAGTGCGCTGTTTGCCAGGTTCGTCGGATGACTTCGCCGACGCGGCCCATCGCTTGCGAATCGCTCGCCATGATGCTCAACGCGCCCATATCGTGCAGGACATCCTCCGCCGCGATGGTTTCGGCACGGATGCGCGACTCGGCAAATGCGACGTCTTCCGGGATGCTCGGATCGAGGTGATGGCACACCATGAGCATGTCGAGGTGTTCGTCGACGGTGTTCGAAGTGTACGGGCGAGTGGGATTGGTGGACGAAGGGAGCACCATCTTTTCTCCACAGACCTTGATAATGTCTGGGGCGTGTCCACCGCCGGCGCCCTCCGAGTGATAGGTGTGAATAGTTCGTCCCTTGAATGCTTCGATGGACTTTTCGACGCAGCAAGACTCGTTGAGGGTGTCCGTGTGAATTGTCACGGCGACGTCGTATTCCTCGGCGATGTTGAGGCAGTTGTCAATCGCGGCAGGCGTCGTGCCCCAATCCTCGTGGAGCTTCAGACCGACGGCACCGGCTTGAATAACCTCATGAAGACCCTCTGGAGAGGCGGTGTTGCCTTTTCCGGTAAAGGCGAAGTTCAGCGGCAGCGTGTCCGTGGTCTCCAACATGAATTGAACGTGCGCGGGCGACGGGGTGCACGTCGTTGCGCACGAACCCGTCGCCGGACCGGTGCCTCCACCCAAGAGCGTCGTGATACCGTTCGCCACAGCCTCCGTGCACAGTTGCGGACAGATGTAGTGAATGTGCGTATCCAAAGCGCCGGCAGTGACGATGCACCCTTCCGCGGCGATGGCTTCCGTGTTGACGCCGACAACCATTCCCGGCGTCACGTCGGCGACGTCTGGATTACCTCCGTGGCCAATCCCGACGATGTGTCCATCCTTGATACCGATATCCGCCTTGTAAATACCACTGTGATCGATGATGAGCGCGTTCGTTATGATGGTATCGAGCGCCACGTCCGCACCGACGCCCGCCTGTTGCGCCATACCTTCTCGAAGCGTCTTACCTCCGCCAAACTTGGACTCCTCGCCCTTCGTGGTCAAATCGCGCTCGGGCGTCACATACAGATTCGTATCACCGAGACGCACGCGATCTCCCACCGTCGGACCGTACATGTGCGCGTACTTCCCTCTCGAAATCATCACAGGATCTCCCGCGCCGAGATCTTCAGCGTCGGCGTGTCCGAACCCGCCATCTCGAACCCGAGTCATGACTTCCTCGAGTCGTTCCGGCGTCGCTGGACCGTCGACCAACCCGTTGCCACCCTTCACGACGCGATTCCCGCAAATCTCCACGAGCGTCACCGTCTTAGACTCGCCAGGCTCGAATCGCACCGCTGTCCCACTCGGAATCGCCAATCGCTTCCCGTACGCCCGGCGGCGATCAAAGACGAGAAACCGGTTCGCCTCGATGAGATGAAAGTGACTTCCCACTTGAATCGGTCTATCGCACGAATTCGTAACCTTCAGCTTGGTCTTTTCCCGTCCCGCGAGAAGCTCGTGGCTGTCTTTACTCGTGCAAATCTCCCCTGGCGCCGGTTGCTTAGGCTCAGCGCCCACCGGCGGGAACACGTCATCGCTCGGTCGCGGTAAGAAGGACCCTCTGAGCGCGAGCTCCAAGTCGACGTCTTCGCGACAAATCGCGTCGTGAATAGTCACCAACTTGGTCCCGTCCGGAAACGTCGCTTCCACCTGCACATCCCCGACGAGTTCAGGAACCCCCGGCAAGACGTGCCTCGTCCCAAGAATCCCTTTCCCCAAGTCTTGCGCCTCTGCCGTCGTCGTCGGTCGCCGACTTCCATCTTCTTCGCCGCCGCTCCTCGGGTCTCTCGCGAGTTCGCACACGCGCATTGCGATCAGCGCCGTCGCCTCGGGGTGGTTCAACCGAACCCCGCTCGCGAGCCGTCGCTGCGCGAGCCGTCCCGCCGCAAACAGGACGTTAATCTTCTCAATCTCACACGGTGTCAACCGCATCGCGCGCCGTCGTTTCCTTCTGTATCGATGCGATGCGACGCGATGCGCGAGTCAGTGGAAAAGCGCACGCTTCGCCCACAGAGCCGAATCGAGTCGACGACGCGCCCTTCCCGTGCGTTTCGATTCCTACGCGAACGCGCGGAAGAGACGAAACGAGCGAAGGAATTAAAACAGCAAACGTCCGTCCGTCCGTCGCGGTGTCGAGTCGCGCGGTTGACGTTCGACGAACCCGAAATGACGCTCGCGCTGACCGCGCGCCCGTCGCTGTTGGTTTCGATGCGTTCGCGTTCGCGAGCGTCGGCGTCGGCGTCGCCGGTCGAGTCCGACGCGCTCGCGCGAAACGAAGAAAAAAAAAGAATGACAATCGCGCGTTCGGGTCGCGACCGCTCGACCGCGACGCGTCCTCGCCCGGGGACGCCCGAGGGCGAGGGCGGGGTCGTCGTCCGAAGCGACGCCGGTCGACCGGCGCCGACGTTTCGGACCGCCGATTTGATTTTATTTGGTTTACATGGGTATTTTATGGTTTGAATACTATCGGTACCGGTACGTACATACCGGTACACGTGTGACGGTTCGTTTCGTTTTTGTTTCGGTACCGCGGCTGTCATCAGCCTCGATGGGCGCATGGAATTTTTCTTCGTGTGGTATCTATCGTGTATGTGTAAACAGTGTTGTTTACGTGAAAAAAGGGAAACCTTCGATGCGCCAGAGGACGCCAGAGGACGACCGCGGCCATGGGCGAGGACGCGCACGGACGCGAACGCGAACGCGAACACGGACACGGACACTCGCACGGCGACGCGCACGGACACTCGCACGGCGACGCGCACGGCGACGACGATGACGTCGTCGAATACGGGGAATGGCACGAACACGACGGACTCAAGCCGCACCGACACGAAAAGCTTCGAGGACCCGGGTCGTTCGCGAAGCGTCTGAAACGCGGGGGAAGCGGCGCGGCGAAGCGGCGGGCGCAGACGTACGAGGAACGTGCGTTCACGGTCGGGATCGGTGGACCGGTGGGCACGGGGAAGACGGCGTTGACGCTGGCGTTGTGTCGAAGGTTGAGAGACGACTACGACGTGGTGTGCGTGACGAATGACATTTTTACAAAGGAGGATGGTGAGTTTTTGATCGCGCACGACGCGTTGAGAGACCCGGGACGGATTCGGGCGGTAGAAACGGGTGGGTGTCCGCACGCGGCGATCCGGGAGGACATTTCGAGTAATTTGAACGCGGTGGAGGAGCTCACGGCGGCGTACCCGGGGGCGCAAATATGTCTGATGGAGTCGGGCGGCGATAATCTCGCGGCAAATTACTCGCGCGAACTCGCCGATTACATCGTCTACGTCATCGACGTGTGCGGTGGGGATAAAATCCCACGCAAAGGCGGTCCCGGGGTCACCCAAGCCGATCTCTTGGTGGTGAATAAGTGCGAACTCGCCGACGCCGTCGGCGCTTCGCTCGAAGTCATGGAACGCGACGCCAAAAAGCAAAGAGACGACGGCCCAGTCGTCATGGCGCAGGCGAAAAAGGGCGTCGGCGTCGAGGAAATCGCGACGCACATTCTCAACGAGTGGCGCGCGCAAACCGGGGGCGTCATCGTCGCCCCGAGTCGTCAGGATTGAATAGTTTAAAGCGCGTAATACAGACGCACGCGCAAAAATATTTTTCACATTTGCCCTTTCACGAAAAGTCACGTCCCGGTCGACACTCTCGCGACACCGCGACGCCGGTCGCGATGCGCTCGAAGCGCGCGCGCGCGTCTTCGCCGTCGCCGCGAGAACTTCCAGGGTCCGCGAACGACGACGCCGACGCCGACGCGATGGCGGCGGTGACGCGGCGACGACGGGTGGCTGAAAAAGTGCAATTTAATGACGACTTTTTCAGCGACGACGCGCGAGCGAAACGCGCGTGCGAAACGTCGACGGTCGAGGTGACGCGAGAGCGCGGGACGTCGACAATCAGTCGGTGTTACGCGAGGTACCCAGTCAAGGTGTTGACGCCGAGGGGTGGGTTGGAGGCGGGAAGCGACTGCGCGTGGGCGTACTCGGTGTCCATGGGGGGCGGGTTGGTGAGCGGGGACGAAAGCGGGATGCGCGTGGTCGTCGGTGATTCGTGTGGGTTGGTTTTGGCGACTCAAGGGACGCAAAAGGTGTATAAACTTAAAGGTGGGGCGACGTACGACGGTGGTAACGGCGGCAGTGAAGGGGTGATGGAGACGAAGGACGACCAAACAGGCGAGACGGTGGCGGCGCTGCGCGCGAGCGTCGGCTCGGGAGGGCTTTTAGCCGTGCTGCCCGATCCGACGCAGATATTCAGAGATGCGGTTTTTAGACAGACGCAAGTGATCGATTTAGCGCGCGATGGGTCGTGCGTCGTCGTCGATTGGCTCACGGCGGGACGGATCGGGTATGGCAACGAGCGATGGGCGTTTAAGGAGGCGGACGTTCGCACGCGCGTGCGCGTCGATGGCCGGGTTGTCGTCGTCGAGGCGATGCGATTGAGCGGGCGAGAAGAAGATGTGATTGGTGGAGAAACTCTCGCGGATCGCATGGGATCGATCAACGTTTTTGCGTCGCTCGTGATGCTTGGGCCGCGGGTGGAGTCGCTCGGCACGGATTGTCTCGCCTGGGCGCGCGCGAAAGCCAAGCGCGCCATGGCGGAGCGAGGTGCCGCGTGGGTGAGAGACCCGGCTGCAAAAGACGGGTTTTTCGTATCCGGGAGCGAGATTCCCGCGCGAGCGAACGAGCACGGACGCGGGATCGTCTTGCGATTTTTCGCCACGGATTCTGAAATAGTAAACGACGCCTTGAGAGAAATCCTTGCACCGCTCTCTGAACAACTCGGTGCGCCGCCGTACAACGAACGCGGTGGGTCTTAGAATAGGTTGATGACTGATTGTTTGTTTTTAAATTATTAGACGAATTATTAGCTCGCAGACGATCAATCGCCTCTTCGTCCCGCGCGCGTTCTCGGCTCGCGTAAAACAAAAACGTTCCATTCCTACTGGTGGTACATTACAAACCTACGAAACTGCCCTCCGAACCGACACGAAAGAAAGCCAATTTTATCCCCGACCGTTGTCCGGTCTCCCCATCCCCGCCGCGAGCTCGGCATCGAGCTGTCCGTGCGGCTTACCCTCGGTTCGCAAGCGCTTCACCGCTCTCTTGTACTCCTTTGTCTTCATGTGTGACGCCAACCCTTCCGCGCTCGAAAACCGCCGACCCGTGGCGACGGCAAAGTAATCCCCGGCGTCCTCATCAATCTCCACCTGATTCGCTGCGTCCAAGAGCTCGAGCGACGTGGCGCCGGCGCGTTTTTTACTCACGCCGCCTTCAGCCGCCAGCGCTGCGTGAAAGGCTTCGTAACGCACGTCGGCGTGCGTCGTCGACGCCTCGATCACCCTGCGCGACGTCTTACACGCGTGCGTCTTTGTGTTTCGACCCTTGGTCTTGCGTTTCACCTTGCTGCCTTTTTTCGAGCCCATCTCGCGTCGCGTCGGTGCGTCTGGGTGTGAAGAAGAGTCTTCTTCGCAGTCGAACGCGTTTACAATACTTGTACAGTTTATACGTTACAAATCAATCCGCGGGGACGGTGAGCTCGTACCCATCCTCCCCGTCCGACATTGTTCTGAGCGTGATACTCACGCGGTGACGTCGCTCGACGCGCTCGACGCCGCCGTCGGACGTCGGGAATTCGTCAAAGCGTCTGGCGTCGATGCCATGCGTCCAACGAAGGCGCGCGTCGGCTCGAATGAACAACACATCTCCCGGGTCGAGTCGAATCGCGATGTGCGCGTCGGACGTTCGATCGACGCCTTCACAATCATCGTCGGCGCTACCATCGTCTTCGACGGGTCTGAAATCCATGGCGACGGTTGATTGAAACGAAACGGACACGACGAGCTCTCCAAACGCCGACAAGTCTACGTGCGGTTTCAACCCGCCACCCGCGTCGTACTGGTTCACGATGCACTGCGTGAAATCGAGTAAACCGCGCTCGCGGTCAGTCACGATCCCACACTCGAGCGCAAGCGCTTTTAATCGACCGCTAAAGGCGACGAGCCAATCGGGAAGTGGACTGAAGCGGTGTGCCTGCTGTTGTCGCAACCACCCTTCTCGGGCGATGTGCGCTTCGATATCGTCGATGACGTCGCGCGAGAACGGGGATTTTACGTGGAACAACCCGCGAGGTCGCGCGAAAGTTTCGCAAACGAATCGAGTCGTCATGGGGGGGACGTCATGACGGTCGGTCGCGGTGTGGAGGTGGTTCTTCTCTACTGCTCGTCGGTTGTTGTGGGCAACGTTCGCTAGAGTCTCGAGCTCTAGTGCGCGTAAACCCATCGCCGTCTGGGCTTTCTCACGCGGGCTATCGAATGAATTAAACACGACTACTTTTACTAGGGCGCGAACATGGCGGCAAGGGCGTCGAGCGCGACTTTGGTTTCGGTATTCGCGGCGACGTCGTCTTCATCCTTCAATGCGGCCAGCGTCGCCCGCGCGTCGGCGATCCGAGCCATCGTGTTCGGGTCCCTAAAGTCATCCACCGCCTTGGGATACTTTTCAAAATCAACGCATCGCGCAATGTCGAGAAGCACGCGCGAGGCTGCCTCTCGACAGTTGACGTCTTCCGATCCTAGGCGCGCCGCCGCTTTTACTATCGCGCCGAATTCCACCGCCGCCGCCATGTTTGCCTCCCCTTGCGTGAACACGTGCTTGGCAAGCACCAACGCTTTACACCGCACGCGCTCCGCGCCATCGTGCGCGATGAGTTTGGTCACTATTTGGACGCCACCACCGAGCGCGAACGCTTTTTGGGCATCCGGGCACCCGCGAACGAGGCAACTCAACGCGTACAGCGCCTTGGCGCGCGCCTCATCATCCGAATCCTCCCCGGCGACGCGCAAAAGTGCCCCCATCGCCCCGCTCTCGAGCGCGTGCGTCTGCGCCTTGATGTGATTCTGCGTCGTCGTCGCGAGTGCTTCCGCCGCCAACGCGCGAAGACTCGCGTGCGGACTTCGCAGTGTGCCCACCAACGGTTCCAACCCGCCGATGGTGTGCAAATCCCCCGCGTTATCCACGCTCTCCACCCGCACGATGAGATCCTCAAGCAACATTTCCCTGTTCTCCAACTCCTCCGCCGTCAACTCCCGCCCCGGATCCCCGCCCGCGGACAGCGTCTCGACCGTCTCTTTCATCTTTTTCACTTCGTCGACGAGTCCGCTCGCCATGGCGTCGTAAAACCATTGGCGTTCCTCCGCCGTAAACTCGCGAATATTTGATTTATCCTTCGCATCCTCTGCGTCGTGTTTCGCCTGTTGCGACAGCGACCTGTGCGTGTCCGTCCGTCCGCGCGTCGTTTCCGTCGTCAGTCTCTCTGTGCGTCGTTCGGCTGCGCAACCTTCTTTTCCATTCGATTCGCGTTCGCGTTCGGGCTCGCGTTCGCGTTCGGGCTCGCACCATCGCAACAGCGCGTTCCACGTCGTATCCGGCACCTCTTCGTCGTTTCCCGGCATTTCCGTCGATCGCTCGTTCGGACGATGGATCGCTATCGCGCGTCGACGTTTGACGCAAACGTCACTCTGTGCTGTGCGGTCGACCATCATGATGATGTCAACGGCGACGACGCGCGTTATCGCCGCACCGCGCCCATCGACGTCGAACTCCAACATGAGACACTCGCGCACGACTGGTATCGCGCCCATCAGAAGAGCGGGGACGACGCGACGCCGCGCGGGTGGTGACGCAGAGGGTGGAAACGAAAACGAAGAGCGCACGACGTCGACGTCTTCGCCCGAGTACGGCTTGAACCCACTCACGGGCGAACCGTTGGAAGAGAAGGGACAGATGACCGCCATCGTCACCGGAATCGTCTCCGTCGCGCTCGCCGTGGGGTACCTCGGGTTGGTGCAGGTGATGGATTCGAGGGATATGTTACCTCCGCCGCCCGAGGCGTTGGGCGACGGGAGCGTGGATTTATCAAGAGTGGGACGGTGATTGGTAGGGATACGTGTTTGTGTTTTTGCATCGATCTTTTTTTATTAATAATAAATTCTTTGGCTGCTTGCTCAAGCACGCGACGCGGGCGTAATCTCAACCTTGCAGTTTTCGCGAAGCCACGTGAACGCGAGCTTGGCCTCGAGCTCCTGGCTCGCCTGGGCGTACAGCGCGTTTTCGTCGTACTCGGTGCCAAACTCGTTGAATTCCGCCTTGGCCTTTTCAACTTCGGCGAAGAGCGCCTCGCCCGTGACTTCGAGTCCTTCGAGCTTGACAAGCTGCTCGCACGCGACGGTGCGTCGGCAAATCTTTTCAATCTCATCCTTTTGCTTGGTGAGGAATTCGTTCACCATCTTGTTGGAAGCTAACTGTTCGAGAGCTTGCGGGGCTAACTTTTGTTCGACTTGCATGGCGAGCAGCTTTTCAGAGTACATGTTACGACCTTGTTCTTCGATGAGCGATCGCGGAAGCTGAACGTCGCACATGGCGGCAAGTTTGTCCACGAGCGCCTCGTTGACGGCAGCCTCCAATTCGCGCTCATTCTTCGCCTTGATACCTTCCAAAATCTTAGCCTTGGCGTCAGCAATGGAGGTTGCGCCCGGGAAAATCTTCTCCGCCAATTCTTCCGTCTCCGCCGGGTACTCGCGGCCGAAGAGCTCCTTGACGCTCACGGTGAAGCGCGCTTTGACCCCGCGAACGTACGCCTGCGCCCAGTCATCCGGGAAGACAATCTCAAACTCCTTCTTATCTCCGACTTCCATACCGATGAGGTTATCCAAGAGACCCGGAAGCTTGATGTTGCCGCCATCCGTGTCGAGCTGGAAACCCTCTTGCTTCATGCCTTGAAGCGGGTCGCCGTCGGTGCCATCCTCGTTGACGCGAACGGCGTCCACGTCAATCACCGCGGCATCGCCAGACTCGAGGCCGCGGTCGGTAATCACGCGAAGCGTCGCCATATCCTTCATGCGATCCTTGTAAAACTGTTCCAAATCGTGCTCGGCAGTCGTGTCGTCGCCAGGGGACTGCACAGAAACGCTGATGGATTTGTAGTCGCCGGTGAACGTAATCGTTGGCTCCAACTCCACCACAACCTCATACCTCATCACATCGCTCGGGGCCTTGTTCACGCCCGCGAACGATTCAAACATTTCCATGAAGTGCGTCGTGATTCTCTCGCTGTCTTGTAACGCCGTCGCCGCGACGAGTTCCATCGCTTCCGGCAACGAGTTTTGCAAAGCCTCCTCAACGCACGCCGCCGTAAACTCCTTCTTACCCACCGTATTAATCAACAGCTGCATCGGAATCTTCGCCTTGGCCTTGGTCCCTTTCTTCGACGAGTTGAATCCCGGTACAGTGACGGTGTCGTTAAACCCATCGACGACTCTTTCGTAGCACTTTTCCAACAACGCCTCCGGAACGCAAACCTTGAGCGTGACGCTCCCGTCGCCGTTGTCAATCTTTTCGACCTCGCATCCCGACTTGGTCGTCGTCGTCGTCGCCGCACTATCGACGACAGCGAACGATGTCGTTCGTCTTCCACGGTTCGCCGTCTTGGCTCGCGCGAGACGAGTCGCGCGCGGCAGCGCGAAGACCGCGGCGTTCGCGGTCCAGGCGGCGGCGGTTTGCGTCGGCATGGTTCTCAGAGGGCTTCTCGCGCGTCGGTTTCGCGAAACAGCGCGTGTGGGGGCACAGAGGGCGTCGCAGTGGACGTTCGTTCGGCGTTCGTGCGCTCGGAGGCGACTCGCGCGCGGCAGTGTGCGGCGTCGGACGCCGCCAGCGCGACGAGAGGGGCCCCTTGTTGTGGATAAAGTAAAAAGTAAACTGGGGTTTGTCATACGTAATATTATTTAGTGCTATATGGTATAAATTTGACATTGTGATGGGCCGTGTATGATATGCGTCTATTACTCTTATAGGCGTGTTTATACGTGCATTGCGCTTTTTGGCGTGCCCCCGAGCCGCAGGCAGAAGCGATGTTCAGCGACGATGCACGCGCGGGAACTGGGTAAAGGATTGATGGTGACCTAGAAACTATGTGTGCGTGTGTAACGTATTGTACAGGCAAATTTAGGATGGATGTGAGCAGTCGGATGGTTGGATGAATGGACCGATGCGCGCGAGCCGCCGCTCCTGAAACAATCGAGCTCCTGAAATGGTCGAGCGCGCGTCGGTGCACATCGTCTCTCGTTAGTTCCAATTGCTGGACGTGAGCGCAATCTGGTAGTTGGATGAGAGAGACGCGATGACGAGATCGCGAGACGCGTGCGGTTCGGTGTCGGCGGACATGCCGTAATCCGTCTTCATCTTGTAGCACATGGCGTCGAAGGATTTCGCCGACACTTTATGGCACTTGCGGTCGACCTGCCAGGTGATTTGATACGGCGAGCACGCGTCGTCGTTGTTGTACGAGCGACCAGTCGTGGATCCAGAGTACGTGACAGCGTCAGTAATTCTGGACGAGTTCCAGCCAGACATCAAATCGTCCACATCGTCCGCGTCGTTATTCGTCACGTAGTAGACCTGCGCCCGAACAATCACGGTGGGATTCGCCTGAAGCGCGAACGCCCCGCCGAGCCCGTCGGCAATGCCAGTTCCGCCAGAGCTGTACACATAGTGCAGCTCGTAAGTTTGGCCGACTTCCGTATTCGAACAATGTTCAAAAGTGTACGGCGCCACATCTGAAACGGTGAGCGCGTTCACCTTTGCGTCGCAGTAAAATCCATACTCCACCGTCCCGGCGTTGAGCAACTTTCTCGCCGCCGACGTCGTCACGTGCGCCGTGTCGTACTCCCCGTTGATAGACTTGTGCTCCGCACCCAAATGATAGTGCGTGTTGACGTGCTTCAACCCGTTCAAGGCCTCGTCGTACACTCTCGCCTGCGGCGTCTTCGTCCCATAGAACGCGTTCGACACATCCTTGGGCGATTGCGGCTGCGCCGTCGCGCACGCCACCGCGTTCCCGTTTCCTGCCCCGTCTTCGTTCCACGACGCGTCGAGCACGGGGTACACCGTCCCAAAGGTCACCGCCGCCCCGAGCAGACTTCCCAGCGCCAGAGCGCCGATTGTCTTGCGCTTTTCCACCGACAACATGCCGACGAACGTACTTGCGGTGCGCGAAACGAAATCGCGCGCGCGAAACGAATGCGATGAGAAACTTAGTTTCCGATCGTCCGATCGATGGTCGCCGCGCGAGGTCGCGCGACCGTCTGCGGAGTTCGGAATGGCGCGCCGCCGTCCGTCTCACGCGTTTTATCGATCAAAGTTTTTCGATCGAGGGTTTTCATCGGACAATTGCGCGAACGCATCGGTAAAATGATCGATGGAATTTTGTTTAGTTGATGATGGGTGTGTGTGACTAGATTGATCCACGCGACGCGCGACACGCGGACGCGCGCGCCGTCATCGGTGACGCGTCGATCGGGCATCGCGCGAAGGAAACCGGTGGGACGTTTCTTCATCGACCGCGCGTCGTCGTCGGGGTTTTATCGCGCGGCGCGCGCGCGTTTTTTAGCGTTCGTTCGTTCGTCGGTTGGTTGAGACGACGACGACGATGACGACGCTCGAGACGCTCGCCGACGATGTGGCTAGCGCGCGTCGCGCGTATGAGTCCGCGTTGGCGGAAACGTCTCGCGCCTGGATGGACGCTGTGGATTTTGACGAGGACGACAACGGTACCGACGACGATGCGTCTCGTCGCGAATGCGCAAGCAGTGGTTTCGACGCCGAAGCGGTTCGACAGAGCTCCGCGGGCGTCGCCACCTGCGAGACGCGCGCGGCGTGCGCGCGCGCGTTGGTGGATGCGATGGACGCAGCGATTGGAGTGAGCGAATTCGAAGACGAGGACGCAACTACGGAGAAATTGGAGCGAGCGGCGGTGAACGCGAGACGCGCAGCGGAGTATTTCGACGTAGTCGTTCAAACCGGTTCGGTTTCGTCATCCATGGATATCGAGGAGGAACGTGCGGCGTTGGAGAGGGCGAATGAGACGCTGCGTCGATACGGGGAACGCGCGTGCGATGGCGTACGCGATGCGACGTGGAAACTGTTTCGAGAAAAGCTTCGGGCGTCGGGATGGCCGCCGAGTCTTCGGCCAACCGAGCTGAAAGAGTTTCGTTGGAGGCTGACAAGCGAGGATGAGGACGAGGCGGACGCGGCGATGAAAGAAATGCGATTCGTGAGATCATTTCACGTGTTGAGAGTGACGAGCGAGACGCGCGCGCGTTTCGCGGGAGAATTGAGTTTTGCGTACGACGACGTCGCGCTCGCCTTTGTGGAGGATCTCGCCGAGGCGATTCGGGTAACCTTCGCGACGAACGGTTCGCTGAGCGATCCGAGAAAACCGGAGAGAATGTTTGCGTGCGCCAAAGAGTTGACGCAAAGGACACCTGCACTTTTACGCGCGGAACTCGATCGAGTCGTCTTTGTCGACGAACCAAAGATTGCCGTCTCTACGACGCGACACTACCTCTCGTTGTTGATACACGCAGTGTGCGACGTGATTCGTACGCATGTGTGCGTGGCATGCGCAGAGAGCGACGATGAGCCGTGGTGGTTGCATGTTGCCGACGAGTGCAGAGCCTTTGACGAAGAGATGTCTAAGAATCCGTACTCTACCAAACCCGAGACGCCGAGAGCGCTTGACGCGCTCGTTCGCCACCGAGCGTACGCCGACGCGTGGATGGAGTGCGAGCGAGAGCATGCGCTGAGTCGTGCGGCAAAGGCGTGGAGCGACGGAAAGAACTGGACGAGGAACAGCGGGGATGATGGCGACTTGGAATTTAAGGTGCCAAACATCGCCGAAATCGTCGCCGTCGAGTTTAAGAATATCCTCGAGTCCGCCGTGGGTCTTTCGAGAAACGACTGGCGGCTGTACTTTGTCAACGTCGTCGCCGTACCTCTACTCGATGCGTTCCTGGACGTGTGTGAGTCGAGGACGGTCGGAACCAAAGGCTTGGGATCGCTCGTCGCCGCCACTGGGAGCTGGCGAGCGGGGAGCGAAGGAGCGAAGATGGTGTCCATGACCATTAACGCCGGCGTGGCGCTCGCTCGATCGCTACGAAACCTTGCGGACGAAACGTTTGTGTTGGAATTCGGAGGAGAGACGGTGTGCGAGACATACGCGGTCAAGTTTGAGAAGTTTGCCGCGAGGTGGATTGAAGCGTTGGCGGATGCCGCTTCGGCGCAGTTCACAGACAAGGTGATTGGTGATGCCTTCATCGGATCTCTGCACCTCGAACAGTACGCAATCGAAGACGAAGAATTGGGCCATGATGCGCAGCGGCCGAACGTCAGCGCGAGCGGATACATGCTCGCGGCGCTCGGACCGCTTCGAGATAGAGTTTCCGATGCGCAAGATGCGCTCGGATCGGCAGCGTTCAACAAGTGCTGGCGATTTATCGCGAGTAAAACGGCCAGAGTCATCGTCGAGCGCGTCGCATGCACCGCGCTATTTTCACGAACCGGCGTCGAACAGTTCAAGATTGATTGCGCCGCACACGCGGACGTCTTTGCTGGCGCGTCTCGACGTCCGGCGTCGATTCGCGCCAAGACAAAACGTCTTGCGGAATGCGTCACCGCGCTTTCCTGCGACGTCACCTCGGCAGTCGATCTTCTCGCCGCACTTCGAAGCGAAGGCATGAAAGGGCTCGCGGTGACCAACTCGTCGCGAGCGACTCTTGGCATTTCCGAATTGGACGACGAGACGCTTGAGCGCGTGCTCGCTCGACGACTCGACGTCCAATCCGAAACTAAAACGCTCGCCTAGGGTCTCGTCATTCACATATCACGCGTCACACTTAGTAGAGACGGTTTCATCAAACCATGTAGTGCTATTAGTATCGTTATTTCATAATCGTCGTCTACGTCTTGGATCGTGAAATCGAGGTGCAGCATTTCGCGTAAACGCGCGTTTTCGCCGTTCCCCACTGCTAAAAACCAAAAACCGCAAACAACCCACGAGCGCCGATTCTCCTCGCATCGTCGCCACCACCCTACGTTCGCCGTTGATCCGGATCGTGCACAATCAAATCATCCACCGGCCAATCTTCGTATGACCCATCCGGAAGGTACCTACGAACCACAAACGGCACCCGCTTCTCCCGCAGCTCCTTCCCCGCAATCTCCAACGGATCCGTCTCCCCGTCCAACTGCACGAGCACCGGCGCGTTCATCGAAATCTGCAACGCCCGCGTCCCCAAAACTCTAGCGCGTTCGTACTTGGTCATGTACGGCGTCGTCGTTCGCTCGTGTCTCGGCACCGCTCGGCCTCCTCCGCCCGCGCCGGCTCTGCGTCCCGCCGCTCCGTGTTCATCGCTCTCAATCACCGTCGCGTCACCATCCGCGCCGTCTTCCGCATCCATCGCGTCCTCGACGTCGTGATCGTCGCCCTCATCGCCGTAATCCGCATCGCGTTCGTGGTCGTCGTCCATCGCGTGCGTTGTGTCTGTGTCGTGCGTGAGAAAACCTCGTTCGCGATCGACGAATCGATTGCGTTTCCCTCGTCGATAGACGTGGGTTTACCCAACCAAGCTCGGGAGTTTTAGCCGGAGAGTACTTTCTCCCGTCGTCGTCGTCGTGGAATGCTTCGGCGGGCTGCGTCGCTCGAGGGGTCGGCGGCGGCGTGTGAGGCGAGAGTGCGTCGACGCGATCCAATCAACTTTCAAAACCCTAAACCCTAACTAAACCCTAGGGTTTAGGTGATACAAAAGCGCAACCTCACTCACCGACGCCGCGCGGACGTCTATCGTCGGTCGTCATGGTTTCCATTGGGGCGCGACGCGCGGCGCATACTCTCATCTCCCGATTTCTCGCTTCGTCCGCGCGAGACGGCGGCGCACTGAAGACGAGCAGTCTCTCGATACATTTGCGAGCGTTTTCAACGACCGAGGCCACGCCAACGGCGGAAAGACTCGCGCGCGCGCACCCGTCCCGCGCATCCTGGTGGTCTGCGACGACGTCGGGCGCGCCTGCAACTTTTCTTTTCACCTTTGCGAACGATGCGGACGTCGCGCGGTGGAATGCGTTCGGGGATTTCGAACACGGCGGCGCGAGCGAGTGCGTCGTGGAGCGCCAAGCATCGGATGGATACGACGACGGATACGATCGTCGGCGGCGTTCGTCGGCGATTCGGACGTCCACGAGCAATGATACCGCTGATGTAACCGCGAACGAAGACGTTCTGGCGCTGACGTCGTCTTACGGCGTGTTGCGTGGAAACATTTCGAGCGAAATTCCAATCGGAGGCCAATCGGCGCTCGTGAGAAGCGGCTTTGCCGGCATGCGAACGAAACCTCTCGTCGCGACGCTCACCAATCCAGACCCGGTGATGGATTTCGACGCGTTCGACGCGTTGAGTTACCGCGTTCGCGGCGATGGACGTGCGTACATCGCGAGCCTGCGCACAGAAAATTGGTTGACGGATGATACGTCGCGAGACGTTTGGCAGTGCGCTTTTCAGCCACCCGCCGGCGAGTGGGTCGACGTCGTCATCCCGATTGACGCGTTCACTCAAACCTACCGAGGTCGCGCGGTTCACGACCACGCTCGCATGAGCGCGAACCGCGTCGTCTACGCCGGTATTTCCGTCGCTGGAAGCGTGGAGACAGATTTGGACGCTCGTCGTCGATCCGACGGGGCGTTTCGGCTCGACGTCCACTCTGTCGTCGGTTTACGCATGTCAGAGGATGAAATGGAGGCGCACGCCTCGCGTCGGCGTTCGCACGTCGAGCATCCATGCGGCGGGTTCGCCCTGTTAGCTCTCGAGTGCGCCACCGATCAGTCGTCCGGTTGGCTGAGCCGTGACAAGGATGAAGACGACGTCGAGTATTAGAAAGTGCGAGCGAGCGAGCTCTTGTTGAAGATCAACATCGCGAGTAGACTAGACTTTATTGATACGCGCACACAAGCCGCGGTGCCCCAGCCCCGAACCGACCGCGCCGCATGAACACTACTCGCCACGCAGGCGCAACGCTCATCCGCTCCGCGTCCTCGCGCGTCATTCTTCTCGGCCGTCGTCGCAAACTCGACGGCAAATCGAACGCGAGCAGAGGGTACTATCGCATCCCCGCGCGCGCCGGTTGGAACGATTTCACCTGGTCCACGGCGACGATTTCAGCCAACGAACCGGCGACAAATGATGCAAACGGACCGTTGAGACGCGTGTGCATCGACGTCGGGGCGGACGCGGCGACGGGATACGGGATTCCGGGGCAGTTTATGCAAGTGCGAATGAGCGCGGAGGGTAAACCAGCGTTTCTGGCGTTGGCGAACGCCCCGGGTAAGAGTGGATGCGGGGACGGCACGCTCGAGCTGTTGGTGAAATCCGTCCCTGGATCCACGGCGGAGGAGGTGTGCCAGAGCGCGGTGGGCACGGTGGTGGAAACGTCGCCGGTGATGGGGAAAGGGTTCGCGTTGGAGGGCGCCGCGGATGGAAAACCGAACGCGTTGGTCTTCGCCACAGGGTCAGGTATCTCGCCGATTCGCGCGCTTTTGACGTCCGGGGCGTTGGATGGAAAGAGCGTGAGGCTGTATTACGGGACGGCGAACGAGGAGGCGACGGCTTTTCTGGCGGAGAGCGCGACGTGGGGGTGCGAGACGGTTCGGGTGTATTCAGACGGATCTGGGAGACACGTGCAAGACGCGCTCCAAGAGGACATCGCGAAGGGTTTGATTGACGGCGCGAACGCGTTCGCAGTGTTGTGCGGACAAAAAGAAATGACGGATGACGTCAAGACGATTCTCGCCGGTGCAGGCGTGGATGAATCGGCAATGGTGATGAACTTTTAAGTTTGCAGTCTGTGTCTTGAAATGGCTGTAGTGTTGTTACAAGTCGCATGTAGTTGGTCTTCATCTAATTAATTGTTCACGCCTGAGCTGCGTCTGCGCGCCTCTCTCGCGCGTTTAATAGCCTCCTCCAACGCGCTCATGTCCGTAACGGACGCCGTGCGATGAGGCACGACGCGGCGCATGGGTACGCCGCCATCCTCCTCGGCAGCGAGATCCGACCTTGACGGCGATGATCGGAAAGCGCTGCGAGTGAACGGAATGTCACGAATGTCGCGCTCGCCCTCTGGGTTACTTCTCGTAAAGTTCGGCGATTGGAGCGCGTTGGTGCTATTGGAGCGTTGCAACGAAGACGTGCGTTTGAGTACATCGCCAGATTCGTCACCACTCGAGTGGCGCTGGAACATGTCGAAGAATTGCTGACCGTACGAGTCCCGACGTTTGATGCGCTGGGTGTGGTAGCGAGGACTGTCTGGAATCGTAGAGCTCGGGCGCTCGTCCAAGACTTGATCGTAAATTTCAATCGGAGTCTGAGACTTCCAAGCTGGCAAAGGTGTCTTCTTCGATTCACTTTGCCCCGTGCGCAGCGCTGAGAGCGTCGACGGAACGCCAACGGGCGCCGGCGTCGTTGCGCGAGACGTCGCCACCGCGTCCATGGCAGCCTGGAGCGCAGTCTTTCCTCGGATTGGCGTAGTCGGCGGAGGTGTGGGGACTCGCGACGGAACGTCACCCTCTTCGCGCGCCGGCGAAGACTGCGGCGCAACGCGCGCGGCATCTTGCTGCGCAGGCATCGTCGTCGAAGTCGAAGTCGAGGCATCATCCGCGTGGAACGCGAACGGACTCTCTTTTTGGTTCACCGAAGTCGCTTCCAGTCGCTCACTAGAGAGGAACACAGAGTTATCCTTACGAATGCTCGGAATGGTAACCGACATCGTCGCACCCATGGCCAAGGTGGGCGACGTTGATGCGTCCTCCTTGGCGCTCGGCGCAGACGTCGTCGCACTGGCGATCGGCGCTTCCTTCTCCTTCTCCTTGGTCGTCACGGCCGGTTTCGCCGGCGTCGCCGGCACGACAGCCTTGGCAGGAGTCGAATCCGCGGTCGTCTTCGGCGCCTTGGCTGGCGGCGGCGGCGGCGCGGCGAGCGCCGCAGGTACCGTCTCCGGCGTGAATGACATCTTCACCCCGTTAACAAAACCAGTCAATCCGAGCACCTTGCTACTCGTCTGTTCCAAATCGCGAGAGTTGCTATTCATCAACGCGCGTACGGGTAAATCGTACGGTCTGTTACCAAACGGTTGCTCAATCTGTTCCGCCGCCGCTTCGATACCGAAGAGCGCGAGCGAAAGAATCGTCGTCACTGGCACGACGCCCCACACGCCAACCTCGTGCACGAGAATCATCGGTAATGAGCACACGTAAACCATGAGGGTTGATTTCAAGTGCGTGATGATGCAACCGGGAGGCGGCTGGTTGACCACCTTTTCGCAGCTTCCGTAATTGTCCATAATCATCGCCACTTCGTTGTGAATCGTGCTCGCAATGGCTGGAGGCACGTACCCGCGCTTGAATGCATCCTGGACGCAGCCTCTGAGCTGTTCAAGGCAGTAGAGCACCTTGTTATCCGCCAGGCACAAACCCTCCAAGTCGTGCGGATCGAGTGGCGTCGTGAGTTGACTGAGCATCGCCCCGTCGTTGAGCACGGTCCCATTCAAACGATCAGCCACCGTCTCTTTGAGTGCGCCAATCAATCCGAGTGCTCGAGCGGCGAGCATTGGATCATCTGGACCGACCCAAGTGCAAAACGTACCCCCGAGGTTTTTACAGTAAAACAAAATGTTCCCCAGACACGTGCGTCCATACCACCAACGCTCGTGCGCATTGTTCCACCTAAACACCAACATGAAACCCATAGGAATGCCCAACACACCGTGCATAAACGGCGACAACTTGAACATGTTCGCGCCGAGACGAACTTTAGCGAACGCCACCGCGCACGCGCACGTCGTGCTTAACAGTGTCGGCTGCACTGGGCCGAGTTCTCGGTTCACCACCCATCGCGGGTTGCGACCAAAGACGGAACTAAAGAGCCCGTCATCGCTAAACTCGAGCGGATTCTCGGGGTAGAGAAGCAACGAAGCGAGAAACAATCCGGTGCCCATGACGGAGAAGAGAACAAGACGAGTCGTCTTGCTCGGATCCCGCGTGATCCAAATGTTCAACAACTGTTGCATCATTCGCGCGAGCTCTCGCTCTGTCTCTTCAATGGCAAGCTTGTACCACGGATCCGGAAGCACAACCTCATCGTCGTCATCCTCCTCCTCTTCCTCTTCGTCCTCGTCATCGTCGCCGCCCCCACCACCGCCGCCACCAGATCGCGTGTCGTCATCGTCACCATCACCTCCACCATCTGCGATTTGCGCCGCGTTTGGATCGAAATCCGTCGACGAACCCGCAGCGGATTTAATGGAACCGCCGCTCGGCGGCGGCGGGCTTCTCGGTGTCGCCAGCTTCTTATCCCCCGCAACCTTGTCCCCGCCTGTCTTGGTTTTTGTCGCCGTCCCAGCGCTCGATTTTGCGCCGGCTTTCTTCTCCCCAGCTCGTGTCGACGGCTCGTTTCCATCCTTGTTAGAGCCGCCGACGTCTTTACCTCCGACGCCTCCATCCTTCTCCGCCTCCCCGCGTTGTTCAATCTCCTTCACCTCCTTACCCCGGGGTTCGCGTTTAGACGGCGGTAACAACTCATCTTCGCTTAATACCGGCTTTGTCATCGCCGGCGGCGTCGTTTGCGTCACCGTCGGAGGATTGACGCTCGGAACTTCGTTCGCTCCGTTGGCTTCGTTGGCTCCAACTGTCGGCGTCTCCAACGGCGCGATCGCCGTCGCGTCCTCTTTTCGCCGCTCGATCGCCAACGGCGGATGCGACGTTCGCCCTTGCGTCGTTTGCGGTGTCTCACCCGCCGTCGAAGTCACGGAAACCGAAGCCGTCGGTCCACCTTCGCTCGGCGTTCCGTTCACCGAAGAGGATCCCCCGTCGTTCCTCTCACCGCCGCTGGTCGTCGCGTTCTCCCCGCTCTCCGCTCTCGCGATGACGCGAAACCCGACACGCGATGCGAACGTTTCCATCGCGTCGTTCCTTCGCCGGTTCGTCGTCGACGCGAAGTGCGTCGGCGTCGTCAACGGAAGACAACGAGAACGCACAGGAATGCTCGCGAGGACTCGAGCGACGCGTGGACGACGCGTCGATGAGGTCCGCGAGCCGTGCGTCGACAGGCACGATGGCGCGCGCATCGGCGCCGTCGCAGGTGTCGCGCGCATCGTCAGACGTCGTCGCGCGTGCGTGTGACGAGTTGGGTGCGCGCGCCCGAGGTGTCCGTTACTACGCGTGAAGCGTTAGGGTTTTGGAAACGAGATCTACTACTTGTATTATCGTGCTTTTAAGTCTATGTGTATTTTTTATCGTTGATACATGGTTGACCCGGGAAGCCAGCGTCGCTCGCGCTCGCGCTTGCTCATCGAGCGAGCCGAATACCGGACGCAATCCCTGCTTGTTCGTCGAGAGCACGCGAGCGAGGAGACGGCGTGAACGGTGCGCGAGGGTAGCGCCCCGTCTCTCTCTGCGTTAAACTCTCTGTGCGACGAAGGCATGTTATTCGCGCGCGCTCGGCCAACTGCGGTGTCGGTTTTCGAGCGCGCGGTCACGTCTGTGTCCGGGGTATTCGATTCGCTGAATGAACCAGCTCCCGCGGTGTCGTCTATACTAAATTTATCCTCAACTATCGAAGCTCGTCTCGAATATCGGCGGCAATCTTATCGGCATCCATGCCCGGACCGTATCGCCGGAGCACGCGTCCGTCTTCATCAACCAAAAATTTGACAAAGTTCCACTCCACATTCGCCGGTTTTTCTTCGCTCTCTTGACCCGCCCGAACGAGCTTATCGAACACTGGATTATCGGCCAGCGCCAACGGCTCGAAAAGCACGTCCAGTACGCTCTCGAAATCGTTCTTGAGCTCTTCCCGCGTGCCCAATTGATGAAAATCATCCGTCGGAAAGCCCAAAATCGAGAGTTCCCCAGAGGAAAACTCCCGCCGCAACCTCTCCAACCCGTCCACGTTTGCCTTCTTATACCCTCACCGACTCGCCACGTTCGTCACGAGCGTCAATTTCGAGCTTCTCCCGAACGTTTTCGAGCCATCCACGACGACGCCGTTGATATCCGACAACAAACCGACGGCGTCGTGCAACACGCCCAAGGCGCCCAACGTCGCCATCGTCTCCCGCGTTTCTCTCACCAACGCCTCCGCGCTCGACGCGCCGTGGAACCGCCGCCGGAACGATTCTTCCTTTAGCGCATCCGCGTGTCGTCGTGCGTGCGTCGTCGGTTCGACGAATCCCCGCTGAATCATCGCCAAAATCAACAGCAACGACACGCCCAAGACGAGTCGCTTTAAAAACTGATTATGATTTTGACGTGTAACCTTCGCCGCCGTAGCCGTCGCCGCGCCGCCGACGGAACCGCCGCTCCGACGATGACGCGACGTCGCCGATTCGACGTCCATCGTCGACGTCGGTCGGTTCGACGCTGCGCGCGTCCGAGTGAAGCCAACCCGAGCTCAAAACTTCCATTCATTCCCTTCAACACACGATGAGTCGTGAACGGCGAAATTGTGAGGTACAACATATCCACTTGATAGACATCTAATACTTATTATATGTGAGTCCAACTGTCCAACTGTCCAACGCGCGACGCCGCGGGCGAAGAACGTCGCGACCGAAGGATCGATCGCGCGAGTGAACATCACACCGACTAAAAAGTAAAGCTAATTCACACCCCCGTCGTCGTCGCTATCCGAGTCGTCGACGTCGAGCGAAGCGCTCGGAACGCGATTTCGATCGGCGTCTCTCGCTCGCTTGCCCTGCGCCGCGGCTTTCAGCTGCGCCTCCCAGTTATCTCTAAATTTCCTATACACGCACAGAGCCGCGAGAGCGTCTTCGGCGGGATCGTGCGCGCCGTCGCTCGATTGTATGCGCAACGAACAGAAATCCCGGGCGAGATGCCGCAGCCGCCTCGGTCGGGTGAACCTGGGCGGTTTGAGCAGCGGACGCCACTTCGCCGTGTCTCGCGTGAGCTCTCGAGGGTGGTGCAGCTCGAGCGCGGCAAAATCGTTCTCCAACGCGTGTCCGACGACGATGCGGCCTTTGATGAGCTCAGACACTTCGGCGCGCACCTTTGAAAACTCGGGCGCGCTTCCGTCGACGTGTCGCGGGAGAATGCCCGACACGCGCGTGCGATAATCCGTCACATTCTTATACGCGCGACTATACGAAAGATACACCGTGTTCCCGTGTTCATTCACCACGCACACCTGCGCGAGCATGCTCTCCATGCCACATTCTCCGACGCCAACCATTTCGCAATCGAGCGCAAGCACATCCGTGACGGTGCAATCATCCGAAAACGGCGCCGGCTTTACGAGCGATTCGGCGCCCGACCGATCCGTTCTCCTCACGTCAGCCATCACGCCCTCGTGCGCTCTCCGCCGCGCCTCGCTCGTCCCGTTCCCGTCTATGCATCCGTTCCCAAATCCTTCTTCTCCGCTACAAAACCTCGCGAGCTCGCGCAAAACGCGCCCATCACACGCCGCTCTCGCCACCGTTACGATCGTGCCGCTTCGCGTCTCTTCACATCTCGGCGCGAACCCGCACGTCTCCTCTTCCCTCTCCCCTGCCTTTGATCCAATCAACGCCAACTGATCTGCCCGCGCGTTCGACGTGTGATTCCCTCCGACGTGCGCGCGAACCTTTCGTATCGTCGTTTTCCCTCTTCTTTTACTCAGCGCGAACGCGACGCACAGCGTCGCCGCGTCCATCCACTCGCCCGCGCGCGTCGCCGACGGCGTCATCGTCAAACGTTCCAACTTTTTGCAACACACCCTCGAATCGCTACACACCGTTAGATCATTATCCCTCCCGTGACGCACGACGGCTGCGTACACCGCCAGCATCTCCACGACGTTGTTATCCGTCGAACGTGCCGTCGTCGCGCTCGCGTAGTTCAGCGCGTGTCCGTACGAGTACCACACGCCAATGCCACTTCGTCGCCGTCCATCGTCGGTGGAAGCGCTCCCGTCGACGTAACAGAGAGAGTTTGCGTTGTCGGGCTTGTTTTTATTCCCCGACCGTCGTTTCCCTCCGCTTCCGCCGCTTCCGCCGCCGCTCGACGCCGCCGACGCATCGATGCGAACCTTCGCGAACCGTCGCGCGAACGACGTCGCGATCCCCGGGAACACGCGCGCGAGCGACGACGCGCACGCCGCGGCGTGTAGTATGAATATTAATAATTCAATCGCCACGCGCGTCGTCGACGGCGCGCGTCGCATCGCGGGCGAGCGGGCGGATGCCCAGAAAGGAGCGGAACGCCGCGAAAAGTGACGCGAGTTCGCGAACGCGTCGTCGCGCTCTACTCACCGACGCGCGAAACGCGATCGACGCGCGCGAAACGCGGTCGAATCGGATAAAAGGAACTCTTCATCTCCGCGTCGTACATTGACTCGAGACGTCTCGAAACTTTGGGTGACGCCGTCCGTTCGTTTTGGATTCGTATTCGATTTCGCTCGGCCGCCATGGAGTACGTGTCGTTCGAAGGACTTCGCCTAGATGGCCGACGAGCGAACGAAACGCGGCGGGTTCGACACGCGTTCGGCGTGGACGATCGCGCGGATGGTTCGGCGAGGTTCGAGATGGGGAACACGATCGCGCAGGCGACGGTGGAGGGACCGAAAGAGCGGCGAATGGGACCGCCCGAGGAGGGCGAGAGCGAGCGGTGCAGAGTGGAAGCGACGTACGCGTCGAGCGCGTTCTCGGCAGAGGGAGTGCGAGCGGCGAGGAAAACGGATCGGAGAGCGAAAGAACACTCGAGCGTGTTGACCGAGGCGTTGCAGAACGCGGTAATGGGAGATTTGATGCCGAGGTGCGCGGTTCACGTGACGGTAAATGTGTTGTGCGACGACGGAGGAGCGAGAGCAGCGAGCGTAAACGCGGCGACGTTGGCGCTCATCGACGCCGGGGTGCCGATGCGGGACATTTTAAGCGCCGTAACGGTCGGGTACCTCGACGGGGAAACGCTCGTGGACTTGAACAAGACGGAGGAACGCGGACGCGGTCCGGAGCTCTTGACGTGCGCCATGTTGGGAGAGGCGGCGGCGGATTACGAGTCCCGAGAAATAGTGGGCGAGCAGCTTGATCGTGGAAAAACCACCGCGGACGTCTTCGATTCCATGCACGACCTCGCCCTCGCGGGAACTCGAGTCGTCGGCGAGTACATGCGTCGTGCCGCCGTTGAGCGAACGCGCGGATTGGCGTCTTCACGAGCGCTCGAGAAATTTTAACCAGAAAACGACGACGAATCGGATCGCGTAATCCACGACAAACCCGTTTCGTTCGTCCGCCCACCTGTTCGTTTCGATTAGATCAACTAGATTCATGTAACATCGCGTGTAACGCTCTGTACAAGTACGATCAACCACCCGAGTGAAAAAGTGACAAGTGACGGGTGCATACGTCATCACAGCCGCCACACGACGCAACCACCACTTTGCGACCGGCCCGTCTCTCGCACGCGAGTCCCCCCGTCATGTCGCCGGTGCGCACGGCGGAAACATCCGTCAAGATCCCGCGCGCATCCTCCGCCGCGTCGCTCACCGATGGAACGCGCGAGCGACACGCCCTCGACGTCGTCGTCGATGACATCACGTACACTGTCGAACACTCGAAGACGAAGGAGCGCACGGCGCTGTTGCGAAACGTCTCGGCTACGTTCAAGCACGGCGCGACGCACGCGCTCATGGGTGCCTCTGGCGCCGGAAAGACGACGCTGTTGGACGTCGTGACTGCGCGAACGACGAGTGGGACGATTGAAGGCGGCGGAGTGTACTACGGAGGGAGACGCGCGAGTAAAGCGGCGTTCATGCAATGCGCGGCGTACGTCGAACAGTTTGATACCTTGCTGCCGATGTTGACGGTGAAGGAGACGTTGAATTACTGGGCCGAGCTTCGGGCGAGGAATGAAGAGGAGAAGGAGGAGATTTTGGGACGAGTGCCGCTGATTATTCAGGATTTGAACTTGTCGGAATGCCAAGACGTCATCGTCGGCGACGCGTTGAACAGAGGGATTTCGGGTGGACAGGCGAAGCGGACGAACGTGGCGCTCGCGCTGGTGACGAATCCAGATGTTCTGTTTCTCGATGAACCGACGAGTGGGTTGGACTCGGCGACGTCGTTGGACATTGTGCAAATGCTCAAGCATTTGGCGGACTCTGGGGTGACTGTCATCGCCACTATTCACTCGCCGACATCTGAGGCGTTTCGATTGTTCGATTCGCTCGTCATGTTGAAGAAGGGTAACGTCGCTTACGCCGGTCCGTTGAACGACGCTTTACCGTACTTCAACGGACTCGGGTGTAAGTACGACAACGCGCTTAACTTGGCTGATTTTTTGGTTTCCAGCGTCGCTTCAGAGGATGTCGACTTCGTGCGAGTGTTCGGGGAGAGCGACGCCGGGGCGAAGAACCTCGCCGCCGTCAAGACGTCACTTGCCGCCAAACAACTCCCGGCGCCACCGCAACCCAAGGTGACGCGCGGCGCGGCGTCGAAAATTTGTACTCTCCTGAAATACCGCACGAGGTACAACTACAAGAATCCCGATTTTGTCGCCGCTCGAAGCGCGGGTAACTTTTTGTTCGGCTTCGTCATGATGACGCTCTTTTGGAAAATCGGCAAACCCGAGGGCTTGGCTCAAGACCAATCGACGCAACTCAACGTCGCGAGTCTTTTATCCATGCTCAATATTCTTCCTAGTTTCCAGGCCTCGGGATACATGCCGAGCGTTGTGTTGGAACGCGCTATGTTCTACAGAGAATTGGACGACGGAGTCTACCCGCTGTTGAGTTACATCGCGTACAAAATTATCGAAGAGGGCTTGTTGGCCATTCCCGTCTCGCTCATCGCGCAAATGATGCTCTATCTCGGCTGCGCCATCCAAGGATCCTTCTTTTACTTCTGGATCATCAACTACGGGGTCATGTCGTGCGGCATCGCCCTCGCCTACGTCTGCGCTGCAGTCGCACCCAACATGGACGCCGCCAACACGCTGCTACCCGTGTACAACGTCGTGCAACTCTTATTCAGCGGCATCATCATCCGCGTCGCGAGCATGCCGAAAGCCTGGGCGTGGTATCGTCACACATTATTCGTGCGGTACGGCTGGATGGCGCAAATGCGCAACCACTTCGGTGACGACGCACCGGCGGTGTTCGTCGACGACGCCGGTGACGCCAGAAACGTCTCTGATTTCTACGGCGTCTCCCATTCGCTATCCACAAACGTCCTTGCCGTTTTTGGCTTGTGGTTGTTTTGGATCGCCGTCGCGTACGTCGCCATGAAGAATATTCGACATCAAAAGCGTTGAGCGGCTCGACTTGAGAGCCAGTGTAATTCAATGTTCCTTCAAGCCTCATTCCCTTACGCCCCACAACCGTCGAATGCGATGCCGGAATCCAGCGCCGCCCCGCGGGACGACGTGAGTTCATCCGAGGTGTTGAGCTCGTCGAACCGGGCGCAGAGACGCGATCGACGCCGGCGACAACGTCGAAGTGAATCGAACAACAGTCATGCTGACGATGACGACGGCGACGCGAAGGATAAAGAGGCGGCGGACGAAGAAGAGAAGAAGGGGGATGACGAAGGAAAGATTGATCGGACAACTTCGAGTGGGGGTCCGTCGTTGTTGGCGTTCGTGGATGTGAGCGCTGCGGCGATGAGGAATGCGCCGGCGGTTAAGTACGAAGAGCCTTACGAGTTGGGACAGGTACGGAAATACGACGGAGAGAGAGAGGCACTCGATGCGCGCTGGGATTTCGCTTACGCGACCATCGATACTGACTAGTGAATGCGTATTTTCGGTGTTCGCGGAAACAGGTGAGCAAACGAAGAGATGAACGATTGACGACGTACGACGCGAGCAACCTGAAGCGGCTTCGGGTGGCCAATGCATCGCGAGGCGTCATTGATTTGAACGAAGGGTTCGGGACTTTTAGGGACAGGGACCGGAGAGAGATTTATCCAGCACCAGTGTACCCGATATTTGGTGCGCTGGAGGCGGCGGGGCAGTTGAAGGCGTTGGAGGAGGTGGACGTGATTACGTGGAGAGGAAACGTGAGTAAACTGTTGACGGCTTCGTGGAACACAAACGAAGCGTGGACGATGGAAGCGGAGCTCGTGAACGATCGGACGATTGTGTTGAACGTGAAAGAGACGGAGGAGGGTCTAAGGAAAGCGTTGACGAGGGATGAACGTGACGAGCGTATGTGTTATTGGGGGTACGCGTTTGAGGAGGCGGTGACGTCGGAAAAGCCGTTTACGGAACCAGTAGATTGCATGGATTGTTTTTGCGCCGTCGTCAAAACTAAGCTAGGAAATATGAACGTCGTCATGTGTGGAGAGGTAGACTGTTGCGATGGGGACGAAGGTGAGCTGACCAACTACGTCGAGTTGAAGACGTCGAGAGTGATGAACGACGCGCGCCAGGTGAAGAAATTTGAGAAGGACAAGTTGTTGAAGTGGTGGGCGCAATCGTACGCGCTCGGCGTTCGGCGAATCATGGTGGGGTTTCGAGACGATCGCGGTCGGGTATTAAAGACGCAAATGCTAGAGACGCTCAAACTTCCAGGGTACGTGACCAAACACAAGGGGGCATGGAATGCGCGAGACGGCTTGCGATGCGCATCGCTTGTGTTGACGAAACTCAAAGAAGCGCTGGCAGAGCAACCCGCGGGTACGCGCGTGCGCGTGGAGTACGAGCCCAAAAAGCTGAAACATCGAGTCAATTTCATCAAGGATGACTCGATTCCAGACTTTTTACCGGCGGACGCTCGAGCGCACCTCATGAATAGCGGCGCTTTGCAGGAGAACGTCTCCACGAAAGCGGCGACCGCCCCCGCCCCCGCAACGCGTCGCAGCGCGTCAACCGACGCCGCGCCCGAGCTCTCGGAAACCGCCTCGGCGATGAGCATCCGCGCGCGAAACGCGGGGTCCAGCAGGATCGAGTATATTCGTTCGCTTGGCCCCGCGGCACTCCTGTACATGCAAGGAAAGGATCCAAACAGAAGCGCATCCATGCGCGGACGCGTTAACGACGCTACGGATGGCGGAATCGGAATAGACCCTTCCATGTGGATGCAAAAGGCGCACACGTTCCTCGCGCCAGAGTCTGCCATCCCCGGTGATCAATCCGTGGATGAGATCAACGCCGGCAAAGCCGCTCCGGCGTCATCCGCCAAAGTCCAGCCGAGCTCATCCGGCGTGCGAGGCACCAAACGTCCCGCGGCGGAGGAGGCATCGATGGAAGACGACGATTGACAATTCATAGATTAATCAGTTCTGCGCCGTACGCGGTAACCGACGAGCGTACCGCGCCGAGCATTTTTGTTGTACCTCTAGTTAGTAACTAACTGTTAGTTGGAGCGCTTTCCCACCGCACCTCACACCCCATCCGCCCGCCCACCCGAATGCGTTTCAACGACGCGACCTGCGCCGCAACGCACGACGCTGCCAACGTTCCGGTGTTATCCCTCGTCTCCGCGCTCTGCGTCGGCGGACTCTTTGGTTTCATCGACCCAGTGGTCGTTACGAAGGTATTTCTCTTTTACATCCTCTTCGACGGCGTCTGGATCGCCGCGTACCCCAAGTGCGTCCCGAGCGCCGCCAAAGTCGTGGTGTTACATCACCTCATCACGGGTGTGCTCCTCTTGCACCCGCTGCGACGACCCGAGAGAGCGATTGAGACGTGTAAGAATGGATTGGTTGAGCTGAACACTTTATTTCTCATTCTTCGTCGGCGGTCGACGCGAGGCGGCGCGACGCACGCAATGTGGAACGCGATGTACGTCGCGACGCTCGTACCGGTTCGTTTCATTTGGCAGCCGTATCTGTTGGTGTACTTTGTCGGGTTGACGTCGAGAGACGCGGCGTGGGAACGCGTGCAAGTCGTCGGCGCTCAAGCGTTCCTAGTTGGCTTCAACGTGTTTCTCGTTTCGAGACGACGACGGGAAAGCGGCGGGGAAGCGGAAGGGAAGCGGAAGACTTCGTAGTGTTTCTAGGTAGGTTTGCTTTTTGTCTATAAACGAATCGCGTTATTGAGATGTCTCGTCAGAGTTGGCAACCATCGACGCGGACGGCGGTTTTTCGTAGCTTCCATCGCGCCAACCGCCTTGACACAACCGACACGACATTCTACACTCCTTGTGCATGAATGCCGGGTTCTTAGTGCACTCGCCGCTCTCTGACCATCCCCTACACTCTTCGCGAGTGTCTTTACAATTCGCATTTTCCAGCGGCCCGCCGTCGTAAAAGATTTTATGCGCGTCCTCTCTCTTTGATCCGAGCGCGTTGACGTGCATCCATTTTGTCGCCGTCCACTTTTCACCCTTTATGACCGGACATCCCGCATGAGAAGAACCAGAGTCGAGCTCACCCCCGGGCTTCATGCTCCAAAAGAGCAACGCGTCGCCTTTTCGAGCCTTGACCGCTCGACCGCCGGCGCCGCACGCCGAGTACTCGGATACATTTCTATTCGCAGGCGCATCCGTGTTCGGAAACACCGTCTCCCCACCCTCTTCGACGTCCGACAGGTACAAGAGCACGGTGGCGATTCGATTATTCTTTTTACCACCCTCGTGGAAGAAATAATCAAAGTGCGACCGGTATTCTTGCCCCGGTTCGTAACGCAACACTTGCAGCGGTTCGCCGTTGACGCGAGGCACATGCGACCAGCGCTCAATGCGCTTCTCAATCTCCATGATGACATCATCTTGCCCGCGGTTGATGAACGTCCCCGTCGACGTGCGAATATCACTCACCGTCGACCCACCCGTGGCGGCGTCGACGACGCCGGATTTGCGCAAACGACCGCGGGAGAGCTCGAGGATGTGATCGCACTCGTCGTCCGTCAGAAATCCTTCGTACAAAAACGCCCTCGGTTGATTGAGAGAAATCGTTCGTATCCTCGTCGGGTCGAGCGCCGTCGTCTTCACGGATGACGAGGACGACGCGGCAAACGGTGACTCGAGCGCCACGTGTGGGGCGCTTTCAATCTCTTCCAACTCTCTACGAAGCGTCTCGTCTTCGTCCTTCGGCGCCGAAACGTCCCTCGGTGATTTCACTTCCTCCCGTGAAAGTTCCGACGCATCCTCGCGCGCAACGTCTTCGATAACGACGACTTCTTCACCATCCACCTCTATCTCTTCTCCAGCGTCCATATCGTCGTCGATCGCGCCTTTACTCGTCGTCGTCGCTTCTTCGCTCGCTTGTTCTGCTCTCAATCGTTCAATCACTCGACTCGCCTCCTCCGCGCGCGCCTCCTCCTCCTCTGTCGTTGTCGACATCGTCGCCGATGCGGTGGCATCGGTATTACTCTCGTACCCTTGCGGTCGTCTCGGTTTTCGCACCGCCGACGTCCTCGGCGCGTCGTTATTCCTCGACATCGAAACCGGCGCCGACGAACGCACCACGTCGCTGCTTCCCCCTCCACCGCTTCCACCCCCGAAAACCAACCACGCGCACGTCCCCAACGCTATAACCCGCCCGATCGTCGTCATCGCCGTCGACCGTTGGCGTCCACGTCTTCCTCCGCGTTCACGAAACGATGACGACGACGACGACATCATCTGATGCATCGGAAGCATCGACGATTCCCTTCCACCACCGCGAAACGCCGCACCGTTCCCGAACCCGACCCACGAGGCGATCGTCGACGCGACCGTCGACGACAGCGACGCGCGTCGTCCGCGTTTCGGGCTTCCCATGACGTGTCGTGCGTCGACGTGTGACGCATTCCACTCAAACGCAAAGGATTAAACTCAAATTCCATCTTGTCGTCACACATCGTCTCGTCAACGCGCCGCGCGCCGCGCGTGCGATCGGTGAACGCACACTCGGTGTTTTTTGGACATGGAGAAGCGCAGGAAGGAGCGCGAACGCGGGTCGTGGGCGAGTCCGCCCGCGAGAAAAGCGCTCTTTGCGAACGACAACAACAACAATACGACGAACACGACTACGCAGTGGGGACACGCGTTCGATACGCCGATGGGTAAATCAACAAACGCGACGGCGACGAGGACGCCGGGGGACGGAGAACCCATGCGAAGAAACTGGTCGTTCGGCGATGATGATGAAGACGACGATGAACTTGGATTGAACGCCAACGCCAATGCGAAACGAAAAAATCGAGACGGTGAAGACGACGACGGAGATGCGAATGCCGCGTTCGAAGGACCGAGAGGGGCAATGCTGGCGACGCCATCGTCGGCGTCCGCGTTCACGAGAGCGTTGAATGATGCTTCGAATTCGGGCAGCGGCGCGGCTCGTTCGACGAACGCGGCGGCGTTTGAATCATTGTATTATCATCGAGCGACTGCTGGGACGATGTGTGGGAGATCACCGGAAGACGTCAAAGACGATACCGGAGTGTTAACGACAGCGCGTCCGCTCGGATCGCCGACGCCGATGCGGCTGTCGGGATCGCCGCCGGCGCCGCCGAAGAAGAATCCGGCGTTGGCGGCGCACGCGGCGGCGTACGGATACACACCTTCGATGGCGAGACTCGTCGTCGAAGCGGACGAACCGTCGACACCGGCGTTTGCCGGACCGTGTGCGATGATTCCATCCGCGCTCGACGCTGCGCTGGGTATACCGTCGGTCGATGGAGCGACGGTGCGGACGTTGATGACGGGGGCGGAACGAGAAGGCTTGGTGTTGATTGATTGCAGGTTTCCGTACGAACACGGTGGCGGGAGGATTCGCGGCTCCGTGAACGCGTACTTGCCTGCGGACGTGCAAAGGCTCATGCACGCGCGCACACTCGCTGGGATACACGGAGTGTACGTATTTTACTGCGAGTTTAGCAGCGAGAGAGCGCCAAAGATGTGGCAGCACGTGCGGAATTTGGATCGGCGCGACCACGTGGCTGATTACCCTGCGCTCTCGTTTCCGCAAGTCTACGTCCTGCGCGGCGGTTTTGACGCATTTTTCGACGAGTACAGAGAGTGTTGCGAAGGGAACAAGGTGAGCATGTCGGATCCGCAGTACGCCAACTCGTGTCGGGAGTACGGCGCGATGTACCGGGAAGCGTGGATTGCCGCGTCGCGAGCGAAGAGCATGGCAGACGTCGACGACACGCCGTACGGACGTCGGCGATTCGCACCTGAATACTCGTAATTTGTTTAATCGCGCGTGTTTGCCGAGCGACAATCGTTGTCTGTACGCCACTGTAATGTAATATCATCCTTTGTTGTATACTAATAAACGCTACGCGCGCAAAAAATCAACGCTAGAGCGAAAACGACTTGCATTTTCCGGCGTTCGTGCCCCAATCGTAATGTGCGTACGAAATCTTCAATTTCCTCGCGACACGACCGTCTGCCAACGCGTCCTCTATCGCCTTTCGAGGGTCATCGCGAAGAAAGGGCGCGACACGTCTGAGCACTTCCTCCGGAGTTGCGCCGAAATCACACGCATACCAACGCAAAATTTTCGACATTTGAATCTTCGGTAACGCCACCTCGACCGAGCCATCGAGAAACGCGCGCGCGGCGATATCGAGCTGCGCATCCACCTTTTCCGCGCCGTACGCACGAATCGGCGGGCAAGAATTCGCACCGCAATTAAGCGCGAAGTGGATCCGCGGATCGAGATGCGATAGCGCAAATCGTAATCGACGATCCGTCGACTTGAAGTGTCTCTTCGAAAACATGGCGGACGGAGTCGCCGCATTGGATCGCAGCAAACCGTGCTCTATGTCATCGAGTGTAAAGAAATCATTACCAATGACGTAACCGACGTTGCGATAAAACTTGACTCGGCTCGACGTTGATTTGGGTACGCCAAATTTGACGTACGCGTGCTTCACCGCAACGTTGTACACATTTAGAAGAAACGCCTTGCGTGCGTTCTCATCCGCCAACTCGCCTTCGTCGAGACGAATCGCACGAAAGCTTTGGGTGACATTCTCAAACTCGGCAAACTGTGCGTCGCGACCGACGGCGACATAATCCACCAGACCCGTCGATGTGTCCGTATGCAGATTTTCGACGACGGCAAAAGCACTCTTTAAATACCCCGCCGCATCCACCGGGTGTTTAGGCGCCACCAGTGTCACCGCGTCGGATTTACCGCATGGATTCAGCGTCCCCCGCGGATCCCGCTTTACCTTGGAAGTGGACGCCGTATGCGTTTCGTCTGACGTGCTTTTTCGTTCTTCCTTCTCAAACGCGTCCGCGCGCGTCGACCTCGACCGGCCCATTAACGACCTCGACGTCGACACCCCACGCATCGGATCGTCCCACTCCTCCTCCGCCGGTTCTCTCAGACACGCCGGCGGTTCAAACCTTCCCACGACGACGGCGCTTCCTCCTTCTCGTTCGGCGTCGCCCACTTCGCCCGCCTCGCCCAACACCGCCCGCGTCAACTCGAGCGTCCTTCCCATCGCCTCCACCTCCTTCACCCCACCCAGCGCGACGTCGTTCGCGAACAACGTCGGCGTGGCGCACCGTCCGAACGTCAACGCCGCCAATCCGCGCTCGCGTGTCGCGCGCGCGTCCGTCGTGAGCGCACCCAGAGGGATGACGCGCGCGATCTCACGAGAAATCCCAACGTTTTCGAGCGCGTGAAGCATCGCGCGCGCATCCGGGTCCGCCGCGGATTCGACGACGAGCGTCAATAGAGGTGCCTGCGACATGTGCGCGTGCGAGCGCGTACGCGCGAGAGCGACGTCGAGTGGCGAAAGTTTCAAGTTGAAATTGAACAACGAGCGCACGAGAATCACCATACGCCGACGCACCCGCGCACGAGAATCACCATACGACGCCGCAAACGCAATGTCGACGAAATCACACGGGGGGCGTTTGACTTTACGCGTGTTCCACGCGTTGCGTCGTCCGACAACCGCCGTCGTCGCCCGACGCGCGCGCGTTTCGAACTCGTTTCGCGCCGATTCGTCTTCTCTTCGCGCGTCCGCGTTGGGCGACGGAACGCGCGACTTCGACGCCGAACGATCGAAGGTGCGATTGGAATCCGCGCGAGACGGTGCGACGGAATCTGATGATGATGAAGAGACTAGTGACGCCGCGCTCGCGGGTGCGGTGGAGCCAGATGCGCGCGTGTCTCAGGGGATTCTCAGCGTCTCGGTGCCGACGTCGCACGGAGACACGGCGCGGGCGGCGTTTGCCAATCGCGGGACGGCGGAACTGTTCGAACCGGCAAAATCAGACGCCTTGCTTCGTGGGAAATTTACCGACGAAGACGTAAACGTGGACGAGGAGGCGATCGCGGTGGCAGCGTGCGAGGCGAAGATTGAAAAATGCTCGAGAAGGTGCCCGCACAGCGACGTCGTCATGTTGCAAGCGTTTGATTTTCTCTCGGCGACGCGAAAGGATTCTCCCAAGACGTACTACAGTCGATTGCTCGATCGGGTGGATTTCATTGCGTCCCATGGGTTCACGCACGCGTGGTTGCCGCCTCCGCAACTTTCCGTCGACGAGCAAGGTTACATGCCTCGAAAATTGTACACGCTCGATGGATCTTATGGTTCAATGGATGAATTGAAGATGTTGATTCGAGCGCTCAAAGAGGCGGGCGTAAAGAGCGTGTGTGACGTAGTTTTGAATCATCGATGCGCGGAAAGTTACGACGCGAACGGAACACCGATCGCTTTCGCTTACGAGGTCTCGCCAGGAGGAGAACCGATCGATTGGGGTGCCGAAGCCATCGTTCGCAACCATCCAAATTTCCCAGGAACGGGATCCGTCGACTCGGGGGAGTCTATTCCCATGGCGCCAGATTTAGATCACACCAACGTTGCCGTTCGCGAGGTGCTCATTGAGTGGCTCGAGTGGTTGCACGACGAAATCGGGTACAGTGGGTTTCGTTTCGACTTTGTGCAAGGCTTTGCACCAGAATTTCTAGAGGAGTACGTCCGAGAAACCGTCGGGAAGGAAGCATTCTGCGTCGCCGAGAACTTTGTTGGGATGAGTTGGTCGGGCTCCGTGCTCGAATACAATCAAGACAAGGCGAGGCGGGTGCTGATGGATTGGTTAGCCGCCACGCATGATAGCTCGGCGTTGTTTGACTTTCCGACAAAGGGCATTCTGTCCGAGGCTGTTCGCCGACGCGAGTTTTGGAGGCTCATCGACGCGCAGGGCAATCCACCAGGGCTCTCAGGTTGGGCGCCGCAAATGTCGGTGCTCTTCGTCGACAATCACGACACCGGATTTCCGCAGAACCATTGGCCGTTTCCACTCGATCGTCTCGCCCTGGGGTACGCGTACATTCTCACCCATCCTGGCATTTGCTGCGTCTACGGTCCACATCTGTGGTGTCACGACCCGGAGATGTGCTGGCCAAAATCTCTTCCGGGGGAAATCAAAATGCTCATGCGCATTCGAGCCCGCGCCAAGGTTTGTTGCGAGAGCAAAGTCGTCATTCATCGCGCCGATGCGGACATTTACGTCGCCGCTATCGACGATACGCTCATCGTGAAGCTCGGCCCGCGCTACGACGTACCAGACGACCTTGCGCCGCATCTCTTCGACGGCTTCGATCTCGCGACGTCGGGGATGGATTACGCGGTGTGGATGAGACAAGATTTGATTGAAACGCCCTAGTAGCTACAGCGAGCGCTACGCGAAAAATGTGTTTACGAAGAAGCGACATTTACATGCTCGCGATGCGATCGGAGACTTGGTCTTTGTTCGCGACGAGGCGTTCGCATAAGTCTTTCGTGAGCGTCACGCCCTTTTGACCCGGAAGCTTTACACCATTCTTTTCATAGTACTCGCGGATGTTTAAAAAGATCGTTCCCTTGTACTTGCTCACCACGGCGCGACGCATCGGGGAGAGCTCTCCCAACACGACTTCTTGTCCCGTGCTCTCGCACTGTTCGAACGCGTCGTGCGCGCCGTCAATCACGCTTTTCAGCGCGCTCCACTGCGAGACATTGAGCGAGATGCCCTTCTTTCCCGGTCTATACTCACCTTCGCCGCCAGGTTGGTAATACTCGCGAATGTCGATGAGCGTGTTTCCGTTCCATTTGCGAACCGTCACTCTCTTCGTCGCCGAGAGCGCGATAACTTCATCTTGAACGGGAACCACGCCATCCAGGGGTGCCGCTGTTACTGTCGACGACCCCGGCTGTGCCGACGCCGCGCCTCCTACCGAACCTCCTCCTCCTACTGAGTTCACCGGCATCGAGCTTGTCGCCGCTCTTGCGCTCACCGTCGTCGCTTGACTACTCGCCACCGTTGCCATCGTCCCCGCGTTATCCGCGATAAACCACCTCGGTCGACCACCATTCCCCGCCGACACCTCTTGCGTCACCGTCCCTCGCTTCATCAACGCGTACAACACTTTGTTCACGGCGCTCTTGTCCTTTTTCAGAAACGACGCAATCTCCTTCGCGTCTCCGCCTTCCTCACCCAACGCCCTCACCGCGGACAACAACTTATCCTCGCTCACAGCCGTCGCTGGGGACCCAGGTGGAAGTACGTCGTGCACCGCCCTCGCGCGTTTCAGCAGCGTCGGCGACATTGGTTCATTTGCGCTCGCGTCCCGAGCTCGCTTCTCGACGCGCTGATCCTCCTCCTCTTGTTGCGCTGACTCCGCCCCCGCGTCAGCCGGAATCGTCCTTAAAAAAGCATCAATCTCTCTCGACACAATCGCCGCATCCACCTCCGCCTCGTCGTCCCCGAACTCCTCTCGCAACGCGTCCCGAACGCGTTCTCGAACGCGTCGTTCCGTCGTCGTTTCCAAATTCATGCTCGGCAACAGAATCCGCGTCTTCAAAGCCGTCGCGTCCGCATCAAACGTCGTCACCGCCGACATCTCGACCGGGTTTCAATCGTACAAAAATTACCTCGGTGTGATTCGCGCGCGCGGGGGAGCTTTCGGGCGTCGCGTCGGTCGCGGCGTCGCGCGATGTGACGCTTTGAAACGCGCTCGCGAGCGCCTCGTCGTCAGAGCAAAGCGCGCTTTCGACGCGCGTCGAACACCGACGAACGAAGGAACGGCCCGGGCGGGTGAGCGAACGGGGTAAAGAATCGGTGCGGTAGACTCGCAGTCGGGATGTTTGCGCGACACCGAACGGCGGCGACCGCGGGCGCGCGCGCGGCGGTTCGAAATCTTTCGTGGACGACGTCGACGTCGTCGTCGTCGAGCGGTGGTGCCTGGATGATGACGCCGGCGGTGCGCGGTGTCGACGCGTCGACGCTCGCATCGACGCGGGCGTTCGGTGCGTCGGCGAAATCGGGATTCTCGCGCGCGGCGGCTTCGTCCGCGACGTCGTCGTCCGCGGCGTCTTCGTCTTCGTCGTCAACGATGAAGAAGGAAGCAGGGTTGTTGCGAAAAGCCGCGACGGCAACCGCGGCGCTCGTCGGTTTTGCCGCCGTCGGTGCGGTGTCGGCGACGATGGACGCCGCGGTGACGTCTCCGATGGACGCCGCGCTCGGAGGACAGCGCGTGACGCTGTACCAGTACGACGTCTGCCCGTTTTGTAACAAGGTGAAGGCTTTTTTGGACTTTTACAAGGTGCCGTACGACGTGGTTGAGGTGAACCCGATGACGAAGAGCGAACTCGGATGGGTTGAGGATGGGTGGAAGAAAGTGCCGATCGTTATGGTGGGGGATGAAAAGCTGAATGATTCGAGCGCGATCGTCGCCGAGTTGACGAAGAGGTTTGACGCGAGTGGGTCGAGCGCGAAGGCGGGCGGATGGTTTGGAGGGAAAAAGTCCAAGGCGTACCTGGAACGAGAGGAAAAGTGGATGAAGTGGATCGACGATCGGTTCGTGCACGTGTTGACGCCAAACATTTATCGAACCTGGAACGAGGCGTTGCGATCGTTCGATTACATCACGCAGAGGGGTAACTTTGGGTATTTCGAGCGCGAGTCGGCGAGATGGGTGGGCGCGGCGTCCATGTACGTCATCGCCCATCGCGTGCTGAAGAAGAGGCACAACATCGTTGACGAACGCGCCGAGCTTTACGCCGAGTGTGACAAGTTTGTCGAAGAGGGCCTGGCCGGGAAGAAGTTTTGTGGCGGTGACGGTCCGAATAACGCGGATTTGTGCGTCTTTGGCGTCTTGCGGGCGGTCAAGACTTTCGAGACGTTTACCGACGTCATGGAGAACACTTCCATCAAGCCGTGGTACGATCGCATGGTTGACGCCGTCGGTGAAGCCTCGCGCACGGATGGTATCCCGAATTAAACGCAAAGCGTCGAAAGTACGGCGCCACTACATTTGTTTTAACATTACAACAACACGCTATTCATTCAATCAATCAATCATTCCAAAGTCGGCTCGACGTGCCTCTCCGCCCACGACGCCGGCGGCATCGCCCCGCAATCTTTAAACGCGAGATACGACCCGAGAACGTAGCGACCGATCGGAGTAAAATCCCCGGGATCGCTCGCGAGCGTCGCCGCGAGCTCATCTAAAGGTTGAAACTCTCCGGTGGCCACCTCGCCATCCTCAAACGCCAACTCGGCATCGTCTCGAAGCAAAACTTCGAAGCACGCCCCCCATACCCGCATGTACTTGTCCTCGTACGGAAACTCGAATAGTTTCACCACCATCGCACCCGCCGCGGCGTCCGATCCGAGCTCTTCCTCGAGCTCTCTCGACATGGTTTCTTCATATCCACCGGTTTCGCGCGCTTGACAGACGCCGCTCGTGACGACGTCTAGCGCCCCGGGCCACACATCCTTCAACGCGCTCCGTCGAGTGACCAAAATAGACATGCCCGCCAAAGACGACGCCTTATAATCATCCCCACTGCCGTCGGGTCGTCGTTTGAGCACGACGGCAAAGCTTCCTCTACCGAGCGCTCGCGTTGAGACGGTTTCGCGCCGTGAAGCTGAACCGACGACGACATTCTTCTCATCCACGTGCACGCAAAACTCCTCTGCGGTTTCCGACGAAGACGTCGACGCCACGCATCGTCGTCGTCGCCCTCGCGTCGTCGGCGTCGTCGTCGGCGGCGAAGCGTTCCTCTGTTTGGTAAAAAGCGCACCGAAGCGTAACGCGAGCGAGCCGTGGACGACGCGCATGCGATCGATGAGAACGAACGAACGAAAGAAACGATGAACGCGGATGAAACCGACCGATGGGATGCGAGCGAGCGAGACCTCGTACTCCCGCGACGAGTCTGGCTCGAACGGCGTCACAGAGTGAAGTTGGAAGAATAAAAAAAAGATGAAACGAAAGTTGGCTCCAACGTCACTCTGTGTCGCCGCGCACATCCATACGTCCGATGCGTGCGATGATGCACGCATCGACGACGACGACGACGCTCATCGCGTCGAAACCGTCGTCGCCGGCGGCGCTGTCGCGTAGGGAAAAAGGAAGAATCAGTCCAAAGAAGAGATTAGTTGCGACAGTCACGCACGACTCGCAACGTCGCAACCGTCTTCATGCGCGACTGTACGCGTCTCGATCGTCGTCGAACGCGCGTCACGCCGAACACGCTTACGTCATCGAGCCCTTTCACGCGATTGTGGGAGCGAGAAAGGCGCGCAGGGTCGTCGGACACAGAGACTTTGAAGAGTTGCAACGCGTGGACCGAGAGCGAGGCGCGGGTGGCATCGACACGCTTCGAGCGGCGCTGGATCGAGAACGGATCGCGCACGGCGCGGCGAAGGATGAGTTGAAGCGCATGCAGGCGGCGTACGCGCCGGATCACGAGGTTCGGGCGGTGAAGGCGAAAAAGTTGCGTTTGAAGGATGCCGTTGTGGCGTTGGAGCGCGAGCTCGAGGCGGCGGAACGAACGACGCCGGTCGGTGAGGGAACGTACGGGAAGGTTTTCGAAGGGAAAGACGCGGTGAGTGGCGAGGCGGTGGCGGTAAAGATTGAGGACGTGGCGTCGAGTGGGGTGGAGATGGACGCTGAGAGTTTGTTGCGACGAGAGTACGACATTTGTAAACGCGTGCATCGCAGCGCGCCGAGATGCTTTCCGAAACCGCGTTACTTTGGCCGACAAAACGTCATGGGAAGGGAATCGAGAGTGTTGGTGATGGATATTCTCGGTCCCAGTTTGGAGGAGATGTCGATGCGCGTGAATGGTGGGATTGGGTTTTCGAGCGTGACGACGGCGAGAATTGCCAAGAGGTTGTTCTCGGCACTCGAGGCGATGCATCGAGAGCGCATCGTTCACGGCGACGTCAAGCCGGATAATCTGCTCACTGAGCGGAGAAAACCAGACGGGAAAATCGGCAGCGCCATAATGCTCGTGGATTTCGGTGAGTCGATAGAGGTGAGCGAAGAATACTTGGCCCGAGCGAAGGACACCTTGGTATCGCAAGACGGTTGGAGAGGCACGGTGCTCTTCTCAAGCGTCAACGTCGACGCCGGGCACAAAATCTCGATGCGAGACGACCTTGAGAGCGCAATCTACACCTTGGCTTACCTCAGAACGGGTAGATTACCGTGGTCGCACGAACTGGACGAGTTCGACGGTGAAATCGACATTCGCTCGCTGGCCGACGCGAAATACGCCGTCGCCGACGGCGCGTCGCTCCTCACCCCGTACGGTGTCTCCGACGTCCCGAGCGACTACCGCGCCGACATTTCATTCTTTGACGCTGTCTTGCGTCACGCACGAAACCTGGCGATAGACGACGAGCCGGATTACCGATTCCTCGCCGCCACCGTCGCCGAATGGCGAGCCGACGCAACGCAGCCGTACGACTGGATTTCACATCAATCCTCTCCGTGACGACGCAGAAATCTCCCCAGTCGGCGAGGGAGCGGATGAAACTTTAGCACTTTACTTTCACGCGCACTTTGTATCACTGTAATTGTACCAACGCACGACGACACGATTCGACACGAACTCGTCCGCCGAACGCGGTTGTCCTCACAACGCGTCCTCCAAACCGGCAATCACACCCATGTCGCGCTCAGCCTTCTCCGAGCGCGCCGAGGCGCTCGAGACCGCCTTTTTAACCCTCGCTCGAGACGCGAAGCTCCCGATCACCGCAGAGACGTCCTCGAGCGCGCTCTTTAGCGTGGAGAATGCGTTGAAAATCACAGAAGACTCTGAAGATCCACTGGACGCCGAGGACGTGAAATGCGTCGAACACGCGTTCCATCGAGCGTGCGTGACGCTTCTTCGAGAGGCGCAATCGATCGGTGCGCGTCCGATGCGGTTACTAGCGAGCGCGAAAGCGACGGCGATGGATGACGCGGAGGATGACGCGTTCGAAGGCGAGGGCGCGGAGGATGCGTTCGCGCGCTCGGCGTTGGCGAGGCTCTTTGATCACGCGTTGATGCTCGCGGAGACGTCCGTGACGGGTTCGTCGCCGTTGTTTACGATAATTGAGACTGTGGTCGAGTCGTGCACAATCAAAGGGGCTGCGGACGCGCTGGGTTGGTGTGAGAAGAGACGAGAACGGTTGAAGGCGCCGGGCGTTTGGAAGAAACTGCCCACCATGCGAACGTTTATAGCGTTGATGAAACGTTGCGTCGGACGCGGGATGAAGGACGCGGCGGTGAAAGGACGCGTGCACATACTGTTGTATTGGTTTTTGGGCGTGAGCGATCGCTCTGGGTTGAATTTATCGGGGGAGTGTAATCCAAACGTGACGCAGATTTTTGAGCAAGAGGAGTGGGTTCGGAACGAAGACTTTGATGGCGAAGCGATGGAGGATGAGGATGTGCAAATTAAGATGGAGATTGATGCGTCAGGGAAGGATAAAGATGCCGTCGTCGTTGATGATGATGACGATGTCGGCGGCGGCGACGCGATGGACGCCGACGAAGAAGGAGAGGATGCCGTCGAGTTTCATCGCACGTTCTGGTCGCTTCAACTTTTCTATCAAAATCCACCAAAGACGATGATGAAGGATGGTGCATGGAACACGTATTCGGTTTCGTTGATCAAGGTTCTCGAAAAGCTGGAGGCTGAACCGCTCGGGGAATCGGCTATTATGATTTCAAAGGCGGATGATTCGGAATTGACGCAACTCATCGGTTTGCGATACTTGACTGCGCGTCGCCTTTTGCCCTTGCAGCTCAAAGATTACGCTTTCCGACGCAAGTTTTTGATTCAGACTGCGCTCTTTCTCGATTGCGTTTCCATAGAGAAGTATGCGAGTCACGTGGTTGACGACGACGTGAAAGAGTTGATGGAGCGAGTGATGAGTTTGTTAGGAAAGACGGGACCCGACGCGGAGCGAGTCGTCGAGTACATCGCATTGACAATAGAAGACGAAGCCAACTGGCGCGAGTGGAAAGAACAAGGGTGCCCGTCGTTTGAAAAAGAACCGATTGATCTAGAGAACGCGCCGATGCCGCCGAATTACGACATTAAATATTCGGCGTGGCCTCCAGATCAGTACGCCGTCATGAAGGAGGAGTTTGAGAACGATCCGGTGCATCTCCATATGAAGGATCTGGCCCGCTTCATGGACGGGGAAGCGGTTGATTTATTTTCCTCGAAACCCATGACAACAGAGAAGTTTCTTGAGCCTTGCCTGGAAGAGATGGATCCAGAGGCGCAAATCGAGGAACAATACAGAAAGGTGAACGACCCCGTGTTTCGATGGAAAGCGATGCGCCTGATCTCGCAGAGCCACATACATCTCTTCCCGAAGCTGGCCGCTGAAGGACTCGAAAGCGTCATACCAGACATTCTCGGGGTACCTGATCCCCGCCCTCCAAAGACAAGGGCAGAGGAGGGCGACGGCAAGGGTGGCGACGAAAGCGAGAGCGCGTTCGACGATCAAGAGCTGCCCCCAATGGAGGACGAGGACGAAGAAGAGGAGGAAGGAAAAGAAAAGAAGGCAGCTGTGGAAGAAACGAAGCCAGTCGAAGTAAAAGTCGCCGAAACAGTCCAAGAGCAAGCGGTCGAGAACACCGCCGATAAGATGGAAGTCGATGACAATTCCACGCAAATGAAAGACGCGCCGCAAACCGCCGCCGAAGAGAAACCGGTCGCTACGGGAAGTCCGGAGGAACGAGCGCCTCCTCCAGCGAAAACATCCACGGTGGAAACGAAACAGTGCGCTGAGAACGATGAAAAGTTAGAGGGTAAAAGAACTCCTGGTCAAGAGCGCCAAGGCAGTCGAGGCGGCAGAGGCGGCAGAGGCGGCAGAGGCGGCAGAGGTGGCAGAGGACGCCAAGGCGGTCGTGAAGGACGCGCCGGACCTCAGCGCGATCGCTCGCCTCTTCGCCCTTCTCGAGGAGAGCGTCCGCCACCGCCTCAGCAGCAGCAAGCCCGTCAACCACCGCCGCAGCAACGGAGACCACAGCAACAGCAGCAAGCTCCGCCTCCAGAGCAAGCTCCGCAAAGACAAGTCCGCCAAGGCGGTCGCGGCGGTAGATACGCGCCACCACCTAGGCGAAACGATCGTCAAGGGTGGCAGCGCGACAATCGCGGGAATCAACATCAGGAGGCACCACCACCGAGACAACAACAGCTCGGCAAGCGACGCAGAGATGACGACGACGGCCAACAGTCGGCGCCCGACGGCGCTCGTGGGCCGGTTCGCGCGCGCGGAAACCAGGGCCAGCGATATAATAGGTACAACAATAGAAATAGACGTTAAATAATGTACATGTTTGGTAATCGTTACAAACTACTACGGTACGTAGAAGAGGATGGACGTTCAGTTGTCTTCTTCGTCTTCGCCTTCATCTTCGCTGTCGTACGCCGAAAAGAAGCCCATGTCGGGTCTTGGATTGGCGCTCGGCGCCTGCTTTTCCTCAGAAGGAGGAACAACGCGTTCAGACGCGGGATCTTCGTCTTCTGGGTCGTCCTCAACCGGTGGAAGCGTGGCGAGCGTCGCGGCGCGCTTGTCCACCACCGCGTCGTCCACCCACGGAAACATCCAAAACGGTTCGTCGCGTCCTTTGGCCCCCGTCAAGAAGTCATTGTTGACAAAAAATCTGAAGAGCTGCAAAAGCCGAGACTCGTCTCTTTTAATCTCCTTGTTCAAAAGTTTCTTGAGCAACGTCTGCGGATTACCCGGATTACCCGCCGCGTCGGCGACTGTTTTACCGCCCGCGTCCACCGCTTCGTGCCGAAACGGACACCTCGCACCGGCTTTACACCGACCTCGCGCGAAGAACCGACACTTTTGACCGCTATTCGGTGCCGATTCGTGCTTGAAGTCACACGCGTCACCTTTGCGACACCCACCCTGGAGCCAAAATCGGCAAACTTTCGTCGCATCCGTCTTCGTCTTCGTTTTTGTCTCATCCGCCCCCACCACCTCCTTCGCTTCCGCGCCCGCGCACGAATCCGCGACACCCTCACCGTCGTTCCCGATTTCCTGAGACGCTTCAAAGTGCCCCATCTCTCTCTGTTTCGCTAAAATTTCCTTCAACCGCTCCCTCCGTATCTCTTTAGCCCGTTGCGCCTCCTCGGTGGATTCCGCTTCGCGTTTCGCCTTGACGTTTTTGTCGCTCGGCCAATGTTTCGCGCGTTCCTCCCTGTACCTCCTCACATCCTCCGGTAAACTCGACACGTCCACGGGTGTCAACGTCGGCATCTCATCCGCCGTCGGAAGCGTCGTCGTCTTCGATCGTCGTTTACCCGTCGTCGTTACGTTTACGCCGCCAGATTTCCCGTCGGCTTTGTCGTCGGCGCCGCGAGTTTCCTTTGACCCGCGACCGGGTCGCCCTCTCCCACCACCACCACCACCACCAACACCACCACGTGCGTCGTCGTCGTCATCATCATCTACACCCTCTGCACCACCACTCCTCGGTCGTTTTCCAACTCTCCCACGCGTCGATACCGATCCCGAACCGTTCGGCGGCGCTCCGGATACCCACGCAGCCGTCGTCGTCGTCGTCGTTGTACCTCCACTCGCACCGATCCCGTACGCGTTCCCCGACGCCGTCGACACCGACGGCGCCCCTGGAACGACGTAACGCGTCATCGGCGTCATCACCGGCGCACCGCTCACCGTCCCGACCGTCGGTACCGGCGCGCCCGGGACGAGGTAACGCGCGACCGTCGGCGGGAGAGGCATACCGTTGGGCTGTGTGCTTCCGCCGGGTACGTACGCCGCCGCCGTGAACACCACCGGCGGCGGCGGCGGCGGCGGCGGCGGCGCTCGGCGACGCGATGCGCGTCCGTCGTCGTCGGGCATCATCGCGCGCGGCGTTCGAGCGTCGACGAGTGGAGCGCGTCGATCGATTCGTCGATCGATCGATCGAATGCACTTTTTCAGACCCGAGGGCGTCTGAATCAATCAAACAGAGTTCGTTTCGATCGAGCGGCGCTGGATGCCGGACGACGGTGACCAATGATTGATAAATATGTAGTATAACACCGTCTGATTGCTTTAAATGATGTCGTCGTCGTCGTCGTCGTTCCGCGACCGATCGAGTTTGCCCGACTACGCTAGGCGACGACGCCGAGCGCGCGAAGCCTCTCCTCTTGCGACGCCACGGTTTCCACGCGCGCCGAAGCGATCGCTTCTAAACCGGGAAGAATCTCTTTCGGCGCCGTCGCGCGCCAATCACCGTGAATGACGTTTGATTCCACCGCGCGCACGCCCTCGACGGCTCGAGCCGCCCCGGCGACGGTCGCCGGCGGCGGTTTCAGCGTCAACCCGCTCGCCGGCTTTTTCGGCGTCGTCTTCGACCCGGCGGTGTGCACGACGACGTTGAGCACCGTCATCGGTCTCAGCGCCGACTCTGGTCCGGGCGAGTACGCCCCGTACGTCAGCGCTTCCTCGCCGAATCGCTGTCGCATCGCCTCTTCGTCGTCGTAATCGATACCCGCGCGTCTCGCCGCCTCTGCCAACGCCAAGCCTTCGACGCACACGTCCACCACCTTCCCGCCTTCAATCTCCAACCACGCGTGCGCCTTGGCCCCACCCCGCGCGCTCGGCGAGTACCCACACCGCAATTTCACCTCCCGCCCGACGCGCTGGCGGCCGTCACCGCTCGAACGCCCCCCCCGCGCCTCGTCCTCCTCGTGCGCCCGAATCGCCTCTCTCAGCGCCGCGCACACGTGTCCCGGCGCGTCCTCCATCCCCGGCGTTTCCGCCACGACGGCCACGCACTCCGCCGCGAGCGCGCACACCACTCGATCTCTCAGCGGCATCGTCGCCGACCGTCCCGCCACCGCGTTCGCGGCGTCGCTCAGGCTCGTCGGCGTCGTCTCGCTCGGGCTCGTCGACGCCGTCCCGCTCCTTCGCACTTCCCGCTCCAACGCCGCCAAGACGTCCGAAGACGCCGAAGACGACGACGACGCGTCGACGCGGCTGGTTCCTCTCCTACAACCACCGCCGCACCCGTATCTTCGTCCTCGTCGTCGTCCCGCACCCATCGCCGCCATCGCCGTGGCGTCACCGACGACGACGCACCATCCGCGCTCCATCATCATCTCTCGTTCGTCTGTCTCCACACCGAAGAAACGATTTGAAAACTAAACTACTCGAGACGACGACGACGTCCTCTCCGACGAAGACGCGCCCGGCTCGTTCCGTTCCGTTCCGCGACGCACGCACGCACGAACGAACGAATGAAGGAACACGACGTCCCAAACCGACGCGCGCGCCTCTCTGACGGACAAACGGACACACGGACAATCGGTCCTCGTCATCATCGTCATCGTCCATCGTCCATCGGTGCGCGCCGGCATCCGTCATCCCCGTCTTCTTCCTCTTCGTCCTCCTCGTCCTCTTCGTCCTC
>Ga0181570_10000019_pt1 | contig 162428 bp, 115 predicted proteins | sample 101ome_18_FD_148667 | JGI IMG/M metagenome (GOLD analysis project Ga0181570, IMG submission 148667) | Coastal salt marsh microbial communities from the Groves Creek Marsh, Skidaway Island, Georgia - 101406AT metaG (spades assembly) | ecosystem: Environmental > Aquatic > Marine > Intertidal...
CTTGGGTCAAAACGAACGGCACCGTGCGCACACGTACCAATCCGCGCGTCGCCGCGGTTTTCCCTGCGTCGTTCCTCCCGCCGTCTTCTCGAACCACGACGACGGACGCCGTCGGGTCGTCGTCGTCATCGCCGCCGCCGCCGCCGTCACCACCGCCGCCGCCCGCGTTCGACGTCGGGAGGTCCCCGCGACGTCGTCGCATCGTCGACCAATCAATCGACGCGCGCGACCGTGTGTGCCGTTCGTCGGACGCGTTTCCACCGTCAGCAACGCGCGCTTTCGTCCGTCCGTCCGTCCGTTGGGTGGGCCTGCGTATGGATCATTTCACCGTTCACGACTCGTCGTATGAATACGATGGTGCATAAAAAAGTACCCGGGTAGAGAGAGAGGGGGGGGGCGAAACGACGATCAAAAAAAAATGAACAAAAAAGAGACGCAATCTCGCGTTGCGTGTTTATATGTGTAAACTGTACACAATATACCGGGAACGATAAAAATATCTCTACCTAGTAGGATCACTCAATCACATCGCGGATCGCGGATCGCGGATCACGGATCGCGCGGATGAGATCGACCGAAACGAACCTTTGGCGCGCCCTTTCGCGGTTTCGAGAGGTGCCAACTCTTTTCGCGGTCGGGTGCGTCGTTCGCGCGCGGAGGGAACGACGGACGGACGGACGGACGGACGGACGGACGGGCGCGGTCATGGGTTATCGTCGGACGTCCGGAGGGGAACCGATCGGGTCCCGCGCGTCGTCGTCGTCGTCGTCGTCGTCGTCGTCGTCGTCGTCGTCGTCGCGGTGCACACTTTTCGCGCTTTCCGTTTCCACGCGTCTTCTCGAATCGAATCGATCGCGTTGGGATGGCCACAGTACGGCGGTGGGTGACTTTATGGATTTTTTTCAGATAGGTCGTTCAGTTCAGTCGTCATTGTTGTTACAAGGAGCGCGCGCTCGCTCAACGAAACGGGGAATCCGTCGACGCGGCGGTGCGCAGGGGACGCGGCGACGCGCCCGTGGCTGCGGTGTCGACGCGTGCTTTGACGGCGGCTTCGAGGGTTTGGACGCGCACGGCGGCGTCGCGAAAACCTTGAAGAGTCGCGGCGAGGGCGGTTTCGGCGGCGCCGACGGGGGCGCCGGCGAAATCGTCCAAGGCGACGGCGTCGCATTGGTCCCTGAGCGCGGCGGTGACGTCGAAACCGAGGAAGGCGGAATCAACGGCGCGAGGGAAAGATGCGAGGAATTCGGCGGCGCGACGACCGGCGGCGTACATGGCCGTGGCGATGGCTTCGGAGTAGGCGTTGCCGGTTTTGCGCGTCGCGGCGTCGGCGACGGGACTCCCCTTGGCGACGACGCCGATGAGAGGCGATGAAGCTTCGCGAACGGCGTCTCCGCGCGCGGTGGCTTGGAACCAAGCTTGTTTTGCACGTGTCCTGGGTTCTTCGTTGGCCAGCTTGTTGTCAGCCGCGTTTTGTCGCGGGCATTTGATGCCAGAGACGAGCTGCGGCGCCGCGAGCCAACGCAAAAAGAGGGCGCACGCTTTGCGGCACCTCAGTTGTGCCTCGGGATCTTGCACCTGCCAACTTCCGCCAAAACTCTTTGCGAGGTGACTGAAGAAGAGCGCAGTGACTTCTGCTTCGCGAAGCGCCGCGAGAGTCACCTGCTTCGGAGCCATGGCGTCGAGCATGCGCTGCTCAAGCGTGGCGCAAAAGCGAATCAAATCCTCGCCCACGTTAGAATGACTTGCAAGGGAAGATCCCGCGAGCATCGCCGTCACGTGCAACGCCGAACAATAGATTTCGTGTCCGACGCTCGCCGTCTTGAACCCGGGATCTTGGTGCGATTCCACGCAAAGGATGGCGAGCTGGCGGATCGTGTCGGAGGCTAATAAAATTTCCGAGCCCGGATCGCTATGCGACAAACTCAAGCAGGTGTTCAAGGCGGCGATGGTGACGCTGTCGACATCGTCGTCACCCGTCGCCTTTTTGAGTGGCGGCAGAATTCTGTGTGCGCTCAAAACTTTAAGAAGCGCAGACGTCGGTAGCAAGTCCTGCGCAATATCCTGCAAAAGCATTAACGAGACGCTCGACGTGGATCTGGTGGTACCTGCTGAACCGTCGGTGTATGCCGAACTGTGACAGATTAACGGTATCAGCGGCAAAGCGGCTTGACCAAGCTCATAACTCGGCTGCACAGTCTTTGCCGATTGTGCGCCCGCTCTCCAGGCGCGCACGGCGAATAGAAGGGCCGTGAGCAAGGGATGCACCAACACGGTGGCCTCTCGCAAAGGCACGCCCGCGGAGCTCGCTCGACATGCCAGAATGTTGACAATGGTCGATACGATTCGGCTGACGAGATCAAAGTCGTTTTCCGCAGGCATTTGTGGCGATGCGCTCTCGACAGAAATGCTCCAAAGCTGAGTCACTACGGATAATAGCTCAGCAACCTCGACCGCCAACGGACTGACGTAGCCGTTGGCGCTCGTCGAATCGTGCTGGACAATTTTCGCCAACTGTTCGGTAACTCGAAGAACAATCTTCTTGCGTGCGTCTCTCGAAAGGTTGCTCAAAAGTGATTCACCACTCTGAGGTGGCGTTGCGCTCGCACTGAGCGCGGGCGCGGGCTCATTCGTGTGCACTTCATAGACGCCGGCGTGCATTTTGGGCAACTCACGACCCGCTGCAGCGCTGATAAACGTGCGCAGCGCGCACACCGCCGATCCTTGCGCATCGGCGACGGACGACGCGAGACACGTTTCCGCCAATTTCCCGCTCATTTCTCTTCCGAGACTCGCGAGCTCACCTTCTGGAGCACCCCATTGGCCGTCGACGGAAGATTCCACGCACCCAGTGGCGACGCGAATCCACGCCGAGTCGTACAAATAGGAGTCTCCATACTCCGCCATGCCCGTGATTCCCAGCGGAGCTGATACGAGCAGTGCCGCCTCGACATGCATCTCACGCGCAGCTGCGAGGAGACGATGAATCGGATCCAAGCTCAGTTCGCTGCCCAAACCGATTCTGCTCGCCTCGCCGGCGACAGCTTCCAGTATGGCTGTGCTCGATGTACCAGACGATCGCAGCTCCTTCGCTGCCGAGTGCGCTAACAAAGCATCTCGTACTTGTGCACACATGGTTTGGAAAGTGGCGTCAGACATGAGAATCGATCGTTTCGCGATGGATTCGTCTCTTTCGAGAGCCGCCACGCATTGAAGCACACAACTTTGCGCCATGTACTGAGCCTTGCGTCGCTCGAGCGAGCAGCCGTCGTACTTGAGACACATCTCAAGCCAAGCAGTTACCTTGGACGACGACCACTCCTTGACTTGCGCGCGGAACGCCACACTTGAAGCGTCGCTAGCGTTTGACTCTTCGAGTTCAATGGCGAAAAGCGAAAGAATCGAAGCCATCGTGTTCAAACCGTGAGCGGTCGAGACTCGATTGTCGGTAGTCGTCGTCGGGACGCACGCCTCGAGTGTCTTCCACAACTCGTCATTCTTTTCCGTCAGCGTCTCGATCGATTTTGAGAGCATTCTGCGACGTCTCCATAGGCAGTTCAAAGTGCGCGAAATGCCCATTAAACATCTTGGAGACTGCGCGCGCAGCTTATTCGGGTCTTGGAGAAGATCCCAAATCAGACTGATGGCTCCAGCCAACTTCTTGGCGGTCGGCTTTGCCGGTTGTGCGACGGCGGGCGCCGGAGTGGGAGCGGCGGCGGGCACCAAAGCGGCTCCGGGCGTACCTGGCGCCTGTAACGCGGCCGGTTGCTGCACCGCTGGTAACGCAGGAGCTGTCGTCGGCGTCGGCGTGAGAATGCCCATATCTTCGACGGGTACGAGGAGCATGTCAACCCATTCTGGTTGGTTCGCGATTCCGGCCGCCAACATATCCATCGCATCCGAGATGGCGTCTAATTCGACATCTGCGTGCTTGAACATGCGGTTGATGGCTTCCAAGATGGCGTCGCGGTCCTTTTGATCTAAAGTAGCCGCCATGGGTACAGCGGCTGCCATGGCGCACAGGGGCACGAGTGCCGGAAGCGCCAGCGGACAGCAAACCGCAGCGTACGGGTATCCAGCGTAAGAAGCGATCGAACTTGCCAAAGGAGCGCCATGATTGTTCGTCTCAATCAACAACATCTTTTCGAGCGCACCTCCAAAGTTACCACTCGCGTGAAACACGATGAGCGGTATCGATTTCAGCACAGACGCGATGGCTTGTTCGAGAGCCATCACCTCCTCCGCTCGAGGCGCCCCGCCTTCCTCGTGAAGCTTGCGCAACGCGTCTGCATTATACACTAAAGGAGCGAGAATCCCGAAACATATCGCCTTGTCGTTGACTAAATAAGAAAGAACCCTGTCTCGGAGTCGCATCGCAAAGTTGGTGTCGCGAGGCGTGAAAATGGCGTGAAGCACGCGTTGAACGGCGGCTTGTACTTTCCACTTCTCAGCCTTAAATCTGTAACGCCATTGGACGTGCCGAACCGCAATCTCTTGGAGCGTATGGTCAATTAAAGCCTCAAGCTTGTCCCCGAGTCCACCGTGGGCGAGCAAAGTTTCAACTAGGCCGAGGACGGCGAGAGTGAGCGGGTACTCTCCTAGGCGGGATTCATTGTCGCGAATGGCTCGAATGAGGCCCGGCACGCCAGTACCCGGCGTTCCAGAAAGTAGAGGCGCTTCGAGAACTTCATTTAACGTTCTCATTGGAGCCGCCGCGGCGAGCGGCGTCAGTGCCTGCAGAATAATCGCCGTACGTCGAATACTTTGCTCTGAAGTGAGAGACTTGCTGGAAACGTGCAAAGCAAGCGACAAACTCGTGAGGATATCGGCGGGAGCGCCCTTCGGGACCGACTGCGAAACGTCGCACGAGAGCATTGGTCTCGCGAACGATGGCGCGTGCGTCAGTACCTTGGAAAGGAACAACGCACCCGCTTCGAGCTCAGCCCATTCGTCGTCACCCAAGGCGCCGTTCAAACCAGTTCTGGACAGCATCGAAAGTCGCGTGATGCAGAGGTGCAAACCGTCCGCTTGAGCCCCCCAGATAATCAAGGGAGTCGTGTGCGGTCCCAAGTCAATCGCTAATCCCGACATGCCCGCCTCGATGTAGCCGCCGGGGATGTACGGGCTCGTCAGTCGTTGCGACGTCGTCACGGTGCCACGCACTGTCCCCGCAACGGCATCCATCTCAGAACCAGGGCCTGGTTTAATGCACTGTTCCAGTATATCAGTCGGCGGTACCGGCAATGCAACCGTCGGTAGCTGTGCTATGTACGCTAAAGCGCACTCAGCGGCGCGGTGTCCCTCGGACAGCGCTGCCAGCGCGCGCAATAAAGGAACTGAATCGACGGGAAAGCGCTCTCTGCATCCCTCCATAAGCGCGAAGAGCGGCGCTTCTTGACCATCTCCTCTGGCCCCTCCCCAGAACTGCTCGCACAGCAAAGGTTGATTGGCGAGTATCTTCTGAAGAATCTCTAAAAGTTGGTTCAACTCGTATTGTGGTAATCTATGAATCGGAAGCATGTCGTACGCCGCTAAAATGGTGGAAAACATGTTCTTCAACACGCTCTTGTGAAGGGTTACGGTTGGGTCTTCACCGCGCAACTGCTCGGCGTCAAGTAGCCGCGAGAAAGAGGCGAGCCCGCACTCATTCGCCTTCTTGTTCATCGTGTCAATCGAAAAGCTACCCGGCATAAACTCAGCGTCCGACGGTAGTAGAGTCAGAAACGTCGACCAAGCAAGCAAAGTTGGTCCGTGCGAATCGTCCGATTGCCACTTCTCCATCGTCTCTGTGACAGATTTGATCACCGTTGCGTCCAAAAACGCGTGATGTTGAAGACTTTTCCCCGAAAACCGATCGACGAGATTCTCTAAATCCATGGCGGCGATGAGTGTGACGTTGCACAGCGCTCGAATGTCGTCTGTAAACGCATTCACCTGGTACTGCGGAACGCTCGAGCCAAGCTCCAGACACGCCGCGGGCACCCGACCAAGCGCCCCAGTCTCGAACGTTTTCGCTAGCTTTGAAAACCGCTCGGGCGTGCACTTCAACCTGTTGTAATACAGCAGAAACAAAACCTCCAATAGCGCCACCATTTCCTCGAGCGCCTGTCCCGCCCACGCGTTCGCATCCTCCGCCTTCGCTCCCTCGGGTCCGCACGCGGTCGCTCCGCTCATGTGCCCGTCGATAGCCTTCCACACATTCTCCTCGAACCCACGCTCGAGCATCTTGGTCACCGCCGCGTCGTGCGCTCCGTCGCTCCCAGACTCCCCGCCCACTGAGTTCCTCACCAACAGCGCGTGCGCGCACTTGATCGTCCCCAACCGTTCCCTAAAGTAAAACCGCATCACCTCCCGAATCACCTCCTCCGTTGCCTCCGTAGGTCGACTCGCCCCGCTCTCCTCCATCCACCGCCTCAACACGACGTACGCCTGCCGTTCATCTAACCGAAGCCTCGCTCCGCACGCGCTCGCCACGCGCGCTGTGGTCTCGCTCACCTTGAGCGTCTTCCCACCGTATTCGATCGATCCCGATCCCAACGCCCTCGCCGCGGCCTCCGACGGTTTTAAATACCCGCTTCCAACGCCTGCGACGTGTTCGATCGCCTCCTCGAGCTTCCGTGCCGTCGCGTCGTCGAGTTTTTCGTTCGACTCGTCGAGGGCGTAAAACAACGCTCGAGTCGCTGGAAGCGCAGGGAGTTTCCCGGCATCCCCGCCGGTCCCCGTCGGTTGCGTCGTCGATAACGCGAGCGTCGGCGTCGGCGTCGGCGTCACCGGCGGTTGTTGCTGTTCCGCCGCACCGGGTGTCGGCGTCGGCGTCGGCGTCGGCGTCGCGCCGAACGTAAACGCCATGCTTTCAAGCTTTAACGTCCAGAGGACTCAAACGACAAGAAAATGTTTTTGACTGCATTAACCGTTCATGAACCGTCGATAGGCCAAGGGCTCGAAGCAAAGTCAAAAAAGTGCACACAAGTTTCTTCAGGTCACGACGTGTGTCGAGTCACGCGGTCGCTATTTGTTCGTGTGACGACGACAGGCGACGAACAGTGATTGAAAGATGCGACCGAGCGGGGGATCGACGAATGAAGCGACGACGACGTCGGCGTCGGCGACTCGCGTGGATCCGGCGTTTGTCACAGAGGCGGGACGAGGGTGTCACATTGCTCTCGACGCGACGGCTACGTCCTGGCACTTGGGGTGCGAGGCGGTGGATCCGGATGAATACTCGGATGACGCGGTGTTTCCGGACGTTGCGATCGATTTCGATCAAGGATCGCGCTCTTTCTCGGCGAGGCTGAGCGTGACGAACGTCGGGGACGGTGAGTGCGTCAAGGTGGCGTACGTGACGGTTTACGAAACCAAGTGCGTCGGGAGAAACGGGCAAGAGCTGGAACAAGGAGTGACGATCGATAACGGTGGGGGTCGCTCGAACGTCACGACGTTCATAGCGCTCGTGCCACCGAACGCGTTTTTGCACCTGTGTCGGCTCAAGCTGAAGAAGGGTGAGGATGTGCGGTCGGTACGCATCGACAACGACGTTCGGCCGTGGTCGATGCATCCAGAGCCAAACGATACGCACGCTAGATCGGTCGGGTTTCCGTTGCGCGGCGAGCGGTTTTTGTGCACACAGAGCGAGGGTGGGGAGCTGACGCATTTCTTCTCTGGTAACTTGCACGCGGTAGATTTTAGGTGCGACGTCGGCACGCCCGTGCTCGCCGTGGGCGACGGTGAGGTGGTGGAAGTTAACGATTCCAACACGCTCACGGGTATCGCCGTGGGCAACTTGTTCAAGTGGAACTCGATAGTCTTAAAGCTCGATGAAGAGGATTCCTCCTCGGCGCGCGCCGCCGGTGCGGCGTCATCTACAGCGGGCGGCGCTGACGAGAGCTCCGTCGCCACTCGAGAGCGCTACGAGGTCAAGGGTGGCGATTTGTACGTCGAGTACGTGCACGTCGCGCACAGGAGCTCGAGAGTCCAAGTCGGCGACCGCGTCACGCGGGGACAAGTTATTTGTTTGAGCGGATCGGTGGGATTTAGCCCAGAACCACACTTACACTTCACCGCGTTTCGTTCGAGCGAGGCGACGGCGAACACGGTTCGAGTGCTCTTCGAGCCGGCGTACGACAGATCGGCCAAGTACGTTCCGCGAGCGGGCGAGTACTACAACGAAAACGGCCCAGTCGTCGCCGCGTCCGCGTCGAAATAGTACCGGTACCTAGGAATTTTGTAATTTTATGGCACCTCGTGATTTCGGCGAGTGTTACAAACAAGCAGCAAAGAGCTAGCTCTCTGACGTCGAGAATGGAGAAGACGCAAAACTTTCTCGCGTCCCGCGACGTCGAGCGCTTACTTTTGTAAAGTCGAGAGCGTCGACGCGACGGTTTGCGTGAGCGCAAAACCAACCGCCGCCGCACCCGCGACGACGACTTGCGTCGTCACCGCAGCCGCGGAGTCATCTGGCAAGAAGTACACCGTCGCCGCGCCCGCCAACGCGAGCGCGTATCCGAGCGCCGCAATGTTACCCGGGGACTTGCGATCGTAAATGATCTGTTCACCCTTGGACAACAACCCGAGCTTTTCCACCGTGCTCAACGACACGCCAGACTTTTCGACGAGAGAAATCAACCCAAAGGATTCCGCCGCCGTCACGGCTTTCCCGAGAAGTCGAAGCTCCTCCGCTTTGCTCAACACCTTGGGCTTGGCCGCCGCGTACGTCGCCACGTTCGCGCGTCGCGTCGTTTTTCTCGTCGTCGCCGTCGATCGGAGCGCCGTCGCGTTGGAAACCGCAGTTCTCGCAGTCAACATCTTATTTTCAATCCGTCGTCCGCGGGTCTTCTCTGCGCGCGATCGTTCAATTTCGCGCCCGCGTTCGTCGCGCGCATGCATCGCGCGGACGAACGAACGAGCGCGTGGCGAACCGTCAACCGTCAGTCATCGTCATCATAATCGTCGTCGTCGTCGCGCGTCGAGATCGAAAAGAAAAACGTCGCTCGCACGCACCACCGTCGTGCGCGTGCGCGTGCGTGTGCCGCCAGCCCGTCCGTGGGATATCAAATCCGATATGGTTGACGAGTCATGACCCACGATTATCACACACACAGACAGACAGAGAGAAACACACCCCGTCCTCGATCGGGTGGGTGTACACCCGCGTACGTAGTAAAAAAACACCCGCGAACGACGTCAGCTTTTTTGATGCGACGCGCTTTCGCGAGAGACACCGCGCGCGTCGGAACGGTGGGGGACAGAGCGACGCGATCGGACCGACGACGACGACGACGGATCTCGCTCGTTTCTTCGTCCGCGTCGTCTGCTCCGTCGATCGATTGAATCGTCGCGACCGCGGTCCGCACGCATGTCCAAGTCGACGAAGCGGCAGCGGTTGAAGGCGGCGCGCGTCAAGTCGGGGGCGACCGGCGCGCCGGGGTCGACGCTGACGGCGAGGAAAACGTCGACGACGAAGGGGCGAAGGACGACGAAGGAAGCGACGATCTTGTCCGCGGCGGTGCGTCGCGGGGCGGCGACGTTGGCGTCGACGACGGCGACGACGCCGACGGATGTCGCGGCGCTCGCGGAGGGTGAACGTCGAGCGATGGCTGCGGACGATGTCATGGCGGAAGATAACGGTCGGATGGGCGGTGTCGCGGCGCCGACGGAGGGGCGAATCATGCGGGCACTCATGGCGGAGTCGTGCGTCGACGCGTGCGTCGCGCTGGATGCGGCGCTGGTGGCTGGCGTGGAGGTGCAACCGACGACGTGCGCGCGGACGTTGCAACTGTGTCAAAAGCACGCAAAGGCGAAACCGGCGCTGAGGTTGTTGAAGAGGATGGAAGAGCGCGGAATGGGGGGGAATCCGGTGGCGATGCGGTGCGCGTTTTTCGCGTGCGCAAAGCGTGGGATGTTGAGGGAGGCGTTGGAGCTCATGTCGAGGAGGGATTCGACGAGCGGGGAGCGGTATTTGGGAAAGGATGTGCTCGTGCGGGCGTGCGCGATGACACCGGGCGGTACAGATGGGGATTTGGGATTGGCGTTGTTGGAGAGCGCGTTGAGAGGGATCGCCGGGGGGTCGTGGGAACCTGGTTCGACGGCGGTAATTCGGACGCAAATGCCGTTTTCGGTAGGGAGACGTGGTGATGGTGATGATGAAGAGAATGGCGGCGTAGCGACTTTGGCTTCAGACGTGTCATATCCGCCCGGGAGTTTCAAGCTCGTGTGTACGAACGACGGTAGACGGCGGCCTGTCGACCGGCTTCCTCTCGAACTCTACGCCCCAGCACACCATGGGGTAATTCCATTCGCCCCTTCGGGGCTGACCCAACCGGAGCGGTACGACGTTCCTCACGTCGCCGGCGCGTTCCTGATTACAAACGTTCTCTCGCGGCGCGAGTGCGCCGCCGTAATCGCCGCCGGACACGCCATAGGGCTAAGAACCGACCCAACCGACGTCGATGGCGTCACTGGAGCGCTGCGTTTACAATACTGCGAATTCATCGTCTGGCAACAGACGATTGAATCGCTATGGAGCCGCATTTCGGATCTCATGCCCGCGGGCGCTGTGGGCGTCAATCCGCGCTGGCGATTTTTCCGCTACGGCCCTGGAACGATTTATCGTCGGCACGTCGATGGATCTTGGCCCGCAAACGCGTTGAGCGACCAAGGTGAATACATCGTCGACACATCAAACGGGAAAATTCGTTCGCGTCTCACGTTTCTCATCTATCTCACCGAGGGATTCAACGGCGGGTCGACGACCTTTTTCGGCGCGACACCGGGTGAACCGGGCGTGATTAGCGCTAGAGGCGTCGTTCCGCAAATCGGGTCGGTGTTGTGTTTCCCGCACGGCGACGCCGAGGACTCGCCCGTGCATGAAGGGAGCGCCGTGACGCAGAGTGTGAGCGGCGAGGCGTACAAGTACGTCATACGAACGGATGTGTTCTTTGAAAAGTAGGTACCGGTAGGTTGTAATCGTTGTAAAAAATTGATATTGACATGCTACAGACGCACGACGCCGCATCCCTCGGGAAGATCCAGCCGAAACGCGCGCACGGTAAAGCTAGAAGGCATATCACCGCTTCGACGGTCCTGTATTTCGATCATCGTCGACGCCTTGGTTCGAGGATACCCGACGAAAGCGCTCGAGTCTGCGCGCGTTGGACTCATGTCTTCGGCGGCGCGTTCAACGACGCCGAGCGACGGAAACGCACCCCGCGGCACAACAGCTCCATCCGGACCGAGTGATCTCAAGATCCGCTCGGCCACATCACCGGGGTCGTTCCCGCGAAGGACGACGCGAACGATCGATCCCTCCGTCCACCCGCGTCCGGTTCGCGCGAATCGAGCCGAAAAACCACTCGACGTTACTTGACACCCCGCGTACGCATCCCCGGCGCAACGCTCCCCGTTTGACGCGCTCGTCGCGCCCGAGCGCACTGACGCATTCTTCGCTCGCGCGGGATTATCGCTTCCGATGACTAAACCAACGAATTCAATCCCATTCGACGTCGACGTTTGATTCGCGTTCGCGAACTCGACGACGAAACCAGTGGATGCGTCTCGAACCGTCGCGGTTTCCGACGACGCTTCCGCGTCGACGACGAACGTCGAACCACCGAGCGCGGCGAACGAACGCGCCGCGGTCTCCGGCGTCGTCCCACGCGGGCAATCGACGACAACACGGGTGATTCGCGACGTCGTCGGTGTCGTCGTCGATGCGTCACCGTTGCCTGGTTTCAGCGTCACCAAAAACGCGAGCGCGACACCGATGCTCGTCTCCCGACGCGACGCGCGCGAGGTGTTCGCGCACACTGCAGTGATTGGTTTCCGCGAACGGTGCGATTTTCGCGATCGATGCGGTGGCGACGCGACGACTTGCAGCCTCGTGGATGACATGAACTGGAAAGTTCGCGTGCCGACAAATACCGAGCACGTCAAAAGGCGCCGCAAAGGTCAAGGCGATGGCGGACGACGAAGAGATGGACGACGCGGGGTTGCACGGTGGCGAGACGACGGTCCCACGAGAGGATGTGGACGGTGAGAACGACGCCGACGAGGACTCTGAGTTCGAAGACGACGACGACGACTCTGAGGATGAAGACGATTCAGAAGAATCGAATTCTGAGTTTGAGATGCCCGACGACGCGGACATGGAAAAGATCATGGCATTGGAACGAACGTGCGAAGAAAACGATTGGAGTGATTACGTCGCGGCGTTGAAACTCATCGATGCGCTGCGAAACGCGAAACTGAGGGAAAGGTGTAGAAACGCGAGGGAAAAGTACAACGAGAGATTTGCGTTTGATGAGGCGCGTTGGCAAGAGTGGATACGGGATGAGATTGAAAACAAAAGCGAACCGAAGACGGAGAGGTATACACGCGCAGATGGGCTGTTTCGCCGGGCGATCGAGGAGTGCGGACGGGCGAGCGTGCACTTGCATCTCGGACGGGCGAGAAATGCAATGGAACTGGGAGCGGGCGTAACAGAGAGACGGGCAATGTACGAGGAAGCGGTGAGCGGACCAGGGATGAATTACATCGATGGACATCTCATTTGGGCGGCGTATCGGGCGTTTGAGCTCGCGCAGGCGCCCCCTAACGTGACGGCGGTGAAAAAGCTCTTCTTTCGACAGCTGGCGGTGCCGCACGCGTCGAGCGAGGCAACGGCAAACACGGCGAGGCAGTGGATGGAAGAGGCAAAGGTGGAAGACACCTCCAACGCGTACGAAAAAGCTTTAGCTACGGGTAAAGAGGGGAAGAAAATTCGAGAACCGTTCGAGGTGCAGTTGGCAGATGAGAATACGGCGCCTGGTCAGCGTCTTCGAGCGTACAAGAATTACATAGACTTTGAAATTTCCATCGGCATGCCAGACAGAGTTGTCCACCTGTACGAGCGCGCCATTTTAGAGGCGCCGTACGTCGGCGAGCTTTGGAGAGATTACGGTGCGTACTTGGCATCCATAGAGGGAGGTCGGTCGGACACGACCGTATCGGTGTCGGAACAGTTTATGCGCCGTGCGGTGCGGGCGTGTCCGTCCTCTGGCGCTCTGTGGTCCCTCGTGCTCACGTTTTCCAACTCGACAGCCTTTGTTGGCCGCGCGTTGAACGCCAAGTGCCGAGATATTGACGAATACGGAGGAATTGTCATGACCTGCGTCGATAACGCACTCAGAGGCGATCAACACGATGCCTACATGGCGGTCGGTTTCGTTCGCACGGCGGTTGAACAGATGAAGTCGTCTTTCCTTCCGTACATATATGTCGGCAAAACGATCGAACTTTTGAAGGAGCTGGAGCATAGAATGATGATGACTCACTCGTCAAGTGAAGATCACGCTGTCGAGCTGAAATTGATTGAAGATCTCGCCGAAATCGACGCATTCAGGGATGCATCTGAGTTTCAAATCTACTATGCCGAGTATCTCGTTAAGCATGCCGCGAAGAAAGCCACCATCCTGAGCGTGTATGACAAGGCTTTAAATCGTGGAACGGAACCCATCACGTTGTCGAAGAAGACTGTCGACGACGCGAACCGACGCAAGTTTGGCGACGGCATCGTCATGCGCTCGAAAATGCGTTACCTTGCGATGGTCGATCGAGCGAGCTTTGACATCTTTGTTCGCAAGACGCATCTCGCAAGCAGTGCGAGAGATTATGAGTTTGAGCAAGTCTGCGAACGCCTCGACGTGAAAAACGAAATGAACAAGCGTGGTGGTAGCCGAAGAGAACGAGCGGCGCGGCGAAGGGTCAACGCACCTCGTGCGGTGATGGATACCGCGGACGTTCCTCGCAAGCGGGCTCGCGACGTGCCAGAGGGCGGCGATAAGGCTGACATGAACTTGACGGGAATGGACCACGACGAACGGGTCAAGACGCTCTTTCCCGATCGCGATTTGCAGACTGCGTTCGTCAAAAACATATCCTGGGACGTCACCGAGGCTGAGCTCGCTGAATTCTTTGACAGTCGAGGTGGCACGGTGAGCGCCAGAATAATCAAGGACAGAGCGTCGGGCAAATCGCGGGGCATCGCATACGTCGATTTCTCCGAAGAGTCTGCGCTCAACGCCGCCATCATGAAGAGCGGGCAAGAGCTCAAGGGTAGAGCGATCGATGTGCAGCGTTCTCGTCCTCCAGATGGTGGATCAGGCAGAGGCGGCGGCAGAGGCGGTGGCAGAGGCGGCGGTCGAGGCCGAGGTCCGGCTGGTCGCTCTGGCGGGCGCATGAGCCACGTTGGAGGTCGTTCCGGCGGTCGCGGTGGTCTCGGATTGATGCCACGAAGTCTTCGAAGTGACGTTGACGATACCACGGGTCAAGCCAAGACGAACGCGGATTTTAGAGCCATGTTTGTCAAGAGCGCCGAGTAGCTGCGAAGCGACCAACAGTCACCTTCCGCATCTGGGGACTTTTGACAAAATAGCTTAAATACATTTCAGTTGATGATTACATTTTGAATAATTTCTAGGAAACAAGAGAACATTCAATAGGACATTCAATTCATTCAAGACGCGGTGGGTGCGCGCGCTGTACAACATTCCCACGTGTGCAAAAGCTTGCCGCTCTAAGTTGCTGAGTCAGCTTCCAAGCCTGGAACTGACAGTTCACCACGCTCTCGCGTCGTGTCAGGACCAGCTCATGCGTTCGAGCAAACGGCGGTACAAGTAAGGGCTCAATTCAACAATGCTGCCGAATGGCACGTATTTCAGCACTGACCCTGGAGCCTCTTGCAAAAGCCGGTTCGTTGTCTCGTCGTCCATACCCAACAGCTGCGCATACACGCAACGGTCGCCATTTTCGTGCTCCAACGCTTGCTCAATGTTGGCAATGTTGCGCGTGGCGACGAGAGTAGTGACGTGATCGTTGGCGTCTTCGAGAGTAATCCCGAGGCCCTTTTCGAAAGACTTGTCGACAGCCGCCTTGTCCGGAAGCAAGGCGCCAGAGTTGCGATCCACTCGAAGATAGGCGCCTCGGACGAGCTTGGCGCCCAGTGCGAAACCGGTAGACTTTGCAATCTCAATATCTCTCGTGAGTTCGTCGACGGCGTCCGCGCGGTACATCTGATACGTCTTAAACACTGTCGGGTATCCACTCGCCGCTCTCGCCCCGGTGTTGTAATCTCGCATCAAATCAAACGCAGTCTTGGAGTAATTTCCGTGCAACGCATTCTCCTCGGCGTCCACGCACACGCTCGTGCCCAGCGTCGCCGCTCTCGCGGCGATGTTTCGCATGTGCGCCGTCGCCGTCTCGTGGTTTTCTTCAATCCCAAGCGCGCTCAATTTCACTGCGTGCATCGCAGACGGAAACTCGTGCATCCGCGTCGCGATGACCTCCGCCACTCTCGCGCTCTCCTTCGCCGGCCGGTGTTCCCGGGCAAAGTCAATTATCGTCCCGACGCCAATAGACTTGAGCCCCTCGACGAGCGCCGGTAACTCGTGCGTCAACGCCGCAAACTGCAGTCGCGGTCGAATGCTTCGAAGCGTCGTCGTCGTCACAAAACTCGCCATTCGCCGTCGATTCGACACCCGATCCGCTTCTTCTGGTCTCCGTCGACGCGCGCGACCACGCCTCGCCTTTTCACGCGTTTTGACGGACGCGCCCGCTTTATCTCAAACGAAATTCGAACCCGCGCCTCGACCGACGACGCGCCGCCACCGACGCGCGCGCGCGCACGGATGGGGCGTAAATATTTTTTATTTCCCTCGCCGCGTCCGAGGGCTCGCCGTATCGGTCGCGCGTCGCCCGTCCGCTCGTTCGTACCGCGTCAAAAAGTGCCGACGCGGCACCGCCAGGCTGTTGCGTCATCGCCAACCGTCGCGACGCCCATCGTCGACGAGTCATCACTCAAGGATTAGTCTCGTCCGGTGGTCGGTCGACGCGTTTTCACATTTCCACATTTCCACATTTCACGCGTTTTCATGAGATTTGACGAGTGATGACCCATAGAAATCAGTTTAATACTCTCATTTTTTGGGTCACGACTCGTCAAGAGACTCGACGCGACTCGGGTGTGATTTTTCAAACGCGCGCGCCGTGTGGAGACCCGTCAGAGGAGGCCGAGGTCGTGGAGAGAGACGAAGAGAGAGAGAGGGGCGAACGGCGAGGGAGGGGGGAGATGGGCGACGCGGACGGACGGAACGGGACGGGGGGCGATCCGATGGGATGCGCGTCGTGTCGACCGGTGGTACCGACGGTGAGGGGAAGGATGATGACGACGGATGGCGGCGATGACGCCGGCGTTGTTGACAACCATCTTGACGCAGACTCGACCACGATGATGACGATGTCGCACAGAAATGCGAGACGAATGCGGACGTCGACGTCGAATTTGTCAACGTCCGCGATGCGCAATGATGGGTACGTCGATGACGACGAAATGCGTGGGACGCCGAATTCGTCGACGAGGGCATCGATCGGCGAGCGGCGGCGTTCAGACGCGTGGTGGTTGTTTCACGGCGGCGGGTTCGGTTCGGGCGCCGGTCTGGACGACGACGAGGACGGCGATGCGGACGCGCAGATCGGGAGTGCGGTGATGGATATCGTACCGAGGAGAGACGGCGGGGAGACGCGACGGAGGATTGAGATGGAGCACGAGGAGGTGATGCGAAGACATTTCGACGGCGCGGGCGAGGTTGGGCTTCAACCGGGAGAGACGAGGCAGAGGAGGAGGACGAAGACGAAGACGACGTCCAAGACGGTTCAGGAGTTGGTGAGAGATACAAAAGAGACGACTCGGCGGACGTGGACGCACGTGTGTGTCACTACGTCTCGTGGGGCACGGGTGGTTGGAAAAGCGCTCGAAGCGACGGCGTCGCGCGGATCCGTGCTCGTCGAGGGAAGCGGGAGAGCGGCTCGATTCGCCGCTCGCGAGGACCATCGTAGAACCGTCATCGCCACGGCGCGTTATGGCGCGAAGGTCGTCATCAGAGAAGTATCTGGGATTAAAGTGAAGATTGAACCGATCGTTCGAGTGACTTTTGACAAGTACGCTGCTCGCGAACTTGGCTGGCGATTGAGAGCGGCATTCGTCACTTCGCGCCTCGGTCGAATTTTGCGACGAAGACGCGAGAAGCGCGAACGGACGAAGACGCGAGAAGAAATCGCACCATCGACAATGGGGAAGATGGAGGAGGATGTCGCTTCCCCGGAACGAGTGTACATGCGAGATTTAATGGGTATGTTCGAAGCTGCGAGAGGAATCGATCCGGATGAATTTATAGAATTGCTTTCGCCGCAATCTTTGACGACAAACGTGGCGGACATGCCCGTCGTACGAGCGGAAGATTCGTCTATTCCGACCCCTGAGACGGTTGAAATCCCCACACCTGTCGACGTATCGAGGGTTGAGTCGGAAGGATACTTTGGGTCTTACTCTGAAGATTCTTTCAGCGATACCGTCGACGAGCATTTGCCCGCTTCGGCTTCGGCGCTCGCGGCGCGCAGCGTCCAATCTTCGGACGTCGCCATGTCACCGGACCCGGAAGCGAAAAGATTTGTGCGCCGGATCGAAGATGACCTCGAAGCGTTATCAGAGTCGGAGGGGTATAGTTCACGCATATTGAGCGTTGACGACGTGACGTTGGGTGCGCAAGTGTTGCGAGCGTGGAGATCCTCGTTGAGCCCAGGCAGCGACACGTCTGCGACGTCGCCAGAGACGCTGCAGCCAGCGGTTGATGGCACTCAATTGTTCGACGAAGACGAAGAGCCTATCGAGATTTCGCGCCTTGACATGTGGGATTCGAACATCGCCGTGCTCACTCCGGCGCAAGACGTCTCGTCTCCTCACCCGCAGCGAGCGCAGCGCGTGTTTTCGTTTATTAGCGACTCGGACGAGTTGGAGCAGGTCTTGGACGCAGTTACACCGTTGAGCGAGTCATCGGCGTTGGAGGCAAAAACAGAGCATGTAGAAGAGGAGAACGACGCGTTCGTCGAGTCGACATTTGAAGAACAGCGCGCACTCTCAGCACGAGCAGAGGAGTCCATGTCGTCGCCGCGAAAGCAAGTCGTCGTCGAACAGGGACAGACAATCGATGAAACGCCGAGCACTTCTGCTGCTGCCATCGATGTGCGCGAACAGACCGACGCGTTCGGTCTAGAGCTCGTTCGTTTACGAGAGGAGGTGACCAGAATGAGAGATGAGCAGACCAACATGTCCAAGGCGGCCGTTGAGCGCGAAAGCGAGCTTCGACGTTCCTTTGAGGTTGAAAGACAGCGCATCATCGACTTGAGTAAGGCGGCGGCCGCGGCGCCAGAGCAGTTTAATGAAATTAGATTGCTCAGACAGGAGTTGGAGCTCGTGAAGCAAGCGCAAGAGTCACGCGTGAGCGATACTATCGAGCCGAAGGCTTCAGAACGCGAACTCGCCGAAATCGTAACGCTCAAGCGAGAGATCGAGCAACTGAAGAAGGCTCAAGAGACGCGAGCGAGCGATTCTAGCAAGGCGACCGCTCCAGAGCAAGCGACTGAAATCGCGCTCTTGAAGGAATCGCTCGATCGCATGAAGGAGACTTTCGAGAAGGAAAGGAGAGAGTTTGAAAAGTCACTCAAACAGTCGCTCGCGGCGGAGAGGATTGAGCTCGAACAAGAACTCAACAAGTCGATAGCGCTCGAACGAGGCGGGCTTGAAGAGCAACTTCATCAAGGCGACGAGTATTTAGGCAACGAAATACAACAGATTCAAGCCGAGCTGAGCGCTGTGAAGGCAAGCCAGGAAACCGCGTCGAAGCAACTCGTCGACGTTGGCGCGCTCTCAGTAGCGACGCCAGAGCCACCGCGGTTCGCCCTCGACACCGAAACGGATGTATCCATGGAATGGGACTTGTATCAACTCAAAGAAGAGTTGGATAGAGTCAAGACGGAGCAAACATCTGCGCTGCGACTGACAGCGAGCCGCGATGAAGAGCTACGCAAGTCTTTGTCAACCGAGAGGTTGGCTATCCAGGACGCCATCCGAGAAGAAGTGTCTCGCCACCTGGGGCAGATCGAGATGCAGAGCGTCAACGCGGCTCTCCAGGTGGATCTCAGGGCTTCTAGAGCGGAAAAATTATTAAGCGGCGCTGAAAAGATCATGGAGGAGACGGAGAGGAAATTGCAACAACGAGAGCGGCAACTCCTTGCCAACGCGGAAGGAGTCGTCGCCCGGGCTGAAGACAGACTGAAGAGACGCGAAACAGAGCTCAAAGCTTTGGCTGCGACGCCTCCGCCTCGGTCCCCATTCACTAATAGCACACCGTCGAGTAGCACGACAAACCTTCACGTCTTGGAGCAGGCGCGAGCGCGCCGTAGACTGCTCCACGAAGTGACGGATACTTTCAGTCTCGGGGATATTGTTTCCCAAGCGAGACAGTTAGCAGAAGATATTGAGTATAGCTTCGGACAATAATATTGTTTTGTTGATATTAGAAAGCGCTAGATCTAGTTTTCGTTCGCATCTACCTTCTTTTCACCCGTCATCTCGTTGAAAGCCTTCAAAAAGTCCTTAACGCTCACGCCCGTTCGTCCCACTTTGACGCTGTTTCTCCAATTTCTTTGCGTGCATCCCGCCGATTTTTCAAACACAGTCGGTGGCAACTCTTTGCCAAACAAAGGAGGCCCTTCCCGGTTCTTTTTATCTTGAGAGGTGACGACTATTTTAAAGCTCTTTTCTCCGTCTCGAAAGAAGAAATTACCCTTGAGGTGCTTGCACATGACTGGCACCGACGGACCGTCTGGGATGACGACGGATTTGCCTTTGCGAATTTCGACAGTCTTTCCCTCAACTTTTGGAGCCTCTGCCGCTTTTTCTTTGACGGGCACTTCACGCTTCGGCCTACGCTCTTGTTTTGCCGCTGGAGTCACGATGGGTGTCTTACTCTGCGCCATGTCTTTCGCCGGAGTGCTCTGCTTGGATGAATCGTTGCCAGACGCGGCAACGTTGATGCTAGACAAGATGCGGTTCAATCCGCCAACTCGGACAATTTTATCCAACTCTTTCTCCTCCTCTTTTGAATCCCTCGCGTTTACTTGTCGAGAACCAGCCTCGGGTGTTCGTTTAGACTTCGCACTGGAAGACGACGAAGAAGAACTCGACGACGACGAAGAACTTGACGAAGAAGAAGAACTTGACGAAGAAGAACTCGAAGATGAAGACGACGAAGAACTCGAAGATGAAGAGCTCGAAGACGATTTCGATCTCGTCGAACGATCTTTTTCTTCTTCATTCTTCTTTTCCGCTACCGCCTCGACGATGACTGGTGGTTTCGCATCCTTTTCTTTCGCGCTATCGCTCCCTTTTGGATGCACGTCCTCTACGGGCAGAGGCTTGGACGCGAGCTCTGGTTGTTTGTCGTCATCCGCCACCTTGCCGTCATCCTCCTTGGCGCTCCCCGCCGTGCCGTCGTCCGACCCGTCCCACTCGGGCACCTCGCCCTCGTATCCAATCTCCTTTAGCACCGCGTGCGCAATCATTCGCTCGACGGCGCCGAACCGATGGCTAGAGTGCGCCGGCACCGCCTTGAACCCGTGCGCCAACGATGTAGGAATTCGCTTGTGCTGACGATAGCCAGATCTATACACGCGCGCGATGAGCGTGGCGACGGCTAAGAACATTACCAAATCCTCATCAACCGCAGGTTTCATCTTTCTGATTCTATTCACCAAATCGTCAAACCACGCCGTACTCGTCTCCTCTTGTACCAATCCAATCTGCTGAACGACGTAATTTGTCGTCTCCGTCATGACGTCAAAGGAATCCATCTTGAGCTTTTCCAAAGCGGAGACGCACCCTCGGTGACTCTGCAAAGCCTTGACGAAAACGCTGTACGTCAACGCGCCATTCTTGGCGAGGAGAGACGCGACATCTTCTTGCGTCGTCTTACCGTCTTCTAATCGAGCAGCGACGGCTTCAACTTCCTCAACCATTTCCCACGGATCGGCTTCGGGAGTCGGTTCGTCAGCTTTTTTCTTCTTCGTCGGCGGTTCCTCTACCGCGGGCGTCGGTCTCTCGCGCTTCTTCCCAGCCTTTACATGGGTGCTGTCGTCATCGATAGCAACCGGAGGGTCCTCTGCCGTCGACTTCTTTGCCGCCGGGATCGTCGTCGTTATTCGAGTGTTAAACGCCCGAGGCGTCTCAATCGCCGCCGGCGTCGAACGTTCGACGCGACTCATATCCAACCGTTTTACCGCATCGTTCGTCGGCGTCCCGGCAGATAAGAACCCGCCAAACGTCCCCGCACTCCCAGGTGTCGTCCCCAAAACCGATCCGCCGCTCACCGCCGACACCGAAAGCAACGGAGACGTCGCCAACGCCGCCCGATTTCTCGCCGTCAACGATGCCGGCGACGCCAACGCGCGAAACGCCTCCATCTGCCCTCCATCCTCTGCCCACCTCTCACACGTCACCTGCGCCATGACATCCTCAAACCCCCCCGCAGCGAACGATGCGTCGTCACTCAACGGATACCACAACCCCACGTCCCCGGCGAATTTCCCGTATCCGTGCGTCTCACCAATCCTCACCGAGCCGTATTCCGGAAACGCGAGCTCGTGCGCTTTACGCGTCGCCGCTTTCAACTCATCCAACGTCGCCTCATCCCCGTTCGCCAGCGTCACGACGACCGACGTGCCACACGACGTCGCGACACGAACGACGCGTGGACGTCGGTTCGGCGTCGCCTCCGTCGACGTCGTCGGCGGTGCGTCGTCTCGTCCGCGCATGGACTGGATGGTTCGGTTCGGTTCGGTTCGGTCCGCCGCCAGGCAGCCAGAGCAACTTTTACGAACGAATCAGCACTGCGCCGCGCTCTCTTCCCCGTGAACGACGACGACGACGACGATGACGGTTCGTTTTATGCTATGATGCCCCCTCTTCTCCGTCGTCGACGTCCGTCGTCGTCGACTGAAGAGTCTAAAGCCGACGCTCGAGAGCTTTTGGACGCACGCGTTGAGTCTCAAAACTCAAAACTGGACACCATTGGGGCCGCGCGGGCGCCGGCGCCGCGGCGACGCGTTCGTTTGATGACTCGTGTGGTGATTGCGTGCGCTGTGTGGCTACTGTGACTACAACGATGACTATTATTGACTCTTCTTTTTCTCCGTCGATGGGGTGACGGGAAGCCGGGGTGGGAAGAAGGATGGGAGAAGCAACGCCGGGGCGAAGGCGAAGACGAGCACGTGCGGGGCGCATCGAAGCCAAAAGCGAGGCGACGCGACGGCGCGATGCCAGTCTCCGTGCCATCGCGTGGATGATGGTGGTGGTGGTGGACACGTGAATACGTCGGCACAGACGCGGTCAGTGAGGTTTCGGGTGGAATCGGCGGCGACGAGGGCGCCGCGAAGCGCTTTAATCGACGCCGGACGCTTCAGTCGAAGACAGACGAGGCCCATGTCGGGGTCTATGCGTCTCGCTAAAGTCCCGCGTGGGACATCATCGGTGACGACGTATCCATCACCGAGCCAATCATACCGTTTGGCGTACCCGAGGAGGTTGGTCTCGGCGCACGCGGAGGATATGAGCACTTTGGCGAACGCGAGCGACGTCTGCAGTTGGTTACGCAAACGCGAAACGAATCAGTCAGTCGACGCACTTTCGAGAGTGAAACCAAACGAAACGCACCTCGTACGGGATTTCGCGTTCGTCCCCCGTCGGCTCGTCCTTCTCAACCACCGTTTCGGCGAGTCGACGCGGTGATGTTCGAGCGACGTCGCGTGAAATGTCTCGCAAGATGCGTCGACAGAGCGAACACGAGAGACTCGGTGGTTTGGACACCGCCGACGACGACGCTAGCGACGACGAATACGCGTGTATGATGACGAGGAAGAGGGAGACGAGCCAAGCGATGAAAAGAGCAACGCGCGACATGCGCGGCGCCGGTGCGATGGCGGTGGCGGCGGACAGTGAAGCAGTGAAGAGTGAAAACTCCCACTCGACGCGCGAGTTGGTTGGAACAATAGTACTCGCTACGAATGCTGTACGCATGACAATTCGCGGCTGATATCTAAAGCGCGGGTAAGACTATGCGCGAGACGCAATTTGTATTAATCATCGATCAACGTTCGCCCCTCAAGGGGTGTTTGACGAAGACACGCCGAGCGCTCGGCACACTTTTGCCGGCGCGTTGACGAAATTTCTTCCCGTCACGGCATTGAGGACGATGGTGTACACCATGTGCAGAATGAGCGTGTAGCTGAAAGAGTTGATGAGGATGAAAAACAGCGCGGTGGCCCACACCCATCCCATCGTCGGCGCGAACGTCGCACCGATGTTAGCGCAAAACTGATCTAGAAGCGAATACATTTGCGTCACCAACAGTTTCATGACGTTTTCTCTGTAGAGCAACGACGACACGGCGAGCGAACACATGATGCCCGCAGTGCGTGTGAGCGCGCTCACCGGCACAGTCATCGCCCATCCTTTTCCCGACAACCACAGCGAGCCGAGCGTGAACGCCAACGCGCCGTGAAGACACAAATAATTTACCGCTCTAAGCGGTCCGCTAATCAACAGCAGCAACAGCGTCGCTGTAAACATCGTCCTCGCCGCCGCCGCGGTACCCCATCTCGCCGCCGCAATCACCACCGGCAACGGGAACAACGCCCCAAAGTACGCGTCAAACCTAAACAGTGACGATAAGTGAAACGATAGCCCCGTCATCGCCGCGAGCATCGCCGCTTCCACAATCACACGCACCGGAAGTCCGCCGCCGCGCGAGTCGTCTCCGTCGTCGCTCGTCGACGCCTCCGCATCGCTTGAGCTCCGCTGCACCTCCTCCCCGCCATCTACGACCGCGATCGCCGCCGTCACCGCAACCTCTCTGCGTGTTATCCAATCTCTCACCTCCCGACGACGCGCGGGCGTCGCTGTTCTCTGCACCAACGCTCTACCAACACGCGAACATCGACGACTGGCCCCGCTGACCCCACGTCTTACGCCCGAAGACGACGACGACGACGTCGACGGGATTATCGAGGCCATGATCGCCCTGCTCCCGATGTGTGCGTTCCGCCCGTCGGCTTCTGACGCGCGTCGTCGTCGTCGTGCTGGTAGTGCTGGTAGTGCTGGTAGTGCTGGGCGAGTCTCAGTTCTCATTCTCGTTGTTGAAAAGTCTCACTTTGGAAGAGCAAAGTGGAGCTCGCGACATGTGCATCGGTCTCTTTGCGACGCGTCGCCGAATAAGAACACACAGATGAGGTACGTCGAACGCGTCGAGCGCGAAAAATAGAATGCGTGGGTTTACGAAGCACTCGATGCATCGCTGTCGTCTCCGTCGACGTCGCGTGGGTGCGCGGCGAAACGGGAATGATCGGGGCGCTAGGGTTTTCGGCGCGCGTGCGTTCAGGGCGATGCGTCGAGACTGGCGACGGCGTGATGCGACGAGGGAAACGCGCGCGGTGCGGAGGATGGATTCATGGATTGTTTGATATTGATTTGAATCTCGTGACTGACGATAACCCGTCTACTCGTTTCCTTTACGCGCGCGCAGCAAGCTTAGCACCGATACCCTCAAGGAGGGCGTGGCTGACATCCTGAAGAAGTCGCAGGAAAAGCCGCGCAAGTTTGTCGAGACGGTTGAACTCCAAATTGGTCTCAAGAACTATGATCCGCAGAAGGATAAGCGTTTCAACGGTACCGTGAAGTTACCGTCCATCCCGCGCCCGAAGCTTAAGATGTGCATCCTTGGCGACGCCAAGCACTGCGAAGAAGCCACCGGCAACGGCATTGACTCCATGGACGTCGAAGCGCTCAAGAAGCTCAACAAGAACAAGAAGCTCATCAAGAAGCTTGCGAAGAAGTACCAACACTTCCTCGCCTCCGAGTCCGTCATTAAGCAAATTCCGCGTCTCTTGGGTCCGGGTTTGAACAAGGCCGGTAAGTTCCCGACGCTCGCCACCCACAACGAGCCGCTCGAGAACAAGATCAACGACGTCAAGTCCCAAGTCAAGTTCCAGCTTAAGAAGGTTCTTTGCTTGGCCGTCGCCGTTGGCCACGTCGAAATGACGGAACGTGAATTGTTCTTGAACATTCAAATGGCTGTCAACTTCTTGGTTTCTTTGTTGAAGAAGAACTGGCAAAACGTCAAGTCTTTGTACATCAAGACCACGATGGGCTCCCCGTTCCGCCTCTACTAAGTGCCTCTTTTACTAAAGAAGCTTTGTAGCCATGCGATGAAGCATTACCCTCTGAAACTTTGATAGTTTTGGCGTACACCAAGTCACCGCAGCCGCAACTTAAGCCCCACTGGGACCATGCTCAGTGAAACGGCGCAGCTACGGTAGTCGTTGGTAGCCGCGAAAGCGGCGACGCTTGCTTCGTCTGTTGTTTAAGACGCGAAGAGAATATATACTAAAATCTAGTGTGTAATGACAACTGTCGACTCACGCTAAAAGAAACATTCAATCATCTACACGCCCGGAATACCCAACTCTTTCGCAAAGCCCCCCTGAATCGCCGCCGCGACGACTAACAGCACGCCTGAGTTCCACATGCTGTGAATGAGCATGGGCGTTAGTAAATTTCTCGTGCGCGCATAAGAGAAACCTAACACCATGCCGAGGACGACGAGCTCGACAAAGTCGCGAGGCGCCAAGTGCGCGCCGGCGAAGAGGACGCTGCTAAAGAGTACGGCGCCGGGCGTCGGCAACCACTTTGTGAGAGACGCGAGGAGAAATCCGCGAAACACAACCTCCTCGAGAAGCGGAGCCAACACGCTCGTCACCGACAGCAGCGCCAAAAACGTGCCGATGTCGTCGGATTGAATCAACGGCAACACACCATCGATCGTTCCCACTTGATCAGAGGCGGCATCGACAGCCATCTGACCTCCTTGCGCCTTTTCCGCCGCGTCCATGGCCAATCCGGTGACGGCGAGCGCGGCAAACGTCGCCCCGTACCCAATCAATCCGTACTTGGCCCACCCGCGCTCCGACTCGAACGGATCTCTGAAGTCTATCTTGAACCAATCCTTCCCTTCCTCTTTGATCGTCTCCATGTGCGGCGATACGAGCGTATACACCAATCCCAGGCTGGTAACTGTCTCAGCGACTTGCACCGCCAACAGATACTCTGTCTGCTCCGTCAGAGACATTTTCGCAGGATCCACCCCAGCTTGCGCCGCAAGAAGTGGAAACACGATCGCAGCGACGCCGACAAAAGAAACGCACCACCCAGCGAGTCCCAGCGCGACGGTCGCCCCACCCCACGGAACGTCCCAACCTTTTCTAAACGCATCCAAAAACTCCCCCTTCTCCTCATCCTCCGATACCGCCACAGACGACGATGACGCGCCAAAGCTCCGTTCCATCGCCACCGGAACCCGTTTCGGTGGTCCATCCACCCTCGCCCGCGCGCGTAAAGCCTCCATCGTCGCACGCGATGCCGGACGAAGCTTTTTCCTCTCTTCTTCATCAACATCATCATCATCCTTCGACGACAACGCGCGCGTCGAAATGCGACGATTTCGCCACGACGACGAGGACGTCACGACTCTTCGACGTTGGAGTTTCACCGTCGCGCGCGCGTTGCAGCACCCATTCGGTCGCGCGAGGATCGACGACGTCATCGTCAGTTCGCGTGCCGCGTGCGCGACTGACGACGTCACAAGTGAGAGGGCAGCGTTAACAACACGATGCCGCCTCTCACCGCACGTGTCGTCGTCGCGTCGACCTCGTCGTCGCCATCGACGCGCGCGAGAAGCGTAGTCGACCGCGCGCTGGGGTTCGCGTATCGGCGTTCAACGCGCGTCGACGCGACACCGTTGGACGCCACCGGTGGTGATCCTTACGAACTCACGCAGCTCGTGTCCGTCGCCGGAACCGTCGCCGCGCTCGGCGCCACCGCGCTCGCGCTCGGTGCGAGAGGCGAACCGAAACCGTGCGCGGCGTGTGCGGCGTCCGGGGGCGAACCGTGCGCGTTTTGCGACGCGACGGGACGAAGGACGACGCCGATACGTGTGAGTAAGAGTGACCGCGACAGCGACGGCGTCTTGGGACTCACGCGTAGGAACCCGTACGAGTGCACGGCGTGCAAAGGGGCGGGGATGATTTTGTGTCGCGCATGTAGAGGGTCGGGATACGTCGATTAGAGTGGGTGGGTGTGGGCTGGTGGGTTTGAGTTGTTGTCAATGAACGAAATTTGTGTTAGAACGAACTGTCCTGTCCTTTAGCCTCACTCGACGTCGCGCGTTTTTGTTCGACGCGCGATGCGTTGGGTCGCGTGCAGAGGCGACGCCGGTGACGCGCCACCGAGCGCGAGGTTTGGACACACCGCAACGTCCATCTCCCGCGGAAGATACGTCGTCGTTTTCGGTGGTTTGGACAAGTCAAGTGGAAACGCTCGAGGAGCGCTCGATGACGTCGTCGTGCTCGATGTCGCGCACGACGCGTGGTTTCGACCGGATATTACTGGCGCGCGACCGAGTGGACGGGCGTTTCACAGCGCGTGCGCGACGTCGGAAGCGGAGATTCTCGTGTCGTGTGGACGAGATGGGAGAAGGCAATTCGGCGATTCGTGGACGCTCGACGCCGACTCGTGGACGTGGCGAGAACTTTCAAACGCAAAGACGACGCCGAGGGATTTCGCGTCGATGATGAGCGTCGGGGATGGGTGTATCGTTGCGTTCGGTGGGTTTGATGGGAAAGGGTGGATGTCAAACGTGGAGATTTTGCGAGGGACGTCGAGCAAGGAAGCGACATGGACTACGATTGACGTCGCGCCGGCGAGACTCGAAGCGATCGATGCGGTAACATCTGGAGGGAAGACGGCGCCCGAGCCTCGCAGTGGATCGGCGATGGTGAGGTATGGGGACAATCTGTTGATTTACGGCGGTCAAGGGGCGAACGGGGCGGCGTTCAACGATACGTGGTGTTTGAAAAGAGAGCCAAACGGCGGTTGGCGTTGGGTGAAACTCGTCTTGAGAGGAAGCCCGCCAAGTGCGCGCGCTGGACACGCCATGTCGATCGTCGCGATGGGAAGAGGGATTGGGCCGTACGTCATCATGAGCGGTGGCGTCGGAGACGATGGTTGGCTAGTGAAGGAACGCGTGTATTTCGACGATGCACACTTTTTGGATGGCGAAAACGCTAAGTGGCAACGACTCGAGTTCGCGGGCGAAGGCAACGGGCCGAGTTCGCGGGCGTATCACACCTTGACCCAAGTGAGTGAAAATAAGTGTCTGTGCTTCGGCGGATTTAACGGCTCGAACGCGTGTAACGACGCGTGGTGGCTCGTCGTAGACGACATGGAGTACGCAGACATTTCGTCAGAGGCACTGGCGTCGCCAAGGGCACTCGTGAGCGCCCTCAGGGATCGATTGCCGATAAACGTCGCCCCGGACGTGTTCGATGGTAATCCATCGGCGTTTCGCGCGCATATTGCGGCGTGTGATGTCGAAGACGTACGCCTCGGAGATGTGTCAAAGCTTCTTCATGAGTACGCCAACGCGACTGCGACGCTCGGGTTGCCCGAGCAAAGAGGAGAGGACGAACGCGGCAGATTTAGACACTCCGATCCGGCGAGCATCAAACTCAGTGATTTAGGCAAAGCTCTGACGGAACTTCAAGGGGCTTACATAGCCAACGCATAAAGTCGTTGTAAAATTACAATTCATCGATATCAATCGCACCGTCTACGAGGTATGAAAAATCGCCGTCAGTACACGTCGCGCGCGAAATAAAAATAGAGGCGACAGCGCCCGATTGGTTTGCTCAGACAAATGCCTCATTTATCGATCATGTGCTGTCGAAACAGCGCTTGCAATCGCGAAGACCGCGACGGCGCAAGCGATCAGATTCGTCATCTAATATTTTCGTCTTCATCGCAAAACCAAAAACAGAACCGCAAAACTAAATGTGACTCGAGCGGTATCCTCGACGCCGTCTCGACGTCGGCGCCGACGCGCCGTTCGAGCGCGATCGATTTACCTGCTCACCCAAGGTGCTCAATCACGGGAAGAATATTGACACTCTGACACTGTGAGAGGAGTAGCGTCGAGGAGAAGAAAAACATCCAAGCACCGGACGACACAGAAAAAAATAGAGAACCCGAAACATGCGGTCGAGTCAGCGTGCGTTCAGAACAAACCATTCGTCAACGATTTCGCTCAGCAGCAGAACTGGCGTGTTTGCAAGGTTTTGTTTCATCGCGACGCACGTTCGCGCGCGTCACCATCGCGACATGCGCACCTCGAAGTCTCGTTCGTTTCCCGTCTTCGTGGTTTCGCTCACGCAGCCGCCGGCGCGCACGCATCAAACCGGATCCTTTTCACCTATACCCGACGCGGGACGCGCGACGCCCCGAAACGACGACGACGACGGTGATTGCGGGCTTCGCCCGCGCGCGCGTGAACGTCGTTTCGGGGCGTCGCGCGTCCCGCGTCTTCCGCGCGCGCGTGTGACGATGCACTGTTTTGTTTGTCTGAACCTAAGTGACATTTGGCAACAAAACGCGACCCCTTTCGTTATTGACGGTTCATGAACTGTCAAACCGATCCAAAAAATACCAAAGAGGAATCGAGGGAGCGTCAAACGCCGACGAGCGGTGAGAGATGTGCACCGCGACGACGACGCGAGCGCTCGCGAACGGCCCCGTCGGGGCTCGTCGACGATCGCTGGCGGCGCGGGCGGCGCGCCGTTCGATGGCGAGACGACTCGCGTCGAACGCGTCGGCGGCGGATGACGTTGGTGGTGGTCGAGAGACTGAGGCTGAGCGAGAGGAGCGCGCGAGGTTGGAGCGTGGAGACGCGTTCGGGGAGCTCGTCGCTATGGCTGCGGCGAACGGGGTAGTCGTAGAGCGTACGCCGGATCCCAAGGCAGTGGCGACGGCGGCGGCGATGTGTGGACCGACGGTGACGACTGTGGCGGAGACAGAGGAACGGATAAAGGGACTGCCGGCGGGTCTGAAGAAGCCGCCGTGGTTGAGACAGCGGGCGCCGAGCGGTGAACGGTTCGATTATCTCTCCACGTCGCTGACTGGGTTGAAGTTGAACACGGTGTGTGAGGAGGCGATGTGCCCGAACGTGGGTGAGTGTTGGAACGGGGACACGGGGACGGCGACGGTGATGTTGTTGGGGGATACGTGTACGAGAGGTTGTCGATTTTGCGCCGTGAACACGTCGCAGACGCCGCCGCCGCCAGATGATGACGAACCCGAGAATACAGCGAGAGCCATCGCGGAGTGGGGGGTCGGGTACATCGTGTTGACGAGCGTCGATCGCGATGATATTCCAGACGGCGGGAGCGAACATTTCGCGCGAACCGTGCGAACGCTCAAGGAGCTCAAGAGTTCGATTCTAGTCGAAGCGCTGACGCCCGACTTCCAGGGCGACATGGAGGCGGTCGCGCATCTCGCGCGTTCGGGTTTGGATGTCTTTGCGCACAACGTTGAGACGGTGGAGCGATTGCAAAAGCGTGTTCGCGACCCGCGGGCGAATTACGAACAGTCGCTCGCCGTGTTGCGTCACGCAAAGGAGTCAAAAGAGGGATTAGTGACTAAGACTTCAATCATGCTCGGTCTCGGTGAGGATGACGAAGAAATCAAGGAGTGCATGCGCGCGTGCAAGGAGGCTGGCGTGGACATTTTCACCCTCGGCCAATACTTGCAGCCGACTCCGGTGCACTTACCAGTCAAGGAGTTTGTGACGCCCGAAAAGTTTGACTTCTGGAAAAAGTTTGGCGAAGAGGAGATTGGTTTCCGCTACGTTGCGTCCGGTCCGCTTGTGAGAAGCTCGTACAAGGCGGGTGAATTTTTTATCGAGTCAATGCTTAGAAAGGATGCCCTTGAGAGAGAAGCGCGCGCACATTAGAAACTTCCTGTGAAATTATAATTTATATCAATCGCTCTCTTCATCGCTGTCCTCGTCGCTGTCCGAATCACTGTCGTCGCCGTCGTTCTTCTTCTTGTTCGAGCCCCCAGCACCGACGGCGTACCTATCGACGCCACCATCCGCTTCAATGCGCGCTGCGGCTTGCGCTGCGCGACGCTCTCGCACCAAACGAAGCTTTTCCATCTCTGCCGCGAGTTGCTTCTTACTCTTCTGCGCCAAAATCTCATCCGCCGACGGTTCTGCTGGCTTCTTCTCTCTTGGTGCCATCATCTCCAACAAATCAGCGTCGTCATCCGAGCTCTCGTCCTCGTCGCTGCTGTTAGGCGGAAGCTCTCCCGGCGCCGGTCTTCGCCTGGGTGCTTCCTCCTCCTCTTCTTCTTCCTCTTCGTCGTCGTCATCCGAATCATCCTCGTCGCTATCCTCGTCAGAATCCGTTTCACCGTACTTTTTTCGTCGCCACTGCGCGTGAATATACCGGTTCCGTCGGCGTCAGTCAGTCGGTAGTCTTGCCCTCACGCGTTCTCTTTCGACATGAAACATCATTCATCGACTACGTTTCAACGCACCTCGCGCTCTTTCGCCTCGCGTTCCTCGCGCGTAAGCCCAGACTTGGATCCACCGCGGCCACCGCGACCGCCTCTCGCCGGTTTGTACCCACGTCCCATCGTTCGTTCGGTTCGGTTCGGTTAGTTCGCGCGCGTCGAGTTGTGTGGTACAAGTCGGCAGCGCACCCGTCCTCAGTCGGCGTCGCGGAGGATCGCTGACGGATCGATCGGCGGAAGATGCCGCCGCCGCCATTGTTAGCGTCATCGCGGCGTCGTGATTGCGTCGTCGGCGTCGGTGATGGGGCGCGTCGGCGACGAAACGAGACGACGTTGAGAAAGTTGCAGAAGATGACGACAACTTTGATGTTCGCACTGTTCACGACGATGACGCGCGTCGTCGTTGCCGTCACGGACGACGCGGATAGGACACAGGTTTATCCTCGCATAGTACAGGGTGCGTTCAAGGGTTCGTGGTGGTTCGACGCGGCGTCAGTGCGCGCAGATAGATTGACAGAGGGTGGTTGGACGCGCGGAGAGTGCTCGTTGCAGTTGCGGACGAGTTTTGACGATGACGCGAGGGTGCAGAGCGTGATCGGAGAGGTGACGCTGAGGGAAGGGGCGTACATATCGAATGATGACGCGCACGTGACGATGGAAGGGGTGTACACGGAGGCGACAGGTGGGTTGTACTTGACGGGGGAGTCAAAGTTGAGAAAACGGTTCGAGTCGGCAACCAACGAGACGTTGGATACCAGCTCGAGCTGGGCCGCCGCCAGTTCGTATAGGCAGAGTCTGAGGGCCATTGCGCTTGATTTGGTCGAGCGCGCCGGTACGGATTTGGAGCGTGATCAAAGCCGATTTAGGGCGAGGGATTCATATAGTAGAGACGATGCCGTAAAGCGCGCGGGTAAATCGGCGAGGGCAAGGTTTATAGGTGACCACGACGCAGGCGAGTACCCGGTGGGGTGTCAGTTTAAGCTACACGCGTACGTCAGTCCAGGGAATCACTCGAGCGATGAGATTCCGACGGATGAGGACGGCCTTCACGGAGATATTCTCGAGCGGCAGTTGGAGGACATGTCTCCTCTCGAATTCGCAGACATGCCGAAAACCGTCGCTTTGGTGGGACAGCTTGTGAGTGAAAACTGTGGAATCACCGTGCACTTTGACTTGACGAGTCAGCCATTGGAAACGTGGTACAAGAAGACCAGACTGTACGCGTACATGATGATGTGCGCCGCTCTGGCTCAAGCGTACGTGCTCGTCAAACAAATCGAACACAGCTCGACGCAATCGACCCTGATGCGTGTGTCCCTGTTGTCTGTCGGGATGCGGGCCGTAATTGATTCGTATTACTGTTTATCGCACTTGACGGCTGGCATCCTTGTGGATGATTTGTTCATGCCACTCAGCGCCGTGGCACTTTGTTACTTTGTGTTGTTTAGCGTTTTAGAAATGAGGATCCTCGTGGCAGCTTGGCGAGCAAGGAGACCGCAAATTCAAGGCTGGTTAGAGCTACGCGTCGATTTGAGCGCAGTCTACTCTCGATTTTACGCCGGCTTCATCGCCGGCATGTTTATGATGTACTGGCTATCAGACAATTCCATCATTTTCATCTTGTTGATGAACTCTTACTGGATACCACAGATTATTCGCACGGCGTATCACAATCATCGCCACGTTTATAAACCTTGGTACGTGGTGACGACTTCATACGCCCGACTCATCGGGCCGATGTACGTTCTAGCCTGCCCTACCAACTTTATGCGAATCAAGCCAAATTATTTCGAGGCTTGCCTCTTAATTTTGTGGACAACCGCGCAGGCAGCGATGATGTTAGCCCAGCATTACATCAATCCTAGATACGGTTTACCGGATGGTATATTCCCAGAGATTTACGATTATCACCGCAAGGTTTCAGACGAGGTTCTCACGCAATGCGGCTTCACGGGCCAAAGCGACGCCCCGCCCGAGGAGGAGCGAGACATCGAGATGGGCGACCTCTCGTCTGGCCCAGACTGCGTCATCTGCATGAACTCGGTCGACGTCCATGCAGTTAACGAACGCATGGTGACACCGTGCAATCACTTCTTCCACACCAAGTGTCTCACCAAGTGGATAGACATCAAGCAAGAGTGTCCAACGTGCAGAAGACATTTGCCACCGATGTGAGTCGCAGATCTGTAAACTTTACAACTCGTGTAACAAAAGCTAGTCTCCTAGTCTCAGTTCTCATACGCCCGCGTGCGACAACGTTAACCAGGGAGAATTCATGACAAACATACCGACCGCAATCGCGCTCGTCTTCACTGGCTTCGCGATCGCAGCTGTACTTCCGCGGCCTCTCGAGGAAGACAAGCGGGTTTGGAATACCAAACGCAAACATCGAAGGTCTCCAAACCGAGGCAAAACACGACCGCAATCGAAAGAGAAAAAGCGCTGAAAGATTCATTCTAGACAACTTTACCGGTACAAACATACAAATAGTTACATCCATCCCTATACGGAAACATACCCGTCACTCGTCTCCTTTCCCATCTTCCACGAGCGAGTACGGACATCCCTCCTCTCCTCTCGGCGCAGACGTCACGTCTTCCCCGCGCGCATCCACCACGGGGACCCAACGATGAAACCGCGTTTTATTCTTCTCGTGCCCTTCTCGAGTCTCTCCTTCGACCCATCTGCGTTCGCGAACGTCGCGGCGTCAACACAGTCAGTCGGTCGAACGACGCAAAAGGTAAACAAAACGAACTAACGCGTCGCGTCGTCGGTTGCAAAGCGATCCTGCGACACGTCGCCGTCGCTACCACCGCCGTCTTCGACGTACCTCTTTTCCCACGATTTCACTCGCGCCTCGAACGCGAACGCATCGCGCTGGTTCCGCGCCTCCAAACGCGACCCGCGCGTGGACATTTCGGTTTCGTTCGCGAGCTAAACACTGCCGACTCGGGTCGTCTCGCCAGTCTTCGTCGGTCGGTCGGTTGGTACGCCGCGTCGGCGGCGTCGGCGGCGACCAACGAATGGCGATGGCAATGTCGACGTGCGACGCGTTGAGGGCGTCGGCGGCGGCGAGCGCGGCGGCGAGCGGTCGCGGTCGCGCGAGGAACGCTTCGGGCGCAACGGTGCGCTTTTTAGTGGATTCGAGACGCTCGGGAGGATCCTTCGTCAGTCGAGGGCGGGAGGCGAGGGCGGAACGTCGAACGCACGCAAGCGATCTCCGGGAGGACGGCGCTGACGGCGAAGTGGCGGGTTGTGATGAGGATGCGACAGTGCGCGAGGAAGCTGAGAGAGACGCGTACGGACGCGAACGGTTGCCGTGGCGCTCGAGCGAAGAGGTGGACGGCGTCGCGCTTCGTGATGCGCGGTCCTTCGTGGGGTGGGAAGTGTACTTAGACGGTAGTCCAGACTCGTTGGTAGGTGTCGTGACGGATTTCGTGGCGATGGGGATCCAAGAAGGCGAGGAGGAGGAAGAAGAAGAAGAAGAAGGCGACGATTCGGAAGACGCCGCGACCAAGGATCCAGAGCGTTCGTACGAGAGCGATCAAGTCGAGGATTTGTTCGTAGGGACTGATTTGAAAGAGCTCAATGATGATGAACGCGGGTTTCTCACCAGGTTATCCGAATCTCTCAGTATGGGTAAGGAGGATCAGGCGGGATTTGACGAGAGCGAGATGGATTCGGACAACGCTTTTTTGCTCCTCATCGAAGGATTACAAGAGACCACGCTCGGTGAACGGCCGCTTCATTACGTGCCGTTCGTTCCGAACATGTTTCCAAGATGGATCTTGAGCGCGCAGGCGCTTTTCCTAGATCCACCGGCGGGTCTTCTCGATCTAGCCTTGCGTGAAGTTAAACTTAGCGAGCTGCGAAACGATTTGATACCATTTAGTAGAATGCTCGGGGCTGACACGTACGGCATGCCGCAGAGACTGTCCCTCATCAATCAAGGGCAAAGGGAACTCGTGAAACGCGTCGAATCTTTGGGGGACTGGCGAGAAGTTGCTCTAGAATTGGATTTGAAGCCCGACGCGGCGCCGTGGTACTACTGGGACAACATTGACAACTTGGAAGACGCGCTCTTGAAGCTTGTCGATGCCTTTTGGTTTGAAGAGGTCGATGGAGAGGAGTCTTACTGGTATAACGATGTAAGCGGTGCTCTACAAATCACGCCACCGGTTGATGGCACTGGTGGGGGATTGGATAGACCGGTAATGCCGACGATGTCTCACTTACTCGAGGCGAGGCGTTGGGATTTGCACCACGCAATCGTGTTGCACGGCGGCTACAAGGCTGTCGCGAAAGAACTAAACTGGCAGCACGCTCGCCGGATGGAAAATCGACATTTGCTTTCGTTTGAAACTTTCAAGGATGAGATTCTCGAACTCATCGAAGATGAGTCCTTGATCAAAGTGGGTGTGCGTCCCGGTCAGCTTCCGTGCGAATCGCAGCTAGAGGAGCTCGATCGAGACGACTTGATCAAGTTTATGCGAGTCCACGGAGGGTTTAGTGCGGTTGCGAAGAAGCTGAAACTTAAACCGAGCAAAGGTGGACGCGAGGCGTATCCGACGTGCGCGTCGACTGCAAAGGCTCTGCGCGAGTTTGCTTTGGAGCATGACATCACGACACCTTTTAGCAACGCGTCTAAGAAAACCGTCTTGCTACTCCCGTCGGATAAGGAGCTGCTCGATCACGGACGTAACGACTTGCGGCACGCTATGCGGCGCTTCAACTCGAGCGACCTAGCAATAGCGGGCAAGATGAATCTAAGACATTCGCGTATGTCGTACGAAGAGGCGCGGGCCGAATTACACAAGTGGAAGTTTGAGCAAGGGAAACGTTCCGTCTTTATCAACTGGTGCAATGCAGGGCACAAACCCTGGAATATGCCGGTGGCACCTCAAGAGTACTACCGCAAGTCGGGGGATTGGGTATCTTGGAACGACTTTATGGTTCCCTAGCGTGTCGTCGCGAGACGAGAACGAGCAAGCGACAGATGTCTAGAAAATTAGGTAGATTGTACGTAGTAGATTTCTCATGACATCAACAACATATGATATATACATGGTAATATCAATACGAGGTTTACAACTCAGTCTTGTCGGTGCCGGCGGCGGCAGCGCGCTGGACAGAGCGCAAGAGGGCAACCTTCGGGGAGATGGCCGCGATGGTTTCTTCCTTCTTAGTCTTACCCGCCTCGTATTGCGCTTGGAGGTCCTTCAACAACGCGTCAAGATCTTCGCCAGCCTTCTTAATCTCGGCTTCGAAACCCTCAATTTCCGCTGTGACCTCGTCGGCGGACAACGCTTGCTTCTCCTTAATCAACTTGGTTTGTTCCGCGTCGCAGAGGTCCAAGTTGTCGGCACCGCAAGACGGGCCGAGGTTTTCCGTCGCGAACGCTTGGAGCGCCTCAAAGTCACGGCCGCCTTGGTACGCGTCACCAGTCGCAGATGTGGCACCGGTGAAGTACTTCAAGGTCGGGTAACCTTGAACGCCAAACTTTTGGCAAAGGCTCTCCTCCTTGGTGCAATCGACGTCACCAATGATCACGTCTTCGTTATCCGTGAACGCTTCGCCGAGTTGCTTCCACGCCGGCGCGAGCGCCTTGCAGTGGCCGCACCTAGAAATTCGATTAAACCGCACATTTTTCGTCAGTACGCACATCTCGCGTGTTAATCACGCGCATCGATCGCCGCGAAACCCCGTCGCATTTCGAGATCAAGATGCGACAATTATTCGACAGCATTCGATCCAGCGTCCAAATCGCATCTTATAGTGTTCACCGCACCACGCCGTCGACGCGCGCGCGCATCGACGCGAAACCGTGAAAACTACGCGCGAAAATCGTTCCTCGTGAAATTCCTAAACGCACCACGGGGCGTAAAACTTGATGAACGCGCTCTTGCCAGAGTTGAGCACTTGTCCATCGAAGGTGTCGACGGTGAGATCCATGGCGAGGGCGTTCGCACCGCTCGCGAGGGCGAGCGCAGCGACGGCGCCGAGGGACATCTTAGTAGAGAACATGTTCGTCCAAGATTGGTGTTTTCGTTCGTTTAATGCGACGGAGTGGACGTGGGCTCGTGCGCGCGCGTCGGGTAGTGTCGATCGCCGTTCCGGATCATTTCGAGGCGAACTTTCCGGCCGCGGGTCGAATGAAAACGACGAGTTGTGAACCGTCAAAAAAAAGTTGTGTCCACCGAGGATGGATGGAACGCGCGAGCGACGCGACGCCTGAGACATATGGTTGCGGCAAATCGTCTGTGAATGTAATGGACAACGTTGGAATTCTACATGACGGCGGAACGACGACGACGAGAGGTGATCGCGGGAAGAAGCGCGATCGACGACACGGATGTGACGCCGAGCTCTCGGTTGCGCGCATCAGCGCCGTTTTCGGCTATTCGGCTACTACTTCTTACCCTTTGTCTTACCCTTCGTCTTACCCGCGCTCGCGTTCGCATCGCTCGTCGATTGCGCTTCGGATTTCTTCCCCACCGCCTCGGTCGGCTTCCCTGCCGCTTTTTTCTTCACCGGCGCCTTTTTCTTCTTCTTCTCCTTCAACGCATCGCCCAACTCTACATACGCCAAGAGAATCGTCTGATAACTCTTCGAAAACTTAGCCGCCTTTTCCTTCTTCACGAACGTGCTCACTTTACGTTTCCCATCCGTCGCGCGGACGAGCACGCCGTACCCGGACCCTTCCGCGCGTATCTCCTCGATCGTCGGCGTCGGTTTCTTCGTACCCTTGGGCAGGGGTTTGTTCACACCCTCCTTGACGATCTTCATCGTGCTCGACACCGACCCAGCGTTTCTCGTGCGCTCGAAGAGCTTGGTGAGTTCGTTGAGAAACGCATCGTTCTCGAGGAGCACCATGTTGCTTGTCGTTCCCCGGGAGGGGCAGACGACGATTGCGCGAACGAGTGGCGGCCGCGCGTCTCGACTGAGTACTGTTTTGCGCATTTTGTTCGAAGTGCAACGACTGTTTACACATATAAATAATTGTTTTTTGAACAACGTTCAACTGGCGTCGTCGACGATCGACGACGCGACTCTAGTCGACGACGCGGCGCGTGATCGAACGCGAATGGGAGACTCGGACGGAGGCCCACGTCCGGGCACGCCGGATACCGGTGGGGCGACGGTCGATGACGCGATGACGCGCGCGAGAGCGACGGCGAAAGATCTAGAGCGAGAACACTTGGCGGTCGCCATGCGACGGAAACAAGAAGAACTCAAAGAGGAATTGCGACGGACGACGGAGGCTTTGCGACGGACGGAGACGGAGAGAGACACGGCGGTGAAAATGGCGGAAAGCGAACGGGCGAACGCGGAAGAGGCGAAGAGAACGTCGGCAAAAGGGAGAGAAGAGTTGGAGAGGGCGATGAGAGAGAGGGACGACTTGAGAGCGACAAAGCGAGAGTTGTTGGACGTGAACGATCGTAAGGATCGCGAACGAGCGGCGGCGCAGTCGTCGATCGATGGATACGTCATCGCTTTGGAAGCTGCGACGGCTGGGAAGAATAAGGCGGAGTTGGAGGCTCGGCGTGTGAACGCCGAGGCGGCGGGCGCGTTGGCGAACAAGAGAAGATTGGAAAGCGAAGTCAAAGCGCTCGAGGAACATAACGCCTGGCTCAAGACGGAGTTAGAGATCAAGACGTCTGAAATTCTTTCGTTAACCAAGAATTCTTCGTCTGAGACGTTGCGGTTGGCGCAAGAGTTGGAGACGGCGCAGAGCGCTTCTAGAAGCCAGACGCACGAGCTCTCCAAATTGAAGGAGAACGCGGCGACGGCTGAATCCAGGATTGCAGAGCTCGAAGAAGAGCTCAAGACGGCCAAGGTGGAGATGTCTCGCATCGAGGCTAACTTTGAGAGAGAGCTCATCAACGCGCAGCGCATCGCTGATGTGGCGAAAGAGCAAGTGAGCGAGCGCGATGAGCGCATTTCTGAAATTGAGACGACTCTGCAATCCACCGAAGCCGTGCTGATGTCGAAGAAGACTGAGTTTGACGTCGCCATGGCTGAGGCAAAGCACGCTCGCGAGCAAGCCGTCAAGGAACTCGAGGAGTTCAAGAGCAAAGCGAACGAATCTGCCATCGTCGCGTCGGGCTCGCCTTCGCACAGACTCCCTGGTGCCGAACGGCTCATGGCCATGTCTCCTGCCGCTGGCGCCGCGGCTCTACGTCGCGAAGGTTTGAGCGCTACTGAGCTCTATACGAAGTACGTTGAGGCTGAAGACGCCCTCAGACAAGAACGCGAACAGCGCAACGAGTTACAAGAGCACTTGGATGCAATTTTAGCGGACCTCGAGCAAAAGGCGCCACTCATCGCCGAGCAGCGAGAAGAATACGAACGTGCGTTGCAATCACATCAGGTTCTTCAGACTAGGCTCCAAGAAGTTGAAAGTTCGAGATACTCTATGGAAACCGAGATGAACGCCATGATTATGGACAAGCGCAACCACGAGCGCGTGTTGAACGGTTACAAGGCTCAAAGCGCAGACTTGGCTCGCCAAGTGGCTCTTCTCCTGAACGAGGTTCACGAACTCAAGGGATGTCCACCCGTTCCGGTACCGCCAGCTGGTGACGTTGGTGGTGACGCTCAGGCAGTCATTACCCAACGTCTCGTCGACTTCACGGACATTCAGTCGCTGCAAGCGAAGAACCAGGAAATGTTGTTTGTCATTCGTGATCTCTCCGAGGCGCAAGAAGGCAAAACTTCAGACGCGCGAGAAGAGTACGAGCGTAACCTTCAAGAACTCAAAGAGCAAACGGCGCGACAACTTGAAGAGTTGTCCAACAAGCGCGTGCAGCAAGAAAACATTGTCCAGGCAATCGTTCGTCAGCGCGACATGTACAAGACTTTGTATGCTGCGGCGTCGGGCGCTGGCAACGGTGAAGCGAACGATGCGAGCGAGCTCGATAGCAAAAACTCCGAACTTGTGGCGATCGGCGCCGGATCGGGCGTCGCCATGATGGAAGCGAACAACGAACTCGTTGCGCTCAACAAAGAGTTGTCGCATGACCTCGAGAAGCTCAAACGCGATAGTTTTGAGCGCATCAAGGAATTGCAAAACCAGGTCGACGAGCACCGCGAAGCTGCAGCCACGGCTCGCGGCGAAGCGAATGCCGCAAAGTCGACCGCTGACTTTGAGCGACAACGCTACGAGCGTCTCAGTGAGCAATACAGCGCATCGCAGCGTGATGTCCACGCGCTGACTGAAAAGAACTCTGGCTTGACGCGGCAAAACGCGACACATGAAGAGTTTATTCGCAATCAGTCGGCGAGTCTTCGCGATGCCGAAGAGAGAGCGAGGAACGCGCAAACCCAGCTATCGCAGCTTGAAAGCTCTACTCAACTTCTTCGAAGCGAGCACAAGCGTCTCTCCGCAATTGTCGCGGATGCCGATGAGGTCAAGGCAAAACTGGAATCCTCTAGAGATGCGGCGCTTTCTCTTTCGACTACTCGTGAGGAAGAGCACAAACGCACGCACGAACGTCTCACCGCGGAGGTTGCTAGATTACAGCAGGACTACTCCAGAGTTCGCTCTGAACTCGACATCGAGAGAGAGCGCGGTAGGCAGCAGCTCGCCGCACACGCGGCCGCCAATTCCGAGTTGGCTCAACGAACCAAGACGGATGACGACGCCAGCGCCAAATTGAAGGCTGACACGGCTGCGGCAGAGAGGCGCGCAGACGTTGCGGAAGCCAAATTAGAAATGATGGAAATCACTCTCTCGAAAACTGAGGAGAAATTACGATTGGCGTCCCGCATGACGTCATCAGCGGAGACGAATGTCATCGGCGGCTCGTCTGGTGGCATCCCTGCGGCGCGCGAGCAGGAACTTCTTCAGGCTGCTTTGAAGGCTGGTGAAGCTGCGGACGCGGCGAAAGCGGCTGCGGAGGCGGAAAAGAAGCACACCAAGCAATTCAAACTGCTTGCTGAACAGAACGATTCGGCTCTCAAGGAAATGACCAAGGCTTTCGAAGCTCACAAGACGCAAAGTATGAAGGAAATGCAAGCGCTGAAATCCGAGTGCGCAAAGCTCAAGAAGGAAGCTGCTGAAGCAGCCAAGACGGTTGAGAAGAAACTCAGTCAAGCCGTCAAGGATGCCGAAGACAAGGTTTCAAAGTACGAAAACATCGAGTCCGAGCTCAAGAGCGCGCAAGCCGAAGTCGCTCGCGCCCAAGCTGCCACAAAGGAAGCCGAAGAGCGCGCCGCAAAGGCGATCAAGGACGTCGATGATGAACACAAAAAGTGGCGCGAAGCTCAAAACCTCTACGAAAAGGAGGCAGCCGAGAGGAAAACAGACGCTTCCAAGGTTGCTTCAGCTGAAGCTACCAAGACCAAGGTTGAAAGCGAGCTGACGTCCGCGAAGCAAGAGATCGCCAAGGTGGAGCGAGAACTCGCTGCGTTGCGAGCCAAGGTTGTCGAGGAGAAGAATGAACTCGAGGCTGCCAAGCGCGCTGTGGAAACCAAGCTGACTGAGATTACCGAGCAAAACACGCGTTTGCACAACATGATTGAGCAAGCAAAGAGTGAAAGTGCTACAGATCAAGAAGCCAAAGATGAGGGTGAAGTACTCAGGTACTTGCGTCAAGAGCGCGACGCGGCACTCGCTCAAGTATCGACGCTCACTGCCGAACGCAACAAATGGCAACGCGACGCTGAATCAGCGCTCAAGGAAGCGGAAAGCAGCCGCGAGCGACTGAAAAATGCTGAAACCGACGCGATGGGTGAAGAAAAGCACCAGTCATTGCTCGCCAAGGTGGAACAACTCAACTCGATTGAACAAGCGAATAGCGCTTTGCGCGCGGAAATCGATGCCGCCAAGGCGGAAATCGAAGCTTCCAGAAAACGTGAGAACGAGCTGAGCGCGAAGAACAAAACCGCATCGGATGAGCTCGCAAAGGTCAAGGCGTCCGTCGCTGAGTACGATACGGAGCGCGAGTCGCTTCGCAAGGAGGCACAACGTTGGGAGCAGCGCGCTTCGCAGTTGATGGGCAAGGTTGGCGACGTCGACAAGAGCGAATTTGAGCGCGTCAAGAGCGAGCTCGAAGCCTCGGTTGCCAAGTTTGAGGCTGAGCTCAAGAGCGCGAACGCCGAGCTCAAGAGTGAGGCGGCCCGCGCCGACAAGGCAAAAAATCAGCTCGCAATCAGCATGAAACACATTCAAGTCTACAACCCGGAAAAACTTCCAATTCTCAAGTGGCGAGCCGCGCAGCAAGAACGCGAAGCACGTCTCAACGAACTCGAATCCGGCGCCAAGAGCGGAGAAGATGACGCGAGCGCCGAACTCACAAAGGCCAAGGAAGAGCTCGCAGCCGCGAACGGAAAAGTCAAGGAGGCGAGTGAAAAGGCGGACGCGGCTGAACAGGCGCTCGGGGATGTCAAGGCAGAAGTCGCGCAATTGCGCGAGGCGCTCAAAAACGCTGAAGAGAGCGCAAAGGTTGCGGCTGAAGCGCCAAAGCCTTCTTCGACGGAGGACGCGACGGATGACACCTCAGCCGCGCCACCGACGCCTTCGAGCGATCGTTTCAAGGTTATGGCTCAAAAGATGCAAGCCGAGGCGATGGAGGTGACCAAAAAGTTACGCGAGACCGAGGACGCGTTGGCGGCCAAGCAAGCCGAGCTCGCGACGGCTTTGAAGGAGAAGGAGGCCGCCACCGAAAAATGCGCCTCTCTCGAAAAGGATCTCGAATCCGCTCGCGAGAAGCTCAAACTCACCGAGCAATTACGCGGCGCACTCGAAAAGAAGGTTTCAACCATGGGCTCCGCGCCCGCCGCGCAACCGAAACCCGTCGAGTCGAAACCCGTCGTCGCCGAGCTCTCCGCAAAGGCGCAAGAGTTTGTTCCGTTTGCGCCCAAGGTGCACCACCACGCGGAGGAACCCGTGACGGAACCAATGGAATCTGCCGAATCAGCCGAGCCGAAAGCTAAGACTGCGGCAGAGGAAAAGCTCGAGCTTCAGCGTAAGATGGACAAGCTTCGTCAAGAGCTCGAACAAAAGAAAGCCGCCGCTGCGGGTCAAAAACGTAAAGCCGACGACGCCGAAGAGGAAGCAAAGGAGGACGCGCTCCCGAACAAGACTCAAAAGACGGACGAAACCGATACTCCGGCACCACCGACGCAACAAGACGCGGCGACGGAAGACGACGACGAAGAGCGCGAAGAGACGGCGGATGAGGGTGAAGACGACGAGGGTGAAGACGACGACGACGAAGAAGAAGATGACAACGTCGCCGAAGAAGATGATGAAGCCGAAGACGGCGAGCTCGAGGGCGACGCATTTGTCGAACAACTCCTCGTCGAACCTGAATCCGGTGAAATCGTCGACGACGATGCTCAACGGCAACAACGGCAACAACGGCAACAACGGCAACACCAACAACCGTCGTCATCGACCAAAAAACCCAAACCAGATCAGCAAACCAGAGGCGCGCAACAACAACACACGTCGGGTCGTAAACCGATGAACAACCGCCAACGCCGTCGCAGCGGTCGCGGTGGCCGCGGCGGCCGAGGCGGTAAAAAGCAAGCGTAAACACCGAGAGAGACGCGTTAGGTTGTAGTGTAACATCAATAATCCGTTCCCGGGCGTCGCGTCTTCTTCCACCCGCGTCGTCACCTTTTTTCGAACAACTCACTCACTCTTCGTCGGGGGGTTAAAAAATCGGACACATGGAGATTTGGATCGTCACGACTGACGCTCGCGTGATGTGATGATGAACGTTGGGAAAACTGAGTGGGCGCATTGCATTGGGTGGATGAGAAGACGTGTTCCACACACGACGACGCACGCGGACGCGCGCTGACGACGCAGCGATGCCGACGGCGGGTAAAGAAAACGCCACCGACGACGTCACCTTTGAACTCCCGGGGTTGAACGACGGCGAGGATAACGGATCGGCGACGGTGGCGTTGGGTCACAAGGGAAAGATGCGGGGTAAGGCTGCCGGGGGAACGACGAATCGAAACGTCGGTTCGGGTCGTGACGCTATGGACGACGCGGATGTGGTCGGGAGCGGTAAAGGACGGACGCGGGGCGCACGAGAAGTTTTGCGGGACGCGTCGAACGGGGCGGATGGGGCAGAGACGGTGACGGAGGCGTTGGGCGGCGCGACGCGTGGAGGGGCGAGCGGCGCGGGCGGATCGAGAGACTTGAAGTCGATGCGCGCGAGACTGGATGCGGCGAGGAAGGAGAGCGCGAGGAATGAGGAGGTACAAACGGCTGCGGCTGTGAGTGCGACTGCGGTTGGTGGTACGGTGAGCGCGATGCCGGCGATGGCGCACGCGGCTGCGGTGGTGGACGCGGGCGCGCGAGGCGTTTTTGCGCCCGCGGCCAAGCCTTCGGCGAGCGGAGCGTTGAGTCTGTACCGAGATTACTTCGAGAATGAAGATTTCATCGAAAAGTGCGAGCGAGCAATCAACTTTAGGCCAAAGGCACGTCAACACGATTACAAGAATCGCATCGAGGAGTTGCAAGCGGCGGTAAAGACGTCCAAGGATTGCTTGCGACACGTGTTTCAGAATGGCGCCAACTTTTCGAAAGAGTTGGAAAGGTACGAATCGAACGAGAGACAGTCGTGCGAAGCCATGTCGGTGCAGCTGGAAGCGATGAAGACGTCTGTCGATACCGCCGAGAGCGATGCCAAGGCGTTGCGAGCGCAGGTGAAGAGCCTTAAGAATGAGGCCATCGCCAAGGAGGCTGAATTGTCCGAGCAACGAGAGCTTGTCGAAGGATCGTTCAGAGAAGAGATAAACGCTGCGAAGAGAGATCTCGCGGCGCTCGAGAAGGAATTAGAAAAGAAGAATAAGGAACTCGACAGCGTCGGGGTCAAGTACGCCAAGCTCGAGGCGGCGTGCACGGAATCGACCTCGCGAGAAACGGTCGCCAAGGAGACCATCAGCAAGCTGGAGCTCGAAGTGAAGCAGCTCAAGTCGGATGCTGACCAAGCCGAACTCACGTTTGCGGCTGAACGACGCGCCTTGGAGGGACAGCTTCGCAAGCAATCGAGCGAACTCGAAGCGGAGCGCGCCCAGACGACCGCGGAGAGAGCGCAACTCGAGGACAAGCTTCGCGAAGCAAATTCGGAGTGTGAATCACTACGCGTGCAAGTCACGATGGCTGAAGAAGCTGCCGCGCGAGATGCCGAGCAACTCGGTAACTCTGCGGAAGAGCTCAAGAGTAAGCTCGAAGCCGTCGAAGCCGAACTCAATGACCTTCGCGCCAAGTTTTCCGAAGACCAGATTGCAGCCAAGGATACCATCGCGCAACTCAAGGCTGACGCCAAGGAGCACAAAAAGGTGATGACCAAGCAAGAGAACATGCTCGCGAAGAAGATGGCCAAAATTGAAAAGCTCGAGAGTGAAATCGCTGCTCTTGGTGATGAAAACACCAACATCAACGCCCAAGTCGATGTCTTGAACGCGCAGCTCGCGGAGATGAAATCCACCTACGCCGAGCTCAAGGCGGAGTTTGCAGCAACAAGCGCCGAGCTCAAGGCTCGCAACGAAGACTTGCTTTCTCTCAAGGATGATCACAAGGCGTCCGGTGAATCTTTGACTCAGCTAAAGGCGCAACTCGAAAGCCAAAAAGCGACAGCAGCGGCTGAGCTCAAGCGTGCGGAGAAGGATGTGAAGAGAGCGGAATCTGATTTGGCCGATGCGAAGGCTCAGTCGAAGAGCTTGATTGAACAGCAAACTCTTATGATGGGCGAGCTCAAGCAAGTGCGCGAAGAGCTCGCGAGCATGGAGGCTGACCGCCGAGACATGCTCGCAAACGGCTCAGCGAACCTTCAAGAGGTACAAAAGCAAGCTCGTCTCGATTTGCAGCAAGCCGAGGACAGACATCGTGAGGCTGTTGCCGAAGAGAGAAGTAGAGCTGAGGCGGCGACGGCTGCAGCGCAAGAAAAGGCCGAGAAGAAGATTCAGTCGACGCGTGAAAAGGCCGAAGAGCGCGTCAACGCTGCGAACGAAAAGGCGTCTGCGGCTGAAGAGAAGGCTGCCGAGCTGTCAAAGAGTCTCAAGAAGCTCGAGAAGGAACTCGAACAGGTGACAGCTGATTCCGGCAGCGCCATCTCTGATTTGAAGAAGGAGCTCAAGGAAGCCAAGGAACAGATCGATGGCCTCCAGAAGGAACTCGACGATGAAATCCAAGGCGCCGCGGAGGAGCTCGCCGCTGTTCAAAAGGCTGCCGAAGATAAGGCGAACCGATTGTCTGAGAAACACAAGCGCGTGCTGCAAGATCTCGAAGCTCAGCTCGCCGAGCAAGTCTCTGGAGCGCAATCCAACGCCCAAGAGCGCATCAAGGAAGTTTCCGACTTGCTTGAATCGGAGAAGGAGAAACTTGCGGCCGCGGAGGCGAAGATCAGCAAGCTCACTGCTGACATGGAGTCTGCCACGGAGAAGGCAAAGGCTAAATTGGCCAAGGAGCAAGATTCGGTGGCTGAACTTTCTTCCGAGCTTAAGAGCGTCACCAAAGAAAAAAAAGCGCTCCTCACCGAAAAGGACACTCTCACCGATGAGAAAGCTGCGCTCGAGAAGCGATTGGCGGAGCTTGAAGAGAAGCAGAAATCACACGCTGCCGACTCTGAAGCGAGCATTGCTAAACAAGAGAAGAAACTTACAAAGATGGAGACTCGACTCAAGGCGATGGAGTCCGAACGCGACGTCGTCGTTTCAGAGAAGGAGGCCCTCGAAGGCAAGATTCTCGCGCTTGAACAGTCGAAGACTGACCTTGAAGTACGCGTTCAAGACGTGATGAAAGAAAAGGATTCGGTTGCCGAGCAACTCGCCGCCATTGAGAAGGCGAAGAGTGACATGGAAGCGGCGCATGCGGAGAGCATGGCCGACATTACTGCTGCGCAAGAGCGTTTGAGAGCTTCTGAAGAAGCCGTCATGGGCCACGAAGCTCGCATCGCTGGTGTTGTCGCTCAACTCGAAAGCGAACAAAAGGAGGTGGAACGTTTGCAGAAGCAGCTCAAGGAGAATGCCGTGACGCACAAGATGACTCTTGATTCTCTCACTACTGCGCAAAAGACTCTCGAGCGAGAGCGCACTGCGCTCCGTTCCGAGCTCTGTGCGCTCAAGGAAGCCGAAGCGATGCGCAACGATAAGGAAGGAAACGAACAAGCGAAGGCTCTCGAAGCGAGATTGGTTGAGCAGACTCGCGAAGTTGACGCCGCCAGACGCATAGCCGAGGAATCCGAAGAGCTCAAGCAGCAGCTTGAGCAACGACAAGCGCGCATCGACGAACTCGAGCAACAGGCTCTCGACGCCGAAGCGATGCGCCGCGCTCTCCACAACCAAATCCAAGAGTTGCGAGGTAACGTTCGCGTGTTTTGCCGCGTGCGGCCGACGGACAAGGATCCGGCTGTTCAATGCGCGCCGGATGGAAGTTCTCTGAACTTGAAGCGTGTCGAGGGCAAGGACGACGCTGCTTTTGAGTTCGACCGTGTCTTCGATCCATCCGCCAAGCAAGAGGAAATCTTTGAAGAGGTTTCGCAGCTCGTGCAGTCTGCATTGGACGGCTACAAGGTTTGCCTATTTTCTTATGGCCAAACTGGCTCTGGTAAAACGCACACCATGCTCGGTGAAGGCAACGACGAAATGCGCGGTATCATCCCGCGTGCGGTCGCTAAGATTGTCGAGGCATCCGAGAAGAATGCACACAAGGGCTGGAAGTATACGATGCACGCCTCTTACGTTGAAATTTACAACGAGCAAGTTCGTGACTTGCTCAAGCCGGGAAGCTCGCACAGCGATAAGCATTCCATTGTGCACAGAGATGGAGTCACGGAGGTGAGCGGTGTCGCACGCGAACCGATTGACTCGGTTGATTCTGCTTCTTCTCTGGTGCGTCGCGCATCCGCGGCTCGAGTCGTCGAATCGACAAACATGAATGCGCAATCATCGCGCTCTCACACCATCTTCATGCTGTACATCACTGGTGAACACGCGTCGAGCGGCAGCCAGCTCACCGGTTGCCTTAATTTGGTGGATCTCGCCGGATCTGAGCGCGTGGGACGCTCTGGCGCTGAAGGTGCGCGCCTGAAGGAGGCGTGCGCAATCAACAAGTCGTTGTCTTCCCTCGGCGACGTCTTTTCTGCGCTCGCTGCGAGACAAGCGCACGTACCGTACCGCAACTCCAAGCTCACCTACCTCTTGCAACCGTGCTTGGGAGGTGACGGTAAGACGCTGATGTTTGTCAACATCAACCCAGAACCTGCGAGCACGGAAGAGACAATGTGCTCGCTCAAGTTTGCGGCGCAAGTAAACGCGGTGCAGCTCGGTGATGGTAAAGGAGCGCAGCGCCGAATCACGACAAAAATGAGCTCCAAATCAGCGGCGGATGCGTCCAAGAGCGAAAAGTCTAGCAAGAGCGAAAAATCCGAGAAGAAGTCATCAAAGGATAAGCTCAAGGATGGAGAACGCAAGCGCAAGGCGGAATCTTCCTTGACGAGCAAGTCAAAAAAGTAAATGTACCTACCAGTCGATGCTCATGACGTACAGCGACGCGTAAAATTACAAGTCCTCTACCGTACAGAAGTTGAAATACAAATTTGCAAACAATCACGCAGTCGTTACGACGGATTCAACCTCATCCACTGCCTCTCGTTCGCGATCGTACGCCCTCAAAACCTCGATCCCCTGCGTCTTGACCAACTCTGCGACGCTCGACGTCAAAGCGGACGATCCTGACGGGCCTTGCTCCTTTGCAAAAGTCCGAACGGCGCGCTTCAGAGACGCCGGTTCAATCAACAACAACTCTGGCGTCCCCGTGCACACGAACCCGACATCCCCACTCGGAAACACCTCCTTCATCTTCACCAACCGCCGCACGATTTCATCCGTATCATACGCCAAGAGTTCCGGCGCTCCGTGCAAAAGCAACGGAGCGTCTAGAAAAGGCGCTACTTCATCCAGCCGCAACACCGCGAGCTCCAATCTCTCCGGCGTCCTATACACGCTCTTCCGGTCGCTCTTCGTCATCACATCCCGACACCGTTTCGACCCACCCCACAAATTCCAAAATCGCACCTTCAAATCCTCCGTCCGCGTCGACGTGCCTTTGAGCGTTCCTTGCACCGCCCACTTGCCGCCGTCTGAATACCGACCATCGTTTGACGAGAACGACGAAGACGTCATCCCGACCGCCGTCTTCGCGACCAACCGATCCGTCACCGCAATCGCCGCTCTCGCCGCGTCCTTTTTCCGCGTCTGCGACCCCCCACCGCGCGTCTTCGTCTTTACCGGCGCCGCTAAATACTCTTCCGGGTGCGCTCTCAGGCACTCCACCAATGCCTTGTTCGCATCCGTCGCCCGCGTCCTCGCGGCAACGACGCGTCCGAATGCCTCCCGCTGCGACGCCTCGCGCAAACCGGTAACATCGCGAAGCGCACCGTCGACGATGGACGCGTCCGCGAGCGGGGAGAGCAGGCGCCGAAGGAGGAGTTCCGTCGGCATCAACAGTTTCGCGGCGTCGAATGAAGTTATCCGCTTCACTCGGCGACTCGTCGTCAACGACGCGCTCTTCGATACGCCTCGCGATTCGACGCGCGAGCGCATGCCGGTGAGCGGGGCGAAAGCGCGCGCGTTGTACAGACAGCTTTGGCGCGCCGCGGCAAAGTTTCCGACAGTACGTGCGTGCGTACGACGCGTTTACGATGACGGTAAAAGCGCCGCCAGTCGAGGGGGTGCCGACGTTGACGAACAGACGGACGGACGGACGGACGGACGATGCGTCGCGTCGCGTCGCGTTTGCGACGATGGATAACTGACAGAGAGACGTATTATTGTTGACGCGCGCAGGATAACCGAACGGCGTACGTGCGAGCAAAAGTTCGCGACGGGTACGAGGCGACGAAAGGCGCGAACGCAGACGCGGCGGAGGAGGCATATCGATTGGGCGCGGCGCAGTTGGATAACGTCGAGGCGACGGCGAAACACTTGACAGAGGTATTTAAAGACGAGCGGGTGCACGCGAGGGTTTGAGTTTCGGATCGATTCGACGATGGGTGCGGGAGACGCGCGCAAGGATTGCGGGGCGGTGGCAGAGGTGGAGGTTGGTTTTGAAGAGTTGCACGTGTTTGATTTCGACGGAACGCTCGTGGATACCCCGACGCCAGAGATTGGAATGCGGGAGTATAAGGAGGCTTTTGGGATGGATTGGCCGCACCAAGGCTGGTGGGGTCGAGCAGAGTCGTTGGAACCGCCTCTGACGATGGGGGAAGGACCGGCGTTGGCGGAGTATAGAGCGAGCGCAGCGAACGAACGCGTGGTAACGATTATGATGACGGGTAGGCGATCTAAACTGAAGGATTCCGTCGAGGCGGTGATGCGAACTTTTGATATCGATTGTCACGAGCACATATTCAATGGAACGGGTCACAATACGCTGACGTACAAGATGAACGAATTGCGCCGATTGGTGAAGCAATACAAACCAAAGCGTGTGAGAATTTGGGAAGATCGAACGTCTCACGCTGGTCTCTTTCAAGAGATGGATCGAGAATTTACGTCCATTGAGTGGAAGGTGACGCTCGTGGAACCGAGCAACGATTTCTAAAGTTTCTTCAAAATGAAGAGTTGATTTGTCTGTATTAAACGGCGCTTGCGACGGTTGTAACATCTAGATGAGAAGGAATTTATCAAATGAGCCGCATAGCGGCTTCGTCTACCCAAGGCTCTTTGTACGCCTCCACATCGTGCTCGGCAACACGCTCAGGCGGACCGCCGTTCGTCGGTGTGTTCGGTTCGTGCGTGTAAACACCCTTGACTTGGTTCAACACGCACGAGTTGATGAAATCGATTGGGCTCTCAGCAAAGCGGAGAAGAAAGTCTCTTCGCACCAAGTGCATACGCATCGTCGTCGCCGCGCGATCGATGAGGGTTTCGCACATATCGATTTCCTTTTGCAGTCCCGGTCTGTCGAGCCACTGCGTTGACGCGCTCGCTATAGGAACTTGGACTTCAAAGTCGTAGCACTCTGGCTTTGACGGCGACGCACCCGAAGTTTTAATCTTATACTTGAGCTCGACGGGCTCCTCGTCGTCGAGCATGTTCGACAGCACCATGTCACACAACACCTTAAACTTCATCTCCCCAGACTCGGGCGCCACGCCTCCTTTGATCAAAGCCTTACGCATCGCCGCATCGATTTTCACGCGATCCCCGCTATCGGCGACGACGCACTCGTTGACGATGCAATAGTGCCACAAATCCAAAATCAACCTCGCGCGCGTCGTCCTCGTCGCCCCCACAATCTCCGCCATCGGCGCGAGGAGTCTGTATTGCACATCCCCACCGCTCAACGTCAACCGAATTACCGCCTCTGCCGCACCACCCACAGTCTCGGTCGACCCTCTAAACTCAAACCCATCCGGCGACGGCGCCGAAGTCGACACCGCGTCCAACCTCCACCTCGTCTTTTCCTCCCCGTCGATATCCACCCGCAGCTCTCGCACGAAACTCCCGAAACTCTTCCCGTGTTCTGCGTGTTCACACTCGCTCCCCCCGCCTCGTTCGATATCCTCCTTTTCTTCGTTCAAAAGCCTCCCCACCACTCGCAGCGCGTACGCCTTGTTCCCGTCGTGAGTGTGAAACACGTACACCCGAAACTTCTTCATCTCCGAGTTCAACCGCCTTCCCGAGCACTCATCCGCATCGAACCGTCTGCGCTTCAGCGCCGCATCAATCTCTCGTTCGAGCGCGTCCAACGCCGCGTACGCTTTCGATCGACCCGTCGTCTCTCGTCGTCGTCTTTGAAACCTTTCAAGAAGTCTCGCGTCGTCCAGCGCCGCTTTCCGTCGTTTATACTGTCGTTTCAGCGCCCCGAGCGCGGCGCCTTCGAGCGGGATCGTCGATCCAGCGTCTGACGGTCCGCGATCCATTCGGTTTCGTTCCGTCGGTTCGAGCGCGCGCGCCGTGCGTCGGCGAATGAAGCAGAGAAACTGAACAACTTTTTTCATTCAACCTCAGAGTCTGACGAACGCGACGCGACCGACTCGTTCGCATCGCGTCGCGCCGTTGGGACCGCGGTCGAGGAAGATTGACGACGGGAAAGATGTTTAGGTTATTCGAACGTGCGTGCGCGCGATGCGGGCGCGTGATGATGGATGAAAACGCGCGCGAATCGATTGAGTTTTGCAAAGTGAAAACTGTAGCAACCGACTGACAAGAGTGACGAACGCGCGAACGAACGACGATGTGCGCAGCGAAAACGACAAACCGGATGTGGGAAGTCGTCGAAGAACGATTAGGTCGAGGACGAACGACGTGTTGCGCGTGGAACCGACGGGGGACGTTGTTGGCGTGTGGGACGTCCAACGGGGACGTGACGTTGTGGTGCTGGGACACGCGAGCGGTGACGCGCGAGTTTAGAAGGAAACCCGCAGTTGGGGAGGATGACGACCACGACGAAGGGGACGGGGAAGATAAAGGCGGGGTGGCGATTTTGAGCGTGCACTGGAGCTTGGATGGACGGAAGATTGTCGCGGCAAAGGCAGATGGAAGCGTGGAGGTTTGGGACGTTTTGGAGGAGGACGTGAGCGCGGTGATGACCAACGTGGGGTTGTGTTCGAGCGTGATATTTGACGCGTCGAGAGCAAATGGATCGACATTAGTGGTAAGCCCGAGCGCGCGACCGCCGTTCGTGCGAGGTACAGGGGTTCGTGGGCAAAAGGAGACGGAATTACCGTCTTCGCATGGGGATGGGAACGCGCTGCCGGGACTCGCTGTGTCGAGCAAAAATGGCAAGTACATCTTTGTCGGCGACACGAAAGGGAAAGTTTCAGTGGTGAAGCGGGAAGACATGAAGCTGATACAGTCGTGCGATGTACCGAACGCGACGCTCGTGAAGCGGCTAGAGATGTGTAGAAATGGGAAACATCTTTTAGCGGTGACGAACGCGCCAACGTTGTTTGGATTTGATGTGAACGATTCGGTTGAGACGGGAGAAGCGCTGACGCCGAGGATGGAATACGCGAGTCCGTCTGCGAGTCGCTTACAATGGGGCGCGGCGGCGTACCCATGGGATGGTGAGTTTGTGTACGGCGCGACGAGCGGAGCGGCGCACGAGATTCACGTTTGGGAACGCGAGACGGGTGAATTGAAATGCGTGCTCGAAGGACCGGCGGAATCCAAAGGTATCATTCAACTCGCGGCGCATCCGGTGCGGGATCTCGGTATCGCCCTGGGTGTCAATGGGAATCTATATGTGTGGGCTCGAAACTACAAGGAGGATTGGAGTGCGTTCGATCCGAAATTCGAAACACTGATTGAAAATGTCGAGTATGTCGAAAAGGAGGATGAGTTTGACGTCAAGCCCAAGGAGGAGACAAAGCCTAAGCAGGCGATGGAGGTGAGGGATGACAGCGAAGCGATAGATCTTTTAAGAGGCGCGATTGAGTTGTGTTACTCAGACGATACCGATGATGACGTACTGCACGCGTTGCCGCTGCGCATCAAACCGAATCCAGAGGCTGTGAAATATGTAGAGGCGTTGCAAGCGAAACGCGAGCGCAAGGCTAAACGACGCCGTGAACGCCAAGCCGCGGAAGAGGAGGCGAAGGCGAAAGCAGCCGAGAAGTCGGACGGAGAGAACAACGACTAGTTGCCTTGTAGTAATAAGACCTAATTTTACACGCTAAAGAATCTAAGTATACACGCATTTAGATGTCGCATATCATTTCGAGCGATGGACGGCTCTTTTGGCAAGCTCTTTGAGCGCTCGTCTGCAATGGTTGGCGTACGCTGACTCAGCCGGCGGGAGCGCGTCTATCGCGGCGATCGCCATGTCGCAGTGCTGCATCGCCAGCGTTTTGGTTCGTTCAATGCCCTGGCTCTGTTTGACAAGCTCGTGCGCACGTTGAACATCTCCGGTGTGCTTGAAGCGACGTTCGACGAGCGACGAGAGCTCAGGGAATTCCTCCACGGCAAACAACACTGGTGCGGTGGCGATGCCCTCCTTGAGATCTCCGAGGGTAGGTTTGCCCAATAGAGAATCGGAACCGATGAAATCGAGTACGTCATCCTGGAATTGGAAAGCCAATCCCAAGTTTTTCCCGTACTCGTACGCCAGCTGTGCGCTCTCCTCCCCGTGGCCCCCTAAGAGCGCGATAGCCTTTGAGCTATTCGCGATCAAGCTCGCCGTCTTGTAAAAACTCTTCTTGACGTAATGGTCCATCGAAGACAAACTCTCCGGGTTGGCTGTCATCTGCATCACCTCTCCGGCGACGAGATGCTCCAAGACTCGAGACAAGAGCTCGATGACTTCGGTATTTCTCAGCGAAGCAAGCGTCACCGACGCTCGCGCGAGCAAAAAGTCTCCCGCCAAAATGGCCAGCTTGTTCCCCACTTCCAAATTCAACGCTCGCAAACCCCGTCGCGTCGCCGCGTTATCCAACACGTCGTCGTGCAGCAGACTTGCCACGTGAATCATTTCTGCAATCTCCGCCAAGCGTTGCTGACGCCGCCTCACGTCTGCCGGCGCCTGGTGCGCAGGCGCATGGTCCGTCTCTCTCCACCCCACGTTTGCCGTTGTCATCACCCCATTCGTCATTGCGCTCGCCAAAAGCAACAGAACAGTCGGTCTCACGCGCTTACCCTCGGCGCCGAGCTTGAAAAAGTACTCGCTCGCCGTCGACAACGCTGGAATATCGCTCGACACCGCTGCGCGCATGCGTTCCCCAATCGCCCTCAATTCCTCATCCACAATCTTAAACGGGTTCACCGGCGCGGAATCATCTTCGCCCACGAACCCATTCGCCGGCACCGCGTGCGCGCTAAACCCCGCAAACCTCCCTTTCGTCGTCGTATTCGACGCACCGCCTCGAACGCCGTCAAAGAAACCACCCATATCATCCTCGCCGTTCGCCCGTCGTCCCACCGTCCTCACCGCCCCGATACGTTCCCGCATCGTCCGCATCGCGCGCGCAGACTCCCCCGTCGCGTTTCGCGTCACCGCACCAATCGTCGACATCGCCGCCAGCATCGTCGGCGCCGCCGCGCGTCGGCCTCGAGCCAAGCGCGTGAAAAACCCCATCGGTGGTTATCGAAGATGACGATGCAGTCAGTCGGTCGGCGTTTATTCGCACCCGTCGATCCGTCTGACGTCAGCGAAACGCGGCCTCGCGCGACGATCCGTCCGTCGATCCGTCCGTCGATCCGTCGGTCGGTCGGTGCGCCCGAGTCGCGTCGCGAACTCTCGTCTGCGAGTGTCGCTGTCGCTGTCAGTCGTCCGCCGGCTTGGATGGATGAGGGGGGGGGTCTCTGACGGTTCACGAACCTTAAGAAATGACCAGGATGGATCGATCGTACGACTTCGGAGAGAAACTAAAGAACGAACGAACGACTTTTATTGGAACGGGCGAGAGATGCGATTCGGGTTGTTTTTGCTACGCGTTTCACGTCGGTGATACAACGAGTCTACTCGATCGCGCGGTGGATGCGAGTTGTGGAATTGAAAGCGGCGTCGGTTGTAAATATCCCCCAAAAAGGACGCTCGTCACGCTTTCGGCTGCCGAACGAGGACAAAGGAGAGAAATTCGGATGGAATTTCAGAGATTCGTTCGGGATCAGACTTGAGACGGTATCCCTTACCGACGAGAACGCCCGGACCGAGCGGACGGAGGTAATCGACGAGGGTGTCGAATGGGTAGAGGGCGAGTCTGGGCGCGGGCCAGGATACGCCGCCCGCGCGAGCGTCCTTTGGAAGCGCCGACGACGTTACCGGTACGTCTCTGTAATCCAACATCAAGTCTGCGCGCTCTCTGGTTCCAGGAACGTAAACGGCGTCGTCGTTGAAATCGTTCGAGGCAAAGTACAGCGGCAAGAGCGCCTCGAGTGGACCTTTTTTCGCAGGTGCCCGACCGAGAAATCGACGCGTCGGCGCGCTCCGAAGCGGGTCGTCATCCTCATCAACGTAGAATGCCTTGGCGAATCGATTTAAAAACGACCCTCGAAGCTTACTCACTTTACCTTCGAACACATAGACCGGAGTATTCGTCGCTTCATCGCTTTCCCCATCCTTATCGTCGCCGAAAATCTCGTTGACAACGTGAAAATCGACATTCCCGTCGACAAACGTCGACCGCTCGCGTCGCGTCAATTCGTACCCTTCCCCGGCGATAGTCCACGCATTTTCGATCCCGGTCGACGATAACCTATCCAAAAACATCATTCGCCCCTCTTCGCTCAGTTCTGAGAGCTTATCTCGAACGTACGTAGACACTCTCGCCCCCGTCGCGCTCAAAGCTGCGTCCTCGTACGTGTTCACCACCGCCGCCAACCTCCCCGCTAAAAACTCCTCGTCATCCTCGTACTCGTCCGCGTCTTCGTCATCGCTCGACGCGCGCACCGCGACGCCGTGTCTGCGCGGTTGCCTCGAGCCGCCGACACTCGACCGGTGGGTCTTCCGACGACTCACCGAAGCGGTTGACGCACAACTCGAGGTGCGTCCTGAAACGACCCTCTCACACAAAGTCGACGACATGCGTCCGGTTCCTTCGAGTGACTACACCCGAAAACGTGCACACAAAGCTCGGTCGCGCGCGTTCGTTCGCGCCGCGCACGATCAGACGCACGGCGTCGCGCGATGCGGTCGCTCACGTACCGCGATTGCGGTATGAGTAGCGCTCCACGTGTGTGTAACTTTAGAGCGTTGTACGTGTAAACAGTACACCTTATCTGAAATCGTGAAAAACGACACGTCACGCACGCTCGTGGTGACGAAACGCAGTCGTCGACAGACGTTCGCGCGCGCGCACTGGACGACGAACGGACGGACGGAAGACGAGCGAGAGGAGACGATACGCGACGCCACGTTTCACTGCCGCACACACACGCACGCACCCTCGGACGCGCGCGCACGTAAGAAGAGTTGAACGACAAGACAAAATGTCGCACGCGTGCGGGTTTAGAGCGGCGGTCGCGCCGACGAAAGTCGCGACGAACGGACGACGCGGACCGACGGCGACGAAACGCGCCACCCGAGGGACGAACAAGGGAAGGACGGCGGCGCCGACCCGGGCGATGTTTGCGGGATTTGAAAAGATGCTCAAGGGTGACCCGGCAGAGAAGACGCAAAAGCGCTACGCGCAGCGCGTCGACGCCGTCAACGCGTTGGCGAGTAAGATGAAAGCCTTGAGCGACGAAGAACTGCGCGCGAAGACGAGTGAGTTTCGGGAAAAGCTCGCGAGAGGTGCTACGGAGGACGATCTACTCGTCGAGGCGTTCGCGGTGGTGCGGGAAGCGGCGGATCGCGTGTTGGGGTTGAGACCCTTTGACGTGCAGCTGGTCGGCGGTATGATTTTACACGAGGGGCAAATCGCGGAGATGCGCACTGGGGAGGGTAAAACGCTCGTGTCTGCGTTACCGGCGTATTTGAACGCGTTGAGTGGTAAAGGTGTGCACGTGGTGACTGTGAATGATTACTTGGCGCGTCGTGATGCGGAGTGGATTGGACAGATTCACAAGTTTTTGGGGTTGTCGTGCGGGTTGATCCAAGCGGGTATGTCTGAGGAGGAGCGACGCGTTGGGTACGGAAGCGATGTGACCTATGTCACCAATTCTGAGCTTGGGTTTGATTACCTTCGCGATAACTTGGCGCAAAACACGAACGAGTTGGTGCAGCGGGAGTTTAACTTTTGCATCATTGATGAGGTGGATTCGATTTTAATCGACGAGGCGAGAACTCCGCTCATCATTTCCGGTATGGCAGATAAGCCAAGCGAACGATACATTCAAGCGGCAAAGATTGCCGACGCGTTTGAAAAGGATTACCACTACAAGGTTGATGAAAAACAAAAGAGCGTGTTGCTCACCGAGGAAGGTTACGAGGCGGCTGAAGACTTGCTTCAAGTCACCGACCTCTACGATCCTCGCACGCAGTGGGCTTTGTACCTCATCAATGCCATCAAGGCGAAGGAGCTCCAAAAACGTGACGTCAACTACATCGTGCGCGGTCAAGAAATCATCATCGTCGATGAGTTCTCCGGTCGTACCATGCAAGGCCGACGGTGGTCCGATGGCTTGCACCAAGCCGTCGAAGCGAAGGAGGGCGTGACGATCCAAAACGAGACTGTCACCATCGCCTCGGTTACGTACCAAGCCTTCTTCAAGTCGTACCCGAAGCTCGGAGGTATGACGGGTACGGCTGAGACTGAAATCACCGAGTTCAGCAACATTTACGAACTCGAGGTTGCGGTCGTTCCGACCAACCGACCGGTCTCCCGTGTGGACTCCACGGATGTCGTTTTCCGCTCCGAAACTGGAAAGTGGAACGCCGTGCGCAAGGAAATCTCTCGCATGCACAAGAAGGGCCGCCCGGTTCTCGTCGGTACCACCTCCGTCGAACGTTCAGAACAAATTGCGCAATTGCTCGATGAAGACGGTATTCCGTATGAATTGCTGAATGCGAAGCCGGAGAATGTCGAACGCGAGTCTGAAATTGTCGCGCAATCTGGCCGCAAGGGTGCCGTTACCATTGCCACCAACATGGCTGGTCGTGGTACAGACATTCTCCTCGGTGGCAACGCCGAGTTCATGGCGCGCCTTCGCATTCGCGAGTCTCTCATGCCGCGTATCGTCATGCCGGAAGACGGCGAGATCGCTTTCGAAAAGAAGGGCAACCTCGCAAAGGCGGGCGGCAACAAGTGGGCCGTCAAGGCGGGCCTCTACCCGTGCGAGCTCTCCGCTGAGACGTCCAAGGCTCTCGGTGATGCCATCAATACTGCTTGCTCTGTCTGGGGCGAACGTTCCTTGGAGGCGTTGGACGCGGAAGAACGCCTGTCTTTTGCTTGCGAAAAGGGTCCCTCTGAAGACGCCGCCATCCTTGCGTTGCGCGAGGTGTTTGCTGAAATCGAGGAGCAGTACAAGGAGTACACGAGCGCTGAAAAGAAGGAAGTGCTCGAACTCGGTGGTCTCCACGTCATTGGTACGGAGAGACACGAATCGCGCCGTGTTGACAACCAGCTCAGAGGCCGATCCGGTCGTCAGGGTGACCCGGGTAGCACGAGGTACTTCCTTTCCTTGGAGGACAACCTCTTCCGCATCTTTGGTGGCGACCGCATCCAATCTTTGATGAGCGCCTTCCGTGTCGAGGACATGCCGATCGAGTCTGGTATGCTCACCAATTCGCTCGATGAAGCTCAAAAGAAGGTTGAACGATACTTCTACGACATTCGTAAGCAGTTGTTCGACTACGATCAGGTGCTCAACTCGCAACGCGAGAAGGTGTACTTTGACCGCAGGAAGGCTTTGACGGCGACTAGAGAAGATCTCTCTCAAACGATGCTTGAGTACGCCGAGCTCACCATTGATGACATTGTGAACGCAAACATCGACCCGAATGAGCCGGTGTCTGAGTGGCCGCTTGCAGGCTTGTGCGGCAAGTTGACGCAATACTGCTACTACTTTGGTGACATTGATGAGAGCGACCTTCGCCCGATTGCAAACAAGGGTGGCATCGGGGCCTTGCGTGATTTCCTCGTCAAGAAGAGTCAAGACGCCTACCGCACCAAGTGCGAGGAAGTTGAAGCCGTCGAACCGGGTCTCATGCAGGAGGCTGAGCGCTTCTTCCTCCTGTCACAGACGGACAACTTGTGGAAGGAGCACTTGCAAGCCATCAAGTTTGTTCAACAAGCCGTTGGTTTACGTGGATACGCTCAAAAGGACCCTCTCATCGAATACAAGCTCGAGGGTTTCAACTTGTACCAAGAGATGCGCGCCCAAATCAGACGCAACGTCATCTACAGTACGTACATGTTCCAACCAAAGCGTGCGGTTCCGGAGAAGGAGAGTGAAGAGGGTGATCTCGTCGCGGCGGGCGAAGCAAAACCCAACTCCCGCAAAAAGCAAGCGTGAGATAACGAATTGTAGTGCTACCGAAACTTGAATTATCTATGCTTTCCTAAACGTCTAAACTAATCCGCCTTGCGGAGGACGACGTCGTCGTCCGCGAGGCAGGCTTTTAATATTTTTGATACACGCGGCAACGCATCGGTGCGCTTCTCGACTTCTGGTGCGTCTGAGTTTTTCTCTGGATGCACTTCGCCATCTTTATCGAGACTCTTGGACTGGGTTCGAGCATCACGCTCGCGAACCATGCTGACGATACACTCTTGTACCTTTGCGCTCAGAGCGCGCAGTTGTTGCATTGCTCGACCATCTCTGGAAATCAAAGAGACGCCAGCTTTGTTTGACGCATGCATCGCAGCGTACAGCAGCTGCATCGAGTCTTCAAGCTCACTAACCTCGCTAGAAGTGTCGAGTGCATTGGCGAGAGAACTAATGAACGCCGACATGTGTTCGTCAGCGTCTGCACTTCTCAGCGCGCATCGCCATAGTGCGCCGTAGACAGCAAACTTGCCTCGCAAGGAGAATGTGTCGCTCTCGAACGTGGTATGTAGGCTCGGTACTTTAGATACGTAGTCTCGGACAGAGTCATACGCGAGCGAAGTGAGTACTATTGCTCGTCGAATAGCTTCGGCGAACAGTGACGAGTGGACGGCGTTAAACACATTCACGAGCGTACGAAGATAGCCTGTGTGAATGACTCGCTCTCCGGCATCCTTCAGAGCGACTGAGCTCGTGTTCTGCACATAAAACGTCGTCAACAAGCCGCACAAACCAACACTATCTTGCCAGCCCGGATCGTGTTGCTGAGCATCGATTACACGCAAACTTCTCGCGAGCGTCCCGGAGATGATAGGCAACGATTTGTTCACCTGAAACCAGAGCTTCGATCGAGCAGTCGCGGAAGTCTCCCCATCTGACGCGAAATCCATCGAGCAGCCGCCAATCGTTTCCGAACCGAACCGGAGGCACAGGTACGCCAAACACTCCAGCGCAATGCGTTCATCGTCAAAGTTCTCCCTCTGAGTCTCACCGAAACGTAAAGCGAGTAAGACGCGAGATAATCCAGCATCTAAGCCCGCCGCTCCGCCCGGTGCGACTGCCCATCTCTCTCGCAACATGCGAAGCGGAATCACTCTGAGTTCGTACCTTTGCTCATCTGCCTCCGATCGACACAGCGTTTCGAACAACTGTAACAAAGACTCTGATACGCGCGCTCGGTCCCACGCCGACGGACCTTTCGAGGCACAGGTTGCGCCGATTCTGTCCGGAGATAGGCAGCCTAGCAAGCCGCCAATTTTGGCGTCAACTACCTCTCGATCCATCATATCCTTAAACATCTCGTCTTCCGCACCACCACCTGTTTGAGCACCGAACCACATCGGTGACGACGACTCTAACGGTTCCCATTCGTCCGAGTCGTCGCCCGAGTCTGAGGTTCCCGCGATTCGCGGTGCATTGTCGCTCTGTTCGCTTTGCTTTGTTTTGGCTTCCTCTGCGTTCGCTTCGGCGAGAGACTCCACGACGTCTCGTATGGTGAGACCATCTGCGACGTCTCTGCTCACATCTGGCGTGTACAACGCGAGTGCACACCTGGCTTCGCTGTCCGGTGCGCTCAAAAGCTGCAGCGGAAGCTCGACACAAAGCACGATGCACAAATCTCTAAACGCACAGAGCGTTGGATCATCTTGCCTCGTCTCGTTCGTCCCATCGACGTCTTCTCGCGGCGACGCGGCCTCCACGCACGCGCGAACCATCATCGTCGTCACCGGATGTGCCCCGAGTCTACCCTCGCGTTTCAATTCGCGTCGCAACGTCGAAACCAACGCTTCCAGCTCTCGCACGGGAACAATCGGAAAGTCATATTGAAGCTTCTCATACGCCCGACGCGCCAGCGTCTCCTCCGAATCCGTCACGACGCCTTCCGTCGAGGTTTCCAAAGTCTTTGCGTCAGCCTCATTGATTGCCGCCGCGATCGCCGCAGCTGTCTTCGCATCCATGGTGACCGCTGGAGCGACTCGAAGTGCCGGTCGGCAGTCGTCGGCGCCCATCTCTCTGAAGCGCCATCGCTCGCGCGAACGACATACCGCGCGCGAACGTCTAGAATCAGTCGCGCATCATGGCGCGCAATCAAGAAAAAGCCAATGTACGCGCGTTTGACGCGCGTCTCGCGAACCGAACGTCTCGCCTGCGAATCGACCGAATGTTCGCAGACTTTCCGTAGGGTTCTCCGAACGCTCGGTGACTGACGATTTGACTGGCGTTTTCTCTCTCGTGCGCGCAGGGCATGTTTAACAAGTGGACATCTGGGAAGCAAGAGGCGCTTCGTGGGTGTACCGTCGCGCGGTCTCGTCCGTTTCACACACACGCGGCGAAGGATGTGAACGAAGCGGATCGCTGGCGTAGCGACATTTTACGCGAAGTTGGACAAAAGGTAATGGAGATCCAAAATGCCGGTTTGGGCGAGCACAAGCTGCGCGATTTGAATGATGAAATCAATAATTTGCTCAAGGAAAAGTGGCAGTGGGAGATGCGCATCATTGAGCTCGGTGGTCCGAACTACATTCGATCCGCTCCAAAAATAGAGGACTCCGACGGAGGTCTGGTTCAGCCTCCGGGAATGAGCGGCGACAGAAAAGGGTACAAGTACTTTGGCGCGGCGAAGAACCTTCCCGGGGTCAAGGAGTTGTTTGAAGCGCCGACGAAAAAGGCGGTGCGGCGCACTCGGCATCAAATGAACCTACACATCGATAGCGGCTACTACGGGTTTAGAGACGAAGAGGACGGCGTGCTGCTCAAGGTTGAGGCGGAGGCTGAAGAGCATATGCGAGCGGCTGAGATTGAAAGATGGGAGGCTGAACAACGTCAAAAAATAGAAGAGTCTGGAGGTAACTACGTGAAACCGGACGTGAATAAGGAGGGTGATGGTATGCAGTTCGTTGCGCACGTGGCGCTGCCTGATGATACAGACATCGAAAAGCTCGTCGTCGAGCGCCGCAAGCGTGAATTACTCTCCAAGTACATGTCGGATGATTTGATCGCGCAAGAGGCGGAGGCGAAAAAGATGATCAACGCGAAACCTTAGAAACTCCGTAGTAGACAGAATTGAATTAAAGCTTAGGAATGTAGTCATCGCTCGTCTACGCCACCCCCGCGAGGCAGTCTATGATGAGACGATATCCCTCTGGGATCTCATCTCCTCCGTGCACCGCGTTGGCAATCAACACTAAATCATTTATATCGAGGTGCTTCGCGAGAAAGAGCAAAAGATGAAAGTCACGCAAGCGCTCTTGATACGGCTTATCCTTGCGTAACGCGTCTTTCAAATCTTCGACCGTCTGTATCGGGTGTAATCGGTTCTCGACTGGGAAACCAGTCGCAATCGCGCCTTCGTGGTCGAGAATGGGCACCGTGACTAAGAAAAAGTCATTGTCGACCTCCGTGACGTCTTTCCTCTCAACCATAACCTCGCCGCTGAGCTTTGAGACGCCGCGCGCTTCGGTGCCGTTTTCATCGGCGCCGCACTTTCCAGTAAACCATCCCCGTTCGTATATTTTGATCGCGAGGTCGCTCAACTGGAACGCTTCGAATGAAACTTGCCAGTTATCATCCTCGTCTTCAAAGGTGCTGACGACCGCGGTGACAAAATTTTCGCCGTACTTTGACTGCAAGCGAGCCATGCGAGCAACCTCTACGGCGCTGAGAGTAAAGTCTCTCTCATCCTTTGGCGTGCTCAAAATGCAACCGACGCGCGTCAAACCTAACGCGTTCGCTATCGCATCCGCGTTGTGATCTTCTAAGGTATCTTCGAGCACTTCGACGTCGTCCTCTGTGCCATCCTGTTCTGGTTCGTAGATGACTTGCACGTGCGCCTTATTCTCTTCATCTCTCGTTCCGTACAGCCAACCAAACCTCACCTGTTTGAACCCTAAAGTATAGTTCACGTACGACTGAAACACATTTGCTGCGTTCGCATCGAACGACACGCTCACGCAGTGCGGCGCTTCTTGGCGTTCAATCCTAGTCTGTGACGCGATCATCGCGTCGACAGTCATCTTCCCACCAGTGAGTCTTCTCGGGTCGTTATGCGTCGCCGCCAGCGTCTTCGTCGGCTCTCGCGCCACCGTATACAACATGTGTACGATGGCGCCGTTCGCGTCCAATCCGCACTCGGAAATTTTCGCCTCGTCGTTCGCCATGTCATCGAACTCTTCCGGCGTTTTGCTCGTGAGAAGTTCCAACGAAGTGGAGAGCATCTGGTCGTCGCTCGGCACCTCGAGCGCGCGCTCGATAATGGACTTCAGCTCGCCGACGGAGACGGACGACGACGGAACCTCGACGCGCTCAGTTCCATCGCGCGTCCGCACGCGGATAATCATCGCGGATCAGTCAACGCGTGGAGGAGTGTCGTCAGTTGAGTGGCGGGCGGTTCGTTGATTTTAGCAAAACCAAAGAGAGAAGTGCTCGAGTCGAGTCGAGTCGATGTTTGATGATTATTAAAATAAGTAAAGCCTATCACCTCATGAGCTCGGTCCACTCCGGGGTGCCGCGAATACTTTCCACGTGCGCTTGCGGGTCCTTGACACCGCGATGAATCGCGGCGGCGTAGTGAATCGCCTCGTAATCATCCACCGGAACGTCTTGCAAAAGACACATTGTGACGCACCAATGCGGAAACTTGCGCAACCAATCGGTAATTTTATGCCCGGCGAGCGTCTCTTTCTCATCGACAGAGACGTTTTGACCGAGATGCACGCGACCGACGGGATTGTCGAGCCACTTGAGACACAAAAGATGCGCCGGAACCTTTGCTCGCTGCGAGAGCGCACGCTTGACGTCGGCCACAGTGTCGGCGCCGTCTGCGCGCACGCAAATCTCGTGCGTCTCCATCAAATGCTCCATGCTCGGAACGTTGGACCACGCGTGGGTGATTCGCACGCGTAACGTCATCATCTCTGGTTCTTTTCTTTCGCCATCCTCGCTCGTCCCTTCATCATCGTCGCGATCGACGTTAACTTCGTCGTTCGCCAATGCTGTATCGAATGTGTCCTCGCAGGTGTCAGGACGACGCGTCTCTTTTTCCTCAGTCACCGGCGGAACCACCGCGTCGTCCTCGCCCGTCGTCGTCCTCGCCGCCGGCTTCTTCGTCCCACTTCGTGATTTATCCCGCGTCATCTCTCACGAACGTCCGTGCGTCGCGTCGCGCACTCCCGACGTCTTCGCGCGCGGACGAGGCGTTACTTTGTGCGTTTTCTACGAAAACGAAACAAAATCCAATCAATCGCTAAAAATACCGATCGGACATTTCGAACCTTGAGAAAAACGCATCGAGAAGCCTTGATCGGTACAAGCATCGATCAATCGCCCAGACGGGCGACGCGACGCTGAAACGACACACGTGGACGGACGAGACGTGAATCTTCTGTCTTTCACGCGCAGACGACGAGCGGCGACGAGCAGCGACGCGCGCGGGGCCGAGTCGACGAGGGGACGACGTTCCTCGATAAGATAAACGATAGCGTCGGGTGCGCCGAGCGAAGGACGACACCGGCGTCCACGTTGAAGCTTCTTTAAACGGTCCGGCAGCATGAGTAGCAACCCATTTCGAGATGCATCCGTGTTCGCATCGGCGACGGCGAGGGCGAACGCGGAGGACGCGGCGCGGGGCTTGCCGGAACAGTTTGAGAACGCGGTCAATATGGATGCGGAGTCGAGCGCGATCGCGGCGCCGCCGTCGCCGGCGGCGGTGACGTATGCCGGGGAGGGCGACGCGAGGAGTCCGGTTTCGCTGAGCGCGGAGCAGGCAGCGTCCGAGGATGTGCATGAACGCGCGTTGGCAACGAGACGTCCAAAGCATGTGAGTCCGGAGGAGAGGATGAATGAGACGGCGTCGGCGGTCATCAAAGCGACAACTGGTAGTGGAACAGGTGGGTCTTCTACGTTTGAGGGACACGAGGATGTTGTCTTTAGTGAACGCTTAGCCGTGGCCACAGCGAAAATTACCACGCTCGGGGCGCAGTTGAAGGAGAAAACGACAGCTGCGCGAGAGGCGAGAACGCAAGCCAAACCGCTGGGTGGTAAGGAGCTGTTACGCCGTCTGCAGGAGACTGCGTCGAGCGCTCATCACGCTCCAGGCATGGTAACTGTGAAGAGCATTCGTCGCGGCGAAAGCGCCATGCCATCCAATCCGAACGTGGTCGAAGAGCCGGCAAAGAAGGGCATCGGGTACAAATTTAGCGCGGCGACTCGTAGAACGTCGCAGAGACTTTTGCAAAATCTCGGTGCGGCGGAAAAGATGAAGGATGATGAGTTTACTGGTTTGTGGGAATGTATCCAAAAGCAGGAAAATCTTTTAGAAGAAATATGCGCCGTCGGCGCGGCGTACAAGGAGGCACAGCGTAAGGTGTTTGAGAAGAGCAAACGACTCGCCGAGCTTATCCGCTTACTGGTTGAGACAGGTGACAAGAACAACACATGGGCTGGCGCTCCATCCGTCGCGAGGGACGCGGCGATGCGAGAGGCGTGTAAAATGGTAGACATCGCGGAGGCTCTCGTCCAACGCTGCACCCCGCTCACCGAGGAGGTTTTCGATTGGAACATTTTAGAGCCGGCGCGTCATCGCACCAACGAGTTACCGGCGTACAAGGCTTGTGTCACCAAGCGACGGGCCTACATGCAGGACATGGACGCGTTCGACCGCCAACTCGCCGCTTTGAGAAAGCGCCCGTCCAAGAATGAAGACGAACTGGCGCTCAAAGAGGAGCAGGCGAGGCGCGCGAAACAGCGATTCCAAGATTTCAGCTCTCGTCTCGTCGAAGAATTATCCATCGTCGACGGAACTCGATACGAAATGGCGTACTCGCTCGTTCGTGGCTTTGCGAACGTGCAGTGCTTCAACTTGGAGCGTCAGCTCGACGTCGCCCGCGTTCTTAGAGGAGGGTAAACCGTTTTCGTTTTTTCGCGTTTATTAGCAGCTTAACGTCGAATACAAAGTACTTTCTACGCGTCCTCCACCTCCTCACCCGCACTCTTGTTCAATCCCTTTGTCGAACCAGGCATGAGCTTCTCCACCAAGTCGAACGCCGCTGTCAGCACTTCCTCCTCCGCCTTGTTAAGCTCTTGAATCTCGTCGACGACGCGGTTCATCGCCCGGTCTCTCGCGCGCGGGTCCATGACGTCATCCTCATCCGACGGGAACCCAGCCTCGGCGAACTCCATCATCGCCTCGGACGGGATCGAGCCCGGTTCGTCGTCATCATCAGCACCTGAAGTCGACGACGCGCCTCCTTCGCTCGAGCTATGCGTGACGACGATCGCGACGCCGCGTCGCGAAGAGGGCGACGCCGCCGACGCGCGCTCGGAATTGGAGATTTTCAACGCGCGGCTCACGTGCGCCGCGAGCACGGTGGATACCATGCCGGACATCGTTCTTCAACGTGGTGGTTTGTGTCGATTGAAGCGTGGGGGGCTTGAGCGAGAAGCTGGAGATTGGTCTAAATGTCGCGTTGCGTCGACTACAAAATGAACCGCGGTGTGTTGACTACCTATAGGGCGCCCAACAATGGCGTGATTAAAAACGTACAACCCGAGAAGCCCGTTTGCTCATCGCAACACGGCGGAATACTTATGCGACCCGACGTACCCGCCTTGCATGGCTCTTCGCACGTTGAGCTCAAAGTTTCTAGGCGTGCGCACGAGTTCCTCAGCGGCTTCCTTGTTCAGCGGATCGTGCGGATTCGGCTCGGCGAACAGCAGAGATAACCCGAACAAGATGCTAGAAATGGATAACACCGGTTTCCAATCTTCTCTGAGAATGTTAAGGCAAACGTTCCCGTCGAGATCGATGTTTGGGTGGTACACTTTTTGCTCGCATCGAACCTTCGGCGGTTCGTGCGGGTACATCGCGGGCACCGCAAAGGTAAATCTGAACACCCCGTGCGCGTAGTACCCCGAATCCGGTTTGACACTGATGATGAAATGCATCAAATCGTCTCTCCCATTCGGAAATTCGATCGCCATCGTCTTTGGAAGCGCCAATTCAGAAATGTCTACACCGCGTGCGCATCCAAAGGAATCACGCGTCAGTCTCTTTGTTTCGAGGACGCGAGAAACAAACGAACGAATAAACAAAAATTCACAACAACCAGAACGTACCTTTCGCAACTCTCACCTCCGCGCTCGATTGTCGCGACGCCGCCCCTCCGCTCGCCGCTCTCTCCGCCGCCTCGCGTTCTTGTTTCGCCTACGTTCCGTTTCCGTCTTCGTGTCAGTCTCTCGCTCGTTTCCCATTTCTGTATCCCAACCAAACGTCGCACTGTTTCACGCGCACGCATCGCGTCGTTCGCCCCCTACCTTTGCCGCGAACAGATTAATCATCGCCGCCCTCTTCGCTTCTCTCTCCTCTCGCGGCGCTCGACCACCGACTCGTCGCGCTCTGTCGTCGTCGTCGTCGTCGTCGTCGCGTGCGTCGAGAAACCGGTCGACTGACTGACCGACGGACGGACGGACTCGTTCCACCCAGATGTCCGAATTCGGACATCTGGGTTTGAGTGGATAGGGTGACTGCCGCCGTGACAACCCAGAGGACTGAGTCGCTCGACGAGCGCGCGACACACGACGACGCGTGGACGTATCGAATACAGCGGACGACGAAAATCATGGCGAGTATCACGTTGACGACGACGACGACGAGCGCGACGCGGGCTCTCCGCGCGACGAAGAAGAACAAGTCTACATCCCGTGGTTCGATCGCAGAGGTTCGCGCCGCGGCGAATAACGAAAACCGATACGGCGCATGCTGGCCCGGACGCGCGGAAGTCCCGGCGAACGTGGCGCCGCTCGGGAACGGAAACGTGAAGAAGATTTCCCTGCTCGGGTCCACGGGCTCGATCGGGACGCAGACGCTCGATATTTGCGAGGAACACCCGGATAAGTTTGAGGTTGTGGCGCTGAGCGCGGGGCGCAACGTCGGGCTGGTAGCGGAACAGTGCCAAAAATTTAAGCCGAAGCTCGTGAGCGTACAAAATGGTGAGGATGTGGCGGCGCTTAAGGAGGCGTTGAAGAGCATGGGTTCGGATGCGCCGGAAATTATGTACGGTGGCGACGGTATGATTGAAGTCGCGAGACACGCGGACTGCGACTCTGTGGTGACGGGTATCGTCGGCTGCGCCGGTTTGCCGCCGACGGTTGCGGCGATTGAGGCGGGTAAGAACATCTGCTTGGCGAACAAGGAGACGCTCATCGCTGGTGGTCCGGCCATCGTGCCGTTGGCGGTCAAGCACGGTGTGAAGATTCTTCCGGCTGACTCTGAACACAGCGCGCTTTTCCAGTGCATTCAAGGCATGCCGGAGGGCGCTTTGCGTCGCATCATCTTGACGGCTTCCGGTGGTGCTTTCCGTGATATGGACCTCAAGACGATGCAAGAGCTCGCCGTTTCTGATCCGGGTGCTTTGCACAAGAAGGCGACAACGCACCCGAACTGGGACATGGGCGCCAAGATTACGTGCGACAGCGCCACGCTCATGAACAAGGCGCTCGAAGTCATCGAGGCGCACTACTTGTACGGCACTTCTTACGACAACATCGACGTCATCATTCACCCGCAATCAATCATACACTCCATGGTCGAAACTGCCGATAGCTCTGTTCTCGGTCAACTTGGCTGGCCGGATATGCGCTTGCCGATCCTTTACACCATGTCTTGGCCGAACCGCGTCGAGTGCTCCGAAGTCACCTGGCCGCGCCTCGACTTCGTCAAGATGGGCGACCTCACCTTCCGCGAACCGGACGTCGAGAAGTACCCGTCCCTTACCATGGGCTACGCCGCCGGCCGCGCCGGTGGTACCATGACTGGCGTCTTCTCCGCCGCCAACGAGCAAGCCGTCGCCATGTTCTTGGACAAGAAGATTGGTTACTTCGACATTTACAAGACGATCGACCTCGCCATGGAGGCGCACAAGAACGACCTCGTCCTCGATCCGACGCTCGACGACATCGTGCACTACGACTTGTGGGCGCGCGAACACGTCAAGCAAACCGTCGAATCGGGTAAGCTCGCCGGCGCCGTACCAGTATAATTGTTTGTCTTTTAATGACGCACATTCCCTCCATTGTAGCACACGCTCGCGTGATATCCGAACACAGCACCCGTTGTTAAACAGCGCTCGCGACCGCGTATTGTCCGCATGCTCGCGACCGCGACACGATGCGCCCCGACGACGAGACGCGCGTCGCAGAGACGCGCGCGCGAAACACGTCTGAATCGTCGGGCGACGACGCCGACGCGACGAAAGGCGAGCGGAGAGGAGGGCGAGAGCGGACGCTCGGATGAGGAGTTGTACGCCGAGCTCGAAAAGATTAACGCCGTGAATAATTCCAAGTCGGCGAGCGATTGGATCTCGAGCTGGAGTAATAAGATGAACAATCCTCCGGATGAGGAGGCGCTGCGCGCAGAGGCGGAAGCGGCGCGATTGGCGGAGGAGGCGCGTTTGGAAGAGTTGAGGTGCTATCGGTACGTGTACGTGCACGACTTGTTGAGCGGGGTGAACGACTCGTTCGCGCGCATGTATCTCGCGGATGCGTTGGGGACGGTGCGAATAGAGTTGGAGGCGCCAGATTTGGTGAATGGAGACGCGAACTTTACCATTTCTAGCGCTTTGGAAAAGTTGACGGCGGCGGTGGAAGCGGGCGACAAAAGTAGACCGTTGAGACTCATCGGGACGAGTACCGGGGCGCTTGTCGCGGCGCTCTACGCCGAGAAGAACAGAGGTCGTGCGGAGAAAATCTTCTTGCTTGCGCCCACGTGGGGACTCGAGCAACTTCTCGATAAATTCGAGGCCAAGTATGGCGTGGTGTTCACCGAGGCGTTTCGGGCCGATGCCGCAACTCATCCCGAGTACCCCACGGTCACGTGCCCGGCTTACGTCATTCACGGCCACGATGATGATATTTCTCCAGTAGATAGTTCGGCGCGATGGATGCAGATGGCTTCGCAATTTATGCGCCAAGATGGCGACTCAGAGGAGAATGTCGCCGAGCGAAGGCTGCTAGAAGTAAACGGTTTGGGACATGGCGTCGAAACGGCCCTGCCAATGTCCATGGGGCGATTCACAGAGTTCTTTTCTCTCCCACGCGTCGATCTCAATCTGCGCGAACAAGACCCGTGAGCGTGGGAGGAGCGCCCAATTCAGTCTACAGTAGTGTTGTTGAATAAACAAAAATCCAAATTTAGTATCCATGCGGGGCGTAGAAGCGTCATTCTATATATCACACCGCACACGACTTCGCGCTCGAATAGTGGCGAACGTGAAAGAAGATGCGCTAGCTGGTGGATCGACACATACGTTTCTACACGCGCATCTTTCCACGCGAACGCTTCTGTTTATGTTCACCGTACCGAAGGCTGATGTCAAACACTTGAGGGATGCAACAGAAAGAGAACGCGAGCTCAATGACTTGCTCAAGCGAAAGATAAGAGAGCGGACCGCACGAGAGAAGCGTTTCGTTTCTCGAGAGAGGAGACGAGACCAGAAGAAGCGCGCCGCCAAGGAGAATGTCGATGATTGTCAGAGCATCCTGCATCAAGCAGAGCAAAAGCGTAAGAGGGCCGAAGCGAGCTTGGAGCGTGATCTTCACATTTTCCTCGTTTGTCAGTTCGAAACGGCGCGATCGCGAGCCATTTTAAGTGCCATTCGATCTGAGTCCATCGATGTTAGTCTGCAGATAGAGGCCAAGTCTGTATACTTTACATACCTGCTTCAGACGAGCCAAATGTGTTTATCGCGCGCAAATGTCGGGACGGAAGCGGCTTTCGAGAACGTCGTGGATTTGATTGATCGCTATAAGGTGCTCGTCGACACCAACGAAAGACTGCAAACGCAAATCACGCACATCGTACGCGAACAAGACGAACTTCAGAGGGCGCACAAGCAATTGGTGGATCATCTTGCCACATCCAATCTCGCGCTCATGACGCACAGACGGAATCTGACGAGGCAACTCGCCTCGAGTACGCAAAATTCGAGCGAGAGAATCGCATCCATCTCACACTTTGCGGATAAGACATTTTCGAGACGCGCACTGGTGAGTCGAGTGCACATGGCTGCCGAGAATATGTATGCAAGATGCTCCCGAAGCTCGCATGTCAGCCGGCTCAAGAGCAAAAGTAGCATCGCGTTCCTCATAACATCGCTCGGGCATTATCTACAAGACGTAGGTGAAATCATAGCTTCGCAAAAATTTCAAGTCTAGGTGATTTGTCAATCCGATTAAAAGTTGTAGGCTACCACTTGTTGATAAGTTGACATGCGAGAGCGCGGCTCACCTGAAGCGTTTCGCCGCTCTACGCTCCTGTCGTTCTCTCCTACGTTTCTCCTCTTTCGTCTCCATCGGAGCGACAGACTCTTCTTTGGCCGATAAGAACCACGGAATCACGAACTTTGTCGCAATCATGTACGTCGCGACACCGGGAACGATCAAGATGCTCAACCAGAACCAATCAGAGTACGTACTCGTCACGAGTGCAAACGCGCTGACGTAGATCAAGTCTTGATAATACTCCGTCAACCCACCGCTGAGAGACTCCCCGCCGTCCAAAAGCTCTCCGTTCGGTCCAAACGATGGTTTCGCCCACGACTGAAGAGACGTAAACGACAACCGACTCGCGAACGCGGTGATCAAGAACAGCATCCAGTGCCACCAGACGGCAGTCTTTCGTCTGACGATGAGTCGCAACAAGAAGTGCACGCCCACCGGCACGTTCACCGAGCGAGATAAAAACTCGAGCTTCTTTTTGTTCTCCTCGTACCGCTTCTTCGGTCCGCTCTTCGCCATCCTCTTCGTCCCCTGTCGCTTCCTTCTGACGTTCTCTGCGCATTCTCGCTACTTTTTCTTCGGAATTGGTTTTCGTAACGAACGTCAATCCGCGCCGTCGTGAGACCACATCGTGATCTACCGACGGACGTTCGGACTGCTCAGAACGACGCATCGAACGTCACCATGTTCGCCTCGACGCATTCGCTCGCGAACGCCGTCCCCGCTCCCGTCGCGGCGCGGGCGAGACGAACGCCGTTACGTCATCAATCCAACAACGCGGCGCGAAGAAAGCGCGTCGTGCGCGCGGCGCTTGCCGACTCGCGCGCGCACGATAAGCGACCGCCGTCGACGGTGATCGTTGGTGGTGGTCCGACGGGTTTACTCGCCGCCATCGCGCTCGCGCGACGCGGGTGGGCGAACATCGAAGTCTGGGAGAGGTTGCAGAGACCGCCAGCGAGTTCGAGCTCGGAGTGGGGCGATCCGTCTAGGTCGTATAACGTTGGTTTGAGTGGGCGCGGTCAAAGCGTGCTGCGTGATGTCGGTGCGTTGGATGCGGTGTTGGATAAATGCGCCGTCGTAAAGGGACGCATGGACTGGGGTCCTGATGGCGAACCGAAGGAACGTCTGGCGAACAAGGCGTACGACACGCAGGTGATCCAACGAGACCGGTTGGTGAGCGTTTTGGTGGAAGAAATCGAAGCCAAGTATTCTGATAAAGTTAATATTCAGTACAATGCAGCCTGTCTCAAGTGCGAATTCCAAGAGAATGGGGGCGTGAAGCTTCAACGTGGCGAGTGCGCCGAGGACTGCGACCTTCTGGCGGCCAAGCCGGTCGCCGAAGTGACCACGCCGGTCGTCTTTGGTGCGGAAGGAAATACGATGCGATCCGCTGTTGTCAAGGAGATGGATGCCAACCCTGCGTGCAGCACCAAGGTGATCAAGTTTCCGAACTCGAATGCGCGCGTTTACAAGACTATTCCAATCTACCTGCCAGACAACATGCGAAAGGATCTCAACTACAGCGCTCGAACCAAAGCGGGCGTCGCTCTCGAATGTCTGCCGACCAAAGAAGGCTTGTTGATTGGAATTATGCTCGTCAAACCGGACGATGAGGAGACATGCATCAAACTGAGCGACGCAGCGTCGCTGAAAGAGTTCTTCAAGGAGCAATTTCCGATGTTCAACAACTGGATTCGCGAGGAGGACATCACTGCGATGGCCAAGAGCAAGTTTTTCGGACTTCCATCTTTCGGCTACGTCGACAAGTCCCTTAACATGCGAGGACAAGCCGCTCTCATGGGTGACACCATACACACTGTGAAACCATACTTTGGACTTGGCGTCAACTCGGCTTGGGAAGACGTCAGAGTCTTGATGGATGCATTGGATGAAGCCGATGGGGACACGAATATCGCGTTCCCGACGTACACCAAAAGACGCGCGACGGATGCAAAGTCGTTAGTGACGCTCTCAAGGAGCTTTGATGGAGGATTTTTGACGTTCGTTTTGCCCCTCATCATCGACTCTATTTTCCACAAACTTGCGCCGTGGCTGTTCATGCCGAACACCATTCAAATGTTACAAAAGGAAGATTGGTCTTTCAGTGACATTGAGAAGCGAAAGTGGGTCGATCGCGTGATGCAAGGGACTGTCATCGCATCTGTTCTTGGGGCCATGGCGCTCGGTATGTTCAAGCTCGCGACACGTTTTGTGGTTCCGTTCATGATGAAGGCGCTTGCCCGCGGTGGCGCAGTCTAATATCTAACAAAACATCAATATACGGTAGTGGCGACGTGTGTGAATGAATGAAAGAATTAGATCATGACAAGAAATGTTGCCTTGGAGACTAAGAAACGCCCTAAAAAACGTGTGCGCCGCCTGCGGCGGAGTTCATCGCGAGAGCGTGTGCGTCGCTCGCAAAATAGCTTTGCAACTGCGGTAAAGCCTTAAAATCGGCATAATACGTCTTCAATCGCGGGAAAGCTTCGAGAGGCGACGAAAGACCCTCCTTCTCGGCGATGACTTCATGCTGGTCGATCAATTCCCACAAATGAAAGTCGCTGGACGAGACGGTGTCCTTGATCAAAAACTTTGTCTTTCTCTGCTCCAACCAAGCCTGGAACTTGCCGTAGTAAGTCGGCACCTCGGTCGACAGGTACGGCGCAATGTTCGCCTTGTACTCATCCATGCTTCTCGTCGACTTTTTCGACGGATACACCATGTCCACCAAACTATTCCTCAAGTCGTAAGCCTCGCAGCACGCCTGCGCGTTGTCCCATCTCCCGTCGTCGTTCTCAAACGCATCCACGCCCGTCTTCATCCCGAGATATTCGTAGACCGCGTTCGAGTGCACCACCACCCGCTCGCCATCGACGACGTACGGCAGGTTCGCCATCGCGTTCTTCACCAAGAGCTCTGGCTTGCGCTTTCCAAACCATTCCATCGGGTCCGTGTACCGCACATCTTTATACTCAACCGTGTCTCCAGCGTACGCCAGCATCATTCGCGCCGGCGCACCGAGACCTCGGATGGCCCAGTATCCAATCTCCATCGGTGCCATGGTGTGTCGTCGTCGTCGTCGTCGTCGTCGCTGTCGTCGTCGCTTTGTGTCGCTGGTCGTCGTCGACAACGGCGGCGGGATGGATGACAAGACCTCAACAGAGGGTTGTCGCGCGACGATTCACACATTCTGTATGACTATACACTCTAGACCATAACAATACTTGAGTCATGAACGGTCAAGTCGACACGTGTGGATCCCGCGACGGGAGAAGAAGGCGGCCGCAGTCTCGAACAACGCGCGCGTCACTCGCGGACGACTCTCGACGATGCACGCGACGATGCACGCGACGATTGCAAAGGTACGCGATGACTGCGATGACGCGCTCTCGACGATGGCTCTCGACGCGCCGGGAAGAACGGACGAACGAGTGGATGAGAGGGAAAGTTGCGATGCGGCGGCGTGTATCTTTTGTGGATATGCTGGGTGGTTCGCCCGCGGTTGGAAAAACGCTTGGACGCGCGCGGGAACAGAAGCGACGAGGATCGATCTGTCGGGGTGAAGAACATACGTTTAGCGCGTCGATGTTGCGAGCGGAACGAGCGGATGGACGATGCGGGGTGAAGCGCCGACGCCGACGCCAACACTATGGATGAGGGACTGACAAGAGAGACGCGCGTTCTTTGTTTTTTTTGACTTTTCGCGTAGGCGACGCCGATCACGGCGGCGAGACGAAGCGTGAAAACGCGTGCGTCTTCTGGAGACGACAAGGCAAAGGTGTACGTCGGTAAGGGCAAGTACGTTGAAGATGATCCGAGAAAGTACGCCGGTCGGGATAACTGGTTCACCGGAGGCTGGCCGGGCGGGGAGAAGGCTTTGAAGGAAGTCTTCATCAAGGAGAACCCGGGCGAGATTCCGAAGGCGACGAAGAAGGAGGGGCAGTTGCCGGATTACGCCCAAGGTGAAGATGACATTTACGTTGGTAAGGGCAAGTACGTCAAGGGAGACGCCAAGCAATTCGCTGGTCGCGATAACTTGTTCACCGGCGGCTGGGCCGGCGGCGAAGTCGGCTTGAAGGTTGGCGACAAGCGCAAGCTGAAGCCTGGTGACTTGGTTAAGGTGAAGGCAACGGGCGGTTTCTTTGGCATTGGTGGTCAACCGGAGCGTGTTGGTACCGTCCGCAAGGTGAATGTCAAGAAGAATGGTGACTGTACCATTGAAGTTGCCGTGCTTCCGTTCGACAGAATTGAAACCTTCGATAGCGCACTCTTGACGCCAACCAGTTTGGATGAAATCTAAGTCTGTAGGTTTGATACTTTCCTTATAATACACAAGTTCATTGTTCTTTTAATTTTCGTTTCGTTTGCCCTGTGTGTCCCGTCGCGTTCGATCAGTTGCGACGATAACACATAGCGCCCCGCTGCAAACGCCGACGCAAGAGCTCTTCCTTCCTTACTCTCTCGCCAACCGGACTCGTCATACCTAGGCGCTGAGGCTGCGCATGAAAGCGCGAGACGCCTTTCTCGCGACCACCGGAACCTCGAGTACATCGCCCGTGCATCCCGCTCACTGTCTGTGCTGCATCGGCGGTCCAGACCTTTCGTTCGAACGCGCCGTCGCCGCCATCTTGGCTCTCGAACTCGGTTTCGAATACGACACGGCGGGTAAGTTCGTGCGTCTGTGTCGGGCTTCACCGTGCATGGTGTTGAGTAAAGGCAAGCGAAAACTAGTTTCAAAGTCTAGAGGAAAGAGCTCGCCCGCTCTGAGCGAGGAAGAAATCGACCGCGTGCAAGATGTCGTTTTAGAGCACTACGCGTCGACGTTGGCATTGGAAAAGGAACAGAGAGAGAAATTCCAAAAGACCGCGACATGAAGGGATCGACCGTCGTGGAGATTGCTCGCGCGCGCAGTGAAGATGCTATCAGCCGACTGGAGGTCGCGCTTCGATACTACGAGACTCCAGAGACGCCTTGCACTTCGACAACTTACGGAGAGTTGTACGACGTGGCAAAACGAGTGGGCGGCATCTTGCGGAGGAGCGCGTCTTCTCGCGCTGGGTGCTGCGGTGTGATGCTCGAGGACGGACCGTTCATTTTCGTGTGTCAGTTGGCGGCGATGATGGCGGGAATGCCAGTGATACCGCTCAATCCACACGATCCAATCACTCGTTTGAGGAGCGTTTTCGACGACGCCGACATTCGAGTAGTCATCGTGGCAAATTTGGCGAGTGCCGCCATAGTCAGCCAAGTGTGCGAGGACGCGAAAGTGTGGATGGTGAACGAGCTCATAGATGCCCCATCAGTTGCGAGCGATGAGATTGTGGCAGCCGGTGGAGCTGATACGTCGCACATTTTCTTCACAAGCGGTTCGACGGGGCGGCCGAAAGGTTGCGTCGCCAGTCACAAAGCTCTTTTGGCTTACTGCGAAGCGAAAAACAGCGCGCATGACATACATGAAAAGGATGTGGTTTTCTGCGCCAGTAGTTATATGTTTGATCCGCATTTCACAGACTTTTGTAGTGCCTTGGTGGCTGGGGCAACGTTAGTCAGTGCTTCACGGGAAACGACGTTTACGCGATTCGGCGATATTCTTTACGAGTCAAAGGCGACTCATTGTCTGACGACCCCAGTAGTTTTGAGCACCATCGAGGATATGCATCAAGTGAGCGCTAGTTTAGTTCGACTTGTCGCTCTCGGAGGTGAGGCCATGTCCAAGACTCTCGCACAGCGCTGGATTGACGCCGGAGTGCGCGTCGCAAACACATACGGGGTGACAGAATGCGTCGCATATCAAACATTCAGGGAAGTGAAAGATCCGGATGTTGATGACGTTCGTTTGTTGGGCGATCCCTTGCCTGGTAACGTGCTCGTTTTTGCGCGTGAGCCTGGAGATGACCCAACCTTACTCGCCGCTCCTGGGGAGCTCGCCGAGCTTTGGATAGGAGGCTCGCAGGTTGGGATGGGGTATCTCAACTGTCCTGAACTCACCGCTAGTCGCTTCAAGAACGGGATGTATCGCACCGGGGACATCGTACGCGTTGGATACAACGGCGAAGCGGTATTGGTAGGTCGTCGCGACGATCAAGTTAAGATAAGTGGTCAACGAGTTGAGCTCGGTGAAATCGAGGAGGCGATTCACCAGACGTGCGTTCCGCTCACGGGAGAGGTGAAGTGCGTGCTCTCCAAAACGAAACAGCTGATCGCGTATTGCGTAGGCGATAGTGTTAGAAATGACTTGCCCATCTACGATGAAGTCATGAAGCTTGCCGTGTCCAAGAACGTCCCGAGGCACATGGTGCCGTTTGCGTTTGTCTTTCTCGAAACGTTGCCGATGACGACAACTGGAAAAGTGTCCAGATCCGCGCTCTATAAGATGAACTTGGGGAGCATCGTGAGTAGCTCAACGTCCGCAATAGAGTTTGGGTCGTTTGGGATCGAGTTGGCAAAAGTATGGTCAGAGGAACTCGGGGTCAGTGTCGAAAACGGCGATGATGACTTCATCCTGATGGGTGGCGATTCGCTCGCGGCGCTGCGAGTCGTCCAGAGAGTGAAATCTCTACTGAATGACTCCAACGAAGACGAGACGGGGACGTTTGGCGAAGCGTTAGGTATATTTGGTCCAATCGAACTTCTTCAGCGTACGAGATTAAACGATTACGCTCGATTCTTGCGACAAAGCGTCTCTGTTTGGCCTTCAAAGTATGAAGAGACGGATGACGCCCAGAGCGCACCTTCGAGGGCGAACATTGCTCTCCGCGCTGTATTGACTGGCGACGGCAATTTGCTGCGCGTTTTGTACGCCTGCGGCGTTGATTTGAATCCAAGAGACGGGGTAGCGCCCCTACACATCGCGTGCGCCAACATGCACATTGATTGCGTGCGCGCGCTGCTAGAGTTAGGTTGCACCGCAAACGTGGTGGGTAATCATCGCAAGACACCAATCTTGCTCGCTGCATCATCCGGTACTTGCACGGTCGAAATACTAAACGCATTGATTGAATCCGGGGCGAAAACCGATGTCGTCGACGCTGATAAACAGACGGTGATACACGCCGCAGCCCGAGCGGGGGCATCATCCGCTGTTTTTAGCGCGCTGTTAAGTCACGTGCAAAATACAAAAAAGGGCAGATCGATTGGCATCAATGTGAACGCACTGGACGCGTGGGGACGGACCCCGCTACACTGGGCATCTGTCAACGGGCACAGAAACGCGTGCAAAGCCCTTCTCGATCTCGGCGCAGACGCTTCGATCAAGGATGACGCGGGCGAAACGGCGCGAGCGATTGCCGAGAGGAGAGCGTTGTGCTCGGCACAAGAGCGACCCAAGGGAGGCCGACCCAGCACGTGGGGTGACATAGCGAATTTATTAGGTGGCTCTGGCGCCACCAAACACTTGAAGAAGGCTCTGGCGTAGCCCATCCAGTAGAGAACAGAGCTCTCTCGATGTACATTACATTTAAAAAGTTGTTGTTTCTACAAGTCTAAATCGTCGCGCACAAACGCCGCGCTCTACCACAGCAACCCATCGTCATCGTCATCGTCACCCCCATCGACGACCCGATCGTCCGAGCTCACCCCAATCGCCCTCGCCGCGTGCTCCCCGTGTTCCTCGTCTTCCACCGCTCCAGTCAATGCGTAATACGTTGCGTTCCTCTTCCTCACCGCCGCTCGTTCCTCGTCATTCAACGGTTCCCTATCCGCCAACTCCCCGTTCGCCCGCATCCGCTTCTGCACCGCCCTCAAGTGTTGCTTGGACATATTCTTCGCATCCAGCGCGTGCTTATTGTTTCGCTTCGCCCGTTTTTCCGCCGCCGCGCGCGCTTTCCGCTCTTTTTTCGTCACTCCGAGTCCGTTCGCGCCGCCGCCGCCAGTCGAAGCGCCCTTCGTTCCTTTCTTCTTCGATGCCGACGCCGACGCCGGCGACGCCGACGCGCCACCGCGGCCGTCACCCAGACTCTCCAGCGCCCGCGCTAGTTGGTTCTTTAACAATCGTCTCGACATTCGCGCGTCGCGTTCTGCCTCCAACCGACGTTGACTTTAGTGGCACGCCACGCCGTGCGTGATTTTTTGAATGAGTGACTGGACAGCTCGCGCACGACACAAACAGACGGACGGAAGGAAGATTCATGACGACGGAAGAAGAGTACCGCGACGACGGCGACGAACGCGATGTATCCACGGATGATGAACGCGACGACGGCGACGCGCTTCTCAAAGGAAAGAATCTGTACGACGTGCTCGGTTTGCGTCAAGAGGATGCACCGAGTGAGAAGGATGTGAAAAAGGCGTACCATCGAATGGCGATGAAACTGCACCCGGATAAGAACCCCGGAGACGAAGGGGCGAAGGAAAAGTTTCAGACGCTGCAGCGGGTGTATGCTATTCTCGGGGATGCGAAGAAACGCGAGGTGTACGATAAGACGGGGAGGATTGATGACGCGGAGTTTGGTGGGGAGGAGTTTCAAAATTTATACGAGTATTATCGAAGCGCGTACAAGGAGGTTACGACGGAGGATATTCAGTGTTTCGAACGTGATTATCGAGGCGGTGCGGAGGAGAAGAAGGATTTGTTGATGTATTACGAACGGTATCGCGGGGATATGACTCGGGTGTTCGCGTGGATGATGTGTAGCGAAGAGGCGGACGATTCTCACCGGTTCGCCGACGCCCTGGACGCGGCTATCGAGTCAAAGGATGTGGAGTCTTACGATGTCTACGTCGAGTGGGCCAAAGAGATTCGTAAACGTCCCGCGCCGAAAGATCCGCTCGGGTCGCGTAAGACGAAAAAGTCGGGAAAAGCCATCAAAGGGAGCGACGCTGACACGGATTTGTTCGCGCTCATTCGCAAGAAGAATTCGATGCGCGCCGAGCAAGCGGAAGGGATGTTCGCCGCGCTCGAGGCGAAATACGCCCCGAAAAAGAAGACAAAATCAAAGTAGAGGGATGTACTAATGACAACCAACAAGCCTCTGTACACGTAAAGCTGTGCGTGATACTCACGATAATAGAAATCCTTGACGCCAACGCATCGATTTCTGTTTGCTGTCTTCGTCGCGCTTGTCCGAACCCACTTTTGAGCAAATGCTAAACTTGCAAATTTTACCCTTGACGTCAGCCGTGTAGAAACTTTTGCCATCGGGCGACTGAATGATCACGACGACGTCGGCTTCGTGTTGCGTCCAACGCGACATTAACGCGCCGTCTGAAGTGCGCCAAACACTGACGTCACCATCGCCTTGAATGAATGATTGTTTGTTCACCATGGCGCTTCCAGCGATGACAAAGGTTGACATGACGCATAACGAGCACAGCATCCCTTCTTGTCCACCTATTGAACGCACGTAGCTCAAAGTTGACTGACTGCGTTTGCCTTGCATGTCGTATATTCGAACTGTTCCATCGCAGCACCCGCAGTACAACGTTCTCCCATCCTTTGACATTGTTAGGAGACGGACAGCGCTCGTGACGGCGGTGAAATAAAATGGCTTGTTACTCAGTGACTTTTTGTTCCCAGCCTTTGATTTGCCTTTAACGTCCCAAATCGCAATGTAACCATCCGCCCCTCCGCTGATGAGAATGTTGCCTAATCGTAGCAGCGCAACGACGGTATCCGAGTGGAACTCCAAACGCTCAACGCTTCCCCACTCGCCCGTAGCAGCACCATTCATTCTCTCTGACTCCTGCACATTCGCCATCCACGCGTCGTATGCTGCGATGTCATCGATTTCGTCCAATCTGCGACGTCGTTCTTTCGGCAAGACTGTCTCGTCGAACACAAACGTATCGTCGCTCTTGTCGTCGTCATCGTCGCCGACTACATCTTCGCTCGGCATCTCTGCGTTTTCAATATTCCACACATATATAGAGTAATCTCGCAACACTGGCGACGAGAGACAGAGCACACTCAAATCCTCGCTCGCCACCATTGACTTTGCGTTTGGCGACGTATCGACGTATTTGGACAACTTTTTCGATTTCACCAACGCGAATACGTCTGCGAATTCTTCGCGCGGACGAGACGAAGCCAAGGGTAACCCAGTCTTCAGACAAATCCTCGTCCATCCACCGTTGCGGTACCCGATCAGCGCTTCGTCTTCGTCTGGTGAAAGCTGAATTATTCTCACCGGTGTCTGCGCGTTGACAAAGGTCCCATCCGTCGACACGTCTGGGTACAGCGTCGCCTCTCGCCCACCGACGCGCGTCACCACCCCATCCTCCCGGCCGATGTACACCGTCCCGTCTCGCCCTAATGCCATCGCCCCGACCCCGTTCGCGATCCTTTCGTCTCCCACAGTCTTGAACGTCTCCTCGCTCGTCACTTCCTCCAGCGTCACGCGCGCGCTCCGTTCGCCGGCTGGTTTTTCCTTGCCCTCTCTCCGCCCATCCTGTGTCACCTCCACCGTCGTCTCCGACGTCACCGCGCGCGATTCCATCGACCCCGAACGCACATCCACCCCGCGTCGTGCCCGTCGAAACCGTTCCGCTCGCGCCTGCGCCCGCGTCTCCGCGTCATACATGTCATCGTTCTTACTGCTTTTTAATAATAACGCCTCTTCCTCCACGCTGGCTTTCGTCGTCGGCATCTTCCCACACCGTCACGACCACCACCACCGCGCTCGCGTCGGTCGGTACGAATGGAGTGTCCACGTTGAATCGACCGCGCCAACACCGCGCTCGCGTCGGTGAATGCCGTTTTCTTCTTCTTCTTCGTCGTCGTCGTCGTCGAGTCGCGCTTCGCGTTCCACTGGCTTGAATCGGTTAAAAAAAGTAACGCACGGATCCACACGCGGGTGTTTTATCGACGAGGATCGAAAGGTGCAACGGTAAAGACTGACTCGCTGACTGACGACGCGAACGACACACGCCGTCGTCGGCGATCGACGTCGACGTCGACGCGTGGGATAGGTCCGACGGAAACGGCGATGGGCGTGGGAGACGACGGGTTCGACGCTCGGGGTGTTGAATCGATGTGTACGTCGGGACGGTGTCGTCGAGACGTGGGTGGTGATGTCGATGAAGGGTGCGAGGCCGCGGCCTCGATGCGTGGACGACGGACGTGGATGCGTGGACGACGCGCGCGACGGGGGCGTACGTGCGTGATGATCGCGGTGGTGATTGCGGTGATGAGTGTCGTCGTGGATGCGCAGAGATTCGTGGCGATGAAGGCGCCGCAGGTGCGTTTGTTGTGACTTCGGCGGCGGCGACGCGCGCGTGTAGAGGAGCTCAGCGAAGCTTTGGAACAGTCGCGTAGTGTTGAAACGGAACGATGACTGACGGAGATGACGAATAATTATGACGCGAACGTAGATACGATGGTTGGAACCACCGAAAGGACACAAGGATGGAGGAACGACGCTGGCGATTTACGGCGGCGGTTTTCTAAACTCGCCGAGGTTGACTGTTCGATTCGCGCGCGGAACAGAAATCACAGAGACAAAGGCGACGTGGCACTCTGATTCGATGATCACTGTCGTCACGCCGGCGCGACAAGGTATAGGTTGGACGCAGATTACAGTCGCGAATGATGGAGAATCGTTCAGCGCGATGCCGAACGTGTTCACGAAGGGCGCCGGAACGTTTCTGGCGTACGTGTACGACGACTCCTTGGCTGGATTTTACGACAGCGGTGGTCACACGAATGAGAATCCGAGCAATTACCGCGAAACGTGGCTTGGAAGCAATAGTACCGGTCCTTACATTGGTGGGACTATCGTTCGTATCGAGGCGCGAGGTTTAGATTTAGGAAGCAATACGCTCGCCGCGTCGGCAGTGTACACGGGGCCAACAGATGGTTCGGGAACGCCAAATCCAGATTTCCCAGATCCAACTGCGGTGTTTAACAGTCCCAAGGTGCGCGGGACGTTCTATCCAGGGTCTAAGATCACGTGCAAAATGGTTTGCGACATTGATATTGACCAAGATTCTAGCATTTCAGCCTCGGAGAGCTTTTCTAAGACGCAACCCGCCAAGTGGTTGAGCTACACGTCCGTGGAGTGCGAGACGCCTGCGATGCCCGTGCCGGAAGGTGACCCCATTCCAAGCACCACGTGCAAGCTGTACGTGTCAAATAATGGTATCAGTTACGACACGACGCACGTAACTTTCGCGTACGCGGATCCGAGGCCGACTGTGACTAGCATAAGTACCGCTCAAAACTCTGTGTGGGGCGCTCGCGGGCCATTTGATGGAAACACAGAGGTCATAGTCAGGGGTACAAACTTTTTACCGAGCAAGTATCTCAAGTGTAAATTTGGTGGGATCAAGGAAAGTGGTAAGAACCTTTGGGAGAGTGACGATGTCTCGCATGTTGTCGGTGTGAAAGGTGGGCGCGTTCGATGGGTGTCGTCAACGGAGATTCGCTGTATCACTCCTGAGTTTGGACCGGCTTCGCAGCAGCGTCAGTATCCTGCGGGATCCAATTTAGTATCTGGCGCCTTAGGATGCTGCGCCATCATTGACGTAGCATTTTCGAACGATGGTATATCTAGTTCGGTGACGATCACTGATGGTGGTCGCGGGTACGGATCTCCGCCTCGTCTCACATTCATCGGCGGCGGCGGCGCCGAAGCGACTGCGACAGCGACTTTGACGAACGGTGTCATCACAGGCGTGACGATCACGAACGCTGGTCACTCCTACAACCAAGGCACAGGGGCAGCTGCGATGGCGACGCTCTCTAACGGTGCGGTCAACACCGTAACGTTGACGAACGGGGGCTCTGGATACACCGTGGCGCCGGATATCACGTTTTCATGCAGCGGAGGCGGATCTGGATGTCTCTCGGGACAAGAGCACGCGAGGGCGGTCGCCATCCTCGGGCCGTTAGATAACTGCTTTCCAGAATACGGTTGTTACACGAAGAAAGTCGTCGAAGTGAGAGTGTTGTTTGGCGGCAAATACTCTTCAGCGCCAGATGTTACCATTTCGCCGCAAAAGCCTTTCGTGCTCGTGCAGGCAGCTGAACTCTTCACGTCGGCGAACGACCCTCCAAACATTGGTGACTACACGATGCAGGGTAAAGGCGAGTCAGAACTCGACCCTCAGATTGCTCACGGTTCTTGGACGAACGACTTGTACAATATCACGGACGCTCCGTACGACGTCACCGCCGTGGACGGCGTACCCGGCGCATCGTATGGAAGGCGGCTTTTCGCCGTCGAGTCAGGATTAGGTTACAGCGCAAACAGCCCCGAAGATAGAGGACCAATGTTTGCGCCATTAGGAGAAGCGGGAAGCGACGGGTCAATTAAGCCGGCGCATCAAGACTTGGTGCAAGTGAGTAACAATTACGAGAAGTTCGGCGTACCCGTCGAGGGCAACGCAGCTGCAGATCCGACGCACGTAGGTTACCGGGATAACACGGCTACTTTCAAGGGTTATTGGATTTGGAGTAGAGAAACTGGAAACCTGAATGACTGCGCGATTTCCAACAATCCACCGTTGGATTACTACGACGGCACGACGCTCGAGGGGCATAATCTGGACAAAGGCACGGGATGGGTCGTGTCTGGCACCTCGGACGAGTATCTTGGCGTTCCAGGCAATGCAGATCCCGGTTTCCCCTCAAAGTCATGTCTCTACTTTTTGTACGGTGATATTTACGTTTCTCCTTCGGGAAGCGATGCGACGGGCCTAGGAACAGCGGCGAGGCCGTATGCGACGATTCAGAAATGTATCGACGCGGCGCTGACAGAAGTACGAGATTATTACGTGTCAAGTAACGGTGAGGCAAATCCAAGCGTGCCTGAACGAGTATCGACGCAAATTGCAAAGTTTGCCGGAGGGAAAACTCGGGCAAAACGCGACGGTGGTGGTGGCTACGCCTACACGGTGAATCGAGACCGTTGCATTCTGAAGGATGGGACTTACTTTGGACCGGGTAATCGTCAGCTCCGTGCGAATGGACGAGTGATCCAGCTTTGGGCAGAGAACAACGAGCGCACCACTATCGATTGCGAAGGACTGCCAATCGGCAAGAATGTCTACGCGAAACAAGAGCCGACGCGCGTGACGGCTCCCGGTTCCATCGCTATGCAAGGCGTCGTGCTCAGAAATTGTGGGTTCCGCGTTCCGTACACGGCTTCGCAAAAACTCATGTACCACGGTCGACCGAGTTAGGACGACACGATAGTTATGATGTTTTAAATCAAATCTGTATTATTGTTACACAACGGAGAAATCTGCGCGAGCTCCCGCAGCACGAGCCCGTCTCATCAGGTGCCTCCGCCCCCTCCCTTCCCTCTACCACTCATCTCTTCAAACACGCTCTTCCTCACCTCCTCCGCGCTTCGCTTGGCGTACTCTTGCCCCTCCTTCATCATCTTCATCGCGTCCCCGCTCGCCGCTTCCTTCATCATCGCGTCACTTCGAACGGCGAAGCGCTGAAACGTCTTAGAGTTGGCGAGCGCGTTCACCATGAGCTCGTTAAAAACGTACGAGAACAGTCTGTTTACGAACGACATGACGCGGGATCGACCACAGAATCCTTCGTCGCGAGTCTTCCTTTTCTCCGAAACAGCGCGCTGAGCGACGATACCACGTCTCGCGCGCGCCTCTGACGAGTTCGGCAGGTTTCCAGCGGCTTCCTGAGAGACTCTCGACGATAGTCCCTTTGATTTTCACAGTTCACAACTCAATAAACGTGTTAAAAGATCGAAACGAATGCGCCTGCCGACTGCGAAGGGCTGATGGCGCCTCACTGTCGCGCGTGCGAACCCCGGTCGCGCGCCGTGAAGCGAGTCGGATCGCAAAAATGATGCGTGGAGGTCCATTCAAGCTGCCGAACGCGGAGGAAGACGCGTTGGCGAAGACGAAACGCGAGGCCACGGCTCGCGTGAAGGGCTGGGTCGAGTCCCGCCTTCCTAGCGAACACCTGACGAGTCGAGACTGCGTCGTGGACGTCTCGGAGGTGCAGTGCGGCGACCCGAACTGCGCTCCGATCGACTCTGTCGTGCGGATCATCTACCGCGAGGCTTGCGGGACGGTTTTCGGCATTCCTTGTGAAATTCATGAGGTCGAAGAAGGCGACATTGACAGCCAGATGCCTCCGGATGACGTGATTGAGGACTGGTACGCCGGTAAGCCGACACCGTGGCCGCCAGAGCCGGAACCTCAAGAGCCGGGTCCGATTCCAGACGTCAAGCTTCGATTCGAGGTTGGCGCGCGCGTGAAGTGTAGGATTGGACCGGGGCCAGATGGTTGGGCGGCTGGCGCAGTCGTCGCACACTGGTATCGCGCGCCGTCCTGGCCGACCGGTCAGTACGCGCCGTATCAAATTCAGCTCGATCGAACCGACATGGGTAGTGGGTTGATCTTCGCGCCGTATGATCAAGATACGTGTATCAAGGCGGAATGATTCCGAGACGAGCAGTCAAAATACGAGGCTGGACGACACTCGCAGGCGACGAGTTCATTCGAGAACGCCATCTGGCATTAGCAAGGGGCACCTATAGCGTCCCGCTTACAGAAATAAAGAAAATATTAATCGTTGATACTAAAACTTCGCACGCGTCCGAGCGTTTCATAACCTCAGTCTTCCGCAACGCATAACATTGAGAAGTACGACGCATCCAAGAACTGTGTATGTTGTTGTAAGCGTCGAGAAATGGAAATGTTTGACAGAGGCTTGTGTTTTCACTTCTCGACGCGCACATGTACGCCTCTGTCGCTTCGAACCCACTCTTCGGGCGAGCACATCAGCGCAATCTACCTAGTCGCGCTCGGACAGGTGCACACACTGCCCGTTTCACACGTTTTCGAAAAGTCTCAACTCAACGAGAAATGTTTGACAAGAGGCTGCGCTGCACCGACCATCTTCTGGATGAAAAGAAGACTCTCCAGCAATCTGAATCTCAATGTCATCACGCCGATAGCAAATCAGAACCGCAAATTCACGATGACAGAGACGCCGTCAAAGAGATGACGAGAGTTCTCAAAGCTGGGCTCAATGAGGAGGCAGCCACTGTAGTCGCGCAGGGATTTTGCGAACTTGGCGTTCAATCTCCGAAAGACCTTCGTCGCATCGTCGCAAAGAGGGGGTTGGGTCTCATCTTACTTGAATCACTGTCGACACTTTTCAACACTGCTATGGCAATCACACTCTTTACAATTGGACTGACGAGTTACGTGGACATCGCGATGAAGCCTTTCGGTGCCGAGGCGTTGATGCTCGCGATGGTGACAGTTGGAGGAGCGATCTTCAGCGTCGAAGCGTTTGCGCACCTCATAGTGACGGGTGTGTACGTTTACTCGGTCATTTCTTTCGAGACGTGCAACTTGCAGCGTTTTGTAGCCGCGCTTCAGCGTCTCGGAGGTGATGAACATAAAACATCGACATCGATTCGCACAGCAGGCACCCTCGTTCGCGTAATGTCTCGATTGAGAGAACTACGACAAGCCTTACACGAGGAAGCGAAAGTCATGACCTCACAGACGAAATCGACGTTACACAATTTGGCTGCATTTTTTGAGTACTCGGAGGCGGTCGATAAGAAAGGCTTTGATGCGAGCACATATGGGCTTTCAAAATCGGAGGCCATGACGCTTGCGGCGATCTACTCTGAATGGGACGCCGATGCAACCGGTGTTTTGAGCACAACCGAGCTCAAGCAACTTCTTCAGTCAATCGGAAACGAAAACATCAGCGATATGGATGCGAATGTGGCGATGCATGTCCTTGCAGAGCCGGGAACCGACGAAATGTCGTTTGTCGATTTTGTGCGATACTACACCCAAGGCGCAAGCGACGAGAAAGGAGTAGGCGATTCCCATCAGCAGGCGAGCGAAAAGCGTACAATTTCAGTTGAGGACGCCACAATGGAAGACACCGACCCGAACACTCGCGTAGACGATGCTACCTGATTGAAATGTTCATTTACAACACTGATGCTCACGAAATAGCCAACTGTTGAAAAGACTCCCACAGTTAGCAGTCGTGACTTTAAAGCGCGGCGCGTGCGCGACTCGCGCCTGCTCACAGTCGCGAAAAACGCCCCATAGAACGACGCTTGGAGGGTTCAGTGATCGTCCGGGTGACCGGAGCGAGGGATCGGTACAACGAGCGACTATGAATTTCATTCGTCGTATAGCCTCGGGCAATAATCCGTCCTCGCCTTCGGGGCGAGAAGAGACGGCGGAAGCGTTGGCGTCGTCGGGCGAACGCTCTGTGAGTCACGCAACCGCGAGTTCGCTAGAACGATCTCGCGTCTCCATTCCTAGAACCGTCGAGGTCGCGTTCGACGCGAAAACGGATGAAGAGTTGATTTTCCTTTGGCAGTTGGCCGCCGGAGAAGTCCAAAGTGGTTCGGGACGACGCGACGCATTGAACGCATTCTTTGATGCGCTCGCGACGAATAGGGAACAATGGAGACCGGTGTATGACGAAGCTAACACGTCGTCTGACGTGGGGTGCGCGCGAGGTCACCCTCGAGACGTAGTACTCGCGGCTGTCGCAGACGTGGCGACTCTTCCCGTCAGGTTGGAGGAGTTGACAAAAGTGTGTGCCGACGCCGAAGAACAGGCGCGCCGGCGAGCGAGCATTGGACTGGAGACATTTCGCGCGATCGAATCCATGGCTCGTTCTCGTCACGATCGCGCGCTCATGGACCAGTGCGGGCTTGGTAAAGCGCTCGCAAGCGCTTGCAAAGCCTGCACGCAGAAAATCTTGGCGATAAGCCCAGGAATAGGATTGGTTGAAGATGATACTAGCAAGGAAGCTGATGCGATTTTGCAGCTGCTTCAACGTATGATTGGACATATCGTTCATATTTTCGGCGTGTACTTGACGGAGGATGCGGGATGGGCACTTCGATCGCTAAACGAAGCGGGCGCGCTCTTGTGTCTAACTGAGACGCTTCGAGTTGAAAGACTTTTGCTGTCTAAAGTGAGAAACGAGCAGCGCGAGGATGTCATGAAGATTGAGCATGCAGCGATGAGTGCCATGAAATGTGCCATTCACGGAGAAGTTACTATTCATAAAAGTCTCGCAAGTGCAGGTGGTCTCGACATCTTCTTCGAAGGCGTCTACCCACGAGAAGTCTGCACCGAGATTGACGAATTAATGTTCACTTCTGCGCTAATGTCACTCGATATTTCGTTTCTCGTCATGGAACGCGATTTGGTTATGATTGAAAGAGCTCAGGCGATAGGGATATTCTTGAGACTAGCAACTCTCATTCGGCGCGCGCAGACGTTGAGTTTAGACAATGCCGCCGTAAATAATGTTCAAAAGAGTTTATCAGACTCTCTAAATGCTATAGGAGAACCGAATCATGTTAGTGCGGACGTTGATCCAGAGAATCTGCTTACTCTGATACTGGTCCGCTTGGGATCTGTTTTAGACATGCACTGTACGACACAGGGCGACGGCACTCTTCCAAGGTCGATCCTTTCTGCAGTCATTGACGCGTGCAGGAATTCGTTCATGCCGTTCGATGATGAGTCGCAGTGTTTGCAACTCCGTACACGAGTGATCAACTTTATCAATGAACGTATGGATAACGGCGTCGACATTCACCGTGTGATGCGTCAGGCACGTGTCTGGGACGTTTTGCTTGATTCTGATTCTTTTGGTCAATTATCTTCAGCGACAGCATCAAGTCGGATGGACAAACACATTCCGCTCTATTATGAAGTGCAGACACGAACTGCTTCTCTACTACTTCGATCAGCCCGTTGTGCTGGTGGAATAGATGATTGTGTGAATGAATGCAACGTCTTGGTTGGGGCCATCACAGCGAGAGCGATAGAACATTCATCGGTAATACGGTTTTGTCGCGTCGTGCAGTTGCTGCTGTCGTCCGATGCGCATTACGCGGCAAAAGCCTTGTCGGAAGTTGAAGCGCCAGGTCGACTTGCCGGTGCTTTGAATGCGCAAGTGAAATGCTGGGGGATAGATAATGTATCTTTCACATGTGACGATAGTGCGACGGAGGAGGCGATTGCTTTGGGAGAGATGTTAAACACTCTAACAGCTTGCTTGCGAAGTTCGGATGTACTCGCTGCGTCGGCACTGAACAATGACGGTTTGGTAGACTTAATCTTCAACGAGTTAATGTGGCAGAGGTCTACGTGTCAATTTGCCATGGATGCCGTGACGTCCTTATTGACATTGCGAATTCACGCGCCCTCGCCACACATCAATACCCTGCATCGTGACGCGTGGAGCACACTGGCTAGAAGATACATCCAAGCCTTACCGCGGGCTAGAGCGACGGATTCGGAATTGTTGTTGAGAATGTTGAAGAATCTACGTGGTATGCTCAACAATGCGAACGGTTCTGGTCTCGTCATGCGAGATTGGATCTCGAAGGAGGATGGCGCCGAACTAGTACAGATTGTAGCACTATGTGACGGTGACGCGGGAGAACCGATCGCACTAGAAGTTATTGCGACTATACAGGCTGTACTTCACGACTCACCTGGCGCGGTAGAAACTTTCTCACGGGCAGTCGGTTATGATACATTTTTAGATGCCATTCAATGTGCGAGAGGCAAAGATATGGTGTCGCTTGAGCTTCTTGATGCCATGATGAATTTAGTCACGAGTGCACGCCAAGGTGACGATGTAGACGCAAACACTAGTGTTGCTTTAAGGAATCCAGATGCACTCAGGCTACTGTGTAGGCTACTGGACAACGAAGGTAGCAGCGGGGATGTTAGAAGTCGGTTTTTGCGTTATTCACTGGAACTTCTATCAACATCAGTGACATCAAAAGCGACAGCAGATGCCGCGGAAATGCTTGACTTTTTGCTTCAGTGGTACGTGACCGATGTCACTAATCGTGCAATCATATTAGGGGCAATCCATGCGTGCAGTTCTTTCTCAATTTCTACGCGTCATGCGCGACAAATGTTGCGACTGCTTCAAAGTGATCACATTTTGACAAATGATCGGATTGAGCTTTTGACGTTGCTACAACGATGCGCAAAACGCGATGGGCCATCAACCTTCTTTGACTTGACTGGTCCTGGGTGTGGAATCCATATCAACCGACAACCTAATCTGTCCAACCGCGGTGGCTATACACTTTCGCTGTGGTTGAGGGTGGAGAAGTTTCCTAATGGCGGCGCGCCGATGCCGTTATTTTCGATGCTCTCCGGAACTGGCAGCGGCGTTCTAACTGAGCTAAGCTCTGATAATCTTACGATTGGCATGCGCGGAGGAGACGGGTCAGTTGATACTGCGTCAGTTGGCGTAAGTATTAAAGAGCAAGAGTGGGTCATGCTGACAATCAGTCACACCCCGTCGCGAATGTCTCAACCAACGATGCGCATATATTTGGGTGCAGACATGATCAGCCAATTACCTTTACGTCTTCCAATGAAATCGAGCGAGGTCATGTCGTATTGCCGCATCGCTACAGTGACGTTCGACGTTAGCATTTTAGACCAACGCTCGAAGGTTTCTCCTTTCTTTGGACAGCTTGGTTCGGTTCAGATTTTTCAGGACACACTGACTCAATCTGGCGTCGCGTTGCTGTACGCATTTGGTGCAGAGTGTGTTGGGCACTTCAAATCGACTGAATTGCAGTCCGACGGCGCGTCATCTATCATCACCTCGAACGCTGTTGAGGCGCGCGAGTTGAGAGAACATTTATCTGAAAGCCGGATACTAAGCATCAGCGCGATTGACGTCGCGGGTCGACTCACGAGTACGAGCAAACAGGATGTTCAAACAGTGTGTGATCTCATCGGCAGCACCAAAGTGTGTGTGACGAAGTCTGTCAAAGACGCCGTGCACTGTCTAGGAGGGGTCCAAGTGGTACTTCCAATATTTTCTAACATCATGCCCTACATCGAGGACGCGCGTCAGCATGAAATTGTGCTCAAGGGCGTCGACTTACTCGTCGCTTTACTCGAAGGAAGTCGATTGACCCAAGTTACCTTGTCGCTTCGGGATGGCTACGGTATCATCGCTCATCTCTTACGAGAACGGCCCAAAGAACGCATGAGTCCTGAGCTTGTGTACGCGTTGGATAGACTTCGCCGCACCGCTGGTGCCGAGCACGAGTCTCACTCGGCTCGCATTGTCGTTGACTTACACCTTTGGTCTCTAGCCGATGACGAGACGCAGGACGCTCACGGGAGCTACCTGTTGGATCTGGCAACGAGGCACACCGCAGGTCTGCGCACTCATTTGACGACATGCGACGTCCTTGACGCTCTTGAATATTCCCCCGGTACGCGCGGGTCCAGACGACGCAGAGTTCTACTCGACGTGTGCTACCAACTCATGCTGAACGCCTCACAACAAGTCATCGAGGAAACGTGCGAAGCCGTCGTGCATCTTGTGGAAGAGTGCAGTGACGAAGAGCTTGTCGGCGACATCCTTCGATGGTTGGTGAATTGTATGCAACCGAACGATCGAATGTATGGTCAGCTCTTCGATGCATTCACGAAATTAGGTGGTCCCTTATTGGTTCTCGCGCCGTTACGAAGAAGCGCAAAACGAGTCCGCTCATTTGCGCTGCTCTGGCTGGCGAATCTGATGCCTCCACTAGAGACTGAATCCAGCTCGAGAGACGGCTTACATTTGTCAGCCGCGTTCGGCGCAGCAGCTGGTGCGCTTACTGCGACATTAGGAGGCAAGTTTACGTCAACGACAAGTCAAGACTTCGAAGTTGGATTCTTCACCGCCGTCGCCTCGTCGCTCGAGCAGTTTCCTGAAGACGTTGCAGAATCGCGCTCAGCACTATTCGAGCTTTTACTGGGTGGCCAAGCATTACCTGCGGACAAGGTGGCAGAGAAACTTCGACAAGATAAAAAGTCTAGCGTTCGTATCGTTGCAGAGAAACTCTTTTCAAAGGCTTCCCGCGAGCAGAAATCTGGATCGGAAGCAGCGGAGAGCGCCGGCGTTCCCGGCATAGTCAACGCCGGAGCCGCTGGTGTGCTGTTGCGCCTCATGAGCACGTGTGATGATGACGAGACGCGACTTAGCGTGCTGGAGCTGCTCTTGCAGCTCGTAGAAGGCGCAGGTGTGAATGCACAGGCTGTCTTGGAGCAGAGAGGATGGCAAACATGGATTCTTCCAATTTTTAGCGAAAGCAATAATCCTCAGGATGAAGAACAAACTTTGGCGCGCAGATTGATTACAGCAATGCTATATCATGCTGTCCTTCACATGGACGATGGACACAAGCACGTGTCAGAAACACTGGGGGTTGTCGATATCCTGATCAAGCGCGGCGTGTTGAAGGATGATTCTGATCTCTCGCAGGAACTGCTATCGGACCTTCTGACGCTCATTCTACCTGGTTCCAACTCTGAAGGTGATGAGTGGTCAGAAGTTCACGGGTTCGAATCACCGCGATGCCGACGAAATTTAGCCAATCTCATTGGCACGTTTGATTCTATATTGACCGACACAGCACCCGATGCTTCCATGCTCGGAGTGCCAAACGCTCCAGTAGATGCCACCTCGATCAAGCAAGTGTCATGGCGATTTTACAAAACCTTGTGGCACCTGCTTGACGCCATCTCGCCACCAGGACACGAGGTCGACGAATCGACATCTCCCGAAGACGAACAGAATAAAAATGTTGCGAGGAGAATTCATCGACGAGCGAAGAGTATTATAAGAGACCTGCCATTTTCGGGATCAAGTGAGAACACAGACAATGTCGCATCGACGGAAAAGCTGCGGGTCAGCTGCCAACGTCTCGGCTTCAGATTGATATTGTTGTATGTGCGCGTTGGAGCGTCGGAAGACTTTGAATCGGCTATGAATACGTGTTTAGGATTACTGCCATCCTTTTTGGCTCCAGCGCCCGTAGACGAAGATGGTAAAGTGCTTGACAACTCGTCGTTGTGCAACCGGGCACATTTATTTTTGGGTGATTTGCTTCGTTTTGTTGAGTTGCAAAAGCACTCAGAGACGTCAAGCGAAGCGCGCGTCGGGATTGTGTCAAACATGGTGCGACTCGCATCGGAGGTTGGTCGATTATTACTCACTGGGTGTGCTACTATGGAGGAGTGCGCTCATCTCGAAGGGCGCGATTTGATTTCAGAACAGAAGGTCGCCGCTGCAGCTGCTCAAGAGGTCAAAGAATCGCGCCGTCTCAAGGAACACAGAACCAAGATCAGCGAAGACTTTTTATCTTCTCGAACTAGTGACGAAAAACGTCAGAAAGAAGCCGAGTACTCGCTTTTGGAGACGCGTAGATCCAAGATACAACCAGTTTGTGAGCGTGAACGTGGACGCAGAGCCATCCAGCGCCTCACGTTTGAAGAAAGGCTAGATCTAGTCGCAAATCGATGGTCCACTTTGGTACGTAGCTTACAAGGAAGCCGTGGTGTCTGGGCTAAGTCTGATGACGCGTCTGAAACTCATTGGAAGCTGGACAAGTCATCGGATCCTTCAATGAGACGCGCGCGCTTAAAGAGAGATTTCAAGTTCGTGCAATATGCAGACAATCAAAAAGGCGAGACGGCGTCTCAAGTAGACGTTGAGCATACCCCAACCGTACGGCTCGTAGGTATGGCTCAGAAGTGGCGTATCGCATCAGACAACGAGTACACCGACGTGGATGACTTCTCCGAAGAGTTCGCAGAGAAGCTTGCTTCAGATAAGGAAAATGCCATGCACAACTCATCGAAAGTCATCTTCAGCGCACCGACAACTCTCGTCACATTGACGCGCTCGATTGCCGGGAAGCTAAACATCAGTCGAGATGCCATCGTGTTTGCAGCAGATCGCTCTGTCGAAGATGTCAAGGAAGGAAAGCGCTTCTGGAGATGGGCTCTCAACGAAATAGCGCAAGTGCACCACATGCGCTACCGCTTACAGCACAAAGCGTTCGAGATGCATTGCACAGATCGCTCGAGCGCATTCTTCACTTTTGAGACCAAGAAGACTGCGAGATTTGCCGCAAGTCGAATAGCATCTGCTTCGGGCGCAATACTGATGAACAGGCGTGCGAAGATTGAAGCAGCCGAACAAGCCAAAGAACTTTGGCGGCAGCGACGGATAAGTAACTTTGATTATCTCATGGCTTTGAATATCTTTGCGGGACGCACGTTGCATGATTTAAGTCAGTATCCAGTCTTTCCTTGGGTACTCAAGGATTATCGTTCGCCAACAATCGATTTGAACGACTCTAGCGTGTATAGGGATCTCGGTAAGCCCGTGGGCGCCCTCAACGATGAGCGCTTGCACACCTTCGTGGAGAGATACAACGCGCTTCTCGATGATCCAGACACTCCTCCGTTCTTTTACGGCAGTCATTACTCATCATCACCGATAGTTTTGTACTTTTTGCTTCGATTAGAGCCATTCACGAAGCTTTCGCGGGATTTGCAGGGTGGGAGGTTTGATCGCGCAGATAGGCTTTTCCACTCAATCGCTGAGACGTTTGAGGCTTGCATGACATCATCCGCTGACGTCAAGGAGCTCATTCCAGAGTTTTACTACTCTTCAGAGTTCCTTTGCAACATGAACCAGCTGCGTCTTGGAAACAGACAGGATGGTACGGAAATCGGTGATGTCGTTCTCCCGCAGTGGGCCAATGGCTCGAGGCATGAATTTTTGCGCGTAATGCGGGAAGCGCTCGAATCGGAACACGTCAGTCGACATCTTCATCTTTGGATCGACTTGATCTTTGGCAGCGCTCAGAAGGGCCGAGAGGCGGTCGAAAAGTACAACGTATTTTACTATCTTACTTACGAGGGCGCTGTTGATCTGGACAACATCTCGAATGAAGACGAACGCAAGTCAATCGAAACGCAAATTACAAATTTTGGGCAAACTCCGACTCAGATATTTAGACGATCACATCCGATGCGGCTGGAAAGGAATGCGCTTGACGATACAATTTCTCTCAGCACTGAGAGTCTACGACTCTCTACGCATGTCGCGTCTGATCACGTTCGAAGTCGTTCTTCAAGTGCGCGCGCTCCTGTTCTCGTTTCGGTGCACGACTCTCGCGTGGTTACGGTGAATGGTGATCGATCGGTGTCTAGTCATAAATTGCGGCGAGTCGACACCACCGCCGACGTTCTACGGCACGGAAGCGTGTGTACGCTCGAACCGGATGTCGACACGATTTATTTGATTGAAGAGTCGGAAGTTGACGCTTTGGCGACGCCAAACGTACTGCGACTCGCCGCAAACGCGGAAGTATTAGTGAGCGTCGGACACTGGGATAGGAGTATGCGACTTTATGACGTGGATGGTGGACGAGAACTGCAGCGCATCGTCGCTCACCGCGATGTGACGACATGTATCGACCTATGCGAGCAGGTGCTTTCCAAAAGCTGGGATGTCACACCGCCTGCGTCGCGCAACGTCATACTCGTCACGGGAAGCCGCGATACGACACTCGCCATCTGGCAAATCGAAGTCCCACAGTCTGGTTGGGTCTTCAACAAGGCGACGCGCGGACTCAAAGCAGAGCCTCGGAATATTTGTTTCGGCCACGACGAAACCGTCACTTGCGTCAGCGTGAGCGCTCAGCTCAACCTCGTAGCAAGCGGGAGCTCGGATGGAACGTTGCTTCTCCACGACGTGCGAGACGGTCGCATCATCCGTTCCCTCGAGAGCACTCCATTAGGAACCGTTCCTTCTTGGATCAAAATACTTTCTGAGTCAGCACGCATCGTGTGTGCGTGCGCATCAAGCGGTTTCATATCCGTGCACGACATCAACGGCGCCACTATCGCCAAAACGTCCAACCGTCACGACGCGTTTGACGCCTGTCGTGCGACGAGAAACGAGCGTCACGTTCTCTTCGGTAATCGTCAGGGCGACATCACCGTGCGCGCCACGCACAATCTTTCCATCGTCGCGCAAATCAACGTATCAAACGTACCAATCACTAGCATAGAAACCACTGAGCACGACGAGTGCGCGTTGGTCGGATTCGCCGATGGATGCGTCGCTCTGTGGGCGCCTCAACATTTGTGAGTGTCATTTCCACTCTTTAGCGTCAGTCAATCCAGTCCAGTCCTCACTGTTCGCCTCTCCGCGCTGTACGACGATGACGAAGAAGAGCAAGACGACGACGAACAACAAGAAACGTAAAGTCCCGGCGTCCAATCGCGCGTCGGTGCGCGCGGCGAAAGAGGCGCTCTTCGAAGCGACGCCGAAAGCGACACCGACGAGGGGAAAGAAAGCGAGCACCGTCGGTGCGAGTAAGAAGAAGACACCGGTGAAAACACCGCCGAAAACACCGAAGAGCGCGACAAAACGCAGCGCGAGTAATGGGGTACAAAAGCCAAAGTCGTCGACGAAACGATCGACGCCAAAATCGAAGCGCTCGACGCCGGGGGCGCCGAAGAATACGAGCTCGTACATAATGAATAATCGCAAGTTTGGCGCCCAACCGCCGACGCCGCGACCGCTTTCGTCGATGAAAAGCCCGCGGTTGGAATCGATCGCGTTGGCGACGACGAAACCGCCAGACTCTGGGATAGATATGTTTGGAAGTATGATCGGTGCGGTGTCGCCGCGAGCGACGGGCGGCGATGTCGGTATGGAGGACGCGGCGGCACAGTCGGAGCACGTGGCGAAACTTTGTAGCATAATTGCGGAACAGGCGCAGAAAATTCAACAGCTCGAAGCCGAGCTGAGCACGATTAGGGCACAATTGCAGGCTCGGGCGGTGGCGCCCGTGCCCACGTTGAGAAGGGTTCCATCGTCGACGAGCGTGTTGGCGTCTAGGATTGCTGGGCTCTTCAGAAAGTCGCAAGAGTAATCTTCTTCCGGCGCGAGTACTGCCATTATTGTTGTATTACCATTATTGCCGATGCTAGTGAGCTAATTTCGTTTCTCGTAATCTAAACCGTGAGGTACTTTCTCAGGACTGCGCGCGCGAGGCCGTGTGCCTTTGCCTTGCGGTAAATCAACGACAGGTTGTACGCAGCCTCGCGCGAGACATTAACTGTTCCGTCGTCGTTTTCGTCGGATGCAATCTCAAGGCAACGCTCATAGATTGGACGCGCGAGGTGAGACCATCCCAGGTGATGTAACCCACGCGCTAAATTGTAAAGTCCTCGCTGCGGATGCGCCGAGTTTAACTCTGCGCTGCGCTCGAGGAGCACGATGGCTCGTAGTGCCCAAGAATGTCTCTGTTGTTCATTTGAGTTTCGAGTCGCCATGTGAAGTAGTGAAATCGCTGCAGTGAGCGTCACTTCGTGATCGTTTGGCGCTAACGTCAGCGCAGTAAGAAAGTCATGCATTGCGATCGACCACTTCTTGTTCCATGTGTGCACGTGACCGCTCGCCATGAGCGGCACTAGACGGGCGTGCGCCGGTTGATCCAAACTCTGGGAAACCAACTTTTTCGCCAGTTTCGAAGAACCTACGCTGAGCGCGCGTGGGTAGTTTACAGCCATGTGCATTAGCATGTTCCAAACCGTCACTGACCCAGGAAACACTTCCAAGACGTTTCGACAATTTGCTGAGGCATCTTGTAAATCGCCCGTCATGTATGATACCAGCGCCTTGAGATAACGCAGAGATGCCGTCTGTTCTCGTGTCAGCACGCTACCAGCCGAGAAAGACAACGCCTGGTTTACGATTGCTGACGCGTCGTCTATTCTTCCGAGTCTTAACGCAACTTCAGCACCGCTAATGATGCTCGCGAACACGGCGTCATCTGAAATTCTCACGTGGTCATCCACAAAGGTGTCATCCGCCTGTCCTGCGCGTTGAAGTTTTCGTTGATGTCTCTGCTCTGATAACTCTTCTAATAGCTTGAATACCGAAGGTATGATCACGGTGAGCTCTTCTTCGTTCAACAGCTTTCTTTGCAGCGCCGTGACTCGAAGGAAAAGCCCATACTTTTCTATTTCAGTTTCTTCCAGATTTGCGATCAACTCTCGCGCTCGCCTGAGCATGGAAGCGTTTGTTGTCTGCTGTGAAAGAGCGTCAGCGAGAGAGGTTACGACGAGACCATCGTGTGGGTATTGCTCGTACAATTTGTTGTAAAAGTCTACCACGCCTTGAGAACCTTTTATTTGTTTTATACACTTTGCGATTCTTTGCCACATATCAGAATTGTCGTGATCGTCCAAAGTGAGCAAAGGAGTGAATAATTCTTCAGCTTTCGCTGCCAACCCAATCTCCATGCACGTGTTGCCGCAGTCGAAGAACAAGTCGTCAAACTCCGCTACATCATGCGACAGTAGTTCGTCAACGTACTCCATTCCTTCGTTCGTGCGTCCTTCGTACAACAAACATTGACCAACTTTGACAGAGATGTCCAGCGGGAGTTTGCCATCCTCTTCAATGCGACCCCGAGTTAGTTCGACAACGCCTAGTGCTTCGCCATACTTGTGAGATTCCATCTTCAGCTCAATCAAAATATTCACCACCGTCGCGTCTATATGCTCAATGTGTACATCCACCATGCGCTGCAGAGCGAGTTCCGCCTTTTCGTGCAAGCCCAAACCGTAACATACTTTCGCCAGCGTGACGGTAGAGTCGCGAATTACTCCCCCATCTAGCTTGGAAAGATCGTCTCGCAAGATCCACTCGAGCTGATCTAGAGCCTTTTTGTCGTCGCCGAGGTCCCTGTACAGAGTGGCTTGATCAAGTTTATTTTCATAGTTGCTGGGATCCAAGCGAGCCGCTCTCGCAAGACAGTGTAGCGCGTATTCCTTGTTCCCCACCGTCACGGCGAGCGAAGCCATACGATACCACATAGATTGATCTACACCCCTTTTCACCGCGGTAGCTAATGAATAACAATCGAGAGCTTTATCCAATTGTTTCGTTTCTTCGTATACAAGCGCCAACTGCTCGTACGGCTCACTTGAGTTTGGAATCTTTACTATCGCGCCGTGCAAAGCTTGTATGGCTTCCTCGTACTCACCCCGCGCGTACAGAATCGTGGCATCACTCATTAAATCGTGTGCCTCTGACACTTGCTTCGATCTCGCGCTCTTCCTCTGCCTTCCTTTCCTTCTCTTCGTTGCGAGTGCGCCACCTTGGTCGTGTCCGCCCATGCGCAAAAAAGCAGCCATGGTTGGATTCCTTTTCGCAGATTCCAACTCGTCGAGCAACGCGCCCGCCCCGCGTGGGCCGGGTCTGTTAGAGAACGTCGCCGCATCGTGCGTGGTCGACCTTTCATACGCGACGACCCGCTCCCCCAGTCGTCCAGCGCGTAGAAGCTCCAAACCGTTGAATTCGTTGGCGACGTCTTCGTCAGAAGTCTCTTCGTCGGTGAACTCATCCGCGTCGTCGCCGGCGGCGACCGCGTCACCGTCCACGCCCGCGCGCGATGTCCCGGCGGCATCGTGGAGGCGAAGCTTTTTCGGCGCTACCATGGCGTCGTCCGCGTCTTCGCTCGACATGGGTCGGTCGTCGTCGAGTGGAGTATTTTCGTGTGGTGATGTCGAGCTTTTTTACAGTCGTCTTTTTGCTATTTTTTTCTAAACGAGCCCCGAGAAACACCGCGGTGCCGATTATCGGTTGGAGTTCATGTACAAACGGTAGTGTTCTCGGCGTCTCTCTTCGATTTGCTCTTGGTGGCGTCTTTGGTACGCCTTTAGGTCCTTGCACTTTGGAACCTTGCAGTTGTCGTCCATGCACTGCTTGCTGTGAATCTGCAGCAAAGTCCACGTCTTTCTGCAGAGTTGACAGCCACCCGCGTTCTTGATTTGGCAGGTGAAGGCGTGTTGAAGTAATGTTTTAAGCTTTGGACAGTTGCTGTTGTCGCACTGCTTTTCGCGGCAAGAGCACGCGTGTACCAAAAGCTCCATGGTGCGTTGAATTTGAGCCGCTCTGCTCTCGCGTTCAGCCTGTGAGAGAGCTGTGCGATCACCAATGGTTCTTCCTTGGCGTTGCAGTGCGTGCTGGTGACCGACGCGCACGCGGCAGCTATCGCAAATATCAAAGTCTGGACAAGTATCGCATCGCCAGCCCTTTCCAGGCTCAAGCTCTCGTGAACACACATTACACGAGGCGACGAAAGCCGGCTCGGACGGGTTGTTGAGATGATAAAGAACCATCATCGTGGTGTGCTTTGCGCGACGCAAAGAATCAAACTGGAAATGGTTGCCTTGGCACAGCGATAAGAAAGCTTGTCTCGTATCGAAGAATTCGCTCGCAAGGGTCTCTTCTGCTTCTTTCTCTTCCTTGTCGACTGTCGGTAATGCCTCACACTTTTCGCTTTGGAGAGTTCTACCAGCAAAGCGCTTCTCATTGACCGGCAAAGCATCCTCAAATTCTTTGCATTCTTCGCAAAGAACCAGAGGAGTTCCTTCAGTGGCAAAGTAACGCTTGGCGCCGGCGATGTACTTTCGGCAGCTCAAGCACTGATGCGCGAGATGCGCCAAGATGAAGTCGTGTCGCATATTGCTGATTGTACTCCCGAGCTTCTTCATGACTTCTTTGTTAAGCTCAGCGTCTGCAGAAATCGTCCCAGCCTTGGCCTTGGCGGCCTTACGAGCACTAATCTTGATGTTCGACGCCTTGGCCTTTGCCTCAGCCTTCTTGGCCTCTTCGAGCTCCTTCAAAATAGAGGGAATCCAATCCTCGACAACACCAGAGAAGTAATCGCCATCAAAGTAAGGATATTCTGTGGCGCAGCGAATGTCGTGGTTTTGATTTCCGAGTCGGAATTCATCGTACACATTCGAAGTTGAAAGAACAATCTTGTCGTTTTGTGCCGAACGGAGCATCTTCAAGTACCACTCTCTGAGCTTGTCCGCCTTCGGAGTTTTCTGCACCTTCGGGTGGCAGTATAAGATGTAATCATCGCCTTGGAATGGCGGGCACGCCCAGATGAAGCATGAAGTAAATCCTCGCTGCTTGACGAAATCCAAGTAGGCGATGAGAATGTTGTGGTAGACGTACGTACGAAGCGCATAGTTTTCACCGGTCGCCACCGTCACATTGTCGGGCCGGAAGTACTTGACCGAGTCCAAATACGAGAGGTACACTCGTCGTCGATTCGGTTCGGGGCAGTCTTCGTCATACTCTTGGACATAAATAGCCATAAGACACACATCAGCAGCCTCGTGCTTCTGGAAGAGCAGAATGACTCGCGAGCGGTATGGAAAGTGTGCCGGAATACCCTGGTCTTTGAAATGTGTCAAGTAATGACTCTTTGTGTCCATTTGTTTCATGGTCTGGGAGACCACGCGGATCGTCAAGTGTTCAGCCGTGGGCACATTCTCAATGGGTACACCAAGCTGTTTGGCGCGTTCCTCTCGCTCCGTACTGAGCTTCTCCGCGAGACGTTCCTCCAAGAAGGTGGACATTTTTGTCTTTGGCAACGAACTCGCCGGTTGCTGCGACGATGGGCGTTCTTCAGTGACTTTGCGTTCGCCCTTGTCCAATTGGGACAGAATACAGCTCGGACACGTGAATGGGGCTTCACCGCCTTCGTTGCGGCGGCCGTTGAAGAGCACACAGATTTGATGATACCAGTCGTTACAGTAATCACACTGCACCCACGGTTCTTCAAGATCGTCATCGTTCTTCTTCTTGACGAGACTCTGCTTCGGAAAGCGTTGTCCCTCAACTTCGACGAAACCCTGAATGGCGTTGAAGCACGGGTTACACCACGCGTCACGTCTTGCTTCACCACTTGTCGTAGGCACGTGATGAAACACTTGACCTCGCTTGATGCGACCAACGCAACTGAAGCAGTAAAGAGGCGGCGGCTCGAAAGTCAGCCTCTCCACACCACACGCGCGACACGCGCTCTCCGTCGCGTTTGCGACCGCACGATCGGCCTCCTTTTGCAGCTGTCTCGCACTCACTTGACCTTGACCCGGAACCTTCTCCTTATCGGCAAGACGGAGGGCAGCCAAGTGCGTGCGAATTTCTTCGGGAGTGAAGCATTCCATCAAAGATGTGCCCTCGCCTCCTGGCTTGCGCTGAGAGTTCAATCCACTCGAACCCTTCACCATCAGCTGCCCTTTATTTGCGTCATCATCAAGCTTCATGCGTTTGTTGGCTCGGCCCATTTGGGCTTGCGCCGCGTGGCGCTGCTTGAGCATCTCCGTTCTGACTGGAGCGCAAATTTCACATTTTGGCTCCTTGCAATACTGGTGGTGCTTGAGAATCGAACGCGAAATGTCGCAACGAGGGTAATCACATCCGTCCTTGGTACATCTTAACACGTGACGCCAGAGCTGCTTGGCAACGTCACAACCTTCGTCGGGACACTGCTCTGGAGGCAATGGACACTTCGCCGCGTGGCGAAGCGCCATCAGCCATCTCTGTTGCTTGACTATGTACATCCTACGAATCTGCTCCGGCGTCAATGGTTGTCCGTCCGCCCCAGTCAAACCTCGCAGCTGTGCTAATTTAGCTTGCTGCACCAATTTGGCTTGCTGCATCATTTTGGCTTGTTGAGCAGCCATCGCGGCTTGCTGCGCCTTCGTCAACTTCTTTGGCTTTGCTGCAGCCTTGCCTTTACCTTTCGCTGCTGCAGCTGGCGCAGGATTCGCATTCTTTTGCGCCGCTTGCGCCGCCGCCACCCCAGTACCGCCCGCTCCCGGCGTCGGGATCATCGTGCCAGGTGGCACGCCGGCCATCATTTGACTCGAAGCACCCATGTACTGAGAACCTTGCGCTGCTGCGGCTCCACGTAGAATCGGAGCGCCATTCGGCAACAGACCGTTACTCCCTATCATTTGCTGCTGCGGCGGTATCGCCGCCGCGGGTCGTTGCATGGTTCTCTGCACGTTTCCATTGCCGAATAAAACGCCAATCTGTTGATGAGCAGGTCCGCCTGCGCCTCCCGGCCGTCCAGCTTGTTTCGCTATCATAATGCGAGCAACCGCTTGCAAACGCGCCTCAAGAGTCGCCTGATCGCAGTACTCCTCCTGTATCGTGTTAAAAAGCAGAAACGTAAGCTCGTTAGTGACTAATTCATGTCGTTCAAGACCAAAGCCAAATTCTGTGAAAAGCGCTCGTCGATGACGCGCTCGACGTTCACGTTTGTCGCAAATTGAAATGCGCACCTTGCTTCGCGCCCCGCGATACACAGCCTCCTCCAATCGGAGAACGAAATCCGGAAGCTTGTGTTTCCATTCATCAGTCAACCCTGGTTTCCGTGTCCTGAAAACGTTCAGTCTGCGATCGAAAAAACCGTCGTCAGTCATCCAATTTGCGTCGTGCAACGCCGCGTCGCGCACAGTTGAGACAAAACAAGCCCTAAACCCCGATGCCAAGATCACGAAAGTTTTCGCGCTCCGCGCGCTCACGCGAGCGACTTACATGTGTTGAATGAGTTGTTTCCGCTGCGGAATATCATCATCACTCTGCCAAGTCCTCCAACGGTGCTGATTGGCGTTCGCGCCGTTCGCTTTGACGCCGTTTCCACCTTGATTTCCCCGATTTGCGTCCATTTCGTTCAAGTCACCACGAGTCAAGACTCAAAAAACACCCCCCCTCTTGAGCGAACCTCTCCCACACTCTCTCCGGCTCGCGTCCTCTCTCTCAAAGAGTGCCCTCGCGCGCGAACCTTTCGTTCGCTTCCCTTTGGCCCTCGCCTCTCGCGCGACCGACGCTCGACCCGCGAGCGCGTTCTAAGTCACGGGCGAGTCGACCGACGATGCGCCGCGCCACACTGCGGGAACGGACGCCCGCGGGCGCAGGCGCGAGACCACCGGGGGCGACACCGCGCGCGATCGCGCGAAGAAAGTCGCGAGACGTCGGTCGAAGGAAAAATTTTGAAGACAAAACGCCTAACCCTAGTTTATTCAGGGTACAGAAAGATAGTATGAAAACCATTGTTATGCGTTTCTGTATCCGTGCTCCTCTTACCCATACCCTTTGAAAATGGATATAATTTCTCAGATAAACAAATAGACGTGTTATTACGGGGTTTTAGAAAACGATGAATTGTTTATCTCAGATTTTTGTGCGCCCGGTTCAGGTTGTTGACCGCCGCGGCGCCGCGGCGTCGTCACTCGTCGTCGACCGACACGCGAGCCGCGAGCCGTGAGTCGGACGAAAGGACACCCACCTCGGTCTCACATCGACTCTCCGTCGTTCGAGTGGACATGAGCATCGTCGCGACGACGGCGTGGGCGCCGGAAGGCGCGAGCGGACGTGTCGGGGACACCGTGACGAGGATGCAGTGTTGTCGACGCAGTGCGCCGCAAGCGGCGATGCGCGGCGCGCGATGGGATCGTTGCGGTAAGTTTACGAGTGGAGTTAAGCGTCATCGTGCATCCGTGAGATACGATCGCGCGCGCGTCGTCGTTGCCGGCGGAGGGCGCCGGACGAGCGCGAATGCCGAGGGGGGACCTAGCGGAGACGTTTCGTACGCGCTAAGGACTTCACTCGATGGACTCGTTTCCGCGGCGGTATCGATGCGAGGCGTCAATGGTTTGGGTAGGAGGAATGTTCGAGCGCATTCTGCAGCGGTTGTGGATGCCGCGTCGGACGGAGGTGAGGTGAGCGATCCTCCAAAGAAAAAGTCGGGCGGCAACCTGTTCAAGCGCACGACGAGCGCGTTGGCCATGGGCGCCATCGGAGCCGTGGTGATCTTTGCGGGCGGTTGGCCGTGGGCGTTGGCCATGGCAGTATTTAATGGCGCCGCGTGCGTCGAGTTTTTCACCATGGTGTGCGAAATGAACAAGGAACTTCCGTATCCGCCGCCAAAGTGGTGCATACAGTTGTGCACGCTGGCGTGCGCATCTCTTCCGATCCTGTTGCATGCGACGGGTGGGAAGATGACATCCATCATCCTCGCCACGGTGTTCTCATTCACTGCGATTTGCGCTGCGCTCATCTGGAACGAGGAATCTCACTTTAACGAGTTTACTTCTTCGCTCTTTGGGCTTATCTACTGCGGATTTCTGCCGACGTTTTGGGTCAAGTTGCGCGGAATGAGTGGAGTGCCTTTGGATGCGCCGGGGAGCCTCCTCCATCTTTGGCCTGCGTGGCTCGGTGGTCCAGGCATATGGAGTCTCGGCCTCGTCGCAACAATAACCATTGTTTTGTCAGTCGTCAGCTCTGACGTTGGTGCATACGCCGCCGGCAAGACGTTTGGTAAGAATAAGCTAATCTCAGTGAGCCCGAACAAGACGGTTGAAGGCGCCATCGGCGGCCTTTTGGCCACGGTAGGTATGTGCGCATTTCTCTTCCGAGTCATGGGCTGGCCAGGTACTGTGACGCAGGGGTGTTTCTTGGGTGTGACGGTGTTCTTCACTTCGGTTTTCGGAGACTTGCTAGAGAGCGTGATAAAGAGAAACGCAAAGATGAAGGATAGCGGCAACCTCATCCCAGGCCATGGTGGGCTTTTAGATAGATTTGATTCGTACATGTTCACGGGAAGCGTGACCTATTTCTTTGTCATCGCAGTATTGGGTGGCTTCCGATCCATCTTCACTGCAGGATACTATTGATAGGCAAACGCCTTCTCGCTACTCATGTACGCTCGTTTTGCAGTCTTGAACCATCATTTTCACCCGTGTAGTTTAATGATAGTAATAAAATGAAGCAGCTATAAATACATCTAACATTGGCTATGACAATTTCTATTTTGGCTTCGCGACGATGACGAATGTTGTGCCGAGATGGTGCTTCTGGGCATCGACGATTTTGAGTCCAGCATCTTCAACCATCGCCATGATGTCTCTGTTCCAGTAACAACCCCATCTATCGGCGTGTGCGTCCGCGGTGCTGTCTAGAATATTACTCAACCAAGTGTAAGAGCTCCTACCGTGCTCTAACAACAAAACAGCGCCCTGCGGTTTGCATACACGAGCCATTTCGCGCAACGCTCGAACAGGATCTTCGTAGGAACACAAACCAAACGTATCGACCACGGTATCCATAGACGCCGTCCGTACGCTTGATAGCGATTCTACGTCCCCTCGTACCACTTTAGCATCGACCACGGTCCCGGCCGACGTGTTCAATTTGTCTTGACACACGCGAACCATGCCGTCGCTCGCTTCCACGCACAAAAGCTCCCGAACCTTCTTCGGGTCGTAGTAGCGCAAGTTACGTCCTGTTCCAGCCGCAACTTCCAACACACGCCCCTCCGCGCGTTCATAGACGAGTCTCGCCCGTATACCCTCTATTCCGCTCCAGTATTCGTGCGCCGCGACGCTCGAATCAAAGCTCGACGACTCTCGCTCGTACGCTTCGTTACGAGACTCTGCCGTTACGCGTTCGCAACGCTGGCACGGAATGGACGGTCCGAGCGCGTATCCGTACCCGACGACGACGCCACAGATCGCGACCGACGTCGCCGCAGCTGCCGCGGCAGCTCGCACGAGCGCAGCCATGTGACGAACATCTGAAAACAGTTGCGATGCAAAGAACGAGCGCTACACGCCACTGCGAGACGCGAGACGGCGATGGTAAGATTCTCTCGACGCTACCAGGCGAAGGCGAGGTGTGGATAGTGTGATCTCAACGTCATGTCCGCGGCGTCGACGGCGAAACGTCGTCGCCTGGACGACGAGCCGGGTTCGAACTTTCAAACAGAGCTGAGCCGGGGTGGTGGTGATGAGAGCAGCCTCGCGGGTGACGCGAGTCGGCGTGAACGACGGAAACGACGCCGCGTGAACGACGCGCGCAAGGAACCCGCGTCGCGGCTGCGCGCGGCGCCTCTGGTGCTCACCGCCGTGCACGATCACGTGCGCACGCTCGAGGTAAGTTTGTTGGGAGTCGCCGGTGCCAAGTTTCGTTTCAATCGTGACAGAGGAAATTATGAGCGTTTCGGGACTTCGCAGATTGACGTGACATTGCTCGTTCGCGCGATAGGATTTAATTGAGTCGATATGCGATGCGAACGGTATTCAGCAGCCCGTGTTGCGCCACCACGGTGATGACCACGCATACAGCGACACTCTCTTGCGGCACACGTATGCGTTCGTGAGCGATTCCGCACCGGCTTTCAAGGCACAATGTCCAATCACTAAGCTTCCTGGTGAAAGCGATAGCAACCGGAGCGTGAAGGACACGTTGCGTATCTCAATTGAGCATTTGTTTCGGGCGTCAGCCAACCCTCGTAACGTATTATGTAAAGGCATGCTGCGATCGAGCGATAGCACTCGCGGACGGGTCGATTACCTCGATGGATCGAGCTCAGTCAGCGTCAGATGCCGCACGAGCGCACATGAAGCGTTTCTTTCGCCGGTGTGGGAGACGTTGTGTTCCAGGATAGGAGATAACATGATGTTGTACATTGTTTTGTATTGTAGTTTGTTCATCAGGGTGGGTGGACAACCGGATAGTCCGTTGCTTCAAATTTGCGGTTATCCCGTCCATGATTCCAGGCGTACGACCCGATTGGTAAAATCCATGGCGACAAACAAGAGCAGAAACCTTGGGAAGGGTGAAGACTCGTCGAAGACGGCGAATGAAATAGAAGCAGATGAGCGCGCTGGTGAAGCTGACGATTCGGTGCTGGAGGAATCAAAGTACGAGGCGAGACCAATCACCGCGAATCCATTTATCTCCACATACGACGTCAAGGAGGTCATCGGGCTGAGCGAGATTTACAGAGCTTCTCAAAACCAACCAGTCACCCCGTTTAAAGAGCATGTTTCGAAAACGAAGCGCGCATACCGTAAACCGAGTTGGTTTCGGAAGCGTTCGGCCACGAAGGCGAAACGCGAGGAAACAGCCGCAAGTCCTCCTCCTCCGTCTAATACGGTGAAGAGATCGAAACACGCTTCTCGCGATAATAACATCAAGATGGGCGATAGAATATTCGATCGAAACAGCTTCATGTTCCGTTCAAGTTTTGCGAAGAAGCCAGGACTTCCGGCATCACATCCACTCCGATTGAATGGAAATGGCATCCGCGCATCGCGAAGGTTGTTCCATGCGATATTCAAGCCCAAGCAAGTGGCCAAGGTGACGTCCGAGAAGCTGAGCAAACGGTCATTTGGGCGCACTTTCAGCACGGCGAGAATCCCACGCAAGTATCGCCAAAAAATGGTACCAGCTTTGGGCGGCGCACTGGAGCGTGCACGGCGGTGCCCGTTCTCAAAATTCTTGAATCGATACGCTCCAATGCCGCAGAGTTTGCTCGTTCCAAAGTCGAGAATCCAACGCATGAGTGAGGAGTCACTGTTATCGTCCTATACGCCTGTTCGTAGGGTAGCCATGTTCGTTTGGTCGTGCATCGAGTACATAGTTCCACCAGAGCTGTTAGGCTCTCGTCGCACTCAAACATCACTACAAGGTTCGATACGACGAATACTATCGATGCGAAGGTACGAACGGTTCACACTTCATGAAGTCATGCAAGGCGTTCGGACGGCTGACTTTCAGTGCTTCAAGGCACAACGTACGAACGCAGGAAATGCAGGACAGGTGGAAGCGAGTCAGCGAAAAATGGTATGCAAATGGATCACCTGGCTTATAAATGATCTCGTGTTCCCTCTGATACGCGCGCACTTCTACGTCACTGATACCCAAAACCACAAGAATAGGATATTCTTTTATCGCAAAGGCATCTGGGCCAGACTAGTTTCCGCCACTCTGCAATCCTTGGAGAATACCTCTTTTGAGCGCTTGGACGTCAAGATTGTCAATGAAATGTTGTGCCGTACGAGCGCGGCAAATTTGGGATTTTCAAACATGCGATTCCTACCCAAGAGTACCGGATTGCGGCCGCTGGCGACGTTGAACAAGCCTACAAAATGTATCGTTAGATTTGGCAAGACTGGACAACGCACGAAATCATTCCATGCGATCAACGGGCGCCTGCACGAAGTCTTTGACGTTCTCCAGCACGAGGCGCTTTCGGATCAGGACGTCATGGGCGCGACAGTTGGCGACTATAGGTCTGCGTTGAATCGGCTCGCGCCGGTGCTACGAACGATACGTCGAGAGAGACTCATAGGGCGCAAGTCCCCCGCATACATCATCGCGACCGACATCAAGGGTGCGTTTGACAACCTACCGCTGGAAGCGCTTGAGCGCATTGCCGTGAATCTCGTCTCAAAAGCTTCGTATCAGACGCTGCGCTATGCGGTGGTGAAGCACAATGGAAGGGCAAAGTACAAAAAGATGATTTCCTCTGTACCGTCACAAGTTGGTTCGACCGCATTACCCGGTCCCTTGTTGCCAGACGCTCAGCGACGCGGCGATACTGGCAGCGCGGCGATACTGCAAGACGAAGGTCCCAATGCGGTGATTGTAGACGCTGGATTTTCGAGCGATGTCTCCAGTCAAGCTCTCATCCCGCTCCTCAGAGCGCACCTGCGGGAGAACATTGTTTCTGCACGTGGAAAGTTCTTTTTGCAAAAAGTTGGCATACCTCAGGGGTCGATAATATCTCCGCTCTTGTGCAGTCTGTTTTATGGTCACTTGGAACACAAACACAAGCTCTTGACTCGATTCTGCGGCGAGCGCTCCGCGGTGTGTAGGTGGATGGATGACATACTCATCGTCACCACAGACAAGCGACAAGCGATACAGTTCATGGAGGCGTGTAAAAATAGCTTTGAAGCATACGGGTGCTCGCTCAACTTGGCAAAGACGTCTTGCAGCTTTGCTAACGAGGAGAGCGAAACACTCGAGAAGACGTTCAAGTGCGAAAATGGACGCCGCTACATTCCGTGGTGTGGTCTATTAATCGATTGTCTAACTCTAGAGATAATGGTTGACTATTCTCGATACGCTGGCGAGAACGTACGAGAAGCTATGAATCTTCCCATCGGACGCAAACTGTGGGTCGATTTGTCAGAGCGCATTTGCGGTTTCCTCAAGCCCAAATGCGCTGCAATATTCTTTGATGAAAGCATAAATTCGAGGCTCACTGTGCGAACGAATGTGTTCCAACTCTTTACGATGGCTGCGATGAAAACGCACTGCTACATTGTCGCCGGAAGTAAGGTTCCAGGGTGTAATCATGTTTCGCCAGAGGTTTTGTGCGACGCCGTCGAGCGCGCCGTTCGCTTTGGGAAAATTTTGATTCAGCGCCAGTGCTCGTCTGCTCGTAAAAATTGCGGTAGCGAAGGGAACATGTCCAACGAACACATTGAGTATCTAGCATACACTGCATTCATTCGAATTCTTGAGCGAAAACAGACACGGTACAGGGAGTGCATACAACTGCTGCGCGCAAAATTGAGTTCCAGCACCATGAAACGCATGGGTCAAAACGCTCTCCTCCGGAGAGCGCTGCACCACTCGCAAAACGCGATCTTCACACACATTAGATTTTAAGCAAAATTGCAGATAGCTGAAAACGTTTCCTCCACATCATCCTACTGTGCATCGTCTGACTTTCGTCGTCGAATCCATGATTGATTTCGCCGTTCTTTATCGTCATCGTCTACTCTCTCGTAAAATTGTCACCGTGTTTCTCAAAAGTTGGTCAAAACACGTCTCGACTAACACTGATTAAGCGCGTTGTTCACCCTCGTGCACGAAGCGGCAAGAGTCACCGCGCGTGCATTGGCCGCGTTGCCAGTCGAAGCACACTTGAGGCGGTCGATCGCCGCGTCGATCATCGCGTCTAAAGTCGCCGGCGGATGCGTCTTCAGAGTGCGCAAAGCGGCACGAGTCGCCGCGATCGCACTTTCCTTCCCGCCACGCGTAGCACACACCTCTCGGGCGCGGCGCGTACGGTCTGTCGTCTCTGCGATCATAATCCCGTCTCGGCGGACGACGATCGTCGTAACCACCGCGTCCACGGTCGTCGTATCGTCGATCGTCATAGCCACCGCGTCCGCGGTCGTCGTATCGTGATCGGTCGTCGTAGCCACCGCGTCCTCGATCATCATGCCGCGGTCGGTCATCGTAACGGCGTCGATCATCGAAATCACGTCTTGGTGGTCGATCGCGCGCGTATTCATCCGCAGACTTGCGTTGCGCCGTCGCGATTTCGCATCGAACCTCCCGACCGAGAATGGACATGTTCGTACCCTTTTCCACCGCTTCGTCCGCCTCGGATTGCACCGCGTACTTGACGAACGCCAACCCCTTCGGTCGTCGCGTCGCGTAATCCTTCGGCATGTGCACGTCAATCACGTTACCGAACGCCGAGAACGCATCCTCGATGTCCTCTCTCCGCGCATCGAACGACACGTTTCTCACGAGCACCGTCACGCCCGGCAGATCTCTCGGGTGCGGTCCTTCCCTCGTCTGTTCGCCGTTTCCGCCCTCGTCTCCTCTCGGCGCTTCCTCCCGTTCCGCATCGTCTTCATCACCAGCGTTTCCTCGACTTCTTCGGGGGTTATCTTCGTCGATGACGCGTTCTTCTTCCTCGTCCACGACGCGTTCCTCCGCTTCTCCTTCAGCCGACATTTTTATAATTGACCTCTTGACCGACGCCGATTTCCACCGCACCGGGGGCACGAGTTGAGTTTCGCGCGTTTACTCACGCGCACAAAGTCGACGTCGACGTCCAAGTCGCCCGCGCGTTCCCTCGCGTTCGCTTTCGCGTCGCGTTCTCGCGGGTCAGTCGGTGCACTCCCCGCGCTCGATCGCCGAGAATCCCCCGAGAATGGCCGGGAATCTCGCGTCGAGATCGCGTCTCGCCCGAGGCGTGCGGGTGGCGCCCGACGTCGTCGGTGCGCGTGGGTCTCGTACAACACGCCGACGGTACCTAGCAGTGCTTTCTTTGATGGTACACTAATAAAAATCCCACGAGTCGAAACTCAAGAAATACCGTCCATCCATCCATCGCGTGAAGACGTGAATTCCCCGATTCCCCGATTCCCCGATTCCCCGATTCCCTTTCCAGCGAACCCGTGTATCTGCGTAGAGAAGACGAAGAAAGACCTATGATGGTACTCGTGCGCGGAATAAAAAATCCAACGTGACCTCACCTTCGTCGCGTTCGACGTTCGATGACGGGTGGTGACCCGTCTTTATACGCGGCACCATGGACACGACATCATCGAGTCCGTCGTCGAGCGTCCGTCGTGGGTGCCGCCACGCCACCGTCACAGCCAGCCGCGCGAGCGCGAGTTCGGAGTGAAAACGTCATGCCGCACGTGGTCGCGTCCTCGTCGCTCCCGTCCGCGGTGACGACGCGCGGGCGAACGCCGGCGTCGTCGTCGCGCGTCGTCCTCCCGGGGCACCGGGGGACCACCGCGCGGGCGCGCGCGGTGGCGGGACCGAGAATCATCGTCGACGGCGGCGCCGAGAGCGCCATGCGAGGCTTGAGCGAAAAGCGCCGGGAAGTGATCGAGGACATGGGATCGTTCGCGGGCGGGGAGTTGATGGGACTGTTGAAGGACCCGGACACGAACTGGCAGCCGCAAGATTGGCTGCCGGATCCGTCGCGGGATGATTTCTTGGATCAGGTACGCGGGGACGACGCGACGCGACGCGACGCGACGCGACTGAACGCGAGGGAAACGAGATCCGAAGAGGATGCTTATCCTTCTCGTCTGGGCGCGCGCGGACGCGAGAGAGAAGGGGTTCGGGTTTGGTATGCGAATGGACGGGTCGTGCGTCGCCCAAGGAGTGGGGTGTTTACGGAGGAAACGCGCGGATGATGACGCGATGGAAGCGCGGGGAGGCGGATGAACGAACGATCGAACGAAACGAATGAATGAATGACTGAGTTTTTTTTTCTTTTGAAACGAATGAACAGGTCGCGGAGATTCGCAAGCGCGCCGAGAACATTCCGGATGATCTCTTCGTCGTGCTCGTCGGTGATATGATCACCGAAGAGGCGCTCCCCACGTACATGAACATGTTGAACACGCTCGAAGGTACCAAGGATATGTCTGGCGCGGACGACACGCCGTGGGCTCAGTGGACGCGCAAGTGGACCGCCGAGGAAAACCGTCACGGCGACCTCATGAACAAGTACTTGTGGTGCACCGGTAAAGTGAACATGAAGACGGTCGAAACCACCATTCAAAAGTTGATTGGTAGTGGCATGAACCCGAAAACGGATAACAACCCGTACCTCGGCTTTGTGTACACGTCTTTCCAGGAGCGCGCCACCAAGATTTCCCATGGGAACACGGCGCGTCTTGCCAAAGAGGCGGGCGACGAAGACTTTGCCAAGATGTGCGGTATCATCGCCGCCGACGAAGGTCGCCACGAGATTGCGTACCAGCGCATCATTGACGAAGTCTTAAAGCGCGATCCGGACGGAGCTGTGCTTGCGTATGCGGACATGATGGAGAAGCAAATCACCATGCCGGCGCACATGATGTGCGACGGCGTGCACGCCAAGCGCACTGGCCGTGATCTCTTTACCGATTTCGCCGCTGTCGCCGAACGCACCGGTGTGTACACCGGTCACGATTACGCCGACATCATGGATCACCTCAACAAGCGCTGGGACATTGCCAACATCACCGGCTTGAGTGGTGAAGCCGCCGCTGCACAAGAGTACCTCATGAAGCAACCGACGCGCATTCGCAAGTTGGTTGCCTTTGCCGAGAAGAAGGCGGCCAAGAAGCCAGCCGCGACCGAAACCTTCTCTTGGATTTACGATCGCCCTGTGTCCATCAACTGAAAACGATTCGAGGGTAGTAAATAAGTACGATTCCAGGACGGCTTCGGCGTAGCTCCAACCGACACGTATTGGAAACAGGGAACAAGACAGGCACATCGAACGTTCATGTTGATGAGTTCACTCATGTAACACTCAAGGCAATTCAATCATTGAAAAAGTAAACCCTAACACATTTTTATTCGCCACGCTTTCTCCGCTCGTCCTTCTCGCGCGCGCGTCGCAAACGACGTAAAACTGAGACTGCGTGTAGTTGTCCTATTACTGACAAAGGTGAGTGTCTACTTGTTCGGCAAAGCGGCGCTAATCGAGTTCCATACGGTGTCCATGTCTTGAGCCGCGTCGACGGCGGTGACGGCAGACTTGTAGTGCTCGAGGATTGGCTTGGTTTGCGCGTGGTATGCCTCGAGACGCTTGACGAGCGCTTCCTTGGTATCGTCGCTGCGCTGTTCGAGCGGCTCGCCTGTGACGTCATCGATCATGCCCTTCGGAGCCTTGCCCTTCTTAATCGCCTTGGATGCCGATTTCTTCATCGCCTTTGGCGGATTAAACTTGACGTGGTAGGAACGTCCACTCGCCTTGTGCACCCATCGACCGCAAATGCGCTCTTCGAGAAGCGAATCCGGCACTTCGAGAGAGATGACGCAGTCAACCTTTTCCTTGCGCTCGGCGAGCATTTGGTCCAACTTTTTCGCTTGCTCAATCGTCCGCGGGAATCCATCGAGAATGAACCCCTTGGCGCAATCCTTCTCCGCGATTCGATCGCGAATGATACCGACGACGATATCATCCGTCACCAATCCACCGCTGTCCATCGCCGCCTTGGCTTTTTTGCCGACTTCCGTTCCAGCCGCGACAGCGGCTCGGAGCATGTCGCCCGTCGACAGTTGCGGGATATCGAGTGCCTCGGTAATCTTCGGCGCTTGTGTTCCTACGCGTGTATCGATATCATTCCTCGTCCGTTAGTCTTTTCGATCGTGCGTGCGCGCAGAAATAAACCCCTTCCTCGCGTCGGTCAGTCGTATCTCTGTTTCGACACCCTTCGATCATTCCACGGCGAACGCATCGCACCTTTACCGGCGCCCGGCGGGCCGAAGATGATGATGACGGAACGCGCCTTGCCGTTCGCGCCGCCTTGTGGTTTCGAGTTACCGCCTCCCATGTTGGTTTCGCCGTCGTTTTAAAAAAAGCCGCGTGTGTTCGTGTGGCGTCTGATAGGATTACATCTTGTTGACTCGATTCCAAAGTCCCAGGTGGCTGTTTCGGTGCTTCTTATTACATTCACGATAACTTTTGAGTCGGAGCGAGATCGAACCCAGGACCGACGCCGCGTTGGGCGTAATACTCGTTGAAATCAAGCCGAAAGAGTAAGAATTGCGTGTCGACGTGAGTTTGCAACGGAAGGAGATTGAGGAATCCATCCAAAGCTCTTACGTAGTCGTCGCGTAATTTGCCCAGACGCTGGCGAAGCTCGAGCGCGGCGTCTTGATTGATGAAATCGTTGTTGGTGGAGTCCTCACCGAGGTATGTGCCCCATTGTTTGTTGCTCTCGCGCTCGGCGATTCGCGCGCGCGTCGCAGCCTTCTTTGCGACGACGTCCGCCGCCATGTCGAAGAGGTCGCCGGCGACTTCTCTAAAAGTTAACATGACTTCAAAGAGCGAGTAGAGCGTCTGCAACACGAGCTGAGACTTTGATCCGAGCAGCGCTTTTTGGACGACCGAGTCCAAGAAGACGTCGTGCGCGGCAATGATTTCGTCCAAGTCTTTACCAGATGAAAATTTCTCTTCGAGATCGGCCCAGGAGACTTCGAGAACTTCAAACATGACGTAGTACTGAAAGTTTGACATGAAGCTGTGCATTTCGCCTCTCAACGCGTGGCAATCCTGAAGCATATCGCCGAGCAAGGCACCCGACGCACCGTCTTCGTTCTCGCGCATCAACAGGCTGGACACGGTGGGTTTCATCATCGTCCACGTCGAACACAGCGCGTGCTCGACGCGCTTCAAACGCCAGAGGAAATTGAACACGCGAAGATACTTGTTCATCGCGTGCTCCGTAAACACCGTCGTCAATGGCTGGTTGACGACGTACTCCAACGTAAAGACATCCCAACCGATTTCTTCGTTGAGATGGGGCATGAGTCGCACGCGTAAACGATCGAGGAATTCCGATTCGTCGTCTTGCGCGCTGCTGCTTCTCACGGCTTGCTCGAGCGTACCCGCGAGCTTGAAGACGCTCAGCGAACTCGCCGCGCGATCGAGCTCGGGACCCATGAGATCCATCAGGCATTCGTGCAAATCTCCTTGACCAAGCAGCAAATACCTCTTGAGCGCGGAACAGTGCTCTCCGAAGCGGTAGCGCTCGAAGAAAACCTTACGAACGGTTGTATCCACGCGCTTGGATGCCTCGTGCACTAGCGCGTCCAATCCCTCTGGGTTTTCGTAATCTAAACCACCAGCTTTTTCCACGGCGTTCATAATGTCGGCGCGATACTCGGTCCAACTCGAGTCGTCGCAGCAACGTCGAAGAAAGTTGATATTCTTTCCGAGACGCAAAATAGTCTTCCCTCTCTCGCGGTTGATAAACGGGGGCAACATGTCCTCCTCGAAGGCGTACTTTTGCCGCCATAAATCCTTATCAGGCACGGCGTGATCGACGTTGACGAAGAATTCTCGGCACGGATCTTCCAATTCTCCGCTCACCGTCCATCTGTGAATCATACCGAGGAACGGCGTCGCACTCGTGCTCAGTATTCTGCGCACGAGCGAGTTAGATGCTGGATCACCGTGCTTTGAAAATTTATGAAGCGCCGTCAAAATGGCGCCGCCGCGTTTATTCGCCGTGGCGTCGATGAGAATGGCGAGCGTTCGCATCGTCTTGAGCGGCTCAGCGAGCCAGACGAAAAGCCTTCGAAGCGTCAAGTAATTGTCGCCGTGTCGCTGCAACTGACCATCGTTTCGCGACGCATCTGGTACGTACGCGACGATTGGGATCTGCGCCTGCGCCTCCAGCACCGCCATGAGCTTATAATAGTCTGCGAGTTCTCGTTGAATCGCCGCTCGAAACGCTTGGCGCACACTTCCGTCTCCATCCACGACGTCGATTCCAGTCGAGTTCACTTCTCCGAGCGCCGCCGTCACTCTTTTAAACAACCATCCAGTTTCCGTGAGACATTTTACCAAGTTCCTTCTCCCCGGCGACACTCTGACGTTTGGTGAAATCACGTACGCTTGCTCAGAGGGTGAAAACTTGATGTGTTCCCCGTCGATGCCTTGACACGCAAACAAGACGTCTCGTACCAATTCATACTCGGCGCATTCCCCCGACGACGCGCTCTCTACATCGAGCGACCTGTACGCATCCGCGCGTCTACCGATAGAATGCAACCCAATTGCACCATCCACACCACCTGCGAGCGCTTTCCTCACCGCAACCTCTCTCTCACCCGCCGAGTCAACGTCGCCGGTTCGGCCGACGCGCGCCTCCCGCGCGAGCGCTCTCGCCTTGCCTTCCAAATCCAACCTAGACATCCCAGCCAACGCCGCCGCACGCGCACCGCTCGTAGTGGCGTCATCATCATTACCACGCGCCGCGTCTTCCGAAACCGCGAGCAGCGCCCGCAAAACCCCGCACGCATTCTTCGGCGCCCCTCTCCCTCGTCTCAACCGCTCGCACGCGTCCGCCACCGCCGCGCCCGCGTCCTTCCCCTTCGTCCTCCCCACCCGTCGAGATATCCGCGCGATCACCGTCCCGACGTCATCCTCGCCATCACCCGCGCGCGTCGTCGTCGCCGTCGACGCACCGAGCGTCGATCCCAACACCCGCGCCGCGTATCGACACCCCGCGTCGACGCCATCCCCGCTCGACGTCTGTTGACCACCGTTCCCATCGTGATTCTCATTCCACCGGTTCCCTTTTCCTACGTCCTCACCGTCGTCATCGCGCGCTCTCGTCGCCGTCGCCACGACCAGTCGACGAATCAACCGCGCCGTTTCGTTCGCCGCGTCCATCGTCGTCGTCGTCGTCGTCGTCGTCGTCTCTACCCTCGCCCGCGGGCGTCGCGTCCGTCTCTACCGTCCAACGAACGTTTCAACCGCATCGTCCGCGCGCGCGCGCTCTTCAAAAGTCGTTTCAAAACGAACCAGAACCAACCCGACCATTCATTCCATCCATCATCAGGTCACAGACAGATACATGTACACACACTGTATAGCTATACACGTCTATAGTACAACATGTAAAACACCCATCAATTCATTTACAAGTATGAACGAAACGAAACGAAACGGTTTTTCGTTCGTGTCGTTCGCTCGTGGGAGACGAACGGTCGCGTTTTTTGAGCGTCTCGGTCGTCGTCGCGCGACGACGACGACGGCGACGGGAGACGGGAGACGGGAGACGGCGACGGAGCGATCGCGCGCGATGGTGTTGGGAGACGGCGCACCGCCCGATGCGCGCCGCGTGGATGTCGAAGACGTGGATATCGAACGCGGGGATGCGGGCGTGTTCACCGATGACGACGCGTCGGGAACGATGCCGATCGAGTTGTTGAATGACGAGGTAACGCCGCCGAAGACGGCGCGTTTGGTTGCAGACGCGTCGCTCGTGAAGACGACGCGGTGTGATGATGACGATACTGATGATAGCGCTGGAGGCGCGGATGTGCGGTTGGCGGTGGCGTTGCATGAGGTGCGGTACGAGGTGCGCCATCGCTCCGACTCGAAGAAGAGGTTGACGCTGTTGAACGACGTGAGCTGCGCGTTTCCTCCCGGGAGCGTGTCGGCGCTGATGGGGCCCTCCGGGGCCGGGAAGACAACGCTATTGGACGTCATCAGTGGACGGAAAACGCAAGGAGAGCTGACTGGGAGAATCGTCGTGGGTAAAGAACCGGCGAGTAAAGAGGCGCTCAAGTCGTGCGCGGCGTACGTGGAGCAGTTTGATTGCTTGCTTCCGTCGCTCACCGTGCGCGAGACGCTCATGTACCAGTCTGAACTTCAGAAGAAGGAGGGCGATACCTTGGATGCGCTCGAGAAGCGCGTCGAACGGCTGATTGAAGATTTGATGCTCGGGTCGTGCAAGGATACGATTGTAGGGAACAATCTCTCTCGCGGAGTATCTGGAGGACAAGCAAAACGAGTGAACATCGGAATCAGTCTCGTGACGCGACCTCGGATTCTCTTCTTGGACGAACCGACGAGCGGGTTGGATTCAAAGACATCGTATGATTTGATGCGCGTCGTTCGAAAATTCGCAGACGATGACGGCGTCACAGTCATCGCGACGATTCATTCTCCGAGTTCCGAGGCGTTTAGGCAATTTGACCGATTGCTCATGCTCAAGAGTGGCAGCGTCACCTACGCCGGGGCTCTGTTCGGTGAAGAAGGCGCCGAGTCTTACTTCTATTCCCTCGGGTACTACTTTGATCCGAGCGATAACTTTGCCGATTTTCTCATAGGTACGGCTGCTGAAAATACGGTGGATTTCGCGCTCGAATTCAAGTCGAGTTTTCATCAAAAGCGTACCCGAGACGAAGTCAGAAAGTACATGCGAGAAGTCGTCGACAGGCGACGCACGGGCGATGTCGTCTCTCATTTGATTATGGATGAGCAACCTCGATGGCAAATCCTATTCTCGGTGTACACGCTGCTCAAGTACAGAACTTGGAGAAACTATCGCGACGTCCAATTCGTCGGCGCTCGAAGCGCGGGCCATCTCATATTTGCCACCGTAATGGCGACGATGTACTACGCCCAAGGAAAACATCTTGATTTGGATTCACAAATCAACGTCAGCAACATGCTCTTCATGAACAACGTGCTGCCTGCGTTCGCAGCTGGCGCGTACTTGCCATCCATCCTGATGGAGCGTCCGCTTTTGTATCGCGAGCTCGACGACGGATGTTACCCACTTCCGGCATACATCGCGTACAAGGTGATCGAGGAGGCGCTCATTGCACTTTTCGTCTCGCTCTCCGCAACATTGATCGTCCACTACTCCGTCATGCTCGATGGAAGCTTTCTCATCGACTGGTTGACGTATTTCGGCATTCAACAATGCGGCGTCGCCGTCGCGTACGTCTGCGCCGCCGTCGCCCGCGACGTCGACGCCGCCAACGCAATCTTACCGGTATACAACGTCCTTCAAATATTATTCGCAGGACTCCTTCTGCACTCTGAAGACGTCCCGACCGGGTGGGCGTGGTGGCCACCCACGCTCTTCGTGCGTTACGGTTGGCAGGCGCAAGTGCTCAATCATTTCAAGCGCGCCGAACCGCCCGTATTCCTCGCCGACGACGGTGTCTCCCTCGAGGGAATCACCGCGTACTACGACGTCAGAGGTACCGTGAGTGGCAACCTCACAATGCTATATCTCCTCTGGATCGTCTGGCTCGCCATCGCCGCGACGGTGACCGCTAAAGTGCGCCATCAAATTCGATGAAATATGTCAACTCGCGCACCTCTCAAAACGTGTCCAACTTGTCACACGCCTCCCCAGTCGTCACCCCACTCGAACATGTCTCTGAAAACCGCGACGACGACGACGACGACGACGATAACAACGCGCATCGCTGGCGTGCGAACGCTCACCCGATGCGTCACGCGCGCGCCGACGCGCGTCGATGCGATGCGAAGAAAGACGGCGAGTGATGACGTCTCAGAGGTGACGACAGGTGACGAAACGGATCGACGCCCGGCGTCGCGCCCGGCGTCGCGACGCGCCGTTCTATCCGCCGTCGCCGCGGGTGCTTCCATCGCAAAGTCAGCGTCCTTTGCACAGGAGGTGAAGGCGTCGCCGGTGCGCGCGAGCATGCGAGCGGCGGATAGAACGCCGGCGTCGACGCCGACGCCTGCGCCCAGAGCGAGCGCGCCCGGTTATGCGACGCTGAGGGATGCGAGTAATTATCACGGTCTCGCGACGACGGATCGACGAGGCCGAGCATTAGAGGGTCTTCTTCCGTCGAACGCGGTGGATGACGACGTAGAAGTGTTGCGGGCGCGGGAGGCGTTGAAGCAGTGTAGAGATGGCTTTGAGTCGTACAAGCAGTTGGTCGCGCTCCAACTGACAGATGAGAAGACTTTTTACAAACTCTTGCGGTCTGACCCGGAGAATTTGCTTCCATTGCTCTACACCCCGACAGTCGGTGAGGCGTGCGTCAAGTTTGGGACGCTCGTGCAGCGGCCGCTCGGTGTGTGGGTGAGCTTGAAGGACGCTGGCGGCGTGCGCAGATTGGTACAAAACTGGCCGGCGAACGACGTGAAAATCGCCGTCATCACGGATGGCGAGCGAATCCTCGGTCTGGGTGACCAAGGTGCGAATGGTATGGGGATTAGCGCAGGAAAGAGCATGGTTTACGCCGCGTGTGGATTACCACCTACTTCGTTGCTTCCTATTCAGATTGACACGGGTACAAACAACAAGACGTTGCTGGACGATCCGCTGTACATAGGGCTTAAAAGTGAACGAGATCGATCCAGTGCGTACGATGACTTGTTGGATGAGACTGTCGCTGCCATTAGGGATAGATATGGGCCTAACACGATCATTCACTGGGAAGACTTTGCCCCTAGAAACGCATTCAGAGTTCTGCGCAAATTTCAGGCGCGGAGCGACGTCGTCACCTATAACGACGACATCCAAGGCACCGCTGCGGTTACCGTGAGTGGTCTATTGGCGTCGGTGCGAGCACTCGACAGCGGCAATATTACAGATCAGCGTGTGTTATTTTTTGGAGCGGGACAGGCTAACTGTGGCGCCGCTGAGCTCTTTGTCAGAGCCCTCGTAAAACGTGGAATTGACGAAGCCGACGCGCGCAAGCGCATCTGGCTCTTCGATTCAAAGGGATTGGTGACGAAATCTAGGTTTGATTCCCTGAGCGAAGACAAAAGGCCGTTTGCACAAGACGCGCCAGAACTCAAAAAGCTCGAAGATGTGGTCGATTACGTCAAGCCGACCACCTTGGTCGGCGCCGCGGCAGTCCCAGGTGCCTTTAGCGAAACCGTCGTGAGGAAGATGAGCGCGCTCAATAGACAACCGATCATTTTTGCGTTGTCCAATCCAACCTCAAAGGCAGAGTGTACCGCGGAACAGGCGTATACTTGGAGTGATGGGCGCGCCATCTTTGCAAGCGGGACAAAGTTTGCACCAGTCAAGTACGGATCGAGGACATTTGCCCCCGGATTCGCTAACAACGCCTTCATTTTCCCTCCCATCGCCCTCGGCGCGATCGTTAGCGGCGCCAAACAAATCTCACAAGATATGTTCCTCGCCGCCGCTGAATCTCTGGCTGAATCCGTCGAATCAAACCTGCTTGACATTGGCGCGGTGTACCCACCCGTCGACCGCATTGCCGATAGTGCGCTCAACGTCGCCGCCGCAGTGGCCACCACCGTCGACCCGTCCGTTTCCTCGTCCACTTGGCGCAAGCGAATCAACAGTTATATTCGTACCAACGATATTTACGATAGTCTTTGAAATTAGTCACATCTAGAGCGCACGGAGTAACATTAATTTCATTCGCTCCGCTCGACTTCACTGCCTGAGACAAGACGGTGGATAAGTTGAACTTCCGAAACTTTAGACTACGACGCGCGGAGGAAGTGAGACGCGCGTGGGCTGTCACGGGGGTGAGATGAGGTCGTCCGGGCTATCGGCGGTCCTTTCGTGCGCGTGCACGGACGTCGCGCGAGGTAGCGCGGCGTCCTTTTCGGGAAGAAGATGCCGCGAGGTTACGCGTCAGTCACCGCGTTTGGTGCCGACCCGTCGTCTCGTCGCGATCGCCGCGATCGAGCCCGGGAGAGGGGACGAAGAGACGGTGTCTTCATTGAGCTCGACGTCCGCGGGTGTCGGGATGCCGACGACGGCGGATGTGGGAGACCGTGACGTCGCTTCGGGTTTGGTGGGGGCACCCTTCCGAACGCGGGTCGTGAAAGAAGTGCCGAGAGACTCCGAAACAGAAGTAACGGAGAACGGCGATGGGTCGAAAACGTCAAGGGCGCGTAGACGGAAGAAATCGACGACACATGACAAACCGAAAAAGTTTGGACTCGACGACGTGGAGAAGAGGGGGAGAGGCACAGAGCGGAAACCGCCTGTGACGGAGCGCTGGACAAGAGAAAATAGACGGATGAGACGAATGAACAAAGGGGATCTCAAACTGTTAACGGTGGATGATGAGAGGAAACTCAGTGACGCTATTCAGAGGCTGCTTCGCATCGAGCGAGGCGAGGAAAGCCTCAAGGATGAGGATAGAGCCAAAAGGATTGAATTTGTCTCTAAACTGGACGCCATAGAGGCGCTTGCCGCTCAAGAAAAGATGCCAAAGGAGAGTAGAGGGGCGTTTGAAGCTAGATTAGCAGCAAGTCTGGGTTATGATAACGTGTCTGTGATGCGCGCCGACGTCAAGGCTGGCAAAAATGCTCGAAAAAGACTCGTCTCAGCGAACATGGGTCTAGTGGCTACCATAGGTGCGAGCTGCTTTGAGAAGTGCAAACCCAGCGATCGCGTTTCACTTAGTAAACAAGACATGATCCACGAGGGGGTGACTGGATTGATTCGGGCGAGCGAGCTTTTCGATCCTGCTCGAGGGTACAAGTTTAGTACGTATGCGAGCCCATGGATTTGGAGAGACTGCATGCGAAGCGCCAACGTAAACGGCCGACTCATCAAAATTCCAGAGTACCTCCTGTCCATGGATCAGGCGGCTTCCAGAGTGAAGGATCAGCTTCAACAACGCCTTGGTCGGGAAGTAACCATGGAAGAGGTGTTGGACGCGTCATCAGACTCGAATCTGACGATTGAAAAGTTGGAGCAATTGAAGGATCTGAAAATGCTCAAGGGCATGCCCCTCAGCATGGATTCGAGTGTTTACTCAACATCAAGGGAAGAGATAGAGTTCACGGACTCGAATGCGGGAGGCGAATGCGACGTAGTAATTCAGGATCTGGAAAATGATTTCCTGAGGGACGAGATCATATCTGCGCTTGATTCGTTAAAGCCAAGGGAATCGTTGGTTATCAAGTATAGATATGGGCTTAGCGGCGAGCCGATGTCGAGGTCAGAGGTGGCTGAAAAACTCGGCATGAGTTTCGAAGGCATCAGACAATGTGAAAATAGGGCCATGGATAAGCTTCGAGCTCCAAAGGTGACACGTTCACTCGTCGCTCACCTGGACGAAGCGGTTGTACCTTCAAGCGAGAAGCCCGCAGAGAAGCCCAAGAAGACGAAAACCAGGCGATCAAAGAAAGCACCATCACCGACGTCTGCGATCGATCTCGTTCGATCGATTCAACTATGAGCGTACTTTACCTTTCACGCACACATCAAAAACATAGATTTTAGTTTAGCTAATAAGCATGCGAGCTGCGCGACGCGAACGTAAAGTATCTTCTCCAACCTCACAACGGCGCCCGCCATGGCACCAGTCTTAGCGAGCTACTCAAACGTGGTCCGCTGCGACGTCGTGTCAGCGACTCGTCGACCGAATAGACGCCGTGCGCTCGCGTTCTTTGTGGCGCCGACAATCGCGATTGCGTCGCGGCGAGTGAGCGCGCTCGAACTCGTGAAGAACGATTACGATAAGGATGCGTCAGTCGTGCTGTCTCTGCAGCGTGAGCTCTTACGCGACGGCAAGGACGACGTCGATGTGTACGAAAGCTTTTCAAAATCGTTCTTTGAAAACTACAAGTTTGATCACAAGGGTCACACGAACAGTTTCTCGCAGTTGCTGAACAACGATGCCATCATCGCTGAGCAAAAGTCATACTTGACGTCGAAAGGCTTGAGCTGGTCAGAGGAGCGAATGCCGGGTAGCGAGACGCCGAAAGGAAAAATGTTAGATGCATATATTAGAAATGGCGAGCGATGCCTCGTTAAGGAGGGCTATCCTGCGTTCAACGAAATGGATAAGGCTACTCGAAGCGAATGGAAGGCAATCGAGTGCACACAAGGACTCGTGAATCCGCAGTAGATATTGTACTTATGATACCCATTGGTTCTACCGGTACTATTAAACTAAGTATGTCGCTTATCGCCTTTAGATGCTGCGACTTGCTTTGAGAGTGGGCTATCGTAGACAGGCAAGCGAATGTCATACGTGTCCGCCGCAACGCGAAGGCCCATGCCCGCGCTGAAACCGGAAATTATCCTGAGAGCCGGTGGTAAACCAGCCTGCCGAGCGAGTATATACGCGAGTGCACCGCTCGCTGCCGTGGTTGCGTAGATGTCGGCGTAAGAATGAAAAATGCGGGCAGGCCTTTGCACAAGAATATCGCGGACAATGCCTCCAAACGTTGAAGTCATAATACCGCAGACCATCTGAGCGATCAACGGGACGCCAGCGCGAATTCCATTTTGCGTCCCAATGACGCAAAACGCACCGATTCCTAACGCATCGCCGGCTTCAATCCAATAATCGTCATCCTTGAAACCAAACTTCTTCTTCGCTTCTTCCCAACCGAAAAACACCGCCAGCGCTGTTCCCGCTGCGATCCACAAATACTCTTGTTCCTCCATCCAGAACGCCCGACGACCTTGTCCTAGAAGCATGTCTCGAATAGTTCCTCCTCCGACCGCTGTGATCGTCCCGATCGCCGTACAACCGAAGGCATCCATACCGCTCGACGCCGCGAGCAAGCTCCCCGTCATAGCGAACGAACTTGTGCCGACGTAGTCAGCCAACCTGAGCGCGCCCGGCACGGTAAGGTTCGGATACCGCGGCATTCCATCTGGATGCACCTTTGGAGCGCTTTGCGCCTCCGCCGCGAAGCCTCGAGCGCCGACGGTGCGACTTGTTGTTCGACGCATCGTTTCGAAAGTTAGAACAGTCGGTTTGTCGTGAACGATGCGACCTGGATCTGCGCGCGTACCTCGCGCGCCGCCGCACGCCATCGCAACATCTCGAGCGGGGTAACTCCCGGCGGTCAGACGCCGGGCGCCAGCGGAAAGCGCGGTGAAGGCTCGACGAGCCATGGGTGCGAGTGTGACGCCTCTATGGAGTTAGTTGCCAGCTTTTCTACGCCGAGGGGGCCTAGGACACCGGGAGTGAAAGTTGCGTTTGAATATAATGATTAAATCTATCTGAAATCTAAGCTGCAATGTCGCTCATCTCGATTGCCGTTCATTACAGCAGAGCCGTGGTTTCGTGCGCACGAAACGACTCACAATGAGCCGCGCACTCAAGCCACCGCTGGCAAGTCCTCGTTGACACCGAGCAACTTCACCTTGAAGAGAACCTCCGACCCCGCGAACGGATGGTTGGCATCTAACACAACCTTTGTTTCGTCGATCGCACGAACCACGGCTGGCTCTCCGTTGATGAGTGTGACGGTGATGCCTTCGACCAAGCCTCCCTTATCCGCCCACTCGCCTCTCAACCTGGCGATTTCCGCATGGTCAGCTGGCACGCTAAAGAGCATGTTCGGATCGTACTCCCCACCGCTCGCGCTCACGGTTGCGCTCGCTCCCACGTGGAGCGTTCGCACCGCCTCATCGAACGCCTTGAATAACGGATTACCCATGACGTCGCTCGCGCCGACCTCAAAAGTGACGGCTTCCGTGGTTTCCGCGTTTTGGAGCACCTCTCCCTCCGACGTCTCCACGCCAAACTGAATACGCACAATGTCACCGACGACTGGAAACGATTCTCCCGAGCCTTCTTCCCCGCGCTGCACGCTCATGCGCGTCGCGAATCCTTGTTGGCCTTTTCGCACGTCTTGCAAAATGCTACCCTCAAACGTCACGTCTGGCAGTGATTCGTCGTCTTCCGTCGCGCGTCGTCGCGTCGTTCGCGCTCGGTCGCATCGTCGACGCGCCGTACGGATGTTCGAGTGTCCTCTCGCCACTACCGCCGTCGGGGCGGCGCTCAACGTTGTCGTCGACATGTGCGAGGCTTCGAAACTGCGCGTCTCCCAGTGGCGCTTTAGGAAGTTGGTGGTGGCAACGCTCCTCGAGCGGTTGGATGCGTTTTGAAAACGCCGTTTTCAAGCGTAAAGGGGGTGAATGACCGGGCGTGACATTATATACACGTGGATAGTGTGTCGTATTCGCATTATTCATTCATATTACAAAAATCGAAAACAATCCAGCAGGTGCGCGCGTCGAGCTGCGTGTGTATGTGTGGCTTGACTTTGGAATCGCCATTCCCATCTCAGTCAAACGAATTGTACATCGAAAAATCAGGCATTGAGGCGGACGAAGCGAGGCCCTTCTTCAATCGAGACATCGAAGGCGGCGCGCGCAGGCCCTTGTCGAGACACAATTCACCGACGGTATCTCTCACCTCCTCTTCGTCAATCTTATCCAGTTCCTTGTCTGAATCTGCGTCTCCTGACTCGTCGCGGATTTTGCTCAAATCGGGCACAGACATCACCTTGACAAACTTACCCTTGATTCGAGGTCGACTGTCCGCGCAAGCCTTGCGAGATTGGTACCGAATAACCTTGGTAAAGTTGCGATTTTTGCGCTTCTCCTTCCAACGCTTCAGTCTCTCCAGACGCGTCTGGGGCTGCGGCAACCCAGAGTACGTGTCGGCACCCGGGAACGTCGCGCCGCCGGCTTGGATTTGCGCCAGATTCATGGGAATATTAAATCCACCGGGAGGAATTTGTACCTCGGTGGGTGGAGGCGCGTTCGCGGTATCGCTCGGCGCGACCTTGATGGTAACCTGACTGGGTTCGGTTTTGACCGAAGACGTTCCCATCTTGCCCGCGAGCGCGTCGAGTTGACCAGCGACGAAAGTCGTCTCGTTCGACGAGCTCTCGTAGTTTCCGTACCCCGGGTTTTCTTCAATAAACTTAATTGCGCTATCATCCAAAATTGGACCGAGTCTTTCTTGACCTCCGCGCTTTTTCGATCCCAACTTTTGCAAAGCCTCGATCTCGCTTCGCGTGAGCATCGCCGGCTTGCTCTCAGTGCTCGGCGAACTCGTACCATCCCTCGTACGCGCGTTTGCAACCTCTGGCGACGGCGAGCGACCCATCGGCGCATCTCTTAAAAAAGTATCCGTATCCAGCACCGCGTCCACATGCAACGCGTCGTCGCCCCAAAATCCGCCACCCAAGGTTTCAATAGGAAACGTCGTCGCCGGCATACCTGAAATATACTCGTCGTACAACCCGAAGACGTCATCCGTAACCCCTTCGTCATCAGCGCCACGAATCGAACCTATCGTCGCCGCCACTTGCGCCCCAACGTATCCACCACCACTCTCACGCTTCGACGACGCGTGTACTCTAGGCGCCGATTCCCCTGATAACCCAGCCTCTGGCGCGTCTGTAGATATCCTCACCCGTTCGTGCCTCGAAGCGATGGCGTTCGCCGAGTGCACTCTCTCGTCGCACTCATCGCATAGATACACCTAATAAAAATACAACGAACACTCGAAGCACAATGGTCAGTCATCCAAATTCTAGTTTAAACCCTCAAAAGAGCGACGACGGCTGCGTCGAACACTGCGAGCGAGCGAAAAAAACCAAAACAGTCTTCGGATATCTCTCCGCCCTCGCTCCTCTCCAACTCGATCTCGACGCACCTCATCGTGTCCGCAAAACCACCTCGCCGCTTTCGCATCTTCTTTCGGACACATCTCACACCGTCTCCCCATGGTCGACGCCGACGCCGACGCCGACGCCGACGTCCCAACGGCATCCTTTTGCGTCCGCATGGTTTGGATATGCGTCGAAAGAAACTAACTCGCGCGCTCTCCTCCTCAGCCGTCCGAACGTCCGTCCGAACGTCCGTCCGAGCGAGCGAAAGACCCTACGACGCCGAGCTCGCGCGCGTCACAGTCGTCACCGCCGCCGCCACCACCGCCGCCGCGATCGGTCGGTCGAGTCTCACCGGCTACCCCGCGCACCCGCGGGTCCGACGACGAGTGCCGAACGAGGTGCCGCACGCGCGACGCCCGGGGTCGACGCGTTCGATCCGGGGCCACGAAACGCGGGTGTTTCGTACACGCGGGTATCGATTGAACTCCATATTATACTATCGATAGTACTTAAGTATTAGGTTTTCCCAAACACGGTGGTTTCGCACGCGATCTTCGAGATCTTCGCAGTCAGGGGCTCGTTTCACGAGTTTTGACTCACTTACTTTTCGACGGGTCGTGATTCGACAATGTACGCGTGACTCGACGCGGCCGAGGTCGAAAGTAACGCATGATCGTGAAAACGGCTGGAGCGCGCTGCCAGTGGTTGACGCGACGGGTGGACGACGATGGATGGCGACGGCGATGGCGACGACGACGCGCGGGACATCGCGCCGCGAACACCGTCGAATCGGTCTCCCCGTGTTGGAAGCGTCATGTCGACGGTTGATGAGACGAGACGCGCGGCGAGGCTTCGGTTGAGAGGGAACGAGGCGTTCGCGAAGGGGGACTGGGCGTTGGCGCACGGGTTGTACGGCGAGGCGCTGGATGCGTGCGAGGATGGGTCGGGAGACGACGCACAATTGCGAGCGGTGATTTATTGTAATAGATCTCGGGCGCTGGAAGTGATGGGGGAACACGAGGGGGCGTTGATGGATGCGAAGAGGGCGGCGGAGGAGGCGCCGAAATGGAGCAAGCCGAGACGTCGGCTCGCCGAGGCGTGTCTGAGTCTCGGGTCGTACGCCCTCGCGGTGGAGCACGCGAGGCGAGGGGAGGAGTTGTTGTTGCGCGAGGAGAATGATCACAGCAAGTCGTTTCGGGATTTACTGGATGAGATTGCGATTGTCGCTGCGGAGAATGGTTCAGTGGCTGGGTTCGACGGCAAGTTGATTTACGTTCGTAGTGCGGGTGAAGACGCATGGCTCGGACGTGAAGCACCGCTGAGCGCGGTGTTCGACGAGCTCGAGGAGGAAAAGCCAGATCCGGTGTTTGCGAGTGGCGAGGTGATTCGAGCCAGAGGCGCGCCCGTGCACGCGCGTACGCTGCATGAGGCGATGGAGAAGGCGGACGACGGCGACAGGATTCTCCTTTTGCGAGGTACGCACAACGGATGCGGATACGTCGTCGACGTGGAAAAGCGCGTGTTGATCCGCGGCGAAGGCTCACTGAGAGACGCGACGGTTGATTGCAGAAATAACAGCCCGCTTTTTCGCATCAAGAGAGCGTGTGTGATTCAAAACTTGGACGTTGACTTTACCGGCTTTTGCGAGACGACGCGCATTGTGGGCGACTCGCGAGTCAAACCGCTGATCGAAAACTGTCTCATCAAGTCGAGCGGCGGAGATGGGGTCGCGATCGGAGGTAAGTCTGCGCCGACGTTTCGCAACTGCAAGATTGTTGGCAATAAAAGCGCGATTCGAGCCTACGGAAGGTCGCATCCGACGTTTGTTGATTGCAACGTTACCTTGGCTACGCTGCAAGGCGTGTTGGCGATGAAGGAGTCTCGAGTCATCATGCACGAGTGCGTGGTGCAAGCGAACGAAGAAGACGGCATCGTTGCGATGGAAAAATCGAATGTCGTGATGAACAAGTGCATTATTCAAGACAACAAGGGTCCAGGCGTTGATGTTTCAGACAAGGCGAAAGTGATTATGAATGACTGCGAAATTGACGCCAACGTTGGCGGACTCTGGCTATGGGACGAGGCGAACGCGCACGTCATCGGGTGCAACATCAAGGGAGGCACGTCTCATGCCGTGTTGATTGACGTCAACGCGCGCGCTGTGTGCCGAAAATGCGACATTGTCGGCGTCGTGCACGCTTCGGAAACCGGTATGAAAGTAGCCATCGGCAAAGGAACTGTGGTGACGCCTCTCGACGTGCCGACGGCGCTCCCGAGAGAGCTCAAAGGCGCGTTCAAGTTTGATCCATGCCAGTTCACTCGAAAGCAATGAGCAATATATTCTAATAAAAGGCACAATCGTCGTCTATATGTCTAGTCAAAGCCAAACCCGGATCCAGCCTGCTCGAGCAACCGCTTCTCCTCGCTCGCCCAATCCTTCTTTTCGTTCGGCTTCTCCTTCGCGGGTGCGTTGTCTTCGGATAAATCTATCGCTAGCCGTTTTCGAGCGCTGAAACCACTACCGAGTTGCGGCCGCGACGACGAAGGCGTCTGTCGCCTCTTGCTCGCCTTTTCCGCCTCCCTCTTGGCTCTGTCGTCGTCCCGAAGCGCTTGCTTCGCCGCGAGATGTCTATCCTTTCTCTCTTGCATCGCTGCTCGGTTCGCTTCGCGCTCCCGCTCTCGCTCCTCATTCTTCTCCTTTGCAGCCTTGAGCGCCTTGGCGCACGTCTCATCCAAACCCGTCGAAATCGCCCACCGCGTCGCCTCAGATTCCTCTCGAGTGTAGCGCTCCGCCTCGCGCGTTGTCCCGCCGGGCTTTCCTTTCCCCCAATTCGTCGGTCCTTCGTGCGAGAGCGTCGACGCGTGCCTCACGCTCGGTCCACCGCGAAAACCTTGTCGCCTGAGCGCGTCGTAATCAATCTCCTTCTTCTGTTTCTTCGCGCTCGTTGTCGTCGTCGTCGTCTCAATCTTTTCCTTTGTGGAATCCCCATCACCGGTGGAATCCGAATCTTCCGAATCACCCGAAAGCGCCCCGAGCGCATCCATGTACCCCATCCCGCCCGACGACGACGACCCACGTCGTGTTCACCGCGTCTTCACCGCGTCGTCGTCGTCGTCGTCGTCTTCACCGCGCGTCGCGCATCTGCCGCCGGCATCCAAAACACACGAAAACAAACTTCCACCGACATTTTCATCGATCAATGTACCCGATCGGTACTTTACGTCGACTATTTCGTTACGTTTCCAACCTCATTTTTCGGTTAGATTGCTGACGCGGACGGTTCGGACGGTTCACGTCCTGCACAGTCAGCAGAAAAGCGCACCCGACCTCGACATTCACCGACGGGCGACCGGTTCGTCGATCGGCGCGACGCTCGCACGGCACGTCGTCACTCGTCTGCGGATACGCACGCCTTTTTTGTTCGAAACAAAGACTCGGACGCGTTGCGACGATTCCGACGCGTCGCTCGATTCATTTCATTCCCGTCGGCGGTCGCGTGTCGGCATCCGAGTCAGAGCTGACACGACACTTTTGACTGCATGAGTTCGTCGGGCTACTTTGCCCCGCCGGCGATCCCGCCGGTGATCCCGCGGACGCGATCGCCGTCGATCGTCCGTTCGTCGTCTACGGGATCGCTCACGGGCACGCCGTCGCCGCGATCGAGCGATAGCAGGTTGGGTCCCACGCGGTCGTGCGTCAAGCGCGCGAGACGGGCATCGAACTCGAGCGGCAAGCCGACGAGGAGCGTTCGATTCGCGGATTCGGAGTGTCAAGTCATTGGACGCGCGGATGCAGAAGTGGATAGAACGCCAAGAGGGGAGCCGAGTAAGTGTTCGTGCTGTGGGCTGCACGTGGTGGGGTATTCGTTTGAGTGTTTGAAGTGCGCGAGCGGGGAGGATGGGAGACGCGAGTACTCGTTGTGCGCGATGTGTTTCGCGGCGCACGCACAGTTGTCGGCGACGCCAGCGTTGGCGCGGATGCACGGGATCACGTACGTGATTCACGATCACGAACCAGGAGTTTTCGCCCGCGGTGGGGACGAGGACCAGATGATTTTGGATGAAATTTTGAACGATAGAAGGGTGCTCATGGTCAATGGGTCCGGTGCTGAAGAGGTTTCCGCCGCGGTTGAAGGCAAGTCGACTGAACGTGAACCAAGCGCGGGCTCTGACGAATCAGATCTATCCTGGCAGCAGGTGTGTGCGTCGACTTCTGTCTGATAGTTTGTCTTTTGCCACGTTTTTTTGTATCATATGTGTAGCTTTGTTGGAGATGAATCAATTATTTTAATACAGTCGAAAACTATTTTGCCGAATGCGCCGCTCGGCCTCGTGAAATCGCCTCGTCAAACATGCGCTTCAAATCTGGGTTATCTCCGTCGACTTGTAAGCCTTCGAAAAAGGCGAGCGCAGAGTCTTCATATTCTTCCATCTCGAGCGCGGCTTCGCCCTCGCGGTACCACGCTTTGATGAAGAGCGGATCGAGCGTTCGCGAGGCGCGAGCGTCGTCTCTCGCTTGTGAGAACTTTTTCAATTTTAGTCGAGCGGCGGCTCGATTGGCCCACGTCTTGGCGCAAGAACCGTCTTGCTCGAGAGACTCGGTGTATCGAGCTTCGGCTTCGTCGAATTTACCCGCGACAAAGGCTTCGTTGCCGGCGCGTTTGGTCTTTTCCGCCGCCGCCTTGTCCTTGACGGCGAATCGTTCAGACGTGGAAGCCGATCCGGGTTTACCACCCACGTCGCGCTGCATCGCTTGCAATTTCGCCGCGACGCTAGAGATGACGCCATCGGTCGTCCACTCGCCCGCATCAGCGTCATCGGGTTTCGTGATGGGAAGCAGCGCGTCGACAACGGCTCGACGCTTCGTCGCCGCCGCCGCGTGAATCGCCTTCATACCGCCGGAATCCGCCTTGTCCGCGTCCGCACCTGCGTCGAGCAAAACCTTAACCATGTCCGCCGAGCACGACTCGGTCGATGGATGCGCGGCAGCGATATGTAACGCTGTCATGTTTCCTTCCGGACCATCGTTCACGTCCGCACCGGCGCTGATCAAAACCTGAACGCTCTTCAAATCACCCGAAGCGCATGCGAGAGCGAGCGCTGTCACGCCGCCCGGCAGCGACACCGAACTCTTCGCCCCGTGGCTAATCAGCGTCTCGAGCATCCCTGAGCAACCGCGCATCGCTGCAACCAACAACGGTGTTCCAACACTTTCACACCGCTGCTCGATTGCCTCTTCGATCGTCAACCCATACTTGCCGCTGGTGAGCGTTCGCAAAGCCTCGGCGCACTTTTCTGCGTCTCGGCCGATACCGCTCTGATGCGCCCCCATGACGATTTGATGCATCGCCCCAGCCCCAGATTTCGTCAACGCCTTTGCATCTGCCCCAAGTTCGATGAAACACTTGACCGCGTCGAGATTTCCCATCGATGCCGCCGTCATCAACGCTGTGAATCCTTCCTCGTCGCGTGCGTCCGTCTCGCACCCGAGTTCGCACACCAAACACTTGATCACCTCCACGTCCCCTCTCGCCGCCGCCACGTGCACGCACCGCCGTCCGTCTCCATCCCGTACTTCTTTCACCGTCGACGCACCCGCCGCAAACGCTGTCGAAGCTTGTCTCACATCCTTCGCCGTACCGGTTTGGATCGCCGCCATTACGGCTTGCAACGCCTCGACATCGTTCTCTTTTTCACTCGCCGTCGTCGCAGACATTCTCGGCGTGCGACGACGGCGTTCGTTCAGATGCGCTTCCACAGAATCGACGCGAAGGAGAGCCTTGCGCACTGATCAAATCGTTGGACGCGTCGTCGTCGTCGCGTCGCGTCGCGTCGTCGTGTGCGGAAACCTCACTTTGAGGTTCACGAACCCGGCTTCGTATCATATTTTGGACACGGAAAACATAATGGAAGATAAAATCCGATTCTTCCAAAGTGAAACAGCTAGTAGTTTGGAGCTTCTAGTATGACCAGACTAGGCACCACCGAACGCGTCGGTCTCGTCGTCGTCGCCGTCGTCAAACCACGCCGCGGAGGACGACGCACCGCGCGATCGAGGGTTAGTTACACGCGACGGATCGAGGATCGGATACCGAACCCGAGTCGACGGAGCGAACGGGGAAGCGAGACGGAGCGAGACGAGCGACTCATCAACGACTTGATTTTTCGCATTTTTTTCGTTCGAGACGGTTTTCTTAGTTCGGACGCAAAGTTTGCGCAAAGATTCGTCGGTCGGTGGATCTTCTTCGTTAGGTCGGTAGATTAGAAAGTGTTCGTGCGCGCGCGTGGGGTTTGACGAGCGGAATCGTCGACGCGTCGAGGTGCGTAGAGGACGAGATGAGTCACGAACTCGACGCGTGGATCGCGCAGTTGCGCAAGTGCGAACCACTCGCAGAGGAGGATGTTAAAACGCTGTGTCAAATGGCGATCGAGATTTTGGTGGAGGAGTCTAACGTGCAGACGATCGACTCGCCGGTGACGATATGCGGGGACATTCATGGACAGTTTTACGACTTGTTGGAACTGTTCAAGGTGGGAGGCGACTGCCCGGATACAAATTACTTGTTCATGGGAGACTTTGTTGATCGCGGGTTTTACAGCGTGGAGACGTTTTTGCTCCTGTTGGCGCTGAAAGTGCGGTACCCGGATCGCATGTATCTCATCAGAGGCAACCACGAGTGTAGGCAGATTACCCAGGTGTACGGTTTTTACGACGAATGTTTGCGTAAATACGGCTCGGTAAACGTGTGGAGGTATTGTACAGACGTGTTCGACTACTTGTCGCTGTCGGCACTGATAGACAATAAGATTTTCTGTGTGCACGGTGGACTGTCGCCGAGCATCACTTCGATTGACCAGATTCGGGCGATCGATCGTAAGCAAGAAGTTCCTCACGAAGGAGGGATGTGCGATTTATTGTGGAGCGACCCAGAGGACGTCCGCGGGTGGGGTATGTCACCGAGAGGGGCGGGTTATTTGTTTGGTGACGACGTGTGCTCGTCTTTCACGCACTCGAATGGAATCAATTCGATTGCTCGAGCTCACCAGCTCGTGATGGAGGGGTACAAGTGGATGTTTAATCAGCAGTTGGTCACGGTGTGGAGCGCACCGAACTACTGCTACCGCTGCGGCAACGTCGCAGCCATTTTAGAACTGGATGAAAATCTGACGCACGACTTCAAGGTGTTCGACGCCGCGCCTCAAGAGGCTCGAGGGACTCCGGCGAAGAGGGCGATTCCGGATTATTTTCTGTAAAATTTATGAGGTGTAAAAAGCATATCTAGGCGTGTCTACTGAAGGGCTCAACGTTTTCTGCACAAGCTCAATCCATCACCGACGGGCACCATAGTGTACGTCACGCGCTCATCGTTCGTGACAAATTCGTTAAACTCGCGAATCGCATCCGTTTGCTTGTCTTGAACCTCCGGATCGGCCACTTTCCCGTACCACAAGACGTTGTCGACGATGATGAGCCCGCCGCGTCGCACCAATTTCAACAATCCCTCGTAATATTCCTTGTATGCCCGTTTATCCGCATCGATAAAACCGAGATCGAAACTATCCTCCCCAAACTCCTGCAGTAAATCCAACACGGTTACCCGGGCGTCACCGATTCGCTCCTCAATCTTCCCTTCCACGCCCGCTTCCTTCCAGTATCGCCTCGCCACCTCCATCGACTCCTCGCTCCTATCGCACGCGTACAGCTTCCCACCCTCTCTCATCGCGAGCGCCATCGCGATTGAACTGTATCCAGTGTACGTCCCGATTTCCACCACCCTCTTCGCGTCCGTGAGCTCCACCATCATTCCCAAAAGCGCCCCTTGTTCGGGCGCCACCTGCATCCTTGCGCCTCGCAACGCGCTCGTTTCCTCTCTCAGCGCCCTCAAAACCCCGCATTCCCGCGTGTTTCGCAGTAAATACGCGTACAAATCGTCCGTCATCGCCAGTGGCGCCGTGTTCCACGGTCCCGTCGCGTCCGTTGACGAGATCCCACCGCTGGACGACGCCACCCTCGTCGTCGATTTAACCAATAGTGGCTGCGTGACCACCACCGGCGGCGGCAGTCTCACTGGCGTCCAAACCGCCTTTCGCGTCGCCGCGGACGTCACCGCGGACGCACGCGGCAACGCCGTCGTCATCGCGCGCATGTCGATGCGTCGCGTCGTCCTTTACCCGGCGTCACGCGCGTCTCGAAACGACGACGAAGGCGAAGACGACCTACTTTTTCAACTCGTCGCTGAAATTCGAAAAAGTAACGCTTAAAATGCGTTACTGCGTGACGCGACGCGACGCGATGACGCGGTCGGGATGGACGTACGCGGACGAGAGCGGGTTTAAAAACTACGATGGGCGGCTCGGGTTGCGACACACGCGAGAGGCGATCGATGCGGTGCGGTGACGCGACAACGATGCGATGCGACGCGCGTGTGTGTCAAGTTTGACTTTTGTAGAAGAGTGGATGGCGTTCATTTCGACTGACACCTCGTCGTGCTGGATGGGCTTTTTCTCGCGTTTCGCGGTAGATGCGAGCGATGCATGAATCCTTTGAATCGTTGATGAAAGATGTGGACCTGGATATCGACGATACGGAGGAACGGGCGTTGAATATGCTTAGGAGGGAGCGAGCGGATCCGTTGAACGCGCCAGACGAGCCAGTGCCGTTGACGCTCAAACCGTTCGATGCAGAGCCCGGAGACGCGTCATGCGAGATAAAATATACGTATAGAAACGCTTTGACGACTGTGGGTGAAGTCGTCGAGGATTTAGCGGGAATGTTCGATGAGGCTCCGCACGATATTTCACTCGTGCACTGCGGTATGCAATTACAGCCACTAGGCTTGACATTGAGCGATTGCAACGTCTTCGCGGGCTACGTTGTGTATTTCAAAGTGCATAAGAGGGTGACGCTCGAACTGGATTGACACGACGCGTTAAGCATAGCGGTTAAGTCTCGAACAGCGAGAGTCGAGCTCGTAAAACGTGGAGTGGTAATATTCAATTGAAGAGACTGTCGTTGAATTTACAAACGCCAGTTGGCGCAAACAACACGCGCGCAGATGTCTGCGAGAATCATGTAATAAATATAGATGATCTACACCGGTGTCTTGAGCTCCTTTTCGAGGGCCTTGGTACCGCCATGAGCGGTGTCATCGGGCTGCGGGGACGACACGTGTCCGTCCGAGTCAAACGCCTTGGCTCTCGGACGGATGAGACGCTCCGGGAAAATCTTGAGCGGTTGACCGCGCTTGGACTCGATGAGAGAGACGGCGATGAAAACCAAGAGTGAGAAGAGCGGTGACACAAGAGAGTCGACGCCAGTGAAATCCTTGAATCGCTTTTGTTCGCAGGTGTCCGGATCCCACCTGTCCGCGGCAGCCTGATCAAAGAAGTTGGGGAACAGAGAGGAGCTGGATGCGCCATAATCAAGGAATTCATCTTTACCGTACGGCAAGAGGAGGAAACCATCCTTCTTCAAGGAAAATTCGAGGATGATCCTCAAGGACGTACCGGCAATGATGGAGAGGAAGCCGGCAGTCGGACTCGGCTTCTTCATATAAAGAGCGGCAACAAGCGGCACAACGCAGCCAGCAAGTACGACATCAAAGGCGACGATGAGCAAGTAGCCAGTGGCTCCAGACGGTTTGCTGCTCTCATAGAAACTCGCGATGATCATGGCGATGAAGGCGAACGGAACCGTGGAGATGCGAGCGAGGATGAGCAAGTTCTTCTCAGTGACCCACTCAGACGCCATACCAAAGAGCTTCGGGATGTTGCGAACGATGTTGTGAGAGAACACGGTGCCGAGCGCGAGAATAGCGCCGTCGCACGTGCTCATGGATGCGGCAACGATACCCAATAGGCACCAACCACCCAAAAACTTGGGCGCGACAGAGACGAGAAGCTTCAAGAAGGCTTGCGAGTCTGGCTTCCACATGGCGCACGTCGGCAAGTCGAGGATCTTGCTGCACGAGTCCGCTTCGAATTCGGCGTAGATGGAATCCGGACCGAAGTAGTATCGCGTGATGGCACCCATGTACGCGAATGGAATGCCGACGAAGAAGGTCATGCAGCCGGCGATGATGCAACCGATACGGGCGGTGCTCGGGGTCTTGGCAGCCATGCATCGGGCCTGGAAATCAAGCGCGGCGAGGTTACCGAAGCCGAGAACAAAGATGGTCGCCCAGTTGAAGAAGATGGCGTTCGGGAACGGCGTCAAAGCCCACGGATCGGACATTTGGTTGTCGAAGATCGGCTTGTCACCGAACGGGTACGCACCATTGTCCGCAACGCAGTTGTCCGCATCCGGGCAGTGGAGCGCAGTGTTGTAGCACATGGAACCCGGTTGGTTCGTGCACGGGACACCATCATACAACGCTGCGGTCGCGTTGTCCGGATAGACGTATCCATCAAAGCCGATGGACGGCGGCGGGGCGGACTTCTCAGAGTTCTTGATCAACCAGAAGACGCAAGAGAGGCAACCAAGCATACCGACGGCAGATTGGATGACGTCGGTGTATGCGACGGAGTAAAGACCACCACAAGCGGTGTAAACCAAAATGATGGAGCCAGAAATGAAGACACCAGCGGTCATTTTGATCTCAAAGAGGAAGGAGAGGATGGCAGCCATACCGACCAAGTTACCCGCGAGCAAGCACAAGAAAGAGACGCAGGTGCAGATGGATGCGGCGAGCTCACCCAAGATGCCGTACCGGCGACCGTAGATGTCCGGGAGCGTGAGCACTTGTTCTTCGTTGATCTTATGCGCAAAGAACACACCATTGATGATGAGCGAAAGGCCAAGTCCGATCGGGAGCACCGCACCATCGTAGAAGTGGTACTTGTAAGACAAGTCTGCGTTGCCGAGCAACGCGTTAGAGTCGATAGATTGCGAAGCCAACGTCAGCACGATGACAAAGAGCGGGAGAGAACGACCCGCAACGAAGAAGTTCTCAGACTTGTCCTTCACGACGTAGTACGTCGCGACACCGATGCAGCAGAAGAGACACACGATGACAATGACGGCGATACCGTAGCCTTTCGCAACCTTTGGGAACACCGCCGGGCACGGAATGGCGCAGATATCGTTTTGGCAGCACGACCCTTCCGTCGGAAGCGACGAAGCGCCAACGATGCCTTGAAATTCCGTCTCAAGCGTCGAGCTCGCAAAGCAATCTGCGTTCACGAGCGCTCCCAAAGACGCGATCACAGCGCACAAGAGCGCGTTTCGCATGGCTTGAAAACGCATACTGAAAAGTCTTGCGTCGCGCGAAGTACGACGCTCAAAGTCCAAACGCACGCGATACCGAAATCCGTTTCGGTACTCTCAGCCTTTAATCTCCGATTGGGAGCGGTTGCTGAAGTCGATCGCGTCGCGGAGTACCGCGCGTCGTCGTTCGTCGCCGTTCGCCGCGTCGTGAGCAATCGACCCCTTCGCGTTTCTCCCGACCTTTCAAATACCTATGTACAAACAGTATTAACGCTGTTATAATTTGTGACGTTTCGTGTCGACGCGTGCGCCGAGGGGACGCGTCGACCGCCCGTTGTCGACTGAAAAACATCTGTCGACTGTTTATGTTTAGCGAGCGAACGGCTGGGGATCGGGAACCCGTCCGAAGGTTCGGGAACCGCGAAACGTCTCTTGGTTTGCGCCTTTAGGTCCCTTCGTTGCACACGCGCGCCGCGGGCGCGATGAAAGGTCGAGCGGCGAAGTCGGGGTGCTTGCTCTGTTCGAGTGGACTGATTCGATCAGGCAAACAGATGAAACCGAACGAACACTGGGTGCGCCGCGCGTGAACCGTGACGCGAGACGACGACGGCGACGAGGCGGTGGGGTCGATAGGCGCGGCGAGGGATCGAAGGATCGAACGATGATTCGGCCGGGGGATGCGGCGTTGGCGCTCGCTGTGGCTTCGTTTTGGCGGGGGACTTGGTACGTGTTGGACAGCGTGGTGTACCCCGACGACGTCGTGAAGTCGAGCGCAGTGTGCGGGATCGGTGGCGTTGCAACGGTTGCGACGGCGACGCACGCGTTACGTTCGAGCGCGGTGAATACGCCGTGTGTGCGGTTTTACCTCGGCGCCTACGCGTTGGCGATAGGAAGCGTGGCCACGTGGAGAGGCGTCTGGACGGCGTGGGACGCCGCGTTTGAGGCGTACAACTCGTCGCTCAGTCCTATAGATCGGATGAGCGATGCGCGCGTACACGCTGTGAGCGGGTTGTGTTCGCATGCTCTCGCAGCGGGTGCGCTCGTCTCTGGTGGGGCTTTCGCGGCGACGTTCGCGCCGCCGATATCCATGACGAGGCAGCACGACGCGACGGTGGCTGCGGAGCGGAAAATGGCTGAACGAATGACCTGGCTTTTACGCCGCGTGCGCGTATGAATCGTATGAGTTGGACGGTACTTTCTTATTAGAGATATTTGCAATAGATGAGTAATATATGATAGAATAATATTTTTGGACTGTTTTGTGTCGAAGCGGTCGAACGCAGTCTCATCCGCCCATGGCGCGCATCGCCTCTTCGTAAACTACGAAGCACACCGCGCTCGAGGGAATGGTACGTAACAACTTGAGGCCGAAGCCTCGATAGAGGGCACGCTCGGCGACGAGTGAAGATACGGCCTCGCGAATGGTCAGACTTTCACCGCGTACCGCGCTCGCCTGCACGCGCGTTTTAATGGTGTCAAAGGGATAGCCGACAGCCCAGGCAACGGAGCCCGCAAACGCGCCGCACGTCATTGAACCGACGGGCGAAGGCGACGAGTCGCCGCCGACGTTGAATCGATCAGTCCAGTTCATCTTTGCCCACTCGTACGCGACAAACCAAACCCCGTGCGGAATGCCATCCCGGAGAAGCGTCGCGCCGAGACCTCGCGTGAGCAGCCCTACAGACCCGACTCTCTTTGCCAGCGATGCGGCGGCTTCGTATCCGCTGCGCTCGACGCTTTGCTGCTGCGCAACCTTGACGAGCTCAAACGGACTCACGACGAAGCTTTGCGCCACGCCACCCACTGTTCCACCCGCGAAAACGTACGCGAGACCAGTAGTGGCCGTCGCATCGGTTTCCCCTCGTCCCGCGAGCTGCCTCGCCGCTCTCTCACCCGCGCCGTATCCCGCGAAGAGCGCCGCGTTTTGAGCCGGAATCGCCGCCGTCATCGCCGAGAATCCTCTCCACAGCGCCCCGTATCCACCGCGCGAGACGACACCACCGAGCGTCGCACGCGCTCCGCCGCCCCAATTCGTCGTCGTCGTCGTCGTCGTCGTCGTCGCCGTCGCTAACGCGCTCGCTTGCATCCGAGTCAACACCGTATCACACGGCTGTACCACCAACGTCGACGCCGCACCGCCGACCCATCCCGCCGCCGCATCCATCAACGCCTCCCGAGTCGGCGTCCATCCTCCTGCCGTCGTCCCCTCCGTCGCGCCGCTCATCCTTCGGCGTCTGGCGTCGCGCGTCGCTGACGTCGCGCGTCTGACGCGCGCTCGATCGATGCCGACGGAAAAGGTTGCGCGCGCCGAATCACTCGACGTAGATATATAGATTTAACAACACTACAGTACGCGAGAATCTGAAACGTCGCGTTTCCCGAAGCGTCGGTCGACACAGGTACCGTCATCGTCGTCAAAGCTTGTTCGGTCTCTTTTGACTCGTGCGTTCCGTGTGCGCGACGAGGACGACGGCGACGGCGACAGAGCGCGACGCACGGCTCGCGCATCCGTTCCTCATGCGGGTCTTTAAACGCCTGGCGCGACCGGTGGCGCAGCGATTGACGTCCGCGGTCGAGGGTGGTGGTGCCAGTGGCGCCCTGCTGAACGCCGCGACGCAGCAAACGCGATCGCACCACCCAGACCCGAGGATGATGGACATGAAGGGGTGGAAAGCTGCGGTGAAAGAAGCGAGCCTTCCGACGACGCGACACGACGCGGAAGTGAAACGTAACCTCGAGATTGGCCTGCAGGGATCTTCGAGCCTGGAGGATAAAACGATCCCGACGTTCTCGAGAGGGGAGTTGCCACACTTCGCCGGTATCAATACGTTTATGAAGGCGCCGTACGTGGAAGACGTGCGCAAGGTTGGTGATTACGATGTGACGGTGGTTGGAGTGCCGTTCGATGGCGGTGCGACGTATCGCCCGGGTACGCGATTCGGTCCGCAAGGGATCCGGAAGATTTCTGCGTTGTACACGCCGTACAACTTTGAGACGGGCGTGGACCTTCGCGAGCAAATGACGCTCTGCGACGCGGGAGACGTGTTCACCATCCCAGCCAATATCGAAAAGACATTTGACCAAATTTCTAACGCCGTCGGTCACATTGCGTCGACTGGATCGATGCCGCTGATTCTCGGTGGTGACCACTCTATCGGATACGCGACCGTGCGAGGCATCGCGAGCGTGACGTCCAAGCGCATCGGTATTATTCACGTCGATCGCCACGCCGATATCCAAGAGAAGGACCTCGACGAGCGCATGCACACGACTCCGTACTTCCACGCGACGAACCTTCCCAATGTTCGACCGGAGAACTTGGTTCAAATCGGTATCGGTGGGTGGCAAGTCCCACGTGCGGCCGTGCCGAACATGGTTGAGCGCAAGACGAACATCATGACGATGGACGACATTGAGAAGTACGGCATCGAAAAGATTGCTGAGATCGCTCTCGAGCGCGCCTGGGACGGTTGCGACGCCGTGTACTTATCGTACGATATCGATAGTATCGAGGCGGCCTTCGTCCCTGGCACAGGCTGGCCGGAGCCGGGTGGACTTCTTCCGCGCGAAGCTCTCAAGCTTGTTGGGTTGGTCGCGGCGGAAGGTCTCTGCGGTATGGAAGTCGTCGAAGTTTCACCACCTTACGATCACGCGGACATCACGTCCCTCATGGGTCTTCGTCTCGCCGTCGATGCTCTTGGCTCTATGGTCGCGCACAACACGCTTGGAAAGCATAAGAGCATCATCGACAAGCCATTCGTGCCGTTTTAAATGCGCTCACGCGTGACACCCTTTTCGAATTATTTTCAGGCGCAATCATTACGCACAAGCATCATTCATATTGAAAGAGTAATATTCCATGATGAAAATCGATTATCTATTCATCCGCTCATTTCACCTACCCGCGACTGCTCTATCATCTAATTTTGGCTAAGGTACTGGTACATCCGCCTATTCCTTCTTTTGAAGCTTGCGGTGGCGATCAAACGCCAGCGCGCTTCCAGCTACTTGATTTATCAATAGTATCTGCGTGCACGCGTACACGAGTGTAACCGCGTAGTAAAAGTTAGCGTTCGCGACGCGCGTGTGAATCCACATGTACCACGTCAGAGGACTCAGTAACGCGGCATACAGGAAGCCTCCAGCGATGAGGACTCCAAACTTCATGTACGACAGCGGGTTGCCTTTGTCATTCGCAGCGATGACGGATAGTAAACACGCGTACGTGACGGAGTCGTGGAGAGTTGGGTACGGCATACACACTGTAGCTATCATAAGCGACAATGTCAACGACAGAAGCGGCCTCGAGACGAAGCGCATGCTAACGCCAATTGAGAGCGCAAGAGGAATCACATTCAGAGCGACGACGTAAAACGAGCGAAAATGGTCAAACATTGTCGTAAACAGATACCAATGCAAGCCCAAATTCGGCGTTTGATCTTCACTGAGAATGCTGAACTCAACCGCAGCTTTCCACCACTTTCCCAAGTCGTCGCCCATCATCGCCGCGCTCGCAGCGCACGCGCCTACAAAGCCTAACGCCAACCGCATCAGCTTTCCAAACTTCGATCCTCGATCGGCCGACGACACGCACATCATTCCTATCGATAGTAACAGCGCCATGTAGTGTGGATTGAGCTGCACCGCGAGCGCGAAAGCCGCTCCACACGCCACGTTGTAACCATCCAGCGCCGCGACGACGCTGGCGAACAACAATGCGCGCAACACGCCCGACGTCGAACGCACCACAATCCCCATGATTCCGATTGGATTCAACGCATACACCGCGCACAACCTAAACACTTTGCTTTCGTCCCGCGTGAACCGCCTCGCGAGCTCGCGCAAAAACCAAACCGCGACCAAATCCAGCGCCGCGACGCCCGCAACGCTCATCCACGACTCCGTCCCATCCGCCCTCAGCGTCCCCTTGAACGCCCACAACACCCCCGGATGCCCATGAAATGCGCTTCCATCGTACGCGCTCGTCTTTTCCACCGTTTCCAGATGTGCGCCCTCCAGCGTTCGGCGCAAAGAGTCTGTCACGGATGAAAACTCGAGCATTCTCGCCACGAATGAATCCCGGCGCACCACCGTCGTCGCGACCACGACCGCGAACGCGCGCGAGACGCACGCGATCGTCGTCATCTCTGGTAACTTCCGACGGCGCGTTACGGCGTCTAGAACGCACTACGCGACGACGACTGTGGTTTATTGCGACCATCTCGAAAACCAATCCTACCGGTGACGTCATTGTGCGTCGCCCGTACCCAAACACCATTGACGCGCGAACGATGTGGCACCGCGCGGACGTCCATGCGGTGGTGCGAGCAACGCGGGCGAGCACCGCAGCGGCGCTTAGGGCGCGGAACGGGATTGCGTTCAGCGGAACGGCGGTTTGCCCGACGCGAACGAGTAAGATGACGATGGGTGCGGCGGCGTCTCGCTCGACGAACACGACGAGGACGACGGGAGCGAGACGAGGACGACGGGGGGCGTACACGATGAAGACGCGCGCGAGAATGGCCGGCGTGGTGGATGTGAAACGGGTGACTGAGATTGCCGGAACGGCGGCGTTGGAGGTGTCCAAGTCGGTGCGGATGCGCGGGGTGGAGGCGCCAGACGTGGATAAGTCGTACGTGGCGCGAAGCGCGTCGAACGAAGTGGATGCGGACGGATTGCCGCTCGTGTATAACAAGGATGCGATTCAAAAGTATTGGGATAAACAAGGTGGGGCGTTGCAGAGACGATGGGCGGAGTTTTTGTCCCTTTCGGTGCCGTTTTTGACCAAGGTGGCGACGTTGGCCATCACTGGCGGTTCAGCCGAGTTATCAAAGAATGATAGAGCGCTGGCGAAGGATGCGCGCATCATCATTGAAAAGCTTGGACCGACGTACATCAAGGCGGGTCAGATGATGAGCGTGCGACCGGATGTTTTGCCGCAAGCGGCGCTCGATGAGTTGGCAGTGTTGCAAGACTCGGTGAAGCCTTTTGAGACGGCGACGGCGATCCAAACCATCGAAGAGGAGCTCGGTGGCCCCCTCGGCGAATTCTTTGACGAAATCAGTGAAATTCCCGTCGCTGCGGCGTCGCTCGCGCAAGTTTACCGCGCCAAGCTCAAGGGTAAGGATGAGTACGTCGCGGTCAAGGTGCAGCGACCGAAAATTCTCGACACCGTGTCCAAGGATTTGTACGTTCTTCGGCGGGCGGCAGAAGTGTACCAAGGCCTGATTGAGCGATTCGCACCACAACAGCGCACGGACTATGTTGGTCTCCTCAACGAGTGGGCTGTGGGCTTTTATACTGAGCTTGATTTTCTCAATGAGGCGGCGAATCAGCAAAAGTTGCGCGATTTGATGGAGCAAGAAAAGGTCAAGGACATTTACGTTCCTGAAGTCAAGCACGAGCTCTGCAGCAGACGCGTGCTCGTCACCGAGTGGATCGATGGCATCAAGCTGAGCGAGTGTCCACCGGATGAAATTAGAGATTTGGTAGGTATCGGCCAAGAGTGCTTCTTGGTGCAGCTTTTACAAGTTGGTTTTTTCCACAGCGACCCACACCCGGGCAACCTCATGAAGCTCAACGATCCGTCCAAGGGCAAGCTCGCCATTCTCGATTTCGGCTTGGTGGCGTCGATTCAGCAAGAAGACATGGACACCATGGTGAGCTCAATCATTCACTTGGCAAACAAAGATTACCCATCCTTGGTTGACGATTTCATCAACTTGAAGATCTTGCCAGACGACTGCGACCGCGCCAAGGTGGTTCCTTTGATGGACAAGGCACTTTCCCCGTACGTCAAGGGTGGCGGCGCGAAAAAGTACGAAGCCGAGCTCAAGCGCATGTATAACATGGATGGGTCATTGTCCTCCACCGCTGGTGGTTTCCAGGCGATGACGCAAGATTTACTCACCGTCTTGAATGATATTCCGTTTTCCATTCCGCCGTATTTCGCACTTTTGGGCCGCGCAGTTGTCACGCTCGAAGGCATTGCTTTGATTGGGAACCCGGATTATCGGTTAGTAATGGAGGCGTACCCGTTTGTCGCACGTAAGCTCTTACGCGAAGATCGCCCAGCCGCGCAACGCGCGTTACAAGAAGTCCTGTATGCGTCCACTCAGGGTGGTGGAAGCATTTTGCAAGGTCAACGACTTGCGGTGATGTTGAACAGCGCCATGGGCATCGTCGCGAAGAGCGAAGACGTATTCGTCGATCTCGAAACTATTCCGGAAGATGCGGCAACATTGGATCAGTCGTTGAAGTACCTCTTGCAACCGCAAGCGGCGAGCCTGCGTAACCTTCTCGAACGCGAAGCGGAAACGGCGGCTGACTTGCTGCTTCGACAATCGTTGCGCAAGGGCGTCACTCGAGTGTTTACCCAACTGCCGAAACCGCCATCTTGGCTCCCGTTCGCTGATTCTTTGCCGAACCCGCAAGATGTTAGTGGCCCGGTTCTCCTTCCAGTGAAGGGCAGCGCGACGCCCGCGCCGGCTTTGGCATCGCCACGTCAAGTTCTCGACTTGGCTGCTCCGAAATTAAGCCGTGAGGAGGAGCTCTTCGCGATTTCTCTCGGTGACTTGGCTGCTGGATTAATCGGCAAGGATGCCGCAACCGTGTTGACCGGTGACGCCTTCTTAGAGCCAGAAGCCATCGCCGCACTGTTCTTGAGCATCGTCGCCACGGGCGAACTACCGGTTGGTAACAGTCCACAGTTGAAAAACCTCGCCGCGAACGCGAGAGATTCGCTTCGACGAGTCACGCCCGAAGGCGAGGAAGCCGAGGAGCAGAGCTTCGAGGATTTGATTGCCGCCGTACAGGCGCTCGAACCCGAAGAACGCGAAGTTCTCCAAGATTCAACCACCCGGGTCGTCTCTCGCGTGTACGACAAGTTTTGCGATCGATTGGTGTCGTTGACTGGTGGCGCTCCAGTGGCCGCGCAGTCGACGGATGTCGCATTCGGAGTGACCCGTTAGAAACTACTTAGAATTCTTTAGAAGCTTGTGTTTTATATTGCAACTGATTATATTTGTCTACCTATGCTAAGCCTATCCCAGGCTACTGAGAGCTGCAAAGTAATCCTTGTAAAGCTGACCTCGCAAGTTGAGGAAGCCCTCGACATAGGATCTATATTGCGTCAAGCGCGCGAGCTCCTTCTTCGTAAGAAGCGTGTGAAGACGCCACACGACAGACTTGACGTACTGAATGATAAAGTAAGTGACGAGGCTCGCGCTTAGAGCGTACGCACCGCCGTGCTTGATGCCCGACCAACGCGTGGAGCCTTCCGGCGGAAGCAAGTTCTCAATTTGCGGCACGCGGGGCGCGAGCGCCCGCAAACCGTGCGCGATGACTGGCGTCGCGCAAATTTCAAGCGTCGCAATGTAAATAGAGAGCAATAAGAATATCCAGCCGAGGAACATAAGAGAAATACCGCGGAGAGACCTTTTCAGGTTGTCCTTCTTGTTCCATTCATTCGTCTTGAGGACTTCCTCGATGCGTTCCTCGATGCGCGAGCAATCCTCCTTCATCGTGGTGAGATTCTTCTGCACCGTCAAGCGGATCGCTCTATCGATGTCTTCGCAGACCTCTTCGATCGCGTTAGGAATTGGCACCGTGAGATCGTCGCGCGGCAAGTAAATGGTCGGCAACTTGAATGCATGGGAGTTTTTGATGCGAGAACTCAAGTTTTGAGTAATCTGAATCAACACGCGTTGTCTGTCGTGTTCCTTCTCCACTTGATCCGCCTTGGACATGTAATACGCCAACTTATCCGCGTGCTGCTCGTTCAAAGCTTCGACCACCTTCATCGTGCGCTTACACAGCGCCTGTCCGATCGGATCGAAGAAGCACAGAATCAAGTCAACGTGGTCGGCGAGCCACGTGATGACTTTACCGACCTCAAACGGGTAGCACATGTCGCCATCCACCAATCCGGGAGAGTCCACAATGTCCACGCAGCTAAAGTTCTTTTCCTTGGACGTTGAAATTTCGGTAAAAATGTTTGCATTCAAACCCTCGACGTTTTGCAACCCTTCCAGGTAGTCATAAAACGCAAACGTCGCGTCCCCTTTAAGCGTCTCTCTCTTTCTACCGCTCGTCACAAACGTAAACCCACGGGTTTCGATCGCCACGCCCGTCGTCTGCACGCTCTCACCAATGTACCAATTAATAAACGAGCTCTTCCCCGCCGAGTGATTTCCGATGATCATCACACTCACTTTTTTCCTTGGCTTGAAGCACTTGACACGCAACAGTGGGTCATTCGCGATGTCCAACAACCCAACCCCGGTTTGGTTCCCCGACGTCCCCGACGTCGGTCCGTGTTCATACAATTCATAAATACTCTTCAATATCCGTTCCTATTCGCGCGGTCGGTACACACGCACCCTCGAGCGTCAGTCGTCGGCGTCAAGTCGCACCAGTCGTGAGATTCAAGTCTGTCTTTCACGCGTTCGTTTCACGCGTTCGTCGTCGCGTTCATCGTCGCGCGCTGTCGCATCGCACGCACGTTTGGGCTCATCGCCAACGCATCGGCACCATTCTTCGTGTTGACTCGTTTCGCTTTGCTCGCCATCGCGTGTCGTCGTCCGAAACGCAATCCGATCAGTTAGTGAACGCGGTCTGCGTGACTGACAGTGCCGTTGGTTGAAGCGATTTTTGTTGCATTTACAAGATGACGCACGCGTGAGACGCCGACGCGCGTTCGGCCGACGACGGCCGACGACGACGCATACACATCGCTAGGGTTGATATTAAAGACGGCAGCAGCGGCGAGGACGACGAATTCGGGCAAATATGAGCGGCGGTGCCGGTGGAAACGGGTCGTCAGCAACCGTTGGAAAAGATGAGTCGAACGGACACCACGTGCTGGACGCGCCGGAAAAACTCGAAGACGCGCCAAAGAGACTGATGCGAGCGGTACGAGGACCGTTTATGCGAGCGAAGGATTGGCGGTCGTTCGCGGTGGTGCGGTTTTCGTGCCCGGTGAGCGCCGGGGATGCGACAACGCGAGCGAGAAAGAATGCGAGAGACTTTGGATACAACTATCTGTGCTTGGCGGCGATTTTGGCGGCGTGGAACGCGTTGATGTCGCCGTTCGCGGCGTTGATGTTTGTCGGGGCGTATGTTGGACATCATTACATCACGCGCGTGCGTAGAGCGCCGATTGATATTGGTGGGAAGACATTTAGCGCGAGAACGCAGTCGTTGGCGGTGACGGCAGCGCTTGTCGTCTTCTTTTACAAGTTTGTCGTCGATGTTTTCCTCGGAGCCGCCTTTGTCGGGGCAGTGTTCTTTGCCGTGCACGCCGTTATGCGCATTCCAGAACCGAAGAGCGACGAAGACGAGGGTGAGATTCCGCTTTTGCGTGACTTTGTCGCCGCATATCGCGAGAGCGAAGTTTCTCAATATGTTCCCGCTTCGGTGACGAGCGCCGTTCGCGGAGCGTTCGCGTTTACCAAAAAGTAAGAAGAGTTGTAACTAATCAAAAAACTAATGGCCGTTCATCTCCACGAAGGCGTTGATGACGCGCGTGATGCCGTCTCGTCGTGCGCTGCGTGCTCCGAGCAGACTGTTGGCTTTGAAAATGAAACCGTCACCCAACGAAGCGCGCGACTGCTGCGACGACACTTTGCGTAACGACGCGCGACCGCGACTGGAAATTCACGACGAGACTTCACTCCGATGAAGGAAAACGCAGACTTGATTCTCGTCACCGACAAGGTGCAACTCGTGCCTTACCGAGAGGAACACGTTGAAAAGTACAACTCGTGGATGGCGAGCGAAGCGCTCCTCGAGGCGACGGCGAGCGAGCGTTTGTCGATGGAGGATGAGTTGGAGATGCAGAAGGAGTGGGCAAGGGATCCGCAAAAGTGCACATTCATCATTCGCGACGCAGCGAGCTCGCAGATGATTGGAGACTGCAACCTTTTCTTCAACGACCACGACGACGACTCGGCGTGTGAGATAGAGTGCATGATCGCTGAGAGCGGGTTCAGACGGCGTGGGTTGGCGATGGAAGCCATGGAAGTGTTTATGGCGTACGGTGCCGTCGAACTCGGTGTCACAAAGTTTGTCGCGAAGATTGGTTTCGCCAACGTAGCGTCCAACGCGCTTTTTCAGACCAAGTTGGGATATTTAAAGAGGAGCGTGAGCGAGATATTTGAAGAGACAACGTACGAACTTGCCGCCCGCGATGCATCTGGAGATGTTTTGAGCCGATTCAAGTCTACTTGGGCGCGCGTTACGTGCGATAGCTACGACGCTTTCGAAGCGCGTCGGGCGGCGACAAACGCGTAGAACGGCGGTTGTGTTGTGCGTTGTGCCGAAGTTGTGGGCGACTTCACTCGGCGACGGACGTATCGAGATGACGCAGAGCCTCACGCCCGACGAGATGCGTAAGCTCAACGAAGAGCGACGCGCGTCTATGTTGCGCAAGTTTTCTGTGCCAATCATGTACGCTCCGCTGCTGCCGCTTATCAGAGTCTCGCTCCGCCACAACCCGCCGCTGAGAGATAAGGTCTTCGCCGGTAGCATTCTAGTCGCGCTCTTCCACGCCGGAGTGGTCATGTCTAGTGATAGTAGCGTATTGTAATTGTACAAGTAGTTTTCTGTAGGTAGCTAGTGTGTATCTCCCGCATCGCGCTCGCCCGTTGGCAGTCTAACCTTGAACCAACCTGTGTTGAGAAGTAATCAGCATAATCAACTCACGTCGACGAGTCGTCATTACGCCGCGCGTCAGCGCTCGCGTCAATCCTCGTCCAGCCAACGCCCGGGCGCGGCACTCGCGCGATGGATAAAATCGCACCCACGTCTCGTCGTGTGTTTTCGCACCAAGGCCGCGTCATCTATGAGTGGGACCAGACTGTTGAAGAAGTGAACGTCTACATTAAAGTCCCTTCCGGAGCGCGCGCGAGAGAGCTCGACGTGAGGATCACGCCCAAGTCTTTGCGCGTTGGCATCGTTAACACTCCTCCGTACCTGGAGCACGATTTCGAGCACGGCATAAAGGCTGACGATAGCGTTTGGACTTTGGATGACGGGGAGCTGCACTTTTCGTTGGCAAAAACCATCCGCGGCAAGGCGTGGACAGCGCCGTTCATCGCGCACGCCACCGCGCGAGAGACGCCCGAGAACGATGCAGACGCGAAGCGAATGATGTTGGAGCGGTTCCAGATGGAAAATCCCGGTTTTGATTTTAGCGATGCGGCGTTCAACAGCTCGAATACGCCCGACGCCTCTACGTTCATGGGAGGAATGGGCTGAGGCATCTTTGTCGGACTTGTTCTGGTACGTTTCCGATACTTGAATTTATTTTTTAATTCAAGCATGCGAGCTGTTGGCACGCAGTGCGCCCTTGACGCTGCGCTGCGAAACATGGATGACGCACTCCGCGTTGGCTCGGCGACGTCAGTAACTGACTCGCTTTGTAGCGACTTCATCATCGATGCTCCGACGCTTAATGGTTGAGAACGCAGTCAAAGATGAAGAAAACGAGTGGGAACAGCTCGAAAGCGATCTCATTCGTCTGAACTCGCGCGGATGGCCGAAGGTTGAGCCGCAGGAAAGCGATTCGTTAGACTCTCGGAAATACCAAGATGGCGCATCTCGCGATTCTGATTCGCCTTCACCGAAGCGAAAAGACGCCGACGCCGACGCTTGGTTACGGTTTGCCGAAGATGCGATGCGCGGAGGGAAGTCTTCGAGCCAGCGACGAGACGAAGCCATGGATGCGGATGACTCAGACGAGCAGACGTCGTTCTTGGTGTCGCCACTGCAAAGCCACGGCCTTCTCGTCAGCGGTGTTGTCGTCGTGGTCATCGCCGTCTCCGTCGTTGCGAGCTTGGCGGCTCTTTCTTTCGCCAACGCCGTGAGCGGTTCACCGAATCGCATGCACCAGGTGGATGCGCTCGCGTACAGTGCGTTTCCGACGCTTGTGTCTCGGAATCTCAACCCGCGCAGGGTGATTGAAATTCAGACACAAAAGATTGCTGAGTTGAGTCAAGAGATGACGTTGCTCGTGGAAAGGGTCAAGTTACTGCGAGAAGCTCTCACCAAGGCGCACGATTCCAGTGTTGAATGGCGTGACGCATTGATAAAATGCCGGCACAAAGGAGCAGACCAACGTGACACAGCCGATGGTGAGGCTCCACCATCGTGGTCCTTTTACTCGATGAACCGAGCGCGGAGGATACTCTCTGCGGGCGAACGCGTTACGAAAGTGATACGTCGCCGGCTATGCCCTTTGATGAAACGCGCGCAGTCGCTGTTCTGACCTAGTATACGAAATGTAAAATTACATGTTTGATGATACACCGAGTCAGTTGGTCAACGTTTCTAGCACTTTCCTTTGCGAAGCCATGATCCCATCGACCTCGGCTGGTTTGATGCGACCTCTCTCAGCCAACGCACCCAAAATCTCTCTCATTCGCTTCCCAACCGCTTCTTTCGACGACTTTAGCGTCCCGCCGCAGTGCCTCACGTCCCACGTCGCCCTGCGCCCTCCGACGCCCTCCAACACCGTGATCGCCCCTCTCACCTCTCTCATCCGCTCTCGATCGCATCGAACAACGCACAGTCCACTCAACGCGTCGACATACTTGACGCTCAGCGCCCCCATGGTCAGCCCGGCGCCGACTTCACCAAAGTTTTCCCGCACGCTCTCTCTGAGCAGCTCCAACAGCGCACTCTCTTTGACGTCCAACGTCCGTCCGTCGTTGAAGCTCACCTCGACGACGAGGTATCGGTTCTTGAACCGTACCATTGCGCGCGTCAATCCGCGCGCACGCGGCGCGCACCGCCGAGCGAGAGACCGTGCGACCGCGCGAGCGCCGCGTTCTGCAGTTTTTGTGTCAAAAACTGGTTGCGAAATTTTAATCCACGACATTCGACGACGCCGACGAACGTCGTACGGCGCACGACGATTGACGTCGACGTCGACGTACATGCAGCCGTACCCGACGTCTGCGTCGCAGTCGTCGACGATCCCGCGGAACCGATCTTTTGCGACGCACTCGCGAACGTCATCTTCGGAACACATGCACGACATCGAAGGAGGCAACGGTGGGATCGATCGATCGAAGGGTGTCGGCGCGAATGGACCGACGGGATCGATGCGATCGTTCGGGGCGCGACCGAGCACAATGTCACAGCTCGCGCGACAGGTGGCGAAGGATCCGACGCGGGCGACGTACGTTGCCGGAGGGGTTTGTTTCGTATTGTTTTTGCTCGCAACGCGGACGTCGTGGACCGCCGGGATGGTGTTCATCGCGTGCATCGGGTCCCTGGCGTTCGCGGGGCACCTTGCGCAGTGGACGTTGAGCGTGGATGAGGGTTCGCCGGACATGCGAGTAGTGAGCGACGCCATTCGAGACGGAGCGGATGGGTTCTTCGCGACGCAGTACGGATTGATTTCTCGCCTAGCGTCCGTCACAGCGGTGGCCATCTTCTTTGTCTATCTCTTTAGAGCTACGACGCCCGAACAGCAGCAAGCTGGTGTTGGGGCGTTCACGATGGCGACGCTGACTACCGTCAGTTTCGTCAGCGGAGCGTTTTGCAGCGGCGTGAGTGGTTACGTCGGGATGTGGGTGAGCGTTCGCGCCAACATCCGCGTCGCGAGCAGTGCGCGAAAGGGTGCGCGCGAGGCGTTAACCGTAGCGCTCCGTGCCGGTGGGTTCGCAGCGCTTATTGTCGTCGGTATGACTGTCTTGGGCGTCACTGTCCTCTTCAGCGTATTTTCTTACATGTTCAACGTCGGCAGCACCGGAGGCATGAGCGTGCATGAAATCCCGTTGACTTTGGTAGGCTACGGTTTCGGAGCTTCCTTCGTCGCGTTGTTCGCTCAGCTCGGTGGGGGTATTTACACAAAGGCGGCCGACGTCGGCGCCGATTTAGTCGGCAAAGTTGAGCAGGGCATCCCCGAGGATGACCCGAGAAATCCAGCGGTGATTGCCGATTTAGTCGGCGATAACGTCGGCGACTGCTCCGCTCGTGGAGCAGACTTGTTTGAGTCTATCGCCGCTGAGGTCATCTCAGCGATGATCCTGGGTGCAACCATGGCAAAGAACGCCGGAATCGAAGACGCCACGGGCTTTATCATGTTCCCGCTCGTCATCCACGCGATGGATTGCATAGTGAGCGCCGTCGGAATCATGTCTGTGAGCGAAACGTCATCGCGACGTGAAGACCCGTACAAGGTGCTCAAGGGCGGATACAATGTCGCCATCTCGCTCGCCGTCGTCGGTTTCGGCATTGCGTGCCGCATCATGCTCGCATCCGCAAAGCATCCGGGTGCGTGGTGGTGGTTTTACCTGTGTGGATTGATCGGCATCGCCTGCGCGTACACGTTTGTGTTCATTGCGCAATATTACACCGACTACAAGTTCGCACCGGTGCGCGTCATCGCGGATGCATCCACTACTGGACACGGTACGAATATCATCGCTGGTATTGGCGTCGGCATGGAGTCTACTGCGGCTCCGGTGCTTGTCATTTCTATTGCGATAATCAGCGCGTACTGGTGCGGCAACTGGAGCGGCATCACGAATTCTGACGGTCAACCGATCGGTGGTTTGTTTGGAACAGCCGTGGCAACTATGGGTATGTTGTCGACGGCGGCGTACGTTCTGACCATGGATGTTTTCGGTCCCATTGCCGATAACGCGGGCGGCATCGTCGAGATGTCAGACCAACCGGATAGCGTCAGAGATATTTGCGACGAACTCGACGCGGTCGGAAACACCACCAAGGCAACGACGAAGGGCTACGCCATCGGATCCGCCGCGCTCGCTTCGTTTTTACTTTTCTCGGCGTACATGGATGAAGTCAGCGCCTTCACAGGCAAACCTTTCGATCAGGTGGACATTGCCATTCCTGAAGTGTTCATCGGCGGACTCCTCGGATCTGCGCTCGTGTACTTGTTCTCCGCCTGGTCCATCACTGCGGTCGGGCGATCGGCCCAGGAGGTTGTTCGTGAGGTCAGACGACAGTTCGCCGAGAAACCAGGCATCATGACCCGCGAGGAGACACCGGATTACGCGCGATGCGTCGCCATCGTCGCGGCGAGCGCGCTTCGCGAAATGGTTCGTCCGGGCGCGCTGGCGGTCCTGAGCCCCGTCCTCGTGGGGATTGTGTTTAAAAACGTTGGGGCGGCGACCGGACAAGAGTTGATGGGCGCAAAAGCGGTAGCTGCGTTCCTCATGTTTGCCACGGTTGCGGGTATTCTCATGGCGCTCTTCCTGAACACGGCGGGCGGCGCTTGGGACAACGCGAAAAAGTATGTCGAGACGGGCGCACATGGAGGGAAGGGCAGCGAGGCTCACAAGGCTTCGGTGACTGGTGATACCGTGGGTGATCCGTTCAAAGATACAGCCGGACCGAGCATCCATGTGCTCATCAAAATGCTCGCGACCATCACGCTCGTCATGGCGCCGATGTTCTTAGACTCCTCATCTTAGAAAAGTAAGTTGCAATCGATAAAATTTGAGTGAATAACATGGTTGAAAAATGCAGGAAAACGTGGTACACAACTAAAAACAACTACTGTGGGGGGTAAATGCAAAATCTCGACGCGAAGCAACGCGCGTCCATTCGTTTACAAATTGCCCGCAGCGGCGTTCGCTTGAAGAAGGCCGGACCTGATGGCCCCGGTAGCTTCGGCGACGGCACCCGGACCAGATGGAACGAAAATCGTCGAGTTGCCGCCGTGGGTACCGACTTCCTTCATCGTGTCGAAATATTGCGTCATCATCATCATTTCGAGAACATCCTTGGCAGTGATGCCGGCGATCTTTTCTTGGAAATCGACGACGGATTCGCGCAAACCAGAAATGATGGCTTGACGTTGGCGCGCGATACCGGTACCTTGCAAAAACTTGGATTCGGCGTCGGCTTCGGCCGCCTTGACAACCATAATCTTATCCGCTTCGGCGCGATCTTGCGCCGCGACACGCGCACGCTGCGCCGCATTGATCTCATTCATCGCTTTCTTGACGCGATCATCCGGAGAGATATCTGTCACCAACGTGTTCATAATTTGGTACCCAAACTCATTCATCGACTTGCTCAACATCTCCTTGACGCTGCTCGCGATCTCCTCCTTGCTCTCGAACACGTCGTCCAACTTGATTCTCGGCACCGTCGATCGCACGACATCGAAAACGTACGACCGAATCTGCGCCCGAGAATCCGTCAACTTGTAAAACGCGTCGTACATTCTGTCATCCTCTGGCAACACCGCGTACTGCGTCGACACGACGATGACGACGAAGACGTTGTCCTTCGTCTTTGTCTCCACGCTCACATCGAGAGACTGAATGCGCGTCGACAAAGCGCCCACGACACCTTCCCCGATGCAACAATTCAACGCTTGGCATCCGGGTCTCGCGAACCGCTTAAATCTCCCGCACTGAGAGACAACCTGAATCGTACCCGTGGGCACGCAGGTGAAGCAAATGCACGATTCCACTTTCGGTGACATCGACAGCGTTTACGCAATCGAAGAAAAACTGCTCGCGAGGTGAGACTGCTGAGTGAAGAGACAACGAAGACCCTTTGCTTGCTCGTCCCGCCGTTCCGGTCGCGCGCGCGCGTCCGAGTGTGCCGTCGGTATCCCCGCGTCGGGGTCGGTCAACGAAACGACGTCATCGGTTCGTCCCGAGACAAAATGTCACCACCTGGCATGTTTATTTTTTACTTTTTGTACGCATAAACAGTTACCGGTACTTTGAAGTCTATCCACGTATCGACACGTCGAAACTTTCATTTTCGATGGCGAGTCACGAACCGTCAAATGTGACGAAATGGTCGGGTCGGTCCCGAGGCGGACGCGCCGACGCGTCCGCACAAGATGCCGATGCTCGCGACGGTTCCCGCGGCGGTACCCGCGGTTCCGACGCCGCGCCGAAAGGCGTCGACGCGTGGAAACGCGACGCGCGATGCGATGCGCGGCGCTCGTCGAAGCGACGTGAAGACGCGCTTCGCGGCGGCGAACGATGGGGATTTGGCGACCGGCGAACGACACGCCGAGTACGTTCGCGACGCGGCGGCGAAACGCGCGCCGGCGGAACTGCCGGCGCTGTTGCGCGTGCTCGTCGCGCAAGGGTACGCCCTGCGCGCGCCGAACGCGAGGAGTGGGTTGCACCCGCTCGTCGTCCCGCTCGGGGTGAAGGCGTCGGACGAGGCTGGTGGTGGTGAGGTGGTGGTGGGGTTGATGATGCGAGAGGACGACGGCGAGGACTCGACGCCGGTGGTGTCGGTGCGAGACGGGGTGCATTTGACGCTCTTGGCGAAGAATGCGAGTCAGTACGTGCATCGGGCGATCGTGGAGGAAGAAGCGACGTCAGATGAGCAAAAGACGGAAGTTGCGGCGGCGGCCGGGTCAGTCGGAGTGAGCTTGCATAACCACGGGGCGTACAAGACGTCGGGTAAGGAGTTTGACGTGTACGTCACGACGCAAGTGGGCAAGTTTCCGTCGTCCATGGAAGGGCTGGTGCGGCGTCATCTCAACAAGGGTGATGAACAGTCGGCGCTCATCACGTGTGATCTCTATAAATCGACGTTTGGGGAGTGGGGCGCGCCACATGTTTTCATTTGCGATTTGTACGCCAAGCTCGGCCGAGGCGAGGAGGCACGAGACGCGGCGCGTCACGCGCTTCAAACGCCCTGGGCGACGATTGGTAGCGCCGAGGCGGTGACGCGGATGACTGAACTCGCGGGATGGAAGGGGATGACTGTCAGTGAAATCAAGGAGGTTCTCGAAAGCCGCCGAGGTCCGTCTGCCGCCGCGTTTGATGGACCAAAGACTCCGGAACAACTCGCGCGCGAGGAGAGCGAAGTCTTGCTCGACCAAATCGTCGCGGGCGAGGTCGACGTTGCCAAGGTGAACCAGCGTCTCGCGGAGTGCTACATGAATGCTGGCAAGGGTAAGCTCGCCAAGTTCATCATGTGTGGCATGACTTCCGGCATGTCGATATAGCCAAACATTGGCGACTACCACGTACATAATCGTCGCCACCGGTGACGCCATTTATTTCAATAGTCAAACCCAACGCAGCGAGTTGTTATTAAATTTCATAATCATAGCGAGCTAACCATTCTCCCACCCTCATCCGTCTACCAGCGCACACGTCTTTAACCGATTGGAAATCTGCACGATGTCAACGCTGAGAGCTTCACATCGCGACTTGCGGACGAACGATATGAGCTCGTGCGACAACTCGAAAGACGCCTCGAGCCGCAAGCGAAGAGTTCTCCCCGCAATAACGCTACAGAATCGCGCTCGGACGTCGCCGCACGTCGATGATTCGCTCACCATGCGGCCGCTGTCGAGCTTCAAGCTCGCTGACGACATTCCACTGAACAAAAACATTGACGAAAATGACGAGAACGAAGACGTGACGGCGGGCCAGCTCGATGCGATGCGAAAACGAGGCGTGATGCGAAGCTCTGTGGTAATGCACTCGCCTTCGACGGCTGCGAAGAAACGACGAAACGACACGCTCGAAATGGTGTCTCGAATAAAGCGACGTCAGGACGCCGTTCTCTCGGAAATGACCGACCTATTAACACAGCTCGAGGAGCTCAATTTAAACCGCGTGCAGTCGCGAGAGTGAGCGGTGCGTGACTATGAAGTGTATGATATATCAAAACAAGATGTTGTACCTATGGACTAGTCGTCGATGGCGTTCTATAACGCCCTCGGCGTAGAAATTTGTGAATGCGAAAAACGACGCGTTCAAATTTGTTAAATCGCATCAGTCATCACTTCGTCTGCTACGACGGGCTCTTCTTTGAGCGTCTTAAAAGGAAGTGTCGATAGTTTCGATGCAGACGGTTTGCCTCGCCGTTTGCCTCTCAATCCCTTGACGGTTGGCTGTACCACCGGAGGCTCAATCTTCACCTCGATGATGGGTTGTGGCGCTTGCGTCGTCGTCGTCGTCGTCGCCGCCGTCGGTTCCTCAACCAAGTCCGGCTTCTTTTCAATCGGAGGATAACGCTTTCGAACCTCTTTAAACGCTTCAATGGTGGCATAAGGCATTCCCGTGAGCGGATCCTTATACTTTGCCGGTTGACCGGTGATTACGCACACGTTTGGCTTTGGCGGCGTCGGCGCGGCCTGACGCAGAGGCGTCGGCGTCTCCGCCCCGCGCGCCAGCTCAACCACAGTGACACCTCCGTTCACCTTGATCGAACTCTTGTGCACGATCGACGGCCCTTCGTACTTTTTCTTATCCGTCGACGGCTTCTTTTTCATCTCCGCCTCGAGCGTGAGCAACCGCTCCAAATCCAACAAGTTCCAATACTCCGTCTCCTTCGCCTCCTCGAGTAATTCCTCCTGCGTCAGCTGCCTGTACTCCACCTTTTGTCGTTCCGGCGCCGGTTTCGCCGCCCGCTCCGCCCGCATCTGTTCGCTCTTCTGTAAGATCGCCTGCGCCGTCGACCGCTTCGTCTTGCGCGGCTCGTACTCGCCGACTACGTCCGTACCCATCGCACCCATACCCGCCGCCGCGCCGTCGTTCACCACCGCTCCACCGCTCATCCCAGCACTAACCCCAGTCGCTGCTGCCGCCGCCGTCCCGCGTCGTCTATCCGCCGCCCCTCCACCCGCCGCCGCCGTCGTCGTCGCCGGTTTCTTCCGTTCCGGCGCCTTCAACGCCTTGCTCGTCCGCTCCCTCGCCACGTACACCTCCCCCTCGCTCTCGCTCGACTCATCGTCGTGAAAATCGTCATCCACCACGTCCACCTCCTCGCTCTCGCTCTCGTACTCGTCGTCCCCGCTCTCCTCCGCGAACGCGTCTTGGCCCCAGAACGCCTCGTCCGCCGAGTCTTCGTCCTCGAGCAGGGCGGACATGCGCTTCCCTCTCGTCGACCGCGAGGGAAGGGCGCTGACGTACACCGGCGCGGCGCC